>Ga0182015_10001633_pt1 | contig 29047 bp, 29 predicted proteins | sample 712P3MmetaG_FD_120478 | JGI IMG/M metagenome (GOLD analysis project Ga0182015, IMG submission 120478) | Permafrost microbial communities from Stordalen Mire, Sweden - 712P3M metaG | ecosystem: Environmental > Terrestrial > Soil > Wetlands > Permafrost | place: Sweden: Stordalen | collected... | reverse complement strand
GGATCTGATCCGCGCTGCAGTGGCGCTCAATCTCAAGGGCAAGAGCAAGCCGAAGCCCAAGCCGAAGCTCCGGCGAGCGGGCGGCAAGCGGGCCGACTAGCTTCGTCGCAGGTCCCGGCCATATCTCCTCCCATAGGGCCCATAGAAGGAGAAGACGTTCGGCACCTGCTCATACGCAGAGCAGTTCGGGATTGAAACGCCCAACTGGCCGCCTCAGGCGGCTCAAAGGTCGTGACTCGAGGGGATCGCAAAACAATGCACCAACCCCGCTCGCGGACGACCAAAATTCAATTCAGTTGAGGAATATTTAGCCTCACTGGACCCTACAAAAGAAAGTACCCTCGGGACTGCAATTGATTCGATTCTTATCCAATTTCCGGAACTAGAGTCCAAAATTTCCTGGAACGTAGGGTGGGAGAGAGCCATGCCATCGGCACACATGCCATTTTGTAGCCAATCCACTCTTGCGGGCTGGAGCCTCAACCCGACCAACCAACGGGTACCGGTCAAGATACTGCTCCCGTTGCTCCCCCGGATGCGGTAAGGAAATATGCCAAAACCATCCGAATGGCAGGTTGGTGAATCTAATGCACCATGCGGGTACAAAAGCGTGTAATCCGTTTCATTGTGATTATTCAATCCGTTCTTTTCCTGACCCACTTTCTTCTTTATAAGACGTGGGCATTTTCTCCCACGGGAGGCGATACGCCCGGGGCGCTGTGGATCAAGCTGAGTCTCGGCTTATTGTCGGTGAGCTTTGTTGCCGCTTCGCTCCTCGCCTTTCGCTATACAAACCCTGTGCTGCGGGCGTTTTACAGGGCCGCTGCGATTTGGTTGGGTCTGCTGTCTTTCCTCTTCGTCGCGGCGGTTTGCTCTTGGGTGATCGTTGGAGTTGCGCGGCTGGCTGGTGTGCACATGAACGGCTTGGATGTGAACTTCCATCGGATCGTGGAATTGCTGTTTGGTGCTGCAGTGGTGGCCGGGTTCTACGGGGTTTTCAACGCGAACTGGACGCGAATCACGCGAACCACGGTGCGGCTTGCCAATCTGCCGGAGGCGTGGCGGGGGCGAACTGCGGCGCTGATCAGCGATGTGCACCTGGGACACGTGCGGAACGGCGGTTTTCTGCGACGCATGGTCGCGAAGATTTTGCGGGAAGAGCCGGACGCGATTTTTATTGCCGGTGATTTGTATGATGGCACGGCCATCGATGCGGGGCGCGCGGCGGAGCCGTTGAATAAGCTGACGGCGCCGCACGGCGTGTATTTTGTCGCGGGAAATCACGAGCAGTTTGGGGATGACAGCAAATATCTGCGTGCCATTGCGGCGGCCGGGGTGCGCGTGCTCAGCAATGAGAAGGTGGAAGTGGACGGTTTGCAGATCATTGGTGTGCCGTACCGGAATGCGGCGCAGGAGGGGCACTTTGCCTCGGTGCTGCACGGCATCCGCGTGGATCGCGACCGCGCGAGCATTCTCTTGACACATGCGCCTGACCATCCTGAAATCGCGGAGGCGGCGGGCGTTTCTCTGCAGCTCTCCGGGCATACGCACCTTGGACAGTTCATCCCTTGGAGCTGGATGGCGCGGCGAATCTACCGCCAGTTTGTGTATGGCTTAAGCCGGATCGGGAAGATGCAGGTTTTCACTTCGAGCGGAGCGGGAACGTGGGGACCGCCGTTGCGGCTGGGATCGAATCCCGAGATCGTACTTCTCCAATTCGAGTAGAGCATCGGTCAGCAGAAGAGCAGGGAAGCTATTCGTGACTTTGGTAACCGGCACAATGTTACCCGGAGTTATTGTCGCCTCCAGTTGGCGCGCCTTCCGTAAATTAATGACAGGCAGCGGTCCACAACTAAACTTCGATGCGGGGGTTTAATTGAAACATGATCAACAAAATCACGAAGTCGCTCCTAGTCCTGGCAGTGGGTGGTCTGATGTTCGCCGGTGCTGCTTCTGCTCAAACCCAAGACAGCAACACATCCGGCGCGGGACCGGGGCAGGTCGATCCTGGACATCCTCGCGTGAATGAAGTCAATGGTCGCGAGACGAACCAGCAAGACCGCATCGCGAACGGCGAAAAAAACGGCACCATGACGCCGGGACAGGCAGCGCGCGTGGAAAACCGCGAACAGCATATCGAGAACCAGCAAAAGGCCGATATGGCTGCTAACAATGGTCACCTGACCAAGGGCGAACAGAAGCAGCTCAATCGGGAGCAGAACCGTACGAGCAAGCAAATCTATAAAGACAAGCATGATGGAAAGTAGGTCGAGCATCGTAGTTCCCAAGTTCAGGACTAAGCCGCAACTCCTTGCGGTTTTTTTGTTTTCCGGAATCCGGCTTAGACTTTGCGTCTTTGCCCCGACTCTTGTCTATAATGGCCGGGGCAGAGCGCGGCTTTGGTCCGTTCTGATAGGAATTAGGCCTCGTGCTTTCGCATATTGCCTTGGAACTGCCCGGTTGAGTTAGTAAAGATAATGTCTGTTGACTGTACGAACGTGAAACCCGGAGTGGAAGTGGCGGGCCTGACCGACGTGGGCTGCCAACGCGACAATAACGAGGACTCCTTCCTCTATTGGGAGCCAGCCGGCGACGAAGAATTTCAGCGCAAGGGACGTTTGGCGGTGATTGCCGACGGTATGGGCGGACACGAGGGTGGGCTGGAAGCCAGCCGCCTGGCGGTTGAGACGGTCCGCGAAGTCTATGATCAGGCCTTCCGCGACGACCCACAAGCGGCTCTGGTGGAGTCGTTTGCCGCCGCCCATTCAAGGATTCAAGCCTATGCCGAGCAGCATCCCGCATTCCATGGCATGGGGACCACCTGCACCGCTATGGTTCTCCGCAGACGGCAGCTCTACTTTGCGCACGTCGGAGACAGCCGCCTTTACCTGGTGCGCGATGCCCGCATCCTGCGTCTGACTCGCGATCACTCCTACGTCGGCCGGCTGGTGGAAAGCGGCATCGTCCGCGCCGAGGATGCCGAGAAGCACCCCCAGCGCCATATCCTGACCGCTGCTTTAGGAGCAGGAAGGGACGTGGCCGTGGACGGCGCCGACCAGGGATTCGCATTGCAAGACGGGGACGACTTCTTGCTTTGCACCGACGGCCTGTGGAGCGTTGTAAGCGATCAAGAGCTTGAGACCGCGGTGAACGGCAATGCCCCAGCGGAATGCTGTGCCGCCCTGGTGAAGTTGGCCCGCCAACGGGGCGGCCCCGACAATATCACCCTGCAAGTGCTGCGCGTTGGGCCTGAGGTGTAATCCTCGTCTCAACCCAAGCGTTCCTTTAGCGAAGCCTTCCTTTATTTGAAAACTCACGAACGCTTAGTGCAACGAAGTGCACACTGCCTTCTCACGACCGTGCGGGCATTATCGTAAGCTATTGAAACGAAAGTGTTCATCGTTTACTTCCATCATGAAGAATGGAGCGGCGATTGCAATGTCGGGAACGTCAATAAAGTCTATTAGCACCATGGGCTTTATGGCATGATGGTCACTATGAAAATCTCTCAAAAGGGACTCTACGCTCTGCAGGCGATGATGATGCTCGCCCGCCATCACCACCAGGGCGCCATAAAAATCCGCGAAGTCGCCTATGAGGAGAATCTTCCAGAAAAATTTCTGGAGCTGATCCTTCTCGAACTGAAGAACGCGCGCATGGTCGAAAGCGTGCGCGGAGCCAAAGGCGGCTATCAGTTGCGCCGCGATCCTGCCGACATTCGGTTGAGCGAGATCATGCGTTTGATCGATGGTCCACTGGCTCCCTTTGGCGACGCCGAGCAGTTGCGCATCTTGATTGACCGCGATCTGCCGCACCGTGCCCTTTACCAGTTATTTCTCGACGTGCGCGACGCGGCCGCCAACATTCTGGAAAACACGACCCTGGCGGACCTGATCGCCGAACCAGGTCCGCGCGCCAGCAAGGGCAAGCGGGTGGCTAAGAAGAAGGAAAAGGCCGCCGTAGTGCCGATGCTGGTGGCCGGGGGACAGAAGTGAACAGACGTTTCATAATTCTGATCATCGCTATCGGATAGTTGTGGATGGCGTGGTAGTTTGCCGGGCCAGGGTGGTGTTAACTTAACCAAGGCCGAGATTGTGAGACTGGTTTCGATGCCGGCCGTTCGCGTGTGGGCAAGACTATGTTTGCAATGCTATGAACTCCAGACGTGATTTCCTTAAACACATTTCAGGGGCGGCGCTCGTGGCGAGTGCGGCGCCATCCATATTGACCTGGGCTTTGCCGCAGGGGCAATCCGTGCCTGTGCCCGGCGAGGACGGGATGATTCTTCGTTCCTTCCGCTTTGTCGACCTCGAGGCCCCGGTCGAGTATTTCAATACCTGGCTCACGCCGGTCCCCCACTTCTTCGTGCGCAATCACATGCACGAACCGAGCGAACTCGGAGCGGGCGACTGGAGAGTCACCGTTGGCGGAGAAGTGGAGAAGCCGCTCACCCTCAGCCTGGCCGAGCTTTCCAAAATCGAGAGCCATTCGGTCGTGAACACGCTCGAGTGCGCCGGCAACGGCCGCAGTTTGCATCGGCCCCAGGTTCCCGGTATTCAGTGGGGCAAGGGCGCGGTGGGCACTGCGCGGTTCTCCGGTCCACGCTTGCGTGATGTTCTGCAGCGCGCCGGAGTGAAATCCACGGGCAATCACGTCATGTTCCGCGGGCTCGACGAAGTCCCCGGCAAGGTTCCTCCTTTTATTCGCAGCATCCCGATGGAGAAGGCTCTCGACGCCGATACGCTCCTCGCCACGCACATGAATGGATTTCCGCTCACCAAACATCACGGCTTTCCGGCGCGCGCCCTCGTCCCGGGCTGGATTGGCGCGGCGTCCTGTAAGTGGCTCACGGAAATCAAAGTACTCGATGCGGAATTCGTCGGCAATTTCATGAGCACCGGTTACCGCCTGCCCAACCAGCCGGTGAAACCGGGCGATGCGGTGAAACCCGAAGATACGCATCCGGTAACAGCACTGAACGTGAAGTCGGTGATCGCAGGCCCGAGTGATGGTGCCAGTCTAAAGACAGGCAAAGTCGCAGTACACGGCGCAGCCTGGGCGGGGGAAGCCGATATCGCGAAGGTGGAGGTCTCCACTGACGGCGGCGCTACCTGGAGTCCTGCCAAGCTGGGCCACGATCAAGCTCAGTACGCTTGGCGATTGTGGAGCTATGAATGGAAGCCGGCAAAGGTTGGCGACTACACCCTCCTGTCGCGTGCCACGGACAGTCTGGGACGCACCCAGCCGGCGACCGCAGTGTGGAACCCCAGCGGCTATCTCTACAACGCCGTCGATCAGGTGAAGATCCATGTCTCCTAACGTGCAGAAATCGGCTGCAAGAACATTGCCAGCGGCCGGCATCTTAGCGCTGGCGGCCGCTCTGCCCTTCATGGCGATGGCTCAGAAACCCGTTCCTGCAAACCTGACCGCGGATCTCCCCGCTGGTCCACTGCAGGCCAAGGCCACCACGGCGTGTCTGGAATGCCATGAGGCGCGCATTATCCTCCAGCAGCGTCTCAGCAAGACGGCGTGGACCAAAGAGGTAGACAAGATGACGAAGTGGGGCGCGGTGGTCGATCCCGCCGACCGCGATGCCATCATCGATTACCTGAGCTCCAACTTCAGCCCCGACAAGCCCGCCTACGATGCGCAACGCACTTCGCCGGACAAGAGCGGCTCCGGAAAGTCGAAGTAGCGGTTCTTAGCAGCCGTGGTACAACTACGATTTGTATCAAGGTATGCGTTCAAGCGGAGCAAGCGCCGAGCCACGAGTATGCCTTTGGGCGCTGGCTTTGGCCGCTGGAATTTTACCAGGAGTTCTACGAGGAAAAGCAAAGCGCTGCCGACCCAATGTCCAAAGCCTTGACGGACATTACGGCAACGCTGCTACTACTGAGCCAAACTTACTGAGAAAGTATAGAAATATCGCTGCACTACTTCTAGTGCATTGTAGGGTACTGGGAAGTCTAGTAGAGAAAGGCAAGCCCCTGTCCTGCTGCTAGGCGTTGTAGTGCGCAACAACCCGTGCTACTTTTCCAATCGCCGACAGTTCCATGAACTCCGCCGTGTGTGTCCCCTTTTGATTTGTGTAGTAGAGCACCACGCCGTCTACGCCCCAGAGCACGTCCTCAAGGCGAAAGTGGAGTTCCGGGTAGGCTTCCAGCCCCCGCTGAAAGTAAGCTCTCACGTTTGTTTTTCCGACTACCTTGCCATCAGACGTCCCCAACAGGTGAGCGGCAACCGGCGATGTCAACTCGACTGCGTCCTCATAGTGCGTCATGATCAGGTCAAGATCATGAGCGTTCCAAGCCGCAACCCAATGGTTGGCCAGATTCCAAGCCTCTTCCTTTGTCACCGCCGTTTCTCCGGTCGAAAGTTCATCAAGTCGGCCCAACCTCAGGAAGCTCTATCGCTCTTCCTCTGTGTTTCCTGAGCCCTCTGTGTTTAGGCTCTTCTCCGGACGCAAAAGTGGAAACAGAATCACGTCGCGGATGGTGTGCGAATCGGTCAGCAGCATGCACAACCGGTCAACGCCCACGCCCACACCTCCGGCTGGCGGCATCCCATACGACAGCGCGCGAATGTAATCTTCATCCATCTGGTGCGCCTCGTCGTCGCCGCGCTCACGTTCTTTCAACTGCGCCTCAAAGCGCCGCCGCTGATCTTCTGGATCGTTCAGCTCGCTGAACCCATTGGCGATCTCCATCTGCCCGGCATAAATCTCGAACCGCTCCGTCCAGTCCGGCTCGTCCGGCTTTTGCTTCGACAGCGGGGACACCGCGGTAGGGAACTCATAGATGATCGTCGGCTGCGTCAGGTGTTCTTCAGCGACAGCCTCAAAAATCGCCGCAATCGTCGCACCCACCGGCTTGGCTGAGTCATAGGCAAGTTTGACGCCTGAATTACGGAGATCCCCGACCATAGAGCTAACAATGACGCGCGATCCGAACTCATTGAGCTGTGGTTTGCCCTTGGCTCTTTCAGGCCAGAACTTGATAATCGCCTCGCGCATCGTGAGGCGCTGCCAGTTCTCCCAGTCAATCTCCTGATCGCCCCACTTCGCTTTCGTTCCACCGGTCACATCCTTCGCGGCCTGCGTGATCAACTCCTGCGTGAGATCCATGACTCCCTGGTAGTTTGTATAAGCCTGATAGAACTCCAGCATGGTGAACTCAGGATTCCATCGCCAGCCCAAGCCCTCGTTACGAAAGTTGCGGTTGATTTCATACACGCGATCGAAGCCGCCCACCACCAGACGCTTCAGATAAAGTTCCGGTGCGATGCGCAGATATAAATCCATGTCGAGCGTATTGTGATGAGTCACAAACGGCCGCGCCACGGCTCCGCCTGCAATCGGCTGCATCATCGGGGTTTCGACCTCGACAAATCCATGCGCTTCCATCGTCCGCCGCATCGACTGGATCAGCTTGCTGCGCTTCAGAAAAACTTCCCGCACTTCGGGATTCACCACCAAATCGACATAGCGCTGCCGGTAGCGCAACTCCACGTCGGTGAGCCCGTGGAATTTTTCGGGCAAGGGAAGAAGATCCTTGCTGAGGAAGGTGATCTCTTCGACATGGATCGTCAGCTCGCCCGTGCGCGTGCGAAACAAGTAGCCGCTGACGCCGATGTGGTCGCCGAGGTCGAGTAGTTTGTACAATTCAAACCCCTTGTCGCCGACAGCGTCTTTCTTTACGTAAATCTGCAGCCGCTTTCCATCTTGTTGCAGATGGCAGAATCCGGCCTTGCCCATAAGACGAATTGCCATGACGCGTCCAGCCACGCGGACGTTGATCCGCGGACTCTCCAGTTGCTCCGCAGTCTTGTCGGAGTCGTCCGCCAGAATCTGCGGAATTGTGTGGGTGAATTCGTACCTGCTGCGGTATGCGGTTTGCCCGAGCGCCTCGATCTGTTTCAGCTTCTGGCGTCGAAGTTCGTAGATGGTCTCGTCGAATGCCAAGAGAGTCCTTTAACAGGGAATTGCGCCTTACCGGCGCGGAAAGACGGATGAAACGTTGAAACGCGATTATAAACAACCCACGCCCAGAGGTGCGCCCTCGCAGCTGGACCAAAATCAGTTGTCACGTACCCATACATCATGGTACATTGGTACAGATCATGGATGACGCGAAGCTGCTGGTGGAGCGCGTGCAAACCGGGGTGCGCATGGAGAAGCGCCTGCTCAAAGTCCTCAAGGCGTTCGCCGAGTACCACGACATGACCCTCGGGGACCTTTTGGAGGGCATTGTCCTGCATGCCTTCGACGGCAAGACGCCGTTCAGCCCGGTGTCCCTCGAACGCATTCAGGAATTGAAACGGTTCTACGAGTTTGATCTCGATTCCAGCGCCAGCCACCGCCTGAAAGAAATCAAGGCCCGGCCGGCCCGCAAGCGAACTGCAGACAAATAAAAGGAAGCCATGACATGACAGAACACCGGATGAAAACCGCGCTCACGGGATTGCAGTGGACTCTGGGACTTGTGATTCTGATTGAAGCGGTCTTGTTTGTGATGCCTAGTGCTCGCCACGACTTCGCCCGGACCCACATGCCGGATGTCGTGCGGCAAGTGCTGGGATGGGGTGAGATTGTTGGTTCTGTGCTGCTGCTCATCCCCCGAACCGCAGTCCGCGGCGCCTGGGTTCTGGTAGCTATTTTTGTGTTGGCCATCATCGTCCACCTGCTGCACGGAATGTTCACCGTTGGATATCTGGCCATTTACACAGCGGCGGCATGGGCAATCGCGAGTGGAAAAACCACCACCCAGACAATCGGATAGCCGGCATGATCCCGTTCAAAGCATTGCTAGTAGAAGGCACGTCGGGCGTCGGAAAATCGACGCTGATCGATGCTCTGATCCGTCGCCACGTCGGCGCGTCAGAAGCCAGAAAAATACGAACGCTAGTTCATCTGGCGCAGTCGCATACTTACGGACCTTTGGCCCGGCCGGAGGACCACGGCACTCTTACGGTGGATGCGAACCTGCGCCACGTGGAGCGCATCGTTGGGACAGTCGAGTGGTTGCATGCCGGCGTGCAGGAGCACGCGCGCCCATGGTGCTTTGTGCTGATCGATACCTTGCACCTGACACACTGTGTTCGCCCAGGGGTGGTGAAATGGAGCGACGTGGAGCCCTTCGACCGGCGGCTGGCCGCCCTCGGATGCAAGCTGCTCTTCCTGCGGGGAACGCCCGCTACGATTTGGGAGCGCGGAATCAAGCCCAGAGCAGACCAGCAGTTCATTCAAGAGTACGCTAAGAAATTTGGTCGAACTCCCGAGGAGATCCACCACTATTTCGCCCACGAACAAGAAACTCTTGCGGGACTATTCTCGCGTTCCGTCATGCCGAAGCTGCTGGTGCAAAATGATGGAGCGCCCGATAACGCGCTGGAAGAGGCCTGCCGCTTCTGGGCCAATGATCTTGCCGAGAATGATCTCGCCGAGAATGATCTTGCGGGACGGGAAGTTGAACATCTGTGACTGGCGACGAGCTCATTGAACGATTCGAGCGTGGGTTGGATCCGAGCGATTCGTTCCACCATGCCGATCACGTCCAGTTGGCCTTTGCCTACTTGTGCAAAAATCCGGTCCTCCAGGCGCTGGAGAAGTTTGCCAGCGCTCTGAAGCGATTCGCCGCCGCGCGCGGAAAGACACAGCTCTACAACGAAACCATCACCTGCGCATATCTCTTCCTGATCCGCGAGCGCATGGCCCGCTGCGAAGGCGCGGATTGGGAAGATTTCGCGCGCCAGAACCCCGATCTGTTGGTCTGGAAAGATGGCATCCTGGGTCGCTACTATAAGGAAGCAACCTTGAAATCTGATCTCGCCCGCGCGGTGTTCTTGTTTCCCGATAAGTGCGGGTGAGCGTTGGCCGGCCCGAACCGTCTTTCGCAGTCGACTCAATCGTTCTCGATAGCGTAGGATTCCTCGCACGACCTAACGAGCGAAAAATGCCTGGTCGGAGCACACAAAGGAAACCCATGAAACGGTTCTTGGTCTCATTTCTTTTCACGCTGACCCTGGCCCACGCTCAGGAGATCGGCAACGGCGAAGCGGTTTTGCGCGCGATGCACGATCGCTACAAGGCATCCTGGTACGACACTCTCACCTTCATCCAGAAGAGCACGACCTACAACCCCGATGGCACCACCAAAGTTGAGACCTGGTATGAGGCGGCGCTGTTGCCCGGCAAGTTGCGCATCGACATCGGGCCGCCCAGCAGCGGCAACGGCTACGTCCTGGCCGATGGGACCGTGACCATCCTCAAAGACGGCAAGGTGTCGGGATCACGGCCGCTGGTGAACATGCTGCTGGTGCTTGGATTTGACGTCTACCGTCAAGAGCCGGAGACCACCGCCAACATCGTGAAAGGCCAAGGTTACGACTTGACTAAGTTGCGCGACGACACTTGGGAAGGTCATCCTGTCTACGTGGTTGGCGCAGACAAAGGAGACTTGCAGTCCAGACAATTCTGGGTGGAAAAAGACACGTTGTTATTTGTGCGCGAGATGGAGCCGGCCCGCAGTGATCCGAAGAAGGTGGATGACATTCGGTTTGCCGACTATCGCAAACTGGCTGGCGGCTGGGTCGCTGCGCGGGTCGAGGTCCATGTCGATGACAAGATGGTTTTCAGCGAAGAGTACTCGGACATCCAGGCGAACGTGAAGCTCGATCCTGGGGTATTCGACCCCAGCCAGTTCAACTCGACCCACTGGGAAAAACAGTAAACGCAGAGTTGAGAATGTGCTTGACGCCGTTCAACCACAAGAGCCTTGAACACCCGTGCCAACGGCGATACTATGGATGGACTTCCAGTTTCTCGATAGTGCACGCGAGCACACTATGCCGCAAAACTACGTTCCCATCTTCATCTTTATGGCAGTCATCGGAGTGCTGCTTCCGGTCACGCTACTGGCCGCCAAACTCGTCCGCCCGGACAATCCGAGCAAGGCCAAGCTGATGCCCTACGAGTGCGGCATCGATCCCATCGACAACGCCCGCGGCCGCTACACTGTTCGCTACTACATCGTCGCGATCCTGTTCGTAGTCTTCGACGTGGAAACCATCTTTCTGTTTCCCTGGGCTGTAAAATTTAAGGCTCTCGGCGTTTTCGGGCTGGTGGAGATGCTCATCTTCCTCGTGATCCTTATCGTCGGTTACATTTGGGTCTGGCAGAAAGGCGCGCTAGAATGGGTGTAACTCCGCCCACCCCTGCGCTCGACTCATCGAGCCAAACTTTTGCCGCCAGCCGCTGGACCCAGGGCAATTTTCTTTTTCCGACTCGCCTGGTGGTAAGTTCTTTGCGCGTGAGCCGTGTAAAGTCGCGGTGGTTTGGCAGCAACGACGAGAGCATCGCCATCTCGAAGATTGCCTCCGTGCACATTTCAACCGGAGTGCTTTGGGCCGAGATTCGCATCGAATCCACCGGCGGCACCGACCCCATCACCAGCCACGGCCATCGCAAAGCCGATGCGCAGCGCATCCGCGATCTGATCGAGCGCTATCAAGCGCAAGCGCGCGTGTAAGGCGTGAATGCCGCATTCCCAGAAGCTGCGCAGACTCATTTTTCCCTTGCGTGGCTCGTTGACACGGTGTGCTCAAGCTGATAAAAATTAACGTTCTCTCCGAAAGCCTGCGCGCCAGAGGTTTGCGTCTCCGCCGCTAATGCCGGACGAAATCAATTCGCCCTCTTCACCCCCACCGGAAGGTGATGCGAAGCCGACGGCGGATAAACCGGCGGTTCCGGGTGGCGTGAAAGCTACTGCTTCCGGCTCGGTTCAATCGGATTCCAAGACTCCGGCAGAAAAGCCAGCTTCATCTGATTCGCCTCCGGCTTCGCCTAAACCCGCCGCAGCGCCCGCAGCGCCCGCTGCTACCAAACCCGCGGCTGCGCCTGCGAAGCCACCGGCGCCTGCTCCCTCTCCTTGGGATTCGCCGATGATCGCGAAGTTGAAGGGAGCATACGGTTCCGGAATCGAGCCGCTGACTTATGCCGGGCAGAACTATATGGTGGTCGATCGCTCGCTGATTCCGGAGATTCTTCAGGTCCTACGCAACGAAGAACAATTCGATTACTGCGTCGACATCACCGCATTGCATTACCCCGCGCGGGAGAAGCAATTCGAGGTTATCTGGGTCCTTTATTCTTTTGCGCGCAACGAACGAATTCGTGTGAAAACGCAAATCGTGGATGGCGAGAGCTTGCCGAGTTCAGTGCCCATCTGGCCGGCCGCCAACTGGCTGGAGCGTGAAGTCTACGATATGTTCGGCATCAAGTTTGATGGACATCCCGACATGAAGCGCATTCTGCTGCCCGAGGGCTGGAAGGGACATCCCCTGCGCAAGGATTACGGCATCCTGCAACAGGACAACGAGTGGGTTCAGATCAACCTGGGCATTGAAAGCGGGCAATGAAAATAGGCAGTTAGAATCGCCAGTTAGAATCGAATGACCGACTCGAACACGCTTTCGCATCTCGATCTCGAAACTCCCGAGAAGCCGTTTCTTGATGCCAACGAGCTCGTCATCAACATGGGTCCGCAGCATCCCGCCACGCACGGCGTGCTGCGCGTGATTCTGCGACTCGATGGCGAAAAAGTTCTCGGCCTGGAATGCGTGATCGGCTATCTGCACCGCGGCGTCGAGAAGATCGGCGAACATCGCACGTATACGATGTTCAATCCCTACGTGGACCGCATGGATTACGTGGCAGCGGTCTCGAACGGGCTCGGCTACTGCGAGACGGTGGAGAAACTTCTCAACGTGGAAGCGCCGCCGCGCGCGCAGCATGTTCGCGTCATCCTCACCGAGTTGAATCGCATCGCCAGCCACCAGCTCTGGCTGGGAACGCACGCGCTCGATATCGGCGCCATCACGCCCCTGTTCTACACTTTCCGCGACCGCGAAGAGATTCTCAAGATCTACGAGAAGTATTGCGGCGCGCGCCTCACCACCCATGCCTTCCGCATCGGCGGCCTGCAGTACGAAACCTACACTGGTTTCGAGAAAGAAGTGCAAAACTTCCTCACATTTTTCCGTCCCAAGATCGACGAATATGAGGAGCTGCTCACCACCAACCGCATCTGGGTCGAGCGCACCAGGAACGTCGGAACTATTTCCGCGCAGGATTGCATCGCGCTCGGCGTGACCGGCCCCGTACTGCGCGCCAGCGGCGTGAAGTGGGATCTGCGCAAGGCCCAGCCTTACGCGAACTACAAGAATTTCGACTTCGAAATCCCCACCGGACAAAACGGCGACACCTATGATCGGTACTTAGTCCGGATGGCTGAGATGCGGCAGTCCGTGCGCATCATTGAGCAGGCCGTGGAGGCGCTGCCCGAGGGCCCCATCATGGCGAAAGTGCCGAAGGTCATAAAGCCCCCGGTCGGTGAGGTTTATCACTCCATCGAAGCGCCCAAGGGCGAGTTGGGATACTTTATCGTCAGCGATGGCTCCACGCAGCCCTACCGCGTGCGGGTGCGTCCACCCTCGTTCGTGAATTTGCAGGCTCTGGATCTGATGTGCCGCGGGCAACTCGTGGCCGATGTGATCGCCGTGATCGGCACTCTCGACATCGTTCTCGGCGAGGTGGACCGCTGATGGGTGGACCAGTGATAGCCCAAGTCATCCAGTACATCCAGTCCTACCTCGATACCCGGGGCCTGACCCCCGGCGCGGCCGGAAACATGTTCTGGGTACTGGTGTACATCATGTTGGTCTTCGCCGGGCTCTCGGTCGCCGTGATCGCGATGAACTGGCTCGAACGCAAAATCCTCGCTCACATGCAGGTGCGGCTGGGGCCGATGCGCGTTGGACCGCACGGCTTGTTGCAGCCCATTGCCGACGCTATCAAACTATTGCTCAAAGAAGACATCATGCCGGCTGAGGCCGATGGCCTCCTTTTTTGGATAGCACCGTTTGTCGTGGTGCTCGCTGCGTTTACAGTTTTTGTCGTGGTCCCTTTTGGCCCCACGCACGCCATCACCGACATGAACATAGGAATCCTCTTTATGCTTGGCGTGTCGTCGCTGAGCGTGCTGGGAATCGTGATGGCGGGCTGGGCATCGAACTCCCACTATCCCCTGATCGGCGCGCTGCGCTCCAGCGCACAGATGGTGTCGTATGAAGTTGCGATGGGATTGGCGGTGGTATCAGCCATCTTGATGACCAGTCTTAATGCCGAAGGAACCGGAACGCTCAGCATGATTGGCATTGTTCAGGCGCAACTGGCGCAGGGCGAGTGGTTCATATTTAAGTTCTTTCCGCTTGGGTTGATCGCCTTTTTTATCTTCGCGGTCGCCATGGTTGCCGAGACCAACCGCGCACCGTTCGATCTGGCCGAAGCCGAGTCCGAGTTAACTGCGGGCTTCCACACCGAATACAGTGGCTTCCGCTGGTCGTTGTTCTTCCTGGCCGAGTACTCCGCCATGATCGCGGTCTCATCCATTGCGGTCACGCTTTGGCTCGGCGGATGGTTGCGGCCGTTCCCCAATTTTCTGAGCGGCACGACCTGGGATCTGGTCTTCTCACTTTTTCCAGGCGTCACGTTTCTTTTCCTCGCTGCAATCTGTTTCTACAACACCGTGCGCATGCCCAAACATCCTCTTTTTCGCATTCAGACCATCGGCCTCGCCGGATTCGGCGTCGTCCTCGGCTTGATCGGCCTGGTTCTATTCGTTCCGGCAGTAAGCACCCGAGTGCAGGACATTTTCTGGTTCACGGCGAAAGTTGCCGGGTTCATGTACCTCTATATCTGGTATCGTGGCACGTTCCCGCGGTATCGCTTCGATCAGCTCATGCAGATGGGATGGAAAGTCCTGCTGCCCCTGGGTTTGGGCGTTCTGATTCTGACGGCCAGCGTTGCGCTGCTTCAAGACAAAATATGGCACCCGTAGCCACACCATTTTTCTTTTACCTGCTCGCCGGGATCATGCTCATTGGGGGCATCCTGGTGATCACGTGCAAGAATCCGGTGCATTCTGCGTTGGCGTTAATCGTCACGCTGCTGGCGCAAGCGTCGATCTACCTGATGCTCTACGCTCCGTTCGTGGCTGGCGTGCAGATCATCCTCTACGCGGGCGGCATTATGGTGCTGTTTCTATTTGTCATCATGCTGGTGAGCATTGACCGCTCGGTAAGAGAGCGGCAATTCAACAGTCAGTGGGTTGTGGGAATCATTGCGGCTACGGCGCTCGGCGGATTGTTTATTGCCGTCTACACAAAGGGAAAGAATATCTTCCCGGAGCACGCGCTGCCGGTGGTGGAAAACGACAACACGCAGAAGATCGCAATCATGTTGTACGGACAATATATGTTCGCCTTCGAGATCGCTTCACTGCTGCTCCTGGTGGCGATCATCGGAGCGGTGGTTATGGCGAAGAAGAAGATCTAGTTGCGAGTAGCCGGTACCAAGTGCGAAGAGCTACACGTTAAGTGCTAGAAGCTGATTTATGGAATCCATGCTGCACATCACGACGCTGCATTATTTGGTTCTCGGCGCAGCCTTGTTTCTGCTGGGTGTTATCGGCGTGCTGACCCGCCGCAATGTGGTCATTGTTTTGATGTCGATCGAACTGATTCTGAACGCCGTCAACCTGAACCTGGTCGCCTTCTCGCGTATGTGGGGAGGATTGCACGGCCAGGTCTTTGCCATCTTTGTAATCACCGACGCCGCCGCTGAAGCCGCGGTCGGCCTAGGCATTCTGATCGCCTTCTTCCGCAACAAGGAGACGGTGAACATAGACGAAGTGAACTTGCTGAAGTGGTAGAAGGGCGGCTCTTAGCTATTAGCTCATAGCCCTTAGCGAAACGCCCAAGGGTTTGAGCTAAGAGCCAAAAGCTTAAAGCTAAGAGCTTCGAGAACTGAAAACTGAATGTTCTTCCTTACCCACATCTGGCTGATCCCGCTGCTGCCGGCATTCGGCGCGACCATCATGTTCTTTTTCGGGCGCAAGCTGCAGAAGGCCACGGTTAGCGCCGTCTGCGTCGGGAGCATCGTTTTGGCTTTCGTCATGGCCTGTGGCGCGGTGCGGCAATACTCAGCCTGGTCGTCGATGCCGGAGAACTTTCATAAGCCGTATCAGACCATTCTCTACACTTGGCTCGGCACCGACACTGGTCGCACGGGCTACGAGATGCAAAGCGGGTCTCAAACTCCATTCCAGGCCGACGCCGGCTTCCTGCTCGACCCGCTTTCCAGCATCTGGCTGCTGTTCGTCACGGGTGTCGGCATGCTGATCCATATTTATTCCACCGGATACATGGCGCATGAAGGCGGCTATTACCGCTTCTTCGGATACCTCAACCTCTTCATGTTCTCCATGTTGACGCTCATTCTGGCCAATAACTATGTGCTCATGTTCGTTGGCTGGGAGGGCGTGGGCCTGTGTTCGTATCTTCTGATCGGCTTCTATTTTCACCGCAAGTCCGCCACTGACGCGGGAAACAAGGCTTTCATCGTTAACCGCATCGGTGACGCAGGGTTTCTGCTGGGCATGTTTTTCATCGCCTGGATTTTTGGCTCGCTCCGCTTCACGGATGTCACCGCGGTAGCGCGTTATAACGCCGCTGCCTTGATGGGAAATCCTTACGTGACCGCTGCCACGCTCCTGCTCTTCGTCGGAGCCTGCGGCAAGTCGGCGCAGCTTCCGCTCTATATCTGGCTGCCCGACGCCATGGAAGGCCCCACGCCGGTTTCCGCGCTCATCCATGCCGCCACCATGGTCACTGCTGGCGTCTACATGGTGGCGCGCTCGAATGCACTGTTCGTGTTGGCGCCGAAGTCGATGTTGGTCGTGGCCATCGTCGGCGCTCTAACCGCAATCTTCGCTGCTTCGATCGGCCTCGTCCAAAACGACATCAAGCGCGTGCTCGCCTATTCCACCGTCTCGCAGCTCGGCTACATGTTCCTCGCGCTTGGCGTGGGAGCGTTCGCCGCCGGCGTCTTCCACGTCTTCACGCATGCTTTCTTCAAGGCGCTGCTTTTCCTCGGCGCAGGCTCCGTGATCCATTCCATGAGCGGCGAGCAGGACATGCGCAACATGGGCGACTTGGGCCATCGCATTCCCACCACGCATCGCACCATGTTTATCGCCACGCTGGCCATTGCAGGCATCTTCCCGTTCGCCGGCTTCTTTTCGAAGGACGCAATTCTCTGGGAGACTTGGTCGCGCGAAGGCGGCGCTTACCGCTTTCTGTGGTACGTCGGCTACGCCACCGCCTTGATGACCGCCTTTTACATGTTTCGTCTGATGTATCTCACTTTCCATGGCCGCCCGCGCATGAGCCATGAGGTCGAGCACCACATCCATGAATCGCCCGTATCGATGACAGCTCCGCTCGTCGCGCTCGCACTTTGCGCCATCGTGGCGGGATGGCTGGGATGGCCGCACAGTCTCGGCGGTTCCGACCGCTTCACCAAATTCCTTGAGCCCGTCTTCGCTCCTGAGGCTCAAGTCCTTCAGGAAGAAGGCCGGGCGGGCCAACTGGCTGCTGGAGCGAAAGAAGAAGAGCACAACACGGGCACGGAGTGGTTGCTGATGGGTCTGTCGCTGGCTGCCGCCGGCGCCGGATGGGGAATGGCCTGGAAAAACTATAGCCACGCCGACAAGGGTTACACCGAGCCCATCGCCGTAGCTGCCCCGCCCGTCTATAACATTCTGCTGCGTAAGTATTACGTGGATGAAGGTTACGACTACGTCTTCACCGGACGCCGCAAGCTGGGAGACGTCCGTCTCGGCGTGCTGGGACTCGGCGAAGCATCGTCATGGGCCGACTCGCACGTGATTGATGCGGCCGTCAACGATGTAGGCTGGATCACGCGTTTTAGCGCCAGAGTTTCAGGATGGATTGATTGGATCATCGATACTTTTGGCGTCAACGGTCCTCCAACCTTGGCGCGCATGCTTTCCTATCCCGCGCGCCTGTTCGAATGGGGGCTGGTCCAGTGGTACGCGCTGGTAATGACCGCGGGATTGGTAGGGTTCGTTTTCTATTACGTGTACCACTGATGCAGCTCTTAGCTGTTAGCTCTTGGCTCTTAGCTTGAAACCAAAGGCGAAGAGTTTTGAGCTAAAGGCTAAGAGCTAAAGGCTAAGAGCTTTTCATGCAAAACCACATACTCTCGCTCATCCTCTTCACGCCGCTCGTAGGCGCGCTTGTTCTCCTGTTCGTTCCCAAGGAGAACAAGGACGCCATCCGCTGGGTCGCGAATCTGTTTTCGCTCGGCGGTTTTCTGGTCTCGCTGCCGCTCGTCCCCTGGTTCTGGGCGCAGATGCAGAGTCCGGACCGCTTCAAGTTCATCGAGGGCACGCCCAACAATTGGATACCCTCGATCGGCGCGGGCTACGTGATCGGCATCGACGGGATTTCCTTCCTGCTCATCATGCTCACCACGCTGCTGGGGTGGATTTCGATCCTGTCGTCGTGGACTGCCATTGAGAACCGCGTCAAGGAATACTACGTTTGGTTCTTGATTCTGCAAACCGGCATGCTCGGCGTCTTCATGGCGCTCGATTTCTTCCTTTTCTTCGTCTTCTGGGAAGCCATGCTGGTCCCAATGTACCTGCTGATCGGCATCTGGGGCGGCCCGCGCAAGCTCTATGCCGCGATCAAGTTCTTCCTCTACACTCTGGCTGGCTCGGTACTGATGCTGCTGGGCATCCTGTTCCTTTATTTCCACCACCATGCCTTGACGGGAATCTACACTTTCAGCCTCACGGCGCTCTACGAAACCGCGCCGAAAATTTATTCCGATCCGGCCTACGGTCCCACCGTCGCCACGCTGCTGTTCTTCGCCTTCTTCTTCGCTTTCGCGATAAAGGTTCCGATGTTCCCCTTCCACACCTGGCTGCCCGACGCTCACGTGGAAGCTCCGACGGCGGGTTCGGTTATTTTGGCTGGCGTTCTGCTGAAGATGGGAACCTACGGCTTCATCCGCTTCTCGCTGCCGTTTTTCCCCGACGTGCTAACTCACGGTAGAGTCCGTGGCTGGATGATCGCTCTGTCCATCATCGCCATCCTCTACGGCGCTCTTGTCTCGCTGATGCAGAAGGACATGAAGAAGCTGGTGGCCTACTCCTCGGTCAGCCATCTCGGCTTTTGTACTCTGGGAATCTTCGCCCTTACGCCGCTTGCACTGAGTGGATCGGTCTTGCAGCAGATCAATCACGGGATCTCGACCGGCGCACTGTTCTTGATCGTCGGCATTCTCTACGAACGCCGCCATACCCGCGAGATCGCCGAATACGGCGGAATCTCGAACGTGATGCCTGTGTACGCCACCATCACCCTGATCATGTTCCTCTCCTCGATGGGACTGCCGCTGCTCAACGGTTTCGTCGGCGAGTACTACATCATGCTGGGCACCTTCATGGTGAGTTGGAGATGGGCCGCCTGGGCCGTGCCCGGCGTCGTGCTCGCCGCCGCCTATCTGCTGTGGCTTTACCAGCGTGTCTTCTTCGGCACGGTTACCAATCCGAAAAACGAAAAGCTGCACGACCTTACGCCACGTGAAGTGCTGACATTCGTGCCGCTCCTCATCATGGCTTTCTGGATCGGCCTCTATCCCAAGCCGTTTTTCCAGATCCTTGAGCAGCCTGTGAATCAGATCGTACAAAACGTGCGCAATTCGCAGGCCGGAGGCACGGTGGACGCTGCGCTTCAGCCAGCGGCTGAGCATCTGAAAACAGCGCCGGTGGTCACCACGGCCTCCGTAACCAATCCGCCGGCCGCGGCACAATCGATGAAGGGGAAGAAATAGTGGGCGCGCTCGCATTCAACGGGAACGACTACCTGCTCGCTCTCCCCATCACTCTGCTCACGTTGTTTGCTCTCGGTATCCTGCTCATCGATCTCATGATCCCGCCCGAGACCAAATGGGCCAATGCCGTTACCGCCTTCATCGGCGTCCTGTTTGCTACCGCAGGCGTGATAAAGATTCAACTCTGGATGGAGTCGATCCATCTGCCCTCGGACAGAGGCTGGCCCGCCATGATGGGCACCATGTTCGTGGACCGCTTTGCCCTTTATTTTTTCTACCTCTTCCTCGCGGGCGCAGGCATCTCCATCCTCATGTCCGTGCGTTACATGACGACGGAGCATGAAAACCACGGCGAGTATTACAGCCTGATGCTGCTTTCGGTCGTTGGCATGATGTGCATGGCTGCGGGTTACGACATCGTTCTTATCTTCATCGGCCTGGAGTTGATGGCGATTTCCACCTACGTACTAGTAGGATTTCTGCGCCGCAACCGCCGCTCCAACGAAGCCGCGCTGAAATATCTGCTACTAGGCGCGTTTTCGTCCGGTATTTTTGCGTATGGCCTCTCGCTGCTTTACGGGCTCACCGGGAGCACGCACCTGGGCGAGATCAGCCGCCAACTTGCCCGGCTTCTCGCGCGGGATCCGCACAATCCGGTCGCAATCGTTGCGCTACTCACGGTTGCCACGGGCCTGCTGTTTAAGATTGCCGCCGTCCCCTTCCACCAATGGGCTCCCGATGCCTACGAAGGCGCGCCGACCTGCATCACCGGATTTATGTCGGTTGCCGTCAAGGCTGCGGGATGGGCGATGCTGTTGCGCATCCTGATCTGGGGACTTCTGCCCATGCGCGCGATCTGGGTTCCGCTCCTGGTTTTCGTTTCCATTGCCACCATGACCGGGGCGAACTTCGCGGCCCTCACCCAGACCAACACCAAGCGCCTGCTCGCTTATTCTTCCATCGCGCACGTCGGCTACATGCTGCTCGGCTTGATCGCCGGAACTCTGACGCTGCTCAATCCCGATGGCGTTAAAGGCATTCTGATTTACCTGCTGGTCTACACCTTCATGAACCTCGGCGCTTTCGGTGTGATTACGTCTCTGCGCCACCGCAACGTGATCGGCGACGAACTCGACGATCTCAACGGTCTCTACTCACGCGCTCCGGTAGAGGCGGTGCTCATGCTGATCTTCCTGCTCTCGCTCGCCGGGATCCCGCCCCTGGCCGGCTTCTGGGGCAAATACTTCATCTTCCTCAGCCTGATCGAAACCGGACACTACGCGCTGGCATCTCTGGGCGTGCTCTATTCCGTGTTCGGTTTGTACTACTACCTGAAGATGGCCAACGCCATGTTCATGGGCCAGCCCGAAGAACGAGGACTGCTGCCCGTGAGCTGGACCATGCGCGCCGCTCTCGGCGTAACCGCATTCGCCACGCTCTTCATCGGAATCCTGCCCGACCGCTTCATCCAAGTGGTGAACTGGTCGCTGGGCATAGCGCAGAGTCCCGCGGTCGCGAAACTGATCCGTTAACATTGATACTGGAGATGCTCATGTGGGATAGCGCCTCGGCTGTCCCGGCCCGAGCCTGCCCTGAGCGAAGCCGAAGGGGCGCAGCTCGGCCGCGCTATTCCCGTACGCGCATAGGGTAAAATCATTGCCGTCGTGCCGGAAGACAGGAATCCCGAAGATCCAAATCGCCCAGGCAAGCCGAATGCTCTGGTCTCTGCGGCTCGCTACTCCGAGATCGGCTTCATCATTCCAGCAGCGGTCTTCCTGGGCTACGCCCTCGGCAGACTACTCGATTACTGGCTGCACACTCACTGGCTCTATGTCGCCGGAGTAATCTTCGGTGCGGTCGTTGGATTCGCGCAGATGATTCGCATGGCTTCCGCCCTCTTCCGCGACAAGCCGGACGTCTAGTATTCTTGATGCGAGATCATGGCCGCTCTGATTTTGGGTGGCGCAGCGCTTCAGCGCTGCGATAAATGTCTTAACTATGAGCGAGGGCTTTAGACCCTGAGGTAGTTCGACCGGCCAGCCTCCAATCCTGATGACTTCCAGCCCACCGCCGCCAGTTCCCAGCGAAACACCAACCCTCGCAGACCGTTTCTTCTCTTCTGCCATCCCCAGAATGCTGCGCTTTATAATCATCCTCGGTGCAGCGTTCACACTGTACACAGCGTGGCGCTTCGGCCCGATCACCGGTCTCGGTTTCAGCGCAGGCGCTCTAATTGCCTACCTAAGCTTCCGATCCCTGAACAAAGCTGTACAGTCCCTGGCCAGCCGCATCGTTGATGCCAAACAACCAGCCCATGGATTCTCACTGGTCAACGGCTTCTTCCTCCGCTATCTTTTGGCCGGAATCGTCGCCTATGTTATATTCACAAGTTCCTCTCAAGCCTTTCGGGGCTTTCTGTTTGGGTTATGTACGCCGGTGGCGGCCATGCTGATGGAAGCGGGCTTGGAAGCCTACGCTGCCTTGCGCCGCGGATACTGACCCTGAGAGACTTTTAATCAGGATCCTGCTGGGAGTTTGGGATCCTAAGTTCTGGAATCATAAAGTATGGAGCAACTCTGGTTCACCGCGCTGCTCAACCGCCTCTTCGGTGGTCCCGTCACTTCTTTGCTGCTCGCTTTGGGAATCCACCCCCACCACCCCGTTGCGCCAATCTCCAACAGCTTCGCCATGGAAGTGGTGGTGATGCTGTTGTTGATCACATTCTTTATAGCCGTACGGCTGCGTCTTTCAGTCGATCAACCCGGCGGCTTGCAGCACACGATGGAAGGCATCGAGGGTTTCATCGGCAACATGGGCGAGGAGATCATCGGCCATCACTACCGTCCTTATCAGCCGTATCTCGTGGCCTTGGGACTCTTCATTCTTACCAGCAATCTGATTGGTATTATCCCCAGCTTTGAGTCTCCAACCGCGGTCCCGGTTGTTCCTCTCGGGTGCGCCTTACTGACCTGGTTTTACTACCACTTTCAGGGATTGCGCTCGAACGGCTTCGGTTACTTCAAGCATTTCATGGGGCCGGTATGGTGGCTGGCGCCTCTGATGTTGCCCATCGAAATCTTCAGCCACACTGCCCGGCTATTGTCACTCACTGTTCGTTTGTTCGCCAACATGTTCGCCGGGGAGATGGTCACACTCGTATTTTTTTCCCTGGTGCCCATCGGCGTGCCAATCATTTTTGAAGGGCTTCATATCGGAGTTTCACTGATCCAGACTTATATATTCGTGATTCTGGCCTGCGTATATCTGGGCGAAGCCACGGCTCATGAACACTAATTTATTCCGGCTTTTTGTAACGCTTCGTCAGCGTGAGGGCGTCTGCTCGAGGATGACGTCAACCACCTCCTGGCGATATTTCTTAAGGAGAACCGAATATGCGTAAAGTTGTGTTCCTGATTTTAACTATGGTGGCGTTATCACTCTTCGCCATGCCGGCCTTCGCTCAGGGTGGAGACGCGGCGGCCTCCGGCGGCACAAACTGGGTGGCGATCACTTCCGGCTTCGCGATGGCGTTTGCGGCTGCCCTGGCTGCTCTCGGCCAAGGCCGCGTCGCTTCCGCGGCGTGTGAAGGCTTGGCCCGGAACCCGGCGGCTCGCCCCGGAATTCAGATCGCCCTGTTCGTGGGACTGGCCTTCATCGAGTCGCTGGTCCTGTTCACCTTCCTCATCATCTTTGTCAAGGTTGTAAAGTAGGACGACGAGGAATAGAAACGAAAATGGAAAAGGCCTCGTTCGCAGTGCGTACGAGGCCTTTACTAATTTGGCTGCGGAACAACTTACCGAGACAAAGGGCTTTTCATGCGGAGCGCAACTCCGTTCTTGCAGGGCCTAGATTTTCCGTTCTCCGCCCCACTGTTGCTCTTTGTTCTTCGCGGGTTGGTTCAGCGCTTCAACCAGCAGCCGGCGCAGGCGATAACGGCTTTCCAAGTCGGTATCGACGATCTCGAATCCCACTTCATTCACCCGTGCCCGGCGTAGCAGTACGTGCGCTCGGATCTTTGACCGCATGCCCACAGAAATCTCCAGGTCGGCCTCGCTGCCGATGCGCAGATTGTCTTCCTTCGTGCCCATGCCTCCGCCCAGGCTCAACTCGCGGATCAGAATCTTTGACTTTCCCCACGAACTTCCAATCACCGCGCTGACCGTGCGCGAGAGCACCATTCGCTCGTAGCGCCGCTGCCGCACCCACGGACATGCCGGAGCTGTGTCCAAAGGCGCGATCGCCAGTTCCGCCGGCTCGATACCGCTATCGGAGAGAATCTGCCCGCTGTAGCGCGGATCTGTCTTGGACATCGACTGAGCCGCTGCAATCCGCAGTTCGCGGTGGTGAACCCAGCCAAACCTCTTTTTCGCCTCGACAATCTCCCGCAACAGCGATAACGATTCCATATCCTTCAGCCGTCCCAGAGATTCGATGGCTTTCAGTTGCACAAACGGCGAACGCGAAGCCGACTCGCCCGGCTTGGCCATGGCCACCAGCGGCGGAGCCGCCGTGAGATCCCCGCTCATTCCGATTTCATCAATCGATTCCGGCAGCACCACTGAATCCAGCACTTCCGCCAATTCCAGCAAAGTGCGCCCCCGGTCCAGTGCAGCTCCGTATGCGACTTGGCGAACCACAATGTCGTGATAGAAACGGTTCCACTCGGGCAAGCGCGTCGGCAGTAACTCCAGCAGCGTTCCTACGTCCAGACGGCTCAACAGCCCCACCACCGCCGAGGCCTGGCGCGGCTGTCCGGTACGCAGAATCTCCCGCAGTTGCGCCAGCGCCGGACTTCCCATCTCTCTGACCAGATCGACCATGCGGTCGCACTCATCCCGCCGCATGCACCGGAAGAACCGGTCGGCCAGATGTTCGGCCCCCGATTGGCTCGTCCGTCGCAACACCACCAGCAGGTCCGCAGGCACCGGATCGTTGCGCAATGCTTCCTCAATGAACTCTGGAATCCGGTTTTCCACGCCCACGCGCGGTCGCAAATCGTTCACCATCACCGGACGTTGCTGCAGCAGCATTTCCATCCCGCTGCATACTTCGTTCACTGCCTGGTAATTCTTGGCCTCGCTGGCCTCCTGGCTCAGGCGCACGAAACCTGCGCTCAGCAAGCTCTGCAGTTCCGGATCTTTCTCCACACACAACTGCTGAGATACGCTGTGGATAGCCTTGCCCATCGCTTCGCCACCCAGCCGGGAATAAAGATCCGCCAGTTGGCTCAATCCAATGGCTGTCTTGCGCCGTGCTTCTGCCTCTTTCGTGTCCAGGCAACCAGAGTAGTTGTTCAGAATCTCGGCTGCGGTTTGCTTGTCGTCGCGATCAAGAAGTACTTCCACGAACTGGCGCAGGTTTCGTGGCGGCACGCATGGAGCTTCATTGGAGAGCAGTACCGTCTTTTTCCCCGATTCCGGCACCTCCGCCCAGAACATCCGGTCCAAGATGTCGGCGTGCGACTCCACCAGGATGCCGGCCTTGTTCATCTTCTCTTCTTGTAACTTCAGAATCCCGCGCAGCGAGTCCATCTGCCGGCTCATGTGCTCCATCATCTGATGGACGGCGTTCACTTTGACCTCGCCTTTTGAATAGCGCTCCAGGGCGAAGCGGATCGCCATGTGCTCGGCCGCTTTCATCAGCAGCGGCGTGTCTTCTTTCTCAGTAGTTACCTTGGCCGCCAGGCTCCCCAGCAATTGCTGCAGGTTCAACCGCGTGTTCGGATCGGTTTCGGTCAGCTCTTTCTGCAGAACCTCTGGACTAGCATTCGGATCGCCCTGCACCTGGCCGAATCGAGTCAGCAGACGGATGGCCTGAACCACCTCGGCTTCCTGCAGCGGTACTACTCCTTCCCACGCTGGAGCAGTCCCGGTTCCAGCACCGGTATCGGTTGCCGGCCCCGCAACCCAATGGCCGGGAGCGTTCGGAACGCTTCCGAACGGAACCGAGGTTCCTCCGGCTTGGCCTCCGCCGCCCGCATTAGCACCCTCCGCCGCTGCGATCAACTGCAGCAGCTTCTGCGGATCGTTCAGCCATTGCTTGAATTCCGGTCCCAGGGTTTGCGCTGCAATCTGTGCCGCCACACTGATATCGCCAGTGAGCGGATCAGCCGCCACAAACTTCACTTCATTAATTTTGATCGTACTCTGCTTGCCGCCGCCGCTAAGAGCTTCTTTGATCTGCTTGGCCACGTCCTGAGCCTTGGAGCCGGCCAGAGTAAAGGCGCGCACCAGGCGTGTGAAGTCTTCTACGGTAACGTCTTTGGAGAAATGCAGGCTGGCCAGACCGGCCGTGGTTAAGAGCTGTCCAAAGCTCCTTTCCGTCTGGCCGGTTTCCAGCGGAATTCCATCCAGCAATAATTTGTTGTCCGTAACCCCCAGCAAAAAGCCGCCGTCTCCTGCCGTGGGTAGACCCGCCTGCAATTCATTCCAGGCGATCTCGAACTGCGCTTCCGTACGCTTATGATCGGGGCCGTACATCCGAGCATATTTGATCAGGATGTTCAGGCTGTGTACGAAGGCGCGCGCGGAGGCCGCCCGGTTTGCGTGAAATGTCGTCGCGTCGTTGATAAAACACCCCTCAACCCGCAGCTCTGGCTTGGTATAGAGAGGTTAAATCCAACGGGTAAGGCCCTGCACATTACGGAGGTAATGGACAAACAAGCAATAGATCAATGCACACCGCTGTACCCTGGCTCCTCCCGCCCGGGCAAGACCACTTCCCCGGGCCGGCGAACGTCTCCTGCCACTGGCGTTTACACCGAACTGCGGCGAAAATGGTGACGCTCATTATCTTTAATCTTTATCCGGTTGGAACTCTTGTGCCTGTCTCCACCACTCGCACAACCCGCGCCAGCAAAACGACCGGCCTGCGCTACTGGATGTTGCGGGTCTTAGACGAGTGCGATCACGTCTCCGCTGATTTCGGCGCTGATCCCGTTCACGACCTGCGCATCTCCCTGCGCCGCTGCCGCTCCCTGGCCGATGGATTGATGGCCCTCGATCCCGAGCCCAACTGGAAGGCAATGAAGAAAGCCGGCAAGCGGCTGTTTCAGCGCCTCGGTGCCCTGCGCGATGCCCAGGTCATGATGGAGTGGGTCGAGAAGCTAGGCCCCGCCGAAGCCAGTGTGGAACAAGGTCGTGTGGAGCGGGCACTCCTGCCCGCTTTGTCTCCATCTCAACCGGATGATAAGTCCATCCAAAACTCAGCCGATCCCGTACCCCAATTCCTTCTCGAAATTCTCCACCGTCGCGAACAAGAACAAAAGCTCGAAGCCCAAGCCGCGCTCGCAGAGTTTGACCGCAAACAGTGGCGCCAGTGGAGCAAATCTCTTCCCGCCCGGGCCGCTCACATTCGTCCCGGCAGTGCGCTCTTCAAGCATCTAGCTCTGGAGCGTTGGACCGCGGCCCGCGAGCTCCACAACCGCGCTCTGCGCAATCGCTCCCAGGTCGCTTTTCACAGCCTGCGCATCGGCATTAAACGCCTCCGCTACATCGTCGAGAATTTCCTCCCAGTGGAGCACAAAGCTTGGAGCAACGACCTTAAGCAGATGCAGGATTTACTTGGCGAAGTTCATGATCTCGACGTGCTCTGGGTGACAGCGGTCGAGTGCCACGTCTTTCCCGACCAACATTCGCGCCAGCACTGGCACCAGCGCATCCTCGCCGAAAGGACCAAGCGTATCGACCACTATCGCAAGAAAATGATAGGCCCGGATTCTCTCTGGCAAGTCTGGCGTGCCGCCCTGCCTCAGGGCAGGCAAATTCAAACGCTAGCCACTCGTCGCATGAAGCTCTGGGCAAACGGCCTCGATCCCGATTTCCCCCACTCCGAGCGCGTTGCCGGCCTTGCTCTTCAACTCTATGACGGCCTTCTCGCCTCCGGATGGCGGCCCTCCGTTGATGGCATCTCTGCTCGCTCCAGCCTCATAGCCGCGGCTCTTCTACACGACGTCGGCAAGTCCAAAGGCGAGAAGGGACACCACAAGATTTCCTTTAACATGATTCGCGCCCACGGCAACCCCTTAGGATGGAAGCTCGCCGACCTGCAGCGCGCCGCCATCGTCGCTCGCTTTCACCGCGGAGCTCTGCCCACCCGAAAGCACCAGGCCCTGCGCGACCTCCTCCCTGATGAACAGAAAGCGACGATCGAGCTAGCCGCCATCCTGCGCCTCGCGAACGCCTTCGACGCCGCCCACAACGGCCACATCCGCCGCATTCAGATTGAAAATGCTCAGATCAGGACTAAGATCAGGACGAAAGGGAATGAAGCTGTGATAATCGCCGCCGAAGGCTACTCGCCCCTGGGACCATCCGCCCAAACCATCGCCGCCGAACGCCATTTGCTGGAAACGGTTCTGCGTCGCCCGATAGTGATCAAGGCGATGAAAAACCCCTCGATTCTTGGTAAGAAAGCGAAAAATTCGCGGCCCCCGAGGGGCGTTCGATAATAGCCCCGGTTGGCGAGCCTGGCTGGATTTTCTAACTTCCCAAAAACCGACTTATATAGCTCATAACTGTAGCCGCTGGGGTCTTGAGTGTAGTTGCGTTTTTACACCCAGAACCGAAGCCAGGAACCGCTTTGATGTTTCAACTGGCATCCCATGCGGTTCGGGGTGCTGAACCGATTTCAAAGTTCTAAGGCAATGCGAGTGACGGGGTGATCGGCGATTCGGGGAACACCATTCGCACATACGCTTCCGGATCACGTCGGTCAGTTTTCCTGTTCCTATCAAGTGCGTCTAGGCGGCATCGTGCTCACGGCCGCCCTTTTTGTGCGCTGTCATCTTCTGCCGCAAGACGCTGCTTGAGCGGCGCGACCAGCGCGCGCTGAAACTCCGGCTGCTTGGTAAGAGCTAGTTGCAGCGCGGTTGCGTAGTAAGGGCAAGCCTCTTCTCGTCTGCCGAGCGCATCCAGCACGTTGCCCATCCGTGCATTCACTCCGGCCGAGTCGGGGGCGAGAGCCACAGCTTGTTGCGCTTCCTGCAGTGCCTCCGGCAATCGCTTGCCGGCGAGAAACACACCTGCCTTTTGTGCATGAGCCAACGCGGCCGCAAGTGGAATCCCGAAGTGTCCCTCGTACACAAAGACACTGGAGTCGATTGCATCGGCAGCCTTCAAGGTCTTGAACTGCTCATAAGGATTGAGCGGAGGCGGGCCGAATTCGAATCCGGTGAGATTGACTGCGCTGATGAACACGGGACCATCGATCGCAGGAGTAGCGTCGGAGAGCGTGCCCAGCCAGATTGATTCTATGGTCGGAAGCAGCTTGCATGGGATCTTGTAGTAG
>Ga0182015_10001632_pt1 | contig 29056 bp, 28 predicted proteins | sample 712P3MmetaG_FD_120478 | JGI IMG/M metagenome (GOLD analysis project Ga0182015, IMG submission 120478) | Permafrost microbial communities from Stordalen Mire, Sweden - 712P3M metaG | ecosystem: Environmental > Terrestrial > Soil > Wetlands > Permafrost | place: Sweden: Stordalen | collected... | reverse complement strand
TCTTTGGCGCCATTCTACTGCTCGCCACTGCAGGAGATGTCCGAATGCTCGCACGCGGCGGAATTTCGGGCCGGCAGCGCATCACTCGGCACCTGTGGCGCATGTGCTACGGACTCTTCATTGCGACGGGCTCTTTCTTCCTGGGTCAGCAGCAAGTTTTCCCGGCCTTCCTGCGCGGCTCCATATTTCTGACCCTAGCAGCAGTTCTGCCGCTACCCCTACTGATCTATTGGTTCCTGCGCGTGCGGTTCAGCAAGGCCTACAAGAACCGGTTGTCGCCCAACCCGGTACCGCTGACCCCCTGAAGACGTGATTCATCGTGGGAAAGATCAGGGTTCCGTAGAAATGCCTGGACGGTCCCGTTTTCGGGGGCACTGGAAAACTCCAGGAAGAGGGCGAACCCGTCCTCCAGCGGGAGGACTTGACCGCGCTCCGTCAAAACGGATTCGAGATCAGCCGTTGCATCGTTTCCCGGTAGGTCCTTCCGGAGCGAAGCTGAATGCCGCCGGGGAGAGTGAGCAGATACTCTGAATGGGATGCGGACTGCACACTCCGGATACGTTCGGTGTTCACGATCAGGGAACGGTGAATTCGGACGAAGCGAGTGCGGTCCAAGCGTTTTGCGATCTCTGCCATAGTCACTTCTACGAGATAGCAATCCCGTCCCACGTGCAGTTCCACGTAATTCTCCGCCGCCCTGAGCCAATCCACGTCTTTTGTATCCACAAAGGTCGTGCCCTCAGCCCCACGCACCGCGATCCGATTCAGGTACGTTGGCCGGCTCGCGATCTGCTTCAGGACCGCCAGCAATTGCGGGTCGCTCCCCTGTGAGCCACGGTGAATGCGGGCTTTTGCTCGCTGCAAAGCGAGATCGAACCGCTGCGGCGTGAATGGCTTCAACAGATAATCAGCGGCATTCACCTCGAAGGCCTCGACCGCGTACTGGTCGTAGGCGGTCACAAATATCACGGCGCCGGGCAATCGCGCTCCGGCCTGCCGCAGGGCAGAAAAACCGTCCATTTCCGGCATCTGCACATCCAGAAAGACCAAATCGAAGCCGCCGGTCAGCATCAATTCGGCCGCCTGGTTTCCGTCGCTGGCTTCTTCGATGAGTCCTATTTCAGCATCCTGCTTGAGGAGCATCCTGATCCCCTGGCGCGCCAGACTCTCATCGTCCACGATCAGAGCCCGCAGGCTGCCCTCGGAGGCACGACTCTCGACGGATTCAGTCCGGTGATTCTCGCGCCGTTTCATCCGATCGAGCCTTCCTCGCAACGATAGGGAAGCAAGACCGTGGCGATAGTTCCTCCACCCGCGCGGCCGTCAAGACGCAAAGACTGCTGCTCGCCATATAACTGCTCGAGACGGGCGCGCGTATTGCTCAATCCCACACCGTTTCCGGAGCTATCGCCCGCCACTCCGGGGCCATCGTCCGAAACCTGTATCTCCAGCCGAGAATCCCTCAAGCAGGATTTCAGCGCAATCGTAACCGGGGCGGAACTCTTGGAGACGCCGTGTTGAACTGCATTTTCGACCAGCGGCTGAAGTAACAGGCTCGGGACCACAGCGTCTAGCGTTGCTGGCGAGAAATTCATTTCGATGGTCAAGCGGTCCTGGAATCTGACCCGCTGGATATCGAGATAGAGGTTGATCAGCTCGACCTCGCGGCGCAACGGAACTTCTTGTGTTTCCCATCCCGTAAGGGTTTGGCGCAGGAGTTCGCTGAGGTTGGTCAGCATCTTATCCGCTTCCTCTACCCTACGTTGCCGCACCAGGACGACGATTGCGTTGAGCGTATTGAAAAGGAAATGGGGATGGAGTTGCATCTTGAGCGCGCTCAAGGTTGCCTTTGTGAGTTGACTTCCAAGTTGAGTTGCGCGCAATTCGAGTTGCGCCGCCAAGCTTTGGCGTTCCAGAAACTTGCGATAGTAGCTCACGCCGTGTTGAACGCCGACGATCGACCAATAGAGGATCACGTTCAAATGAAAATCGATCGGCAGGACGGCCCGGAAGGTAGCGGCAAAGTTCCGCGGAAACCATGGCAAGCCAAACCATGGCGTGATCGCGGCGAACAGGACCGTCTCGATCAGTGCAAAACAGAAGCTCCACACCAGATGGAGTCCGCCACTACGCCACCAGGTTTTTCGCTCGACGGGGAAGCGGCTCGCCAGCCACCAGACGAAAGGGGTGAGAAAAGCCCAGGCAAATGCGGTCGTCAGCCAGACCACCAGATAGCCGTGCCACTGGACGGCTTGGCCTTGATACAAAAGACGGCCCGTATCCTCGCTAATGAAGAAAAGCGCGAACAGAGTCCAGCCTGCCAGGTAAGCCAGCCAACGGATTAGCCTCGAAGTCAAGGGGCGTCCTCTCAGTACAGAGTATCGCTAGATGCGCACTTCCTGCATACGGGTAGCGTTTGCGCCATTGGTGAACAACACGCTTCGCCAGGGCAGACCTGAACGCGCCCGAAGCCGGAAACGGAGGGACAGGAGCCCAGGAAAGCCTACTGCCTACGGAGTCTCTTCTACTCGAGTTGTGAGAAGGGAAACGGCCATTTTCCTAAACCGGGAAGACCGGAAACCGGAAACTGAGAACTGCTACTTGGTCTGCAGACTCAGCCGAGCCAACAGCGCGTACGCCTTCCGGAACCAGTGACGCTCGCGCCGCCGCTGATAAGCCGGCATCGTGGGCCGTTTGTCGAGGATTTTCTGGGTCCACTGCCGCCCTTCTTCGGCACGGCCCTGCGCCACGAGGAAAGTCGCGTAGTTGTAGTAAGTCTCGGAGCTGGTCGAAGTCTTCGTGGCTTGCTCAAAGAGAGCCTCGGCCTTTTCCGCTTGTCCGGTTTGCGCGTAGGCATGGGCCAGCAGGCCCATTGCGCGCTGGAAGTCGTAGTTAGGATCGGCGGCAAGGGCGCGCTCAAGATCCGGGACAGAGGCAGAAAAGTCCCCCAGCTCGATTTCTGCCACGCCCCGGCGGTAGAAGGGATCGACCGAGTCGGTTCGCGACGAGATGGCCCTGTCGTAGCAGGCGCGGGCACGGGCGAAGTCGCCATCATCGAGATAGAGCAGGCCAAGCTCTTCGTAGTTGCCGGCCGAAGGATTATCCAAAATGGCCCGCTCGAGTTCGTGAATGCGCCGTCGGCGCGGGAAAACTTGAAATTCAGTGCGCAGTAGGCCGGCGTCAGGAACGACCTCGGCCACAATATAAACCAGGGCCCCCACCCATCCCAGGAACAGGATGATGAAGATCCAGTAAGTATCCGGCCGCCGGCGGATGAAGTGCACAATAGCCACCGCCTGCAGCACAAATCCCCATCCGTGCAGGAAAAAGAAAGGCGATCCCATGGAATGCGAAATATAACACGTCACCCGATTTCAAAAGATCTACCCCGTGAACCCTTTGGCCTTTGTGTCTTTGTGGTAAGGATTTTAAGCCGTAAGCACCAAGCTGTAAGCTATGAGCAAATCGCTATGTAACAATTGAGAAGTGCAACCCACCACTCTGCCGACAAATCCCGCAACTCCAATTGTGAAGTCCACCCCCATTCGCCTGATCGCCTCCGATATCGATGGCACATTGCTCAATCCGCAATTCCAGATTTCCCAGGGCGATCTGACCGCGCTCGAGCGGGCGCATGCTGCGGGAATTGAAATCGTCCTGGTGACCGGACGTCGCCACACCTTCGCCTTGCCCATCGCTAAGCAGCTCGGTTTCGATCTATGGCTGATCAGTTCCAATGGCGCCATCACGCGCTCGCTCTCGGGAGAAACCTTCCATCGCGACCTGATGCCCCGCGAAACCTGCCGCGAACTCTGCACCGCCATGCAAGCTTTCCGTGGCAATACCGTTCTTACCTTTGATAAGGAAACCAAGGGCGCAATCGTGCTGGAGCACCTGGACGATTTGAACGCCAGCATCCGGCGTTGGCTCGAGAAGAACATGGCTTACATCGAGTTCGTCGTACCCATCGAGCGGGCGCTGACCGCCGACCCGGTGCAATCCATGTTTTGCGGCTCGATGGTGCGTATGAGTGAAGCTCTGCGGGCACTCGAAGGCTCCGGGATGGGCAACCGAATTACCATTCTCCGCACGGAATACCCCGACCGGAATCTGTCCATGATCGACGTGCTGAATGCGGGCTGTTCCAAGGGACATGCCCTGAAACGATGGGCCGTCCATCGGGGCTTGGGGCGCGAACAGGTCATGGCCATCGGTGATAACCACAATGATGTGGAAATGCTTGAGTTTGCCGGACTTCCGGTTATCATGGGGAATGCCTGCGAGGAGCTGCGCGGTCGCGGCTGGACTGTAACCCTCGGCAATGATCAGTGCGGCGTAGCCGCCGCCGTGGCAGAAGTGGTCAGTGGGTTGAATGTCTGACATGAAGAAGGCGATCCGGATCGGGGAGTGGGCAGCAGTGATCGCTCTGCTCGTGCTGACGGTTCTTCCCTGCCCGGCGGCCGACTCGGCCGTGCTGCGCAATGGATTCTCCATCCGTTATGAGCGCCGGCAGGTGATTGGGACGATCACCCGTCTGTATATCGATGGGCACGATTCGAGTTTTGTCGATGTACCGACCGAGGAGATTGATCACTTTGAAGCCGTGCCGGTTGAACCAAAGCCGGAAAAGCCCGCTTCACCACCCGGGTTCGAACCTTCGAAGGGGAACGCCGGGCCACCGCTTGATCTAAATGAGGTGGTAAACACAGCGAGTGGAACCTACCGCCTGGACCCGGATCTGGTGAACAGCGTGATTCGCGCCGAGAGTGGCTTCAACGTGCGGGCGCGGTCGCCGAAGGGCGCGCAGGGACTGATGCAGTTGATGCCCGGGACGGCGTCGGCGTTGGGCGTGCAAAATGCCTTCGACCCTCGCGACAATGTCGAAGGCGGCGCACGCTATCTGCGCGAACTGCTGGAGCGCTATGACTTCGATCTGATCAAAGCTCTGGCCGCCTACAATGCCGGTCCGCAGCGGGTCGAGCAGTATGGCGGCGTGCCGCCTTACCACGAGACTAAGGCCTACGTTGCCCGCATCGTGCGCGACTTCAACAAAAAGAAACTCGCCGCGAAGGCCGCAACCCAGCCGGCGACTCAGAAGAGTTCAGACAGCAAAACAACCGGAACTCATGTGGCGGCGACCAAGCCCCACAAGTCCATCCCGCAAACCCAGGCGAAGGCAAATCCCGCACAGACCAGCGCGAAAAACTAGCCCGGCTTTTTTCAACCCCCATCCTCGTGGCCACGAACGAGCTTCCGTTTATGATGACCGGAGCGTCTTCGAGAGCGAGCCTTTCTGCAATGGCGTATCCCATGCGACGAGCGGGTGATAAGTGAGCTTCCCTTCGAGTTCCAAATCTATAACGGTCGATGTGGAATGAGATACAAGTGATTCAGGTTGGCTCCTAAGTTTGACCCCCCGGGCCCACTCATTTACCTTGGGAGAGCCGTCCGCTTCGCGTTGCGAGGGTAGCGGCGCGAAGCTTCTCCCTTCATGGACAAAAAGCGCATCGTGGCCAGTCTGGTGGTGTTCTTCATCCTGGCCACTCTCTTCTACTTGCAGTACAGGCACTGGCAGAGCTTTGACTGGGGTACGTTCTGGACCCAGACCCACCGCATCAAAAAAGTTCACGTGTTGCACGGGATCGCGCTGATTTACATCGGATACGTGCTGCGGGCGTTGCGGTGGAAGATATTCCTGAAGCCGGTACGGCCCAAGGTGAAGACGATGGAGCTGGTCTCACCGACCTTGATCGGGTTCACCGGGCTGGCGCTGCTCGGGCGCGCGGGAGAATTCATTCGTCCGTACTTAATCGCGCGACGGACAGATCTTCCCTTCTCCTCTCAGCTAGCGGTATGGGCGGTGGAACGCATCTTTGATTTGGGCGCGTTCACCGTGTTGATGGTGCTGGCGATTTTTCTGCCCAGCGCGCTGCCCGCGATTCCGCATCCGGAGTATTACGTGCGGTTTCGCGAGGGCGGGTTTTTTCTGATCGGTCTGGTACTGGTGATGACTGTGGGCGCGATCGTGATCGGGCGCAGTGGAGAACCCGTGGCGCAGTGGGTGGAAGCGAGGTTTGGGCATCTCTCCGCCAGTTTTGGCCACAAGCTGGCGCAGAAGGTGCGCGAGTTTGGCCAGGGACTGAATACGATTCACGGTCCCGTCTCGATGTTGTGGCTGACCGTGGTGTCGGTGGGGATGTGGTACATCATAGCCTTGGCGTACCAGGAAGTAACGCACTCCTACGGCGTGGCGGGGCTTGAGATTCCCGTCTCGCAACTCTTGATTCTGATGGGAGCGAGCATGGCGGGTTCGATGCTGCAGTTACCGGCCGTGGGCGGCGGCTCGCAAATGGCAACGATCGCGGCGCTTTCAAGCGTGTTCGACGTGCCTCCCGAACTGGCGGCGAGTTGCGGGATTTTGCTCTGGCTGGTCACATTTGCTGCGGTCGTGCCGCTGGGCTTGGCATTGGCACATCACGAGAGATTGTCATTACGGAAGTTGTCGGAGGAAAGTCATCGGGCGGAAGAGGCGGAGATCGGCAGGCCCCCGGCGTGACTCTGCCTTTCTATCTATTACGTAGGTACGGAATGCGCGGCGCCCCCTTACTCGCCTGCTACAATTTCCATATTGATCCCAAATATTCAATTTAGCTGGACAGGTTCTTCTCGCTCAACATCAGTGCCATGAAATGTCCTTTTTGCGGATTTGCCAACGACAAAGTGGTTGACTCGCGGGAGAGCAAAGAGGCGGAATCGATCCGCCGTCGCCGCGAGTGCTTGAAGTGCGGCAAGCGCTTCACCACCTACGAGCGCATCGATGAAATCCCCTACATGGTGGTCAAGAAGGATGGCCGGCGGGAGAAGTTCGATCGCCAGAAGGTTCTGAACGGGCTGCTGCGGGCATGCGAGAAGCGTCCGGTGCCGATCAGCAAGCTGGAACAGATTGTGAACGAGGCGGAGTCGTTCGTCATCGAGTCGCAGGAACGCGAGCGCAAGACCAGCGAACTGGGCGAGCTCATCATGAACCGCTTGCGGCGCTATGACAAAGTGGCCTATGTGCGCTTTGCCTCCGTGTATCTGGACTTCAAAGACGTGAAAGAGTTCATGAATGAGTTGAGGGATTTGGTGAAAGCTAAAGAAATAGTAGATGTTAAGGCGAAGAAGCTTGGCCAGTGACTGGCGGCGGTAGGGGCCAAGAGCGCTGATTATTTTGGCTGGCCACAGATCACGGACCACTGGCCGTTGAGTTCATCATGAGTCATAAAGTAACGCTGATACCGGGAGATGGCATCGGGCCGGAGGTGACCCGGGCGACCGTGCGCATTCTCGAAGCGACGGGCGTGAAGTTTGAGTGGGAGTCATTTGCGGTTGGGTCCGATGCCTTCGAGAAGTACGGCGAATACATCCCTAAAGAACTAATCGAATCGATTGAGCGCACCCACGTGGGGCTGAAGGGGCCGGTGACAACGCCCGTCGGCGGGGGGTTTTCCAGCATCAATGTTGCGCTGCGCCAAAGATTTGAACTGTATGCGAACTTTCGCCCGATCCGGAATTTGCCGCATATTCCCACGCGTTATCCGGATGTGGATCTCATCATCGTGCGCGAGAACACCGAGAGCCTGTATTCGGGCCTGGAGCACGAAGTGGTGCCCGGCGTGGTGGAAAGCTTGAAGATCATCACCGAGAAGGCCTCGACCCGCATTGCGAAATTTGCTTTTGCGTACGCCCGCAAGAATCAGCGCAAGAAAATTCACGCCGTCCACAAGGCCAACATCATGAAGCTGTCGGATGGATTATTCTTGCGCTGCTGCCGCGGCGTGGCCAAGGAATATCCCGAGATCACTTACGGCGAGCATATCGTGGACAACACCTGCATGCAGCTGGTGATGAATCCATATCAGTACGACATGCTGGTGATGGAGAACCTCTATGGCGATATTATTTCCGACTTGTGCGCCGCGTTTGTAGGCGGTCTAGGATTCGTGCCCAGTGCAAATCTTGGCGACCACTGCGCGATTTTCGAGGCCGTGCACGGATCGGCCCCCGACATCGCCGGCAAGAATGTGGCAAACCCAACGGCGCTGCTGCGGTCTGCGCTGCTGATGCTGCGGCATCTGGGCGAGTTCGATGCGTCCACCCAGATTCGTAATGCTTTGGAAAAGGTTTACCGCCATCCCAAAAAGCTGACGAAGGATATTGGCGGCCTGGCGGGCACCTCGGAGTTTGCAGACGCGGTGATCGAAGAAATGGAACGGGCGAAGGCCGCGCCGGCAGCCATTCCCTGAACCGTTGTATCTCATGCTCTGAAGCTTGCTTGTCCTTTGTCTTTAAGGCCGGTGTCATGAAGGCGGATGTCATGAAGGCCGATATGATGAAGGCCGAAGAAGCGCGATCAAACAGGGGGGGGGGCCTTTCGCGATCCAGCCTCCTGAATTCATTCCGCCATTGACTCTCGGCGCAGATGGGAGTAAATTCGGCGGTTCTGGGGAATCTGAGGGGATGGCGAAGACAACGCGCCGTGTGGGGGTAGTTCTGTTTCAGCTAGGCGGGCCGGACACGCTGGCTGCGATAGAACCTTTCCTTTATAACCTCTTCTGCGACCCCGATATCATTGACTTTCCTTTTGCCCGCATCGGGCGCAAAGCTCTAGCTAAAATGATTTCGACCACGCGCGCCCGTAAGGTGCGGCATCATTACGCGACCATTGGCGGAGGTTCGCCCATTCGGCGCTTCACCGAGCGGCAGGCAAAGGCGCTCGAAGCGGAGCTGACGAATCGTGGTCTCGAGGCGCGCTGCTTTGTGGCGATGCGCTATTGGCATCCGTTCACCAGCGAAGCCATCGCGGAGTTGAAGGCCGCGCTATGCGACGAGATTGTTCTGCTGCCCCTGTATCCGCACTATTCCTCAACCACCACGGGATCGAGTCTGAACGAGTGGCGGCGGCGGTTCCGCAGCAACGTTCCCGTGCACAACGTAGGCCCCTTCTATCAGCATCCGATGTATTTAGAGGCGGTGGTGGAAAAGATTGACGAGGCGCTGGCGCGATTTCCGGTACCGGCCCGAGCCGAGATTGTTTTCAGCGCACACAGCGTTCCGATGTCGGTGATTGCGAAGGGTGATCCCTATCAGCGGCAGATCGAGGAAACGGTGCGCCTTCTGATGGAGAGCGGGGGATGGCCCAATCGTCACCGGCTCTGCTACCAGAGCAAAGTTGGAGCCAGCAAATGGCTGCAGCCTTCCCTGCACCGGACGCTGCAGGTTCTGGCGGCCGAGAAGACGCGGGAAATATGCATCGTGCCGGTGGCGTTTGTTTCCGATCACGTGGAGACGCTGGGCGAGATCGATCACGAAATGCGCGAAGAGGCGCGGCGGCTGGGCATGGCGCAGTTCGAGATGAGCGCGGGCCTGAACGATTCTCCAAAGTTTATTTCGGCGCTGGGAGAGTTTGTGCTGGAAGCTCTGGGCGAGAAGCTTCCGGGCTGCATTCCGGTTCAGGGAACCTTAGGGCAGGTCGCCACAGCGTCGTTGGTGGCGGCCGACTAGCAAAAGCATTGCGTCGCGCGAAAGATTTGTTGGACAAGTAGACGAGCACAGGAGGAAGAGTCATGGCGGAGCCGGAGGGCGCGAAGCCCAGCCCGAATCCTGAGGCGGCAAAGCCCGCAGCCCCGGGCGCGGTGGATGCCACAAAGTATGTGGGCACGCCGGCGGTGGGAACCTCGAAGGCGGCGGCGTCCGCTGGGCTTTCCTCGACCGGTCCATCGAACACGGACATCGACCGGCGGCGCCGGCGGCTGGTGTGGGTCGCCGTGACAGCGTTTCTGACCGCGTGGTTCCTCGCCTTCTTTCGATTTTTTCTTCCCCGCACTCTGTTCGAGCCCAATACGGTGTTCAAGATTGGCTACCCTTCCGAGTTCGCCCTGGGAGTCGACACCAAGTTTCAGCAGAAATACCGCGTCTGGGTCGATCGTACTCCGGACCGCGTGTTCGTGATTTATGCGCGCTGCACGCATCTCGGCTGCACGCCGGATTGGAAGCCGAGCGAGAACAAATTCAAGTGTCCCTGCCACGGCAGCGGCTATGACAGTGAAGGGATCAACTTTGAGGGACCGGCACCGCGTCCCATGGACCGCGCGCACGTAGAACTGGCGCCCGACGGGCAGATCATCGTCGATACTTCGCGGCTTTATCAGTGGCCGAAAGGACAGCCCAGCAAATTTAATGATCCGGGAGCATTTCTAACTGGAGTGTAGCGCCGGCGTCCCGCCGGCTTTCGCAAGGAACGAAGAGGAATCATGGCTGACGAAACGAATCCGAGCGGCAAGAACGGCAAAGTGGGGTTGGTCGATCGCGTCAAAGACGACATTCAATCGCTGAAGGCCGACATCCCCAGCAAGGCGAAGGAGCAGATCGAGGGGCTGAAGGATCCGACCAAGACCCAGGTCTACACTTCGATCTTCCGCCACAAACACGACGACACGCCGCGCAATCGGGCGCTGGGCGTGCTCTCGAACGTGTTCCTGCATTTGCATCCCGCGAAGATCAATCGCGATGCGGTGCGTTACAGCTACACCTGGGGCATGGGCGGAATCACGTTTTTTCTGTTTATCATCCTCACCTACACCGGCGTGCTCCTGATGTTTTATTACCACCCCAGCAAAGTGCAGGCGTTTCGCGACGTGCTTTATCTCGAGCACGACGTGCCCTTCGGAAAGATTCTGCGCAACATGCACCGCTGGGCCGCTCACTTGATGGTGATTGCCGTTTGGCTGCACATGTTCCGCGTATTTTTGACGGGCTCGTATAAAAAGCCACGGGAATTTAACTGGAACATCGGCGTGTTGCTGCTGGTGTTTACTTTGTTGCTCTCCTTCACCGGCTATCTTTTGCCCGACGATCAACTCGGGTTCTGGGCGGTCACCGTGGGCACCAACATGGCGCGGGCGACGCCGCTGCTCGGACACGAAGGTCCGTTCGGCTCGATGCTGGGCATGACGCCATACAACGATGTGCGGTTCGGCCTGCTGGGCGGCTCGATCGTAGATGCGAATGCCCTGCTACGGTCCTATATCTGGCACTGCATCGGTATTCCAATTGTGGCTTCGATTTTGATGATCGTGCACTTCTGGCGAGTGCGGAAGGACGGCGGAATTTCCGGCCCAGCGCCCGTGATGCTAGAAGCTGAAGCCGATAAGCCGCGCAGAGGGCCGAAGGCGGCTGGAGAGTAGCGGTCCCGGAAGAAAAACAGATTCCCCAGCGCGCTTTCAGCCCGGTTTAAGATGACAAAGGTTTTTGGCAGTTGACGCGAGAAACTTTATGGACTGGCGACAACTTTGGGAGATTTGTTCGGCGCCGGACAACGTGCCGATCGTAGGCTTGATACCCCTGCTGGCCTTCTACATTTATCTGGCCTGGAGGCAGGCGCACGCAAACGATGTGCTGATTGCGCAACTGGAAGGCGATGCCGCCCTGGCCAAGACGCATCACCGCAAGACCTGGCCCTTCAAGCCGGGCTGGCAGAAGGAAGTTCACGTCTGGCCGTTCTTGCTGCGCATTGAATTTCTCGCCGCCATCATCGTCACGATTATTTTGATGGTCTGGTCGATCACGCTGAACGCGCCGCTCGAAGAGCCCGCCAATCCCAACTTGACGATGAACCCGGCGAAGGCCCCGTGGTATTTCCTGGGACTGCAGGAGATGCTCGTCTATTTCGACCCCTGGATCGCCGGCGTGGTCATGCCCACGATGATCATCATCGGCCTGATGGTCATTCCTTACATTGATACGAATCCGCTGGGCAGCGGCTACTACACGTGGAAGCAGCGCAAATTCTCGATTTCTACATTTTTGTTCGGCTTCATCATTCTGTGGGTCTCGATGATCATCATCGGAACCTTTATTCGCGGGCCCGGCTGGCAGTGGTTCTGGCCGGGGCAAACCTGGGATCACAATCGGTTGATCTATGAGGTGAACCGCGATTTGCCCGATATTTTTGGCATCACGTCGAACCTGGCGAAGGCGGTCTTCGGTGCGGTCGTAGTCGGCGGCTACTACCTGCTCGGAGGTTTTCTGGCCTATTCCCTGTTCCGGCGATATATGGGGAAAGACTTCAAGCGCATGAGCCTGCTGCAATTTGGGATCACGCAATTCCTTTTGCTGACCATGGTGGCGCTGCCCCTGAAGATGGGGCTACGGCTCCTGTGGCACATCAAGTATGTGTGGATTACGCCCTGGTTCAATATTTAGGTCTTGGGTGTCAGCTTTTGCGTCTTCGGCCCGAGCCATACGTTCTGAGACAAACGAGATTTTGCGCCAAGACCCAAGACCTATGACCCGAGACCTAGGACCTGAGACCCAATTTTTCGGAGGAAGCGGTGCCTGAAAAACCCAACCCCGAGCAGGACCCGATCACAACTAAGTCGTACGCCGCCTATTACCTGATCGCGATGCTGATTCTGATGGCGACGTTGTTCTGGGCCTTGTGGGACGAGGCGTGGGTACAGCGCCCGTGGAAGGCTTTCCAGGAGCAATGGAAGGACCGCTACAGCGCGTTTCTGAACCAGGCAAAATCGAAATCGACTACATCGGAGAAGGATGTCGAACAGAATCCGGATTACACCGCGCTGAAACGAGCCTACGAGCAGACTTATCAGGATTCGAAGGCGCAGGCCGAGGAAGCGCGAAAGGCGGTCGACGATGTCAGCGCTCGCCTGCTGGCGGTGCAAAGCGTGTTCACCGACCGGCGGGCCTACGTGAATGCCCTCAGTTATGAAATCGAGACCAGCGACAGCGCGTCTTCGAAAGCCAGCAAGCAGAACGAATTAGCCGAGTACAAGCGCAAGCAGGCGACCGTCGAGTTTCCCGACGGAAGCAAGAAACAATTCGACTTCCCGCATCTGGAGGAAACCTACAACGAGATTCGGGATGAGCGCACGAAAAAAAGTCTGGAGCTCGGCGACGTGTTGAAACCGGTCACGGCGGCCAAGGCAAAGCTGGACGAATACATTTCCGACCACATGGTCGACCTCACGCCCCAGCAGATCGATGGTCTGAAGAAGAAGGCGGCGGAGTGGGATCCAAAGATCGTGCAGATCAACGTGGCCGATGCCAATATCGTGGACCGGTGCGAGTCCTGCCACCTCAACGCACGCGAACCGCTGAAGATCACTACGGCATCGATGACGCCGAAAGGCGAGAAGAAGCCGGATGAATACGCCGATGCGCTGGTCAGCCATACTGAGCCCGAGTTATTGAAGATTCACGACCCGGACAAGTTCGGCTGCTCGCCCTGCCATCAGGGGAACGGACGCGCGACCACAAGCGTGGAGAAAGCGCACGGAAACTACGAGCATTGGCTGTGGCCGCTGTTTCCCAAAGAAAACGCAGAAGCAGGTTGCCAGAATTGCCATGCGGCCGACATGGAGCTGGTGAGCGGCGACGTCCAGTGGCCAACCATCAACAACGGCAAAGACCTCTACCGCCAGAGAGGTTGCATGGGCTGTCATCGCTACGAGGGATATGACAAAGAGCCCGAGGATCTGAACTCGATCGGCCAGCAGATCAAGCAAATTGAGACGCAGAAGAAAGACAATCTGAAACAGACCGCCTACTTGATGAAACAGGCCGATGCGGCCGAGTCAAACGAGGTAGCGAACCGGCTGAACGTCCAGGCGGTGGACTTGAGAGTTGCAAACAGCAAGCTGGACGGGCGTCTGCAGCAGCTCGATTACCAGTCGCACAGCCTCATGCAGGACCAAAAGAAGGTGGGGCCGAATCTGAAAGATGTCCGGCTGAAGCTGAACAAGAATTGGATTCCGGTATGGCTGAAGAAGCCGTCGGATTTTCGTCCCACCACCAAGATGCCGAATTTCCGGCTATCCGATCATCAGATCCAGGCCATCTCAGCCTACATCTGGCAATCGGGATTTACCGATCCTCTTCCCAAACACAAGCCCGGGAACTCCGCGCACGGAAAGGAATTGTTCGAGACCCGGGGATGTCTGGCCTGCCACTCGATTGGCGAAGGCGATCAGATACAGGGCGGCACTTTTGCTGCGAATCTGACTCGCGTTGGTGAAAAAGCGAATTACGATTATCTGGTGCGCTGGATTCACAATGCGCGCGAGCGCACGCGTCCTTACTGCCCGTACGAAAAGAAAGATATCGGCCCCGAGGATTATGCCAAGAAGGGCCTTCCCTATCAGTTTGATCTGGACCACAGCCAGTGTCCCAACGACGGCCACGAACTGCAGGTGCAGAACATGACGGTGATGCCCAGCTTGCGCCTGTCTCCTGAGGATGCGGAAGACATTGCAACCTATCTGATGACGAAGAAAAAGCAGGAACCATCGTCATATCCGGATGCCTCGTTCATGGATGACGCGAACTTAAAGGCTGAGGGCAAGCATTGGATCAGCCACTTTGGCTGCGCCGGTTGCCATGAGATTGCCGGCATGGAGGATGAGGGACGCATCGGCACTGAACTCACCTACGAAGGCAGCAAGCCGATTGAGCGTCTCGATTTCGCGTTGTTTACCACGGTAGCCGAGCGCGGCGGCAAGGATGCCGAACCGATCACAGATAAGGACGATCTGGCGCGGCTGCCCGACGGCCCCGCGAAAGAACCCTGGTACAACCAGAAGGGATTCTTTGAACACAAGCTGGCCGAGCCCAACATTTACGACAAGGGCAAGATCAAGGGCGAACTCGACGCCTCGCGCATGCCCAACCTGCACCTCACCAAAGAGCAGGTGCTCGATCTCACGACTTTCCTGCTGGGGAGCGCAGAGACTTCCCTGCCGGCGAGCTATCAATACCAGCCGGGCGATGCGCGCCACGATATCCAGGAGGGTTGGTGGGTCATCAAGAAATACAATTGCATGGGCTGTCACCAGTTCATCCCCGGCCAGCAAACCATCCTGATGGGGTTGCAACAGTATCAGGACTCGCAGGAGCAATTGCCTCCCAAGCTTTTGACCGAAGGTGCGCGCGTCGACCCGGAGTGGCTGCGCAAGTTCTTGTCGAATCCGGCACTGAGCACAACCGATACGAACCGCAATGGCGTGCGTCCATACTTGAAGGTGCGCATGCCCACGTTCTCCTTCTCCGACAACGAATTGCGCAAGCTCGTGCGCTTCTTCCAGGCACTGTCGCAGCAACCGCTGCCCTACATTCCGGAGGAGGTGCCTGTTCTCACCAGCAAAGAAACAGATATGGCGCGCAGTTTATTCTCCAGTTCCGCCGCTCCGTGCCTGAAGTGCCACGCCACGGGCGATCCCGCGCACGACAAGATCGCCACCGCACCGAACTTTCTGCTGGCGAAAGAGCGTCTGAAGCCGGACTGGGTCGAGCGCTGGATCACCGATCCGCAGGCAGTCAGCCCGGGAACGTCCATGCCCTCGGGACTGTTCAAGCAACAGAATAATCAGTGGGTGTTTGCCGGGCCGACTCCACCCTCATTCCAGGGCTATGAGGGGGATCATCGCAAGCTGCTGACCGACTACATCTTCCAGTTGACGCCGGAAGAACAGCGTAAAGTAGCGGCGTCCTTGCCGCACGCGAAAGCGGCGGTACAGCCGAAGAGCGATCACAGACAGGCAGCAGCGGAGTCGAATCGAGCAGTCAGCGGCGGTTCGCGGTAAAATGGCGAGTTCGATGGCAAGACTGCGCCGTCTCGGACTGCGGGTTGGACCGTGCCATACACAGAACTCACGGAACTCAAGCAAGCAGTCCCTGAGTACAATCACTACTAAGAAAAAGAAAGAAGGACATCATGAATAAGAAAACCAGTTGGAGGATGCTAGCGCTCGGCACTGTGGCGCTGTCCGCTTTGCTGCTGACGGCGGCCTGTAGCAAGAAAGAGGAACAGCCAGCCGATAACATGTCTCAGTCGGCCGCACCCGCGCCTGCGGCCGCCCCGATTGATCCTGCAACGGTCGCGACCGTAAGCGGCACGGTGAAGTTCGATGGCACGGCGCCGAAGCCGTCGAAGATCGACATGAGCCAGGATCCGGCTTGCAAGGGGATGAACGAAGCCGAGAATGTGGTAGTCATGGGCGGCGATCTCGCCAACGTCTTCGTCTACGTAAAAGACGGCCTCGGCAGCCGCACCTTCGACGTTCCCACTACCGCTGTCGTCCTCGACCAGAGCGGCTGCAAGTATCATCCGCATGTGCTGGGCGTGATGGCGGGGCAAACGGTCGAGATTAAGAATGACGATCCCACTACGCATAACATTCATCCCACGCCCAAGGACAACCGCGAGTGGAATGAGTCGCAGCCGCCGTCGTCCGCTCCGCTCGAGAAAAACTTCGCCCGCGAAGAAATCATGCTGCCGGTGAAGTGCAATCAGCATCCCTGGATGAAGATGTACATCAACGTGGTGAAGAGCCCGTTTTATGCGGTGACCGACAACTCCGGCAATTATCAAATCAAGGGACTGCCCCCGGGCGACTACACGATCGCCTTCGTGCACGAGAAACTGGGCGAACAGGACCAGAAGGTGACGGTCGGCCCGAAAGAAACGAAGACGGTAGACCAGAGCTTCAAGGCTGGCGGCGAGTAGATTCGGGCTGGGGGGTAGTTGCCCTAGTTTGGCTTCCCCTCAAGAACAGGAAGTTTGGGCCACTGCGTGCAGTTTGCAACTGTTCGATCGGATAGCCTCTTCTGATAACATAGCCTGTTCGGCACGGCGGGCTGGGCCAGCGACGCGGCCCGCGGCGCTCGAGGGCGGGGCTATTCTCACCCCGCTGATCAAGGTGACGACTCTGACAGCGATCCCAGCAACCTACAATCGCGCCCATCACGCCTTCGCCGTGTTCACGGCATGCGCGACATTCGTCGTGATCACGGCTGGAGCATTGGTCACCAGCAACGACGCCGGGCTGTCGGTTCCTGACTGGCCGACGTCGTTTGGCTACCTCGTGAAGATGCCGCAATTCGTCGGCGGCATACGCTATGAGTGGAGTCACCGCATGGTGGCCGGCACCCTGGTCTCACTGACTCTGGCCATCGCAATCTGGACTCTGTTGGTGGAGAAGCGGCGCTGGTTGCGCTGGCTGGCGGTGGGCGCCTTCTGCACCGTAATCGCACAAGCCACCCTCGGCGGACTTACGGTTCTGCTTTTCCAGCCGCCTTGGGTTTCCACGGCGCACGCCACGGTGGCACAAACATTCTTCTGCGTTGCGGTGGCCATCGCGCTGTTCACCGGACGCAAGTGGGTGGCGGAGCAGCCGCGGGTGGAGGTCGACTCGCGCCGGCCCAGCCTGCTCACGCTGACCTTGCTTTCCATCTTCGTACTCTACGTGCAACTCATCCTGGGCGGGATGTTCCGCCATCACGGCATGAGTTGGTGGCCGCACGTGCTGAATGCGGTCACGGTATCGTTCGTGCTGGCCTGGACGGCAATGCGGGCGCTTTCCGTCTACCCCCATATGGAAGCGGTGCGGCGCCCGGCGATCGTAATGCTGTCGCTTTTGATCACGCAACTCTGCCTTGGCTTCGCGGCATTCTTGACGCGTGTAGCCTGGGGCAAAGACACGGCGCAACCGGAACTGCCTATGGTGGCATCTACCGTGGCGCATGTGGCCGTCGGAGCGCTGCTGCTGGCGACCACGGTGGTTCTGGCGATTCAGGTGTGGCGGCACGTCCCGGTTGCGCTTGCTGAGCCACTACCACAGGCGCACCAGGACGCTTCGGCCGCATGACCCCGCTATTTGCCTCTTTTGTTCATGGTCATGATGTGGAACACAACATATCGTCGTAAACTGGTAGTGGAGTCATTCAGGACAGCCCTTGGGATCGAAGGTTTTCGCCATCGCCGACGCCGCCCCGGAAGTAAGGCCCGCTTCCGCCAAGCCCGTCATTTCCGTAGAGAATCTCGTGCATCGCTACGAGAACCGCACCGCCCTGAACGGCGTTTCGTTTGACGTGCGCCCGGCGGAGTTGTTCGGCTTGCTCGGTCCGAACGGCAGCGGCAAGACGACTCTCTTCCGGATTCTTTCCACCTTGATGCTTCCGACCGCAGGGCGCGCGACCATCATGGGCTGCGATGCGGCGCTCGATCCGGCACGCTTGCGGCGGCAAATCGGCGTGGTTTTTCAGGCGCAGAGCGTGGACCTGAAGCTTACGGCTTACGAGAATCTTTGGCATCAGGGACATCTTTATGGCTTGCGCGGCGCCTCCCTGAACCAGCGGATTCACGAAATCCTCTCGCGCGTCGGCCAGGCGGATCGCGCTAGGGAACTGGTCGAAACCTTCTCCGGGGGAATGCAGCGGCGCATCGAGCTGGCCAAAGGGTTGTTGCATCATCCCGGAGTGCTGTTGCTCGATGAGCCGACCACCGGCCTCGATCCCGGCGCCCGGCGCGATCTTTGGCAGTACCTGCAGACGTTGCGCGACGAAGAGCATGTTTCTGTGCTCGTCACCACGCATCTCATGGAAGAGGCCGAGCGCTGTGACCGGCTCGCCATCATGAATGAAGGGAACCTGGTCGCTCTGGGTACGCCGGCGGAGTTGAAGAGCGAAATCGGCGGCGACGTCGTGCTGTTCGATGCGGCTCATGATGCGGGAATCCTGGCCGAGCGCATCCGGTCCCGCTTTCACGTGGAGACCACGGTCCTCGAAAACCAGGTGCGTATCGAGCGCGAAGGCGCCCATCGCTTTGTAACCGAAGTCGTTGAAGCTTTTCCCGGAGAGATCGAGGCGATCTCGGTAAGCAAGCCGGCGCTCGAAGACGTTTTCATTCGCCGCACCGGACACAAGTTCTGGACCGAACAAAACGACGCGCAGACCAGCGCAGAAGATCACAGCAGGAGGTAATTTGCGTTCCATGATGCTTGTACTTTCTCTCGTGCTTGGCGTTCTCCCCTTGCTGGGGGTGGTGTGGATTTTCATGAGTGGCATGATCACGCTGTCGCCGCCCTCGGCCACCGTGGATGGTTTGTTCATGAGCTTGATCCTGCTCGCACTTTCGGGAACCTTCTGGCTGAACGCGTATTGGGAAATGCGCGACGGGGGCATGATTGGCAAAAAGAAACCCGCGGCTCCGGCGGCCAAATCTCCCGCGCCGAAAGCGAGTTAGGTCTCATGACTACTCAAGCTGTCACCCTAGCGAGACCGGGTGGTTCCGCCTCTGCCGGCCTGCTGCTTCCCGCATTTACGCTATGGTGGCGTGAGATCGTGCGCTTTTACCGGCAAAAGTCGCGGGTGGTGGGCGTGCTGGCGTCGCCGCTGGTGTTCTGGGTCGTGCTGGGCTCGGGATTCGGCAACTCCTTCCGCTCCGCCGGCGCCCAGGGCCAGCAGCACTACATGGATTATTTTTATCCTGGCACGCTGATCCTGATCGTGCTATTCACCTCAATTTTCGCCATGATGTCGCTCATCGAGGACCGCAAAGAAGGATTTCTGCTGTCCGTCATGGTGGCTCCGGTGCCGCGCTCGGCGATCGTGCTGGGCAAAGTTTTGGGCGGCACGACGCTCGCCGCGATGCAGGGGATGATCTTTCTCGTCTTCGCTCCTTTGGCCGGCGTGCATCTCAATCCGCTGCAAGTTTTGCTGGTGGCCGTGGTGGTCTTGCTGGTTTCGTTCGCGCTGACCGCGCTGGGCTTCGCCATCGCCTGGCCCATGGATTCCACGTCGGCCTTCCATGGCATCATCAATCTGTTTCTGATTCCGCTATGGCTCTTGTCGGGCGCGTTGTTTCCCCTGTCCGGCGCCTCGGTATGGATTCGGGCCTTGATGTATATGAACCCGCTCACCTACGGAGTCGAGGCGTTGCGTGACCTGCTCTATCCGGGGATGGATACGCAGTTCCCTCTGCCCTCGGCGATGGCGACGTTGCTCTTGTTTTCGCTGGTGATGTTCGGACTCGCATTCTACATGGCGAACCGCCGCACCACGAGGCCTGCCGCGTGATTCCTGAGCGATACGCGTTTTATCCCGTCCTGATCGCGAGTTTGAATGGAATCAGCGCCGTGCTTCTGCTTGCCGGACGCTACCTGATTGCCCGCGGCCGCATGGCCGCGCATCGCGCCAGCATGATCGCCGCCGTAGTCGCGTCGGCTCTGTTTCTGGCCTGTTACGTTTATTTTCATGCCCATGTGGGAGACATTCATTTTCTCGGCCAGGGCGTGTGGCGCACGGTTTACCTCGCGATTCTGATTCCTCACGTCACGCTCGCCATCGTGATTGTCCCCATGGTCATCGTCACGCTGAGCCGCGGCTTGCGGGCCCGCTATGATCGTCATCGCGCCATCGCGCGCTGGACCTGGCCGCTCTGGATGTACGTCAGCGTAACTGGCGTGATCGTATACTTCATGCTGTATCAGTGGTTCCCGCACAGCTAGTTTTCACCACAGAGGCACAGAGAAGAAAAACGAAAAGAACAACGACAAACACTTTAGGATTTCCTCTGTAACTCTGTGCTGAATGGATTCTATGCCGATCGTGAGACTGAAAATCGACGTAGCCGGGACCGTCGGCGACGAAGCCTGGCGCGAGATCAAGCAATTCGATCAAATCCAAAGCGCCGACTTCGGCCCTCAGTTCGGCAGCGGCGGACGCTGCAACCACGCGCCCAATGCGCCGCACGGAAAGGGAGAATGGATTGGAGCCGAAATTCGGCTCCTGACGCCGCTTCTGGCCCAGTATGCCGTGTCGCATTATCTCGAACAGGAGCGCGTGCTCGACGCCGATGTCGTAGAGTAGGAATGACAATTCCCCTGTCCACAAGTATGTCTGCCGATCCGATTCCAGATCTGCCCACCGACGATGCCCGGCCGCCAAAGCCCGGCATGTCCTACACCCAAAAGTTTCTCTTCTTCGTCACCGCGTGGCTGATCTGTCTCATGCCTTTTCTGTTCTGGTGGAACACCTGGTTTGGCCGCAAGCTTTCCGACCAGCAGTTGAACCAATACCTGCACGACACGAAGAAGCCGCGCCACATTCAGCAGGCGTTAGTGCAGGTAGGCGAGCGCATCACCCGGCAGGATGCCACCGCGAAACAATGGTATCCGGAGCTGGTGCGCCTCGCCGCCGATCCGGTGGAAGAAGTGCGCAACACCGATGCCTGGGTCATGGGCCAAGATACGTCCGGCGCGGGATTTCATGCGGCTCTGCTGAAGATGCTCGCCGACCCCTCGCCAATGGTTCGCGGCAATGCCGCGCTGTCGCTGGTGCGCTTCGGCGACGCAGCCGGTCGTCCGCAGATTCTGGCGCTGCTCGCCTCCGCACAAGTGAGGGTACCCGCGTCTGGCCCGATAGGGCCAACCGATTCCTGGTCGGACCCCGGCCGCTCGGCTCTGGTTGTCGATACCGCCGCCGTCGGCACCACGATCCGCGAAGGCGGAGTCGTCGCCAAGATCCGTACCGGCGTGTTTACCGACGGCACCGGCATGTTCGAACTGCGCTCACCAATCAGCGGCCGCTTGCGTACACTCTCGGTCGAGCGCGGAAAGACCGTGCATCCTGGTGACGTCATCGCCGTCATCGATCCCGGAACCGAACAGGTGTGGGAAGCCCTGCGCGCCCTCTATCTCATCGGCCAGCCCGACGACCTCCCCGCCATTCGCCCGTACCAGCGCGACCTGCCTGATATTTCGAACGATGTGCGCCAGCAGGCCCTCGAAACCGAGCAAGCGATACGAAGCAGGGACAGCCGTTAGCTCCCAGACGCTGAACGTGGTTCACTCAGCTGACATCATGCAGACGCTAGTGTAGTGTCCAACAAATAACTGGACAACGATGGAAGAATACACTATCTTCATCGCATGCCTGCTCCAGTTTCGGCTCTACCACTCAGCGAAAGTGACAAACAGCAACTACAGCACTGGGTGTCGGCCTTCGGCACTCCCCAGCAAGTCGTCCTGCGCTGCCGCATCCTGCTGGCCGCAGCCAACGGTCAATCGGACAACTCGATCGCGGAGAAGTTGGAGACCAATCGCAAGACCGTGATTTTATGGCGCGCCCGTTTTGCTGAACAGGGGTTGCAGAGTCTGTGGGAGATTGCTCCCGGCCGGGGACGCAAATCCACCTATGGCGGGGAGAAAATCCAGGAAATCGTGGACACCACCTTGCAGTCCAAGCCCAAGGGCCGAACCCAGTGGAGCTGCCGCTCGTTGGCCCAGCGCCTCGGAGTGAGCAAGTCGACGGTGAACAACGTCTGGCGGAGCCATAATCTGAAACCCCATCGCGTCAAAACCTTTAAACTGTCGCGCGATCCTCATTTTCTGGAGAAATTAACCGACGTGGTGGGCCTCTATCTGAATCCCCCGGAGCAGGCGATCGTGCTGTGCGTGGATGAAAAGAGCCAAATTCAAGCTCTGGATCGCACCCAACCCGGTTTGCCCATGAAGAAGGGGCGCTGCGGGACCATGACCCAGGACTACAAACGCAACGGCACCACCACCCTGTTTGCGGCTCTGGAATTGGCGCAAGGAAAGGTGGTAGGAGAGTGTTATCAGCGGCACCGCCATCAGGAGTTCCTCAAGTTTCTCCGCCGCTTAGACCAGGAGTTCCCCGCAGCAGTGCCCTTACATCTGGTGATGGACAACTATGGCACCCACAAAAAGCCAGAGGTCCAGGCCTGGCTGAAAAAGCATCCCCGTTTCAGGTTGCATTTTGTGCCCACCAGCTCGAGTTGGCTGAATTTGGTGGAACGCTGGTTTGGGGAACTGACGAGAGATTGTGTTCGGCGAGGTTCGTTCTACAGCGTTGGGGATCTGAAAAAAGCCATCCAGGAGTTTCTCGACGGCTGGAACGAAAATCCCGAACCCTTTGTCTGGACTGCTACTGTGGAATCGATCCTGGCAAAGCTGTCTCGCTGCCGACAGACGCTGGAGAAGATTCAGCCCGGCTGTACCTTGCCACGCAGCAGAAAGAAGAAGCAAAAGACGGGGCAATAGTTGTCCAGTTATTTCGCGGACACTACACTAGGTTATGTCGCCCTTATCGTCCGAGACTACGACGAAGCCGTAAAATTCTTCACCGAGTCGCTCGGCTTCCAGCTGATTGAGGACACTGTCCAGGGACAAGGCAAGCGCTGGGTACTTGTAGCTCCGCCAAACTCCCGCGGCACCAGCCTGCTTCTCGCCCAAGCTTCAACCCAGGAGCAAGCCAGCCGAATTGGGAACCAGACAGGCGGAAGAGTCTTTCTCTTTCTGCACACCGACGACTTCTGGCGAGACTATCGCCAAATGAAGGCACGCGGAATCAAGTTCCGAGAGACGCCCCGCGACGAACCGTATGGAACGGTCGCAGTCTTCGAAGACCTTTACGGCAATCGGTGGGACCTATTGGAACTGAAGCACAGTCGAGACCGCTCTCAAGTCTGAGTCGGGCTCGAGATCGGTCGGCCGACTTCCAACTCCTGCTCGCTCGGCAACCTCAGCTTCACCCCACCGCCTCCATCACTACTCGCTCCACATCCTTCCACGCCCCAGACCGGGGATCGACCAGCTCAAAATGCCCCGCCCCGGCAATCTCCACCAGACGCGCATCCTCTTTCATCTTCTGCTTGGCGCTCACGTAATCTCGGCTGAAAGCCGGCGGCACCACGTCATCCGTCGCGCCATGCACGAGCCACTGCCGCGCCCCGATGGCCAGCTTTATCGGATCCGCTTCCCGGTAATGATCCCCAACTTCCGCCGGCTTCCCGCCCAGAAACTCGACCACCGCATCGTTACTCAAATGCAATTCATAGGCCCGCTGCAAATCCACAACACCCGCCAGGGATATCACCGCCTTCACTCTCGTCTCGCGCGCCGCCAAACACAGCCCCAGCTGAGCTCCAGCCGAGTGTCCCATCGCCACGACTCGCCGCACGTCGACCTCATAGGGCCGGGCGCTTTTGGTCGCGAGATTCTTGGTCGAGAGTTGTGTCAAAAACTGATAAGCCGCCCGCACATCGGCAAACGTCCCCGGCCATCCCCCGCCAGCATTCCCCACCCGCCGGTATTCCACATTTGCGGTCGCGATCCCCTTCGCCGTCAACGCCGCGCATACATGCCCCATATACTCCAGATCGTATTTCGAACGCCAGTACCCTCCATGAATGATGATCGCCAGCGCATGTGGCCCTTTCTCCCGCGGCAGTCGCAAATCCACAAACTGATTCTCATCCCCGCCATACGCCATCCGCGCATCCGCCTTTGGCGGCGCCGCACTCAAAATGTCATCCCCCAAGGTCATGCCGCACCAGTTCCTCACCCAAGGATTATACGGGCCGCACATGAAACCCTAATGCCATGAAAGCCCTTCTGTATTAGCATGCAATGGGTTACAGAATGCAATCGGAATCCGCACATTATTCTGCCACTCCTATTGCCTTGAAAATGGCTGTGGCGATCGGCATCGGCATGCTGGCCGGCATGGAGCGCGAATGGTCGAACAAAGACGTAGGCATTCGAACGTTCGCCATCGTTGCCCTGCTCGGCATGCTCGCTTCCTTGATCGGGCAAAGCGTGGCCATCGCGGCGCTAATCGGTGTGTTCTTGCTGATTGCCGCCATGAACGCGCGCAGTATCCTCGACCATCGCTCATTGGAGATCACTACCTCCGCAGCCTTGATCTTGAATTACCTGCTCGGGGTTCTAGTCGGCCTTGGTCATATCTTCACTCCCGTGGCGGGCGCCATCGTCATGACAATGCTTCTCGCCTGGAAGACTGAACTGAGCCGCTTTGCCGGTGGGTTGCAACCGGCGGAGATTCGTAGCGCCGTCTTGCTGGGACTGATTGGCTTTGTCATCTATCCGGTTCTCCCAGACCGCTACGTGGATCCCTGGCAGCTGTTCAATCCCAGTGACGCTTGGATCAGTGTCATTGCCATCGCCGGAATTGGATTCGTGAATTACGTGTTCCTCCGCATTTACAGCACCCGCGGCCTGTATCTCGGCGCGCTTTTCGGCGGCTTGGTGAATAGCAGCGCCACCGTCGCGGAGCTGGGCACCCGCCTGCAAGCGACTGGAATGGTGAATCGGACGACAACTCTGTGCCTGTTGACCACCATCGCCATGTTCGCCCGAAATCTGATCCTCGCTACCATTTTCTCGCCCCGCTCCCTGAGCGCCACCCTGGTGCCGCTTCTGGCCATGACTCTGGTCGCCGGTTTCTGGGTGTGGCGGGACCGCAGGATTGAAGAGAGCGTCCCTGGAACTCTGACGCTCACCTCTCCTATCGCGCTCACCAAAGTTCTCTGGTTCGGCATGGTGTTCATTTTCATACAAGTCGTAGGAACCCTGCTCACCAGATATTTTGGCAGCGGGGGCATGCTTGCCACCGGCGTCTTCGGTGGTCTGGTAAGCAGCGCCAGCACCACGGCTGCGGCCGCCACCATGGCCATGCACGGCAAAATCACGGCGGCACTGGCCGGCAGCGCCACCGTGCTTACGTCTTTGGCCAGCGCGGCCGTGAACCTGCCCATCGTCTGGCGAACCACCAAAGATAAAGCCATTACGAAGGCACTGACCATCAAGATGGCCGCTGTGATCGGGACGGGAATCGCCGCAGTCGCGGTCGACCGGGTTTTCCAGATCTCCGAATTTCTGGTGCGAAAGTGAGGGCGTTCGTGGATTTTGCCTGGTCGGAGCAGCCCCGCCCAAGTGGGGGCGCAGTTCGAGCGAAGTTATCTGCAATGAAAAAACAGCAAATGGGGTACGGCTCGCCTCGCTGAGGGTTTCCGAGAAAGTTTCCATCCTGAAGAAACTAGGGGATCGGAGCCTCGCGATTGCGTCCCGCCGTCTAAGGGGGGAGGCGTCGGACCCTAAGAGGATGATGAACCCCCTGGGCCGCCCGGTCAGGGCCGGGAACCACGTCCCAGGTCGTAGCACCCGACATTTGAAGGCTGACCACCTCTGCCCACTCATTTTTTCTTTCGAACATCCACAATTTATTCCTTTCCCCCGTAAACTCAGCTATTCTCTACGCGGATGACTACGCTGCCTCTCTCCGAGCTTCTCGGCGCCACGGTCTACGACCCGTCTGGCGCGGCAACCGGACGCGTGCGCGAAGTCACGCTCGCGCCTCAGGAAGACCGCAACCGCATCGCCTCCTTCATCGTTAAAACCAAATCCGGCAACCGCGTGCTTCCCTTCTCCGCCGTCTCCACCATTGACGCTAATATCCATACCTCCACCAATCCCGCGGAATGGCCCGCCGCCAACGGCGCCGAAGGCTTATTCCTGCTCGAACGAGATCTTCTCGATCAGCAGGTCATCGACGTTCACGGACGCAAGGTCGTTCGCGTCAACGACGTGGACCTCCAAATCGACTCCATCACAGAGGCCGGCCGCCCTCACACCATCCTGCGCATTCAATCGGTCGATATCGGCATCCGCGGCGCCATCCGTCGCCTCCTGCGCGGCCTGGCGCCTCGCCCCGCACTTCACGTCCTGCTCCAGAGAATTCCTCCTCGCACGATCCCCTGGAGTTTTGTCGATCTCATCGAAACCGATCCCGCGCGCCGCATCAAACTCAAGATTTCTCACGAAGGCCTGGCGACGCTCCATCCCGCTGACATCGCCGACATCGTAGAAGACCTCGCGCCCGATGAGCGCGAAGCCGTTTTCCGCACCCTGGATGAAGATGTTGCCGCCGAAACTCTCGAAGAAGTCGAGCCCAAAGTCCAGAAGTCCATCGTCGAATCTCTCGACTCCGAGCGCGCCGCCGACATCGTCGAGGAAATGGATCCCGACGCCGCCGCCGACCTCCTCGCCGACCTCCCGCAGGATCGCACCGAACAAATCCTCGTCGAGATGGAGCCCGAGGCCAGCCAGGAAGTCGTCGAACTCCTCGAACACCGCGAAGAAACCGCCGCCGGACGCATGACCACGGAGTTTCTGGCCCTCCCAGTGACCGCGACGGTGGAGAATGCCATCGGCGTAATGCGTGAGTTCGAAGGCGGCATCGAAACCGTCAGCACCATCTATCTGGTCGACTCTCACGGCACTCTTGCTGGCGCCGTTCCACTCGTGAAACTTGTCCTCGCCCGGCCCGACACCCCTCTCCTGTCGCTCATGCAGGAGCCCCTGGTCTACGCCCACAAAGAGACTAGCGACAACGAGGTCGCCGAACTCTTCGACAAATACAATCTAGTGACCCTCCCCGTCATCGACGAACACAACAGGCTAGTCGGCGTAGTCACCTCCGACGACGTAATCACCATGCTCCGCGCGAAACTGTAAAGGCTTACCCTGAGCTCCCCCTGCCCCTCCATAATTCAGCTTTTATCCTAGCCCTGTGAATCCGTTCACATCCGCGGCGAAGACGTTTCGTACCGGCGACCGGCAACTCGGTATAATCATTCGTTCTCAGGAGAAGCCCTCTTGCCCTTTGACGACCTCCGCCAATGGATCGCTGTCCTCGACCGCGCCGGCGAACTAAAGCGCATCCAAACTGAAGCCGATCCTATTCTGGAAATCGCAGAAATCACAGATCGCGTCAGCAAATCGAAGACCGGCAAACCCGGCGGCTCTGCTCTCCTGTTCCAAAACATCAAAGGTCACCCTGGCTCTCAACTCCTCATCAACCAGTTCGGCTCCGAGTCCCGCATGAAGCTAGCCCTCGGCGTCAACTCCTTCGACGAATTTGCCGACCGCATCCGGGTGTTCATGGACCTCAAATCCCCGCAAGGGTTCCTCGACAAACTGAAAATGCTTCCCCTCCTAACCGAAGCTGGCAAGTTCTTCCCCAAGATCGTCTCCACCGGTCCCTGCAAAGAAGTGATCAAACGCGACAGTTTTTCCCTCCTCGACTTCCCCATTCTCCAGTGCTGGCCCAAGGACGCCGGGCGCTTCATCACCCTGCCCTGCGTGACTACTCGCGACCCGAAATCCGGCAAGCGAAACCTAGGCATGTACCGCCTCCAGGTCTACGACGCCCGCACCGCGGCCGCGCATTGGCAGAGACAAAAGGTTGCTGCCGAACATGCGCGGCAACGCATGCGAGCTGTGGTGGAAAGCAAATCCGCAGCCGTGGACATCATGGCCCGCACCTCTGGCGGCTCTCAGCTCGCCGCGAGTGATCAACCATCCGGCAAAATGGAAGTCGCCGTAGCCATCGGCACCGACCCCGCCGTCACCTTTTCGGCCATAGTCCCCGCTCCCCCCGACATCGAGGAATATCTTATCGCCGGATTCCTCCGCGCCGCGCCAGTCGAACTCGTCAAATGCGAAACCGTCGACCTCGAAGTTCCGGCCACCAGCGAAATCGTTCTAGAGGGCTACGTCAATCTCGACGAACTCCGGACGGAGGGCCCCTTCGGAGACCACACCGGCTTCTACTCGCTCGAAGATCTCTATCCCGTCTTCCACGTCAGCTGTATAACTCACCGCAAAGATCCCATCTACTCGACCACCATCGTGGGCAAGCCTCCCATGGAAGACGCATACATGGGCAAAGCCGTCGAGCGCGTCTTTCTCCCCCTCATGCGCCTCACCATCCCCGAGCTCGTCGACATCAACCTCCCCATCGAAGGCGTCTTCCACAACCTGATGATCGTCTCCATCCGCAAGTCCTACCCTGGCCAGGCCCGCAAGGTGATGAACGCCATCTGGTCGCTCGGCCAGGCCATGTTTACCAAGTGCATTATCGTGGTCGACGAGGATGTCGACGTCCAGGACCTCCCGGACGTAACCCTGAAGGTCCTCAACCACATCGATCCCGAACGCGACATCCAATTCATGCTCGGTCCGGTTGATTCGCTGGACCATGCCTCGCGTCTCGCGAACTACGGCTCCAAGATGGGCATCGACGCCACCAGGAAATGGCCCAGCGAAGGCTTCACCCGCCCCTGGCCCGATGAAATTGTCATGGACGCGAAGACAAAGGCCCTGGTGGATAGCAAGTGGAAAGCCCTAGGCAAAGAGTTAGGGCTAGAGTGACCAGCGTGGGAAGGGCACAGCTGGGGTGCACCCACAGCGAGAGTCACAACGCACAAAGCGGCAGCGGTCGGAGCGTTTTCCAATTGAAGGATGAGCCTGAAGGAACGGAAAAGGCAAGAATTGTGATGGCTCCTTTGTGGGTTGATTTGTGGAAGGAGTCTAGCAGGAGCCGGAAGGTTTTTGGT
>Ga0182015_10001631_pt1 | contig 29060 bp, 21 predicted proteins | sample 712P3MmetaG_FD_120478 | JGI IMG/M metagenome (GOLD analysis project Ga0182015, IMG submission 120478) | Permafrost microbial communities from Stordalen Mire, Sweden - 712P3M metaG | ecosystem: Environmental > Terrestrial > Soil > Wetlands > Permafrost | place: Sweden: Stordalen | collected... | reverse complement strand
GGCGCTGCGCCGTTCCTCATCGGTGAGGGTGGCGTCCTTGACCGGTGTGACGAGCGTCCAGTGCTTGCCCACCGGGCAGCGCTGCAGCCTGGCCCAGCCGAGGCGGATCGCCTTGAGCGAAGCCCCGGGAACCCAGATCGTCGTGAAGAGATGGCCCTTAGAGCAGCGGACGATGGTTTCGAAGCGCTCGAACGTGGTGGCGGGTCGATATCACGGCCGGGTATCGTCGCCGCGTGTTCCCCAGACCACTCTGGCCCTGGCAGAGGTCATCGCGCTCGAGTCGGGCTGTGGCGGCGTTCCGCGCGACGCTCGACCGACCGCACACCCCTGGTGGCGATCCGGGTGCGCAGGCTGCGCTCGCCCGCGGGATGCGCCCGGCCGGCGGGGCCACCTTGCGCGCGCATCTCGCCGCGCGAACACGCTTCTTCGACGAGCAGGTGCTCGCGGCGCTCGCAGAGGGCATCGAACAGGTCGTCATCCTCGGCGCCGGCTATGACGATCGCGCGCTGCGATTCAGCGCGCCGTCGGCGCGCTACTTCGAGGTCGACCATCCCGCGACCCAGCGCGACAAGCGCCGGCGCCTGCGGCGGATCGGCGCCGACGTCGGCCGTGTGGCGCTCGTCCCCGCCGACTTTCGCTCTGACGACACCGCGGCCGCGCTCGCCGCGGCCGGCCACGACGCGGAGAAGCCCTCGCTTTTCATCTGCGAGGGCCTTCTGATCTACCTCGACGAGGGCACGATCGGGCGCCTGCTCGCCGCGCTGCGCTCGCGCTCGAGTGCCGCGAGCCGCCTCGCCGCAAGCCTCGCGACCCATCCCGACGGCGAGAGCTCGGATGCCGTCGTGGCCAGCGCCAACGGCATCCGCCGCAACTCGCGCAGCGAGCCGTGGCTGACGATCCTGCCGGCCGGGGCGCAGCTCGAGCTGCTCGAGCGCGCCGGCTGGCGCGCGACGGACACGTCAGATCAGGTGCGCGGCATGCTGCTAGTGAGCGCGCGAGCGATCTAGCCCTCGGCGCACTGCGCGCCTATCGCGCCGACGAACTCGTCGACCTCCTCGGGGGTCGTGTCCCACGAGCAGACCCAGCGGACGACGTCATCCGGCTCGTCCCAGACGTGGAACGGCCACTGCGCCTGGAGCGGCGCGATCGCCGGACGCGGCAGCCGAGCGAATACGGCGTTCGATTGCACCGGCTGGACGATCTCGACCCTGCCGACGCCCCGCACGCCGTCCGCTAGCCGCGCCGCCATCGCGTTCGCATTCCGCGCCAGACGCAGCCAGAGGTCGTCCTCGAAGAGCGCGATGAACTGTGCCGCGAGGAAGCGGCTCTTCGACGCGAGCTGGCCGCCCTGCATTCGCAGGAACTGCATGTCGGATGCGAGCTCGGGGCGCAGCGCCACCACCGCCTCGGCGCCGAGCAGGCCGACCTTCGTGCCGCCAAAGGAAACGAGATCAATGCCGGCGTCGGTGCTCAGCGCGCGTAGCGACACGCCAAGAGAGGCGGCGGCGTTAGCGATCCTGGCGCCGTCGAGGTGGACGAGCAGTCCGCGTTCGTGCGCGTGATCGCTCAGCGCGCGTAGCTCCGCGACCGTGTAGACGGTTCCGAGCTCGGTCGCCTGCGTCAACGAGAGGAGTCGCATCGAGATCGAATGCGCGTCGCCGATGCCGAGGAGCAGCGGGTCGATCTGCTCCGGGCGCAGCTTGCCGTCGGGCGTCGGCGCTGTGCGCAGCTTGACGCCCGCGATCCGCTCCGGCGCGCCGCCCTCGCTCGTGTTCATGTGCGCGGTCTCGGCGCAGATGACGCCTTCCCAGCCGCGGCAGGCGGACCGCAGCGCCATCAGGTTCGCCGCCGTCCCCGTGAAGACTAGAAACGGCTCCGCCTGCTCACCGAGCACCTCGCGGAAGCACTGCTCCGCCCGCGCGGTCCACGGATCCTCGCCGTAGGCAACGGCGTGATCGACGTTGGCCCGCGCAATAGCCGCCAGCACCTCGGGCGGGACGCCCGCGTGGTTGTCGCTGGCAAAGCTGCGAACGCCGAAGGGCTTGGGCACCGGTCAGCTGATCGCGCGGCCGACGCCTGCGCCTACGCGGCGAGCTGCGCGGTGACGCCGTCCAGGAGCTCCCAGTTGGCTTTGAGCACCCGTTCTGCTTCGCGCAGCAACGGCTCCTGGTCGGCTTGCACGAGCCGCTCCTCGATCAGCTTTCGGCCGGCGGCGGCGTGCTCGACATCGCGGCGCTCGTGCAGCTCGAAGTAGGCGGCGCCGGGGCCTTCGATGCCGTAGTGCGCTACCAGCCCCTCGCGTTTTTGCCTCGAGATCTCGGGCTGTGCGGACTCGATCGCGTAGAGCGCGACGAGCGTGCTAAGCAGCGGTCGCTCGTGATCGCCGGCCCAGGCCGCCGCGCAGCGCGCCGTATCGGGGTTGGCCGCCGCCGCGGGATCGCCGCCGACCGCGGTGGTGAAGTCGTCCCACAGCGCGACGTGCGCAGCCTCCTCGTCGGCGTGCGCGCGCAGCGTCTCTCGGAGGTCAGCGTCGGCGTGATCGGCCGCGCGGTGCGAGGCTTCGGCGAGCGCGACCACCGCGTGGCGGTACTGCCCGGCGTAATCAGCCAGCTCGCCGGTGGTGAGCTCGCCGGCGCTCCAGCGCTGATAGAAGGGGTGGCACAGCACGTTGTGACGGCGGGCGATCTGCTCGAGTGAGGTCCAAAAATCCATGCGTGCTCTCCTGGGTTGCGGACCAGGGATGCTAGCGTCACGGGCGGCGCCCGTGACCGCCGCCGCCGCTTTGCGCCCGCCGATCGACACGATTCCCGCACCCCCGTTCCCGCCCGCCGCGGCGTGGGTCAACTCGCCGGGCCTAACGATGGCAGAGCTGCGCGGGCGTGCGGTGCTGCTCGAGTTCTGGGATTTCTGCCGACCCAACTCGCTGCGAACCCTGCCCTACATCAAGGCTTGGCATGAGCGCTACGCCCCGGCCGGCCTGGCGGTGGTGAGCGTGCACTGTCCCGGCTTTCGCGCCTCGGCAAACGAGGACGCGCTGCGCGCGGCTATCGCTCGCCTCGAGATCGTCCACCCCGTGCTACTCGACAGCAACTTCGCCCTCTGGCAGGAGTACGAGAACGCGGGCTGGCCGGGGCGCTACCTCTGGAACGCCGCCGGGCTGCTCGCCAACTACCACTACGGCGAGGGCGGCTACGACGAGACCGAGCTCGCGATCCACGCGCTGCTCGGCGTGGAGCGCGAGCCGCTGCGTCCGCTGCGTCCCGAGGACGCTCCGGGCGCGCGGCTCGTCGTGCCGAGCGAGGAGCGCCGCGAGGCGCCGTGGTCGGGCCCCTACGAAGCTGGTGGCGTCTGGGCCGTGCTCGAGCCGCGCCACGGCGCGCAGGACGCAAGCGTGAGGGTCAACGGCCGTGAGCTGACGGTCGCCCATCCCGGCGCGGTGCTGTTGATCGAGCACGACCACCACCGCAGTGGCGAGCTGGAGCTGGATTTGGGGGACGGCGTGCGCTGCGACGCCGTGTGCTTCACGGCCGGGCTCGCGAGCTGAGCTGCGCCGGGCGGCGGTCGGCCAGCAGGCGCAGCAGCTGCGGTGGGCTGCCGTCGTCGGTCAGCAGCGCCGTTCCCGGCCAGTAGGGGCCCTGAGGGTCGCCGGCGCCGACGAAGGTCTCGCTGTAGACCCAGGAGCCGGTGTTGTGGAGCGCCACCCCGTTCGGCGTCAGCCACTCCGCGGCGAGATCGCCGTCGATCATTCCGGCGCGGTGGGTGTGACCGAAGATCACGTGGCGCGCGCGGATCCGCAGTCGCTCGACGACCTCGCTCATCGCGCGCAGCCCGGCGCTCCGCAGCGTGCTCGAGGAGAGCTCGCCGCGCAATGGCCCGAGGCCCGCGGCGTTGAGCCCGCGGACGGCAAGCGGGAAGCCGGCCCGGAATGCCCGCGTGCGCAGCCCGCCGGCCGCTCCGGCGCGCAGCATCTGCCAGGCGCGCACCGCGGCGCCGCCGCCCGTTGCCTCGCCGGCGCGCCCGCTCTGCGCCGCCGCGTACATCCAGGCGTAGACCGGAGCCAGCAGCCCCTCGTAGTCAGAAGGCGAGTGGACGTCGTTCCAGCGTCCGCGGCGGTCGAGCGCGATGGCGCCGCTGGCGGCGATCGCGAGCCGCTCGAACGTCGGCACCGTCGTGTGGACATCGAGGTAGTGGCCGTGGGTGGCGTAGACGTCCTCGCGCACCCAGATGCCGGGGTAGGCGAGCGTGATGTCGCCCGTGCCGATCGCCGCCGCCAGCGCCATCGCGGCGTCCGAGGCCTGCTCGGGCGCGAAGCGATGCTCGAGTGAGAGTGGGGTGTCGCGATGGGCAAGCCAACGCTCGACTAGCGCGTGGTCGTGATTGCCCGCGACGATCACGAGCGACTTGCCGGCGAGCGCCTCGCCGAGCCTCCGAAACACCGGTTCGGCGGCTGCCAGCACGGCGCTGAGGGGCTGGTTTCGCAGCTCGAGCGTGTCGCCGAGCAGGACAAGCCGATCAACTCCCTCGAGCGCGTCGATCAGTGCCTCGAGGACGCCGTCGCGGCGCAGCACGTCGGCCCGCGCTCGATCGCCGGCGTGCAGGTCGGAGATGATCAGCGTTCGCGACAGCGCGCTAGTCCCGCTGGGCGTTTGGGCGGATCGTCTTGGGCAGCATGAAGCGGACGTCCTCGCGCGTGACCTCGAGCTCGGAGACATCGGTGATGCCGCGCTTGCCGAAGCGCTCGACCAGCTCCTGGACGAGCTCCTCGGGCGCGCTCGCACCGGAGGAGATGCCGAGCGTGGTGACGCCTTCGAGCCACTCCTCGTCCACTTCGCCGGCGTTGTCGATGAGGTGCGAACGAGCGCCACTGTCGCGGGCGACCTCGACCAGGCGCTGCGAGTTGGAAGAGTTGCGCGAACCGACCACGAGCACGAGCTCGCACAGCGTGGCGAGCTGACGGACGGCGGCCTGGCGGTTCGTCGTCGCGTAGCAGATGTCGTCGATGCGCGGGCCGACGATCGCCGGGAACCGCTCGCGCAGTCGCTCGATGATCGAGAGCGTCTCGTCGACAGCGAGCGTGGTCTGGGTGATGAAGGCGACCCTTTGCGGATCGGCGACCTCCAGCACGTCGACGTCCGCCTCGCTCTGGACGAGCACGATCTGCTCCGGCGCCTCGCCGAGCGTCCCCTCGACTTCCTCGTGACCGTCGTGACCGATCAGCACGACCGTGTAGCCGTCGGCGACGAAACGGCGCGCCTCGACGTGCACCTTCGTCACCAGCGGGCAGGTCGCATCGATCGTGCGCAACCGGCGCGCCTGCGCGTTGACGCGCACGCTCGGCGCAACACCGTGCGCCGAGAACACCGTCACCGAACCCTCCGGCACCTCGGTCTCCTGATCGACGAAGATCGCCCCGCGCGCCCGCAGCTGCTCAACGACGTGCTTGTTGTGGACGATCTCTTTGCGCACGTAGACCGGCGGCCCGTAGCGCTCGAGCGCGAGCTCTACCGTCTGCACCGCGCGGTCGACCCCGGCGCAGTAGCCGCGGGGCGCCGCGAGCAGCAGCTTCTTGATCCCGAGGCCGGTGGGGGACGCGCTATCGGTCGCTGCTCTCACTGCCAAAGTGTACGGGGGTCGGGGCCATCGTCGTGAAGTACGCGCTGGCGTGCCGCCGATGACCGCCCAAGAAATGCGCCGACTAGCGTGGCGCGCAGACGAACTTCGGCGGCGCCTCGCCGGTGATCTCCACCGGGACCTGGGCCATCGCGGAGCTCTGCCACTCCTCGCGCAGGAGCGAGTACGCGACCAGGTCGCGGCGCTCGTCGCCGTGGCGCTGGAACGCGCGCAGGACGCCCTCGTTGACGAATCCGAGCCGCGTGAACGCGTGCTGGGAACGGGGATTGTTGACGTCGACCCAGGCGCCCAAGCGTTCCATGCGCAGCGGCCCAAAGACGATGTGGGCGAGTAGCGCCTCGCTTTCGTCGCCCGCACCGGAGCCCCAGTAGGGCCGCCCGAGCCAGATCCCGATGACGCAGCGGCGATCGCGGCGGGAGACCTCGAGGATCGCGATCACGCCAATTGGCTCGTCGCTCGAGTCGGCGATCGCGAACTCGAGCGCGCTGCCATCCATGCGATGGCTGCGAAGCGTCGCGATCCAGTCCGCCGCCTGCCCCTGCTGGTGGTAGGGACCCCAGGAGAAGTACCGCGTGACCTCCTCGTTGCTCGCGAGCTCGAACAGGCGCCGCGCATCCCGGGTTTGCGGGTAGCGCAGCGTCAGCCGGGGACCGCGCGCCGTCAGCTGCTGCGTCCGCCACATGGAGCGTCCCGCAGCCCTAGTAACCAAGGGCGAACTTCGCGTCCTCGCTCATCAGCTCGGGCGTCCACGGCGGTGTGAACACCATCGTCGAGTCAACCGACTCGACGCCATCGAGCTCCGAGACGAACTCCTCGATCTGCTCGCTCACCTGCGGCCCGATCGGGCAGCCGGGCGAGGTCAGGGTGAAGGTGACGTGCACGCTCGACCCGTCGACATCGATCTCATAGATCAGGCCAAGCTCGACGAAGTCGAGCCCGAGCTCGGGATCGATGACGTTGGTGAGCGCCTCCTCGACATCCTCGACGGTGGGCATACACGGCAGTGTAACCCGCGCCCATGCTCGCCTAGCGCGATGCCGGCGCGGTGCCATAGCCTGCAACCGATGACCCAGGCGCCCAGCTACAGCTACAGCTTTAGCGACCCCGGCGCCGGCTGGCACTGCTTCGGCCTCGACGGCGGTCCGGCGCTCGTGCTCGACGGCGGCGCGGTGAGCAGCCACCCGGGCGCGGTGGTGCGCGCCGAGCCCGAGAGCGGCCGCTGGCAGATTTCGCTCGCGGGGAGCTTTACGGCGGTGCTGGAAGCCCTGGGGCCTCCGATCGGCTTTGCCGCCGGCACGCGCCAGGAGTGGCTGTGCCGGCTGAGCGGCAGCGTGCCCGCCGGCGGGGAGGACGTCGCACTGAACGGGTTCGGGCGTGTCGCTCTGGGGTCGGTGGATCTCGAGGGTGTCGCGCTACGACGAGCGGTCTGGGGCTGCTTCGGTGAGGAGCTCGCGTTTGCGCTGAGCGCCGAGCGTCCGCGCCGCGCCCGCGGCCACGGTGATGAGCGGCTCGAGGCGTTCGTGGCGCGCGGGGTGCCGCTGGGCGCGAGCGCCGTGCACGACCCCCGCCTCTCCTCGACCTACGGCCCCGACGGCGCCCTGCTGCGCGCCGGGATCGAGTTCTGGGAGGGCGACGAGGACGAAGGGCGGCCGCTACGAATAGCCGGCGAGAGCGTTGCAGTGGGCGAGCTCGAAACGACGAGCGCCGGCGCCGCTCAGCGCGTCTTGGTCAGCGTCGCGTTTCTGGTCTTCCACCACGCTCGCGCCGCGGGCGTCGGCGGCTACGAAATCGTTCGCGCGGCGGGCTGAGCGCCACCACCGCGCCCGGTCAGTTGTTGCAGCCGAGCCGGTCCCAGATGTAGAGCTCGATGCACTCGGTCGCCAACTCCGCGGCGCGCTGTCGCGAAAGGCGCGGCAGCACGCCCTCGAGCGCCTGCTCCTCGGCGAGCCCGGCGTCGAACGCGTCCTCGCTACCGAGGCCGGCCGCAACCTTCAGCGCCTCGCGGCGGTGCTCACCGAGCGAGGGGTAGATCGAGAGCAGGAAGTCGGTGTTGGCGATCGGCTGCCCGACCGTCTCGAGCGATGCGTGCCACGCCGCGAGCATCGAAAGGTCATCGGGGTCGAGCTCGGCGACCGCCCGCGCGTAGTGGGTCACCAGCTCGCGCTCGGGGATCTCGTCGACCCAGGCGTGGACGACCTCGCCCACCAGCTGGCGCCGCGCGTCTCGGCCGACCGACTCGGCGATCACGCGAATCGCGTCGTGCGGCTCGATGAAACAAAGCGGCATGCCCGGACTCCCCGGCAGTTGGACGTCAACGCGACCAAGAGTAGGGGCTGGCGTGGACGTCACCGCGGTCAATTCTTGACCGTCTTGTACGCGCACTTTTTCTTGCCGAGGAGAGTCTCGTAGACGACGCAGTAGGCCGGGCGTGGCTTGCCGTTGTAGTTCGCCAATCCAGCGTCGAAGGTCTGCTTCTTTTCGTTCTTTGGGCCGTACCACTGGTAGATGTAGAGGCGCTTGATCCTGCTCTTGTGGGCAAAAGCGACGTCGAACATGTACTGCGTGGCCTTCTTCTGGCGCGAAAGGTTGAATTTGAAGCTAGGCGAGAGCTTGGCCAGACCGCCGGTCTCGGTCAGCCAGACCTGTCCCGGCACGTCCGCGAGCACCGCATCGGTGCCGCGGTCGCTGTAACGGTTGGTGTCGCTGTAGTTGTGCAGACCCCAGATCTTCGGCATGTTCTTCTTGCCGACGTCCTTCTTGAACGCGTTGATGTAGGAGATCGTCGCCGCGGGGGTCGTGGAGTCGAGCACGTCGAGGCCGACGATCGTGCAGGTCGGGCAGGCCTTCTTCAGTGCCAGGTAGTACTCCGCCGACTGCTTCGGGGACGGACTGTCGAAGGAGTCGCCCTTTGAGCGAACGTTGCCGCGGTTGACCTCGTTCCACGGCTGCAGGTCCGTGACCTCCGGGAACATCTTGAGGAAGAGCTTGACGTCCTTTGTGTAGGTCTTGACGCTCGGCATCTTCGTCGGCGATTTCAGGTTGTGGTAGAAGGCGACCAGCGGCTGGATCCCCTGGGCCTGCGCGGCTTGCAGCCAGGCGGCGAAGTAGAAGAGTTGCTCCTTGTTGTCGCCGGTCGCGACGTCGTAGGGCGCGAAGTAGCGCGCGATCTTGACTCTCAGCGCCTTGAACGCCGGGTCCGAAAACATCTGCGCGTGCTGGTCACCGATACCGACCGCGAGCCCGCCCGTGCTGGATTTGGCGATTGGCTCGCTGGTAGCGCCGGTCGCACTCGTCGCGCTTGTGGCGCCGGTCGCACTCGTAGCGCCGGTCGCACTCGTCGCGCTCGTGGCGCCGGTCGCGATCGTGGCGGTGGTCGCGCTCTTGGTCGGAGCCTTCGACTTGGTCGGCGCTGTCGAGCCCAGCGCGGAGCACGCCATCAGCGAGGTGGCGGCGATCGCGATGACAATGGCAACAGCAACCGGCGTGCGAGTCAGGCGCATGAATCGGCTCCTTCCGTGCGAGCAGACAACGTCGAAGGTCTGGCGGATCGTGTGCGGCGAGAATCAGTGTTACAACGCGGCCGCCGACCAGGTGTAGCGATAGTGTGGCGCATTTTTCGCTTGCGTGCAGCGATTCTTCACTTCGGCAGCGCCGCCAGGTGGCGCTCGACGGCCAGCGCGCACTGCCGTCCCTCGTTTATCGCCCAGACGATCAGGGATTGTCCGCGGCGCGCGTCGCCGGCGACAAACAGCTTGTGGACGGATGTCGCATAAGCCGGCGCGACCACGTTGCCGCGCGCGTCGAGCTCGGCGCCGAGCTGCTTTGCGATCGCGGGCTCGGGGTAGAGGAAGCCCATCGCGAGGAGCACAAGGTCGGCCCGGAGTGCGCGTTCGGTACCCTCGAGCGGCGCGAACGGCGGCGCCGGCGCGGCGTCTGCGATGTGCATCGACTGGACGGCACCCGGGCCGGAGAAATGCGTCGTCACGACCGAGAAGTCGAGCTCGCCGTGAGCGGTCTGCTGCGCCTCCTTCATCGCGTAGGAGAGCCGGAGCTTCAGCGGCCAGACCGGCCATGGCGTGACCTCGTCGGCTCGCTTGCCCGGCGGTTCGGGGACGATTTCGAGCTGGTTGATCGACGCGGCACCCTCGCGTACCGCGTTGCCGACACAGTCTGCTCCCGTATCGCCGCCACCGATCACAACGACGTGCTTGCCGGTGGCGCTGATCGCCTGTGAGGGGGGCGGCACGAACACCGGCGCGGAGCCCTCCTTGGCGGCAAGCGCGCGATTGCGCGTGTAGAGGTAGTCCATCGCGAAGTGCACGCCATCGAGCTCGCGCCCTGGGACCTCGAGGTCGCGCGGCACGCGCGAGCCGATCGCCAGGACCACGGCGTCGAAGGTCTCGAGCAGCTCCGTGGCGTCGATATCGACGCCAATATCCACGCCCAGGCGCAGCTCGACGCCCTCCTCGAGCAGCTGAGCTACGCGCCGCTCCACGACCCACTTCTCGATCTTGAAGTCGGGTACGCCGAAGCGAATCAGCCCGCCAGCCGCTTCGTCGCGCTCGAAGACGACAACGCGGTGGCCGGCGCGGCGCAACTGCTGTGCCGCCGCGAGGCCAGCCGGCCCGGAGCCAACAACCGCGACGCTGCGCCCGGATTCGAAGCTCGGCGGCATCGGCGTGACCCAACCTTCGGCGAACGCGCGGTCGATGATCGCATTCTCGATCTGCTTGATCGTGACGGAGTCGCCTTCGCGGATCTCGAGCACGCAGGCCGCCTCGCACGGCGCCGGGCATAGGCGTCCCGTGAACTCGGGGAAGTTGTTCGTGCGGTGCAGGGCCCGGATCGCGTCCTCCCAGCGATCGCGGTACACGAGGTCGTTCCAATCGGGAATCAGGTTGCCGAGCGGGCAGCCGTTGTGACAGAACGGGACGCCACAGTCCATGCAGCGCGCGCCCTGGTCGCGAAGCTCTGAGACCGAACGCGTCAGCGTGAACTCGCGGTAGTCGCGAGCTCGCTCGGCGGCATCGCGTTCGGGGATCGGTGCGCGCCCGATCCGCATAAAACCCCTTAGCTCGCCCATCAGACCGCGCCGGCTGGCAAGCCTCTAGCTGACCTCGGCAAGTACGCCCGCGAGCGCCGCCTGCTCATTGAGGACACGCCGGTAGTCGTTGGGCATCACCTTGACAAAGCGGGCAAGGCTCGCATCCCAGTCGGCGAGCAGGCTGGCGGCGACCGCCGAGTCCGTGTAGGTGAGATGCTGGGCCACGAGCTCGCGCAACTCGATCTCATCGCCGTCGTCGATCGCCTCGAAGCTGACGATCGCCGTGTTGGCGCAACGCTCGCGGAAGTCCTCGTTGACATCCAGCACGTAGGCGATCCCGCCGCTCATCCCGGCGGCGAAGTTACGCCCCGTCGCGCCGAGGACAACGACGCGGCCGCCGGTCATGTACTCGCAGCCGTGGTCGCCGACGCCCTCGACGACCGCGCAGGCACCCGAATTGCGTACAGCGAAGCGCTCGCCGGCGAGGCCACGGAAGAACGCGTGGCCGGATGTCGCGCCGTAGAGCACCGTGTTGCCGACGATCACGTTCTTCTCCGCGAGGTAGGCGGCATCCTGCGGTGGGCGGACGACGAGGGTGCCGCCGGAAAGCCCTTTGCCGGTGTAGTCGTTGGCCTCGCCCTCGAGCTTGAAGGTCACCCCTGGCGCCAGCCAGGCGCCGAAGCTCTGGCCGGCCGATCCGCGGAACTCGACCGTGATCGAGTCCTCCTCGAGGCCAGCCGCGCCATGCTGCTGGGCGATCGCACTCGAGAGCAAGCCCCCGACGCAGCGATTGACATTGAGCACGGGGCGCGCGAGGCTGATCCGCCCGCCGTCCTCGATCACGGCCTTCGCGGCCTCGATCAGCTCCCAGTCGAGCGCGTCGATCAGCACCTGTTCCTGCTTGCGCACACGCCGCAGCGGCGTGCCGGGCGGCATCGCGGGCACTGAGAGCAGACTGGAAAGGTCGAGGTTGAGCGCCTTCCAGTGCTCGATCGCATGTGAGGCCTCGAGCAGATCGGCGCGGCCGATCAGCTCATCGACCGTGCGCAGGCCGAGACTTGAGAGAATCTCGCGCACCTCCTCGGCGACGAAGTGGAAGAAGTTGATGACGTGCTCCGGCGTGCCGGCAAAGCGCTTGCGCAGCTCCGGGTCCTGCGTCGCCACACCGACCGGACAGGTGTTGAGGTGGCAGGCGCGCATCATGATGCAGCCGCTGGCGATCAGTGGTGCCGTGGCAAAGCCCATCTCGTCAGCGCCAAGCATCGCGGCGATCGCCACATCACGGCCGGTCTTCATCTGACCGTCGGCCTGCACGTAGATGCGCGAACGCAGATCGTTTCTCAGCAGTGTCTGCTGTGTCTCGGCGAGGCCGATCTCCCAGGGGATCCCGCTCGAGAAGATCGACGACAGCGGCGAGGCGCCGGTGCCCCCGTCGTGGCCGGAGATCAGCACGTGGTCGGCGTTTGCCTTGGCGACGCCGGCGGCGACCGTCCCGACCCCGACCTCGGCGACCAGCTTTACCGAGATCCGCGCCAGCGAGTTCGCGCAGCGCAGGTCATAGATCAGCTGTTTGAGGTCCTCGATCGAGTAGATGTCGTGGTGCGGCGGCGGCGAGATCAGTCCGACACCGGGCGTGGAGTGGCGGATCTTGCCGATGTACTCGTCGACCTTGACGCCTGGGAGCTGCCCGCCTTCGCCGGGCTTTGCGCCCTGCGCCATCTTGATTTGCAGCTCGTCGGCGTTGACCAGATAGTCGATCGTCACGCCAAAGCGCCCTGAGGCGACCTGCTTGATCGCCGAGCGACGATTGTCGTGGTAGCGCGTTGGATCCTCGCCACCTTCGCCGGTGTTCGACTTGCCGCCGATCTCGTTCATCGCCAGTGCGAGGTTCTCGTGCGCCTCGCGAGAGAGCGAGCCAAGACTCATCGCGCCGGTCGCAAAGCGCTTGACGATCTCGGTCCAGGGTTCGACCTCCTCGATCGGAACCGGGGTCTGGTCGCTGCGGATCTCGAGCAGCCCGCGCAGCGTCGCGCGACGCGTCGCGTCCTCGTTGGCGATGCGCGCATACTCGGCGTAGGTCTCCGCGCCGCCGTGGCGCACCGCGTGCTGGAGGAGCGCGATCGTGTCGGGGTTCCACATGTGGTGCTCGCCATCGCGCCGCCAGGCATAGGTGCCACCAATCGGCAGCGGCTCTGGCTGGGCCCGGGCCGGGTAGGCGCGTGCATGGCGCGTGAGCGCCTCCTGTGCGAGCACGGTGATCCCGATGCCACCGATCCGCGACGTGGTGCCGGTGAAGTAGCGCTCGATCAGCGACCGGTTGAGGCCGACCGCTTCGAAGATCTGCGCTCCGCAGTAGGACTGAACCGTCGAGATTCCCATCTTGGAGATCGTCTTCAGCAAGCCCTTGCCGATCGCTTGGCGCACTGCGAGCTCGGCCTCCTCGCGGCCGATCGGAGTTCCCTCGGCGTCCAGGACCCAGCCCTCCTCGACGAGCTCGTCGATCGTCTCGAACATCACGTAGGGATTGACGACGCTCGCGCCGTAGCCAATCAGCGTGGCGATGTGGTGGACCTCGCGCGGCTCGCCCGACTCGATCACGAGGCCGGCGCGCAGGCGCGTGCCCTCGCGGACGAGGTGATGGTGAACCGCCGCGACTGCAAGCAACGAGGGGATCGGCGCGCGCTCGGGCCCGACGGCGCGATCGGACAGGATGATGATGTTGATCCCCTCGGCGATCGAGTCGTGAGCCTCCTCGCAGACGCGGGCGAGCGCCGCCTCCATCGCCCGGGGGCCGTCAGCCGCGGGCCAGGTGATGTCGATCGTGCGCGCACGGAACACGTCGTGGGAGACGTTGCGCAGGGTCTCCAGCTCGTGGTTGCGCAGGATCGGCTGGTCGAGCGTCATCTGGTGGGCGTGTTCGGGCGTCTCTTCAAGCAGGTTGCGCTCGGCGCCGAGGCCCGCGGAGATGCTCATCACGATGCTTTCGCGGATCGGGTCGATCGGCGGGTTGGTCACCTGCGCGAATAGCTGCTTGAAATAGGTGAAAAGCGCCGGCGAGGAATCGGAGAGCACGGCGAGCGAGATGTCGTTGCCCATCGAGCCGATCGGCTCTTCGCCGCCGCGGATCATCGTCGGCAGCACAGAATTGAGATCCTCGCGGCTGTAGCCGAACGCCAGCTGAAGCGAGCGCAGCGGCTCGCTCAGCGGCACCGCCTCCGAGAGCGGCAGCTGTTCGAAGCGCACAGTGTTGGCGTCAAACCACGCGCCGTAGGGCTGCTGCGTGGCGATCGCGTGCTTGACCTCTCCGTCATCGACGATCCGGCCCTGCTCGAGGTCGATGAGGAAGAGCTTGCCGGGTTGCAGGCGCCCGAGCCGCTCGATCTCCTGTGGTCGCACCGGTAGCAGCCCGGCTTCGGAGCCGAGGATCACCAGCCCGTCCTTGCGTACCACCCAACGCCCCGGCCGTAGGCCGTTGCGGTCGAGCGTCGCGCCGATCACGCGACCGTCGGTGAAGGCGACCGCGGCGGGGCCGTCCCAGGGCTCCATGAGGCAGGAGTGGTAGGCATAGAAGCCGCCGATCTCCGGTGGTAGCTCACCGTCACGATCGCGGTAGGCCTCGGGGATCATCATCATGATCGCGTGCGGCAGCGACCGCCCAGCGAGCGTCAGCAGCTCGAGCACGTTGTCGAGCGTCGCCGAGTCCGAGCCGCCCGGGCGTACGACCGGGAGGATCTTCGCCAGATCATCACCAAACAGCTCCGAAGCGAGCGTGCTCTCTCGCGCGCGCATCCAGTTGACGTTGCCCTGAAGCGTGTTGATCTCGCCGTTGTGGGCGACCATTCGATAGGGGTGCGCAAGCTCCCAGCTCGGAAACGTGTTGGTCGAGAATCGCGAGTGCACCAGCGCCATCGCCGAGGCCATCCGTTCGTCGGCAAGGTCGGGGTAGAAAGCGGCGAGCTGGTAGCTGATCAGCATGCCTTTGTAGACGAGCGTGCGTGAGGAGAGGCTGGCGATGTAGAGGCCGGAACCGGCACTCTCTTCGGTCACGCGCCGGATCACATAGAGCTTGCGCTCAAACGCGTCCTGATCGTCGCGATGATTTGGCCCGGCGCCGATGAAGAGTTGGCGGATCACCGGGCGCGAGGCGCGCGCCGTCGCGCCGATCGCCTGCTCATCGACGGGCACCTCGCGCCAGCCGAGCACCTCCTGGCCCTCGGCGACAACGGTCTGCTCGAGCAGCGTCTGCAGCGCGGCCTGCTGGGCGAGGTCGGTTGGCAGGAAGCACATCGCGACGCCATAGCGTCCGCGGGCGGGAAGCTCAAAGCCGCTGACGGCGCGCAGGAAGGCGTCGGGCATCTGGATCAGGATCCCGGCACCATCGCCAGTTCCGGGATCGGCGCCGGCGGCGCCGCGATGCTCGAGGTTCTCGAGCGCCTCGATTGCCATGCGCACGACGTCGTTGCCCGGTTCGTTACTCAGCCGCGCAACGACCGCCACGCCACAAGCATCGTGCTCGAAGCGGGGGTCGTAGAGGCCATCGGCCTGCTGATGCTGGCTGGTCCTGGTCATCTATGAGTGCTCCCGACGGTCGGCGGCCCCACACGGGGCGAAGCGGGCACCTGAGGCGGGTGAAAATCCTAGCAGTCCAGGGCAATTCTGACGCGCCGCGTCGAAGCTAGTGAGGCTCTTGCGAAGCGTCGCCTCGACCCGTGATCGAAGCGTCATATGAGCACAACCGCGCGCGGCCAGGACATGTCCGGCAGCGGTCTCGGCCGGGCGTAGGCGTGACCTCGAAGCTCCCCGTGCGCAGCGGGCGGACACGGTCATCCAGCTGCGCCTCGAGCGCTGGACGCTCGGCGGCGAGATAGCTCGCGACGACCGGCTCGAGGGGGGCGCGGAGGAAGCAGTAGGCGACCTCGACGCGGGGAGCGCCGGCCTCAAGCCCCGCCAGTGCGTACACGAGCCGCTGCAGCGAGTAGTCGCGCTCGACATGCGCTGCGAGGTCCTCACCTTCGCGCAGGCGGTCGGTCTTGTAGTCGACGATCAGCATCGTCCCATCCTCCTCGACGCCGGCGAGGTCGATGAAGCCGCGGAAGAGCTCGCCGGCGCGTAGCGCAAAAGCAAACGGCTCCTCGCGGCGCACTTCGCTGCAGCGCCGCAGCCGCGCCGCCAGCGGCGTATGCGCAAAGGCTTCGGCGAGGGCTGCGATGTCGCGGCGTTCATCGTCGTCGCTGAGGGAGATCCCCGCAGCGAGCGCGAGTGCGTCGATCGTCAGCTGATCGGGCGGCCCGGCAGCGGCGAAGTCGAGCTGCTCGAGCAGGGCGTGGACGAGCACGCCGCGGGCCGCGGCGCCGATGCCATCCTGGGTCGTCTCCCCCGGTGCCGGTTCGACGTCGGCGAGTCCGACGACGTGCTGGAGGTAGTAGCGATAGCCGCAGCGCTCGTAATCGGCGAGCGCGGTGTAGGAGAGCGGCGCGAGGCTCGCCTGGGCGGAGGGCTGTGGTGGCCGCGCATCGGCCACGACGGGGGCGGCAATCGCATCGGCAACGCGCGCCGACGACGGCGCAAGCACAGCCTCGAGCGTGTCGGGAGTGTTGAGCGTCAGGCGCACGGGGACGCCGGCGGCGCCCGCGATGAGCTCGGCCGGCCGGCCCCCGAGCTCGGCCCGCGCCGGCAGGTCGGGAACGAGTGCGGGCCCGAGCCAGGCGATCGCGCTGGACTCGACGCTCGGCCAGGCGTCAAAGCGCGCCGCCCCGCTGAGGATCAGCCGCTCCTGCGCACGCGTCATCGCGACGTAGAAGATGCGCTGCTCCTCGGCGCTCTTGGCGCGCTTGCGCTCCTCGAGGAGCTGCGCGTAGTCGAGCGTGTCGACGCTCAAGCTCTCGAGCGTCGGCAGCCGCAGCCCGACCCGGGAGGTGTCGGTGAGCAGCCGCGGGTTGGTGTTGTTGGGGCCGCGACCGAGATCGGCGACGCAGACGACAGGGAACTCAAGGCCCTTGGCGCTGTGGATCGTCATCAGGCGGACCGCGTCGGCGATCGGCGGCGGCGCTTCAGGCTCACGCAGCGCCCCGAGGCGCCCCGCCGCGATCGCATCGGCGAAGCGACGGAGGTCGCGCCCCTCGCGTCGCTCGAAATCGCGGGCCAAGCGGAGGAGCTTGCGGACGTTGGCGACGCGCCGCTCGGGCGAATGCAGCTGGCAGAGGTAGCGGTCATAGCCGTGGTCGCTTACAGCGCGCGAGAGAACGTCGGCGAGCGCTGAGCCCGGCGCGGCGCGGCGCGCATCCGCGAAGCGATCGGCGAAGCCGGCGAGGGGCTGCTCGGTGGTGTCTTCCGCGAGCGCCTGCCACACGGGGATCTCGCCGTCGCGGGCGCGCAGCGCGAGCGCGACGAGCGCGTCGCTGCTCGCGCCGCAGAGCGGCGAGGACAACACGCCGAAGAGTGCGATCTCGTCGAGCGGATTGGCCAGTGCGAGGACGTAGGCGGCCAGATCGACGACCTCCGGGCGCGCGTAGAAGCCCTCGCCGGCTCCGGCCAGCGTCACGAACCCGAGGTCGGCGATCGTCGACTCATAGACCGCGATGTCGCTCGCGGCGCGCAAGAGCACGACGATTTCATTGGGCGCCGCTTCGCCGCCCGCGACAAGCTCACCAATCCGCGCCGCGAGCAGGCGGGCTTCGGCACGTCGCCACAGTGGCGCCGGCGCAAGCTCGGCTCCGAGCAGTTCCTCGTAGGCCTCCCAGCCTTTGCCGTCGCTGAGCAGAAGCTCGATTGGAGCACCATCCTCCGCGTCGCTGCGTCCCGCGCGCAAAGGCACGAAGCCGGCACCGAAGTGCGGGGCGAACACGGCGTTGATCGCATCGAGGACAGGTGCACGCGAGCGGAAGTTCTCCGAGAGCACGCGTGCGCTCTGGCGCTCGTAGAGTGTCGCGAAGCGCTCGCGAAAGATCTCGACGTCGGCATGACGGAAGGCGTAGATCGACTGGAACTCATCGCCGACGGTGAAGAGGTTGTCGCGCTCGAGCAGCGCCAGGATCGCCATCTGACGCGCGTTGCTGTCCTGCAGCTCATCGACCATCAGCCGCTCGAAGCGCTCACGCCAGAGCTGCGCAACGTCCTCGTGGCGGGCCAGCAGCGCCGCCGCTTCCAGCTCGAGGTCGTCAAAGTCAACGCCACCGCGCGCCCGCTTCAGCGCGGCGAAGCGCTCGCCGAAGCCGCGCAGAAGCCCGTCGAGGAGGCCCACCGCCCCCGCGCCGAGCTCGTCGGCGATGACGGATTCGCAGGCCGCGCGCGCTGCCTCATAGGCTTGAGCTGCAGGCGATTTGAGCGCGCTTGCCGCGCCACCGAGCCGCAGCGCGCTGAGCTCTGCGGGGTGCGGGTGTGGGTGCTGCTCGAGCAGCTCACCGGCGCGTTCGAGCTTCTCGAGCGCGCCCAGCACCGTCGGGATCGCCTCCGCGTCGCCGAGCTCGCGCGCGATCAAGCTGCGTGCGGTCTCGAGCGACGCCCGGGCCGCCGCTATATCCCCGCGAAGGGTGGGCAGCGGCAGTCGCGGCGTCATCTCGCCGCGACTGCGCAACTCGTCGAAGGTCGCGAGCACCGTCTCTTGCAGCCAATCGACGCCGAACAGGGCGGCGAGGTCGAGCGCCCCGTCCTGTCCCATCCAGTCGGCGAGCGCGAGCTGGAAGCCGCGTTCGCGGAGCGCCGCCGTCTGTGCCGCTTCGAGCACAGCGAAGTCGGGAGCAAGTCCGGCGAGCAGCGGGTGGGCGCGGAGGACCCGCGCGCAGAATCCGTGGAAGGTCGAGATGAACGCCCCCGTGCTCTCCTGCGCTGCGTCGCGCTCACCGCGAGCGATCAGCTCGCGACGGACGCGCGCTCGCAGCTCGCCCGCTGCGCGGTCGGTAAAGGTGATCGCGAGGATGCGCCCCGGTGCGATCGCGTTCTCGGTGACGTCGCGCACGAACCGCTCGACCAGCACGCTCGTCTTGCCGCTGCCGGCATTCGCGGCGAGCGCGAAGGCGCCCTCGCGCTGCTTGATCGCCTCCCTCTGCTCGTCGGTGAACGCGTGCGCGCTCATGCGGCCTGGCAGCGGCAGACCGCGGGAAACATGCAGCCGCCGAGGTAGCCGCAGGTCGCCGGTCGCGGCTCAAGCGCGCCGCCCTCGATCTCTCGCGCCGCTTCGAGCGCGGCGGCGACCTGGCCATCGATCAGCGCCTCGAACTCCTCGGCATCAAGGCGGTCGCGCTGGGAGAGCTCGAGCGCCGGATCGGCGTCGGCGCGCATTGCCCCGCGCGGCCAGAGCTCCTTGCCGCGCAACGGCTGGTAGAGCCCGCCGACAGCCTCGAGGCCTTGCAACGCCTCGAGTGCGCGCATGTAGAGAGCCGGCTGGAAACGCCGCTCGGCCGGCCACGAAGCGGCCGGTGTGACTCTCGTGCTGTTCTTGTAGTCATAGATGACAACGGTGCCCGCGGCCTCGTCGCGGTCGACGCGGTCCACCCGCCCGCACAGCGCGAGGGCTCCGCCCGCAAGCTCGACGGCCGGGTAAGGGTCCCCCTCGAGGCCGAAGGCCAGTTCCAGTTGCCAGGGGTCGTGCGTGCTTTCGCCCGTCGCGGCAAACGCCAGATAGCGCTCGAGGTTGAGGCGCAGTCGATGGCGTTCGGTGCGGTCGACCTCGGCGTTCGCAGAGAGCGGCGCAACGTCTTGATCGAGTACGCCACGGAGGATCTCGAGCGCGAGCGGCAGGCTCGCGGAGTCAAGCCGCCCGCGGGGCACCCGCTCGCCCAGCTCGGCAAAGACGGTGGCAAGCGCGCGGTGCGCGGCGCTTCCGCGCCGCAGCGCAAGCGCATCGGGAGCGAGTTCCACCGCTGAAAGCGCACGTACTACGAACCAGGCGACGGGGCAGCCTGCCCAGCCCTCGAGCGACGAGGGTGAAAATGCCGCGTGGCCGCGCAAGCGCTCTAGCTCCGCCGGCGCTCGCAGCGCAGCGATCGGAGCGCCGCGCCGACGAGGGGCCGCGAGCGCTTCATCCAAGCGACGTAACGCTGGTGCCGCCGGCCCGTCCTGCTCCCAGGCGATCGCGCCGGCGGCGCGCACGCGGCGGGCGCTGTCGAGCTCCGCCGTGAAGCAGTCGCGGAGATCGTCGACGAAGAGCGACGCAGGCGCGGCATCGCCGTCATCGGTTGCCGCGTGCCAGCTGACACGCAGTCGCGCCGTTGGCCGCGAGCACAGCGCGTAGAAGAGGTAGCGCTCGGCCGCCATCCAGTCCGCGCCGCTCTCGAGCACGAGTCCCGTGGCCGTTGCCAGCTGGGCCCGCTCGGCGGCTCCCAGGAACAGCTCCTCCTTGGGTGCCGCCGGGAAGGTGCCCTCCTGCATGGCACAGATGAAGAGGGCCCGCACGCGTCGAGCACGGAGCGAGAGGGCATCGCAGATCAGCACCGCGTCGCGCTCTCCGGCGGCGTCGAGCTCGACCGTCACAGCCTCGAGGGCACGCGTCACGCCGGCGATGCCGCCGAGCAGCCGCGGTTCTGAGCGCGCTAGCTCGCGCAGGTCACCGAGCGCACGCCGCGCGCCGCCAAGCGCCGCCGCCTCCCAAGGATCGACGAACGCCGCCGCGCGCTGCCAAGGGGCCGCGAAGAGACTCTCGAGCTCCGCCTCAACCTCGTCCAGCAGCTCGCCGGCGCCGGTCCGCGCCGCTCTCGCCAGGCCGTCGAGCGCTTCCAGCCGGCCGTGCTCGCGCTCCCAAAGCGCGCGCGCTGGTCCGAGCTCGCTGATCCCGCCGCGGCGGAGCGCCGCTTCGAGCAGCTCAACCGCCAGATCGTGCCTGGCCACACCGGACACCCCCAACCACGCCACCAAATCGGCGGCCTCACCCGATCCGGACGCGCAGCGCAGCAGTGCCAGCAGCCCGCGTCCGACCGAGCTCGCGCCGAGCCTGTCGCGGCGGGCGCGCATGTGCGGCACGGCGAGGGCGTCGAGCACCTCAGCTAGCAGCTCAACCGTGCTGCCGGCGCTCCGCGTGACGATCGCGATCTCCCCCGGCGCAAACCCCTCGCCGAGCATCGCAGCGACTTCGGCGGCGACGAGCTCGGCTTCGGCGCGCTCGTCGCCGCCCTCGAGCAGACGCACGGCGCGCCCGGGCGGTCGAGGCGTCGGCGGCTCGAAGAGCGAGCGTTCGAGGTGGAACAGGGCAGCCTCCTCGTAGTACTCGGCCTGGGCATCGAGCTCTAACAGCTGCTCCGCGCCTGGGCGCAGCGTCTCGAGCGTCGCCGCGCGACCGGCCAGCGCCAGCCGGCCCGGCTCGCCGGGCAGCGAGAGCGTCACCGCAGCGTCGACTTTGGCTGCGAGGGTTTCGATGACGGCGAGCTGAAGCGCGTCGAGGTCGTCGAAGCCGTAGCAGAAGACGGGCGTGCCGCGCCAGCGATCGGGCGCCAGCGACAGCTCGTCGAGGGCGCGCAATGCGTGGAGCTCGGAGTCGAGTCGGCCGAGTCGTTCGAGCCGGCGCCGGTAGTCGCGATAGAGGCCGGCTAGCTCATCGACGTAGACGCGCCGGCTCGTCCCCTCGCGCGCCCAGGCACGCACGGCGGCGCTGAAGCGAGGTGGGGTGACGCGACGCGCCTCGAGCTCGGCGATGAAGCGGGCCAGCGCGTCAACAAACGCCGGCGCCTGCGCCGCGGGGGCGAGCGCTTGCAGCTTGGCGCCGCCGAGCACCGCGGTGATGACGGCCGCGCGCGCGTGCTCGCCCAGCGGACGCTCGAGGACGCCGGCACGCCGCGCGATCTCGCGCATCAAGCCGCTAAACGGCTCGACGCGCGCCCCGAGCACGGCCCCGTGGTCGGCCAACTCGCGCTGGTAGTGCTCGGCGTCGGCCCGGCGCGGCACGACGAGAATCGGCGAGCGCGCGAGCGCGGCGCGGTAGCCGTCGAGCAGCGCCGCTGCCTTGGCTGAATTGGCGGGACCGCTGACGATCGTGAGCGACACGGCGATCCATGGTCGCGCAGAGCGGGGACGTTTGGCCGGATCTGTGCCCGCGGTGCGCAGGCGGTGCGCGCGAAAGGGCTAGGCGGCGCTGCGCTCCGTGGCGTCGGGCACCGCCGTCTCGACGGCTACCTCGGTTTCGACCTCCGGCGGCTTGGCGCCCTCGCGCGCCCACGGCTCGTCGAAGTCGACGCGCCAGCGACCCTCCTCGTTCTGGGCCAGAGCCAGACGGGCGCGGAACGATCGCCCGCTGCGGCCGCGGAAGCCAGTCACGGGCCGTGCCGTGCGCCCGGTCGTGATCAGCTCGCGGGCGATCGCCAGCGGCAGCGTCTTGCCGGCCTTCGACTTCCAGATCACAAATCCGCACCCTGGATCGTCGCGCGACCAGCAGGAGTAGCCCTTGCGGTTCTCGATGATGTCGTGGCCGCAGACCGGGCAGGGGCCGAGGTTCGCGCGGGGTATGCGCACGTCCTTGAGTGTCTCGTCGAGCACGTCGACCGTCTCCTTGGCGAAGCCGGCGATGTCGCGCATGAACCGCTCGCGCGAGTCTTCGCCGCGCTCAATCTGCCCGAGCCGCTGCTCCCAGGAGCCGGTCAGGTCCGGTGAGGTCAGCGGGTGCTCGCCAAGCAGGCGGATCACATTGAGACCCTTCTCCGTCGCGACCAGCGCACGACCGTCGCGCTCGACATAGCCGACGTCGATCAGCCGCTCGATGATCGCCGCGCGAGTCGCCGGCGTGCCGATACCGGAGTCTTTCATCGCCTCGCGCAGCTCCTCGTCGTCGACGAGCTTGCCGGCGGTCTCCATCGCCCCGAGCAGCGAGGCGTCGCTGTAGCGACGCGGCGGCTTGGTCTCCTTGGCCAGCTGCTCGATCTCAAGCACACGCGAGGGTTCGCCCTGTTCAAGGCGCGGCAGCTGCTGCTCGCCAACCTCGTCGTCGTCGCTCGGCGTCTCGCTCGGCTGCGGGTCGGCCGCCGCGGCGAGGTAGACCGCGCGCCAGCCCGGGACGAGCAAGACCTTGCCGCGAGTGCGGAAGACGTGCCCTGCGATGGTCGTCTCGACGCGCGTGTTCTCGAGCACCGCCTGTGGATGGAAGGCCGCGAGGAAGCGGCGCACCACGAGGTCGTAGACGCGGTGATCGTCCTCGTCCATCTTTTCTATGGCGTGCTCCGCACGCGTCGGGATGATCGCGTGGTGGTCCGTGACCTTGCTGTCGTCGACGACGCGCCCGAGCGGGAGCACGTCGAGGCCGGTCACGTACTCGGCGGCGGCGCGGTACTCGGCGCGCGCGCCGAGCAGCTCGACGGTCGGCACGATCTCCGCCGCCATGTCGCTCGTCAGGTAGCGCGAGTTGGTGCGCGGGTAGGTCAGCGCCTTGTGCTCCTCATACAGCCGTTGCGCTGCGCCGAGCGTGCGGCGTGCAGAAAAGCCAAAGCGCGTGTTGGCTTCGCGTTGCAGCGTCGTGAGGTCGTAGAGCATCGGCGGCTTTTCGGTCTGCTCGCGTTTCTCGACCTTGGTGATCTCACCTTCGCCACCGCGGCAGGCCTCGACGATCGCGCTCGCCTCGGCCTCGGTCGCCAGGCGCGGCTTCGCGCCCGCGTGGAAACGGCCGTCGTAGTGGCGCTCGGAGTCGGCCGCTGGCTCAAAGCTCGCATCGACGAGCCAGTACGGCTCGGGCTTGAAGGCTCGGATCTCCTCCTCGCGGCGAGCGATGATCGCGAGCGTCGGCGTCTGTACACGACCAAGTGAGACAGCGCCGTCGAAGGACGATCGCAGGCGGATCGTCGCCGCCCGCGTCGCGTTCATGCCGACGATCCAGTCGGCCTCGGAGCGCGAGCGCGCCGCCTGCTCTAGCAGCGCCAGCTCGGAGCCGGGGCGCAGCGAGTCAAACGCCGCCCGCATCGCCGCTGTCGTCATCGAGGACAGCCAGAGCCTGCGCACCGGAAGCTTCGAGCCAGCCTTCTCGTATAGATAGGCAAAGATCAGCTCGCCCTCGCGTCCGGCATCGCAAGCGTTGATCACCTCGATCAGATCGTCGCGGTGCAACAGCTTGGTCACGACCGACATCTGCTTCTTGGAGCGCTCGTCGCGCACGACGAGGCGAAAGCGATCCGGCACGATCGGCAGATCGGCCATCCGCCAGCGCTTGAACTTAGGGTCGTATTCGTCAGGCTCGGCGAGCTGAACGAGATGCCCGACAGCCCATGTGATCACGTGCTCGCGTCCCTCGAGGTAGCCCTCGTGCTTTGCGAACGGGCCCGGCAGCACGCGCGCGAGGTCCCGCCCGACCGAAGGCTTCTCGGCGATCACCAGCGTCTTGGGATCTTCAGCCATCGCGCGGAGCGTAGCGTCCCGGGCTGCTGTCGTTTGATTTCAACCGGCGCAGCCCTGCGTCGAGACAGCGCCGCCGACCCGCGCGAGGTCAGCCGCGACGACCGAGTTGGCGACGCCAAATCCCCCGCGCGGCCCCGCGCCCGTGGTCGCAGCAAAGATCGTCGTTTGCACCTGCCCCGTCCCGTCGACCGCGGGCCCGCCGGAGTTTCCGGGACGCACGATGCCACGCACCGGCGTCAGCTTACGCATCAGCGAGCCGCGGCCATAGGCGTCCTCGGTGACGACGTCCTGCGTTCGCCCGATGCGACCGGGCTCGGCGATGAACGGGCCGTCCTCGGGGTAGCCGAGTATCGCCACCGCAGTGTCGGCTGCCGGCTTGCTCGCCAGCGAGAGCGCTGGCAGGTCAAGGCCCGCCACGCGCAGCACCGCGAGGTCATTGCGCGGGTCAAACAAGACGACCGTTGCCGCCAGTTCGGGCTGGTCGCCGTAGCGCTCAACGGTCGTGTCGCGCTCGCCGGCGACCACGTGGGCGTTCGTCAGCACCTCGCCCGGGGCAACCACCCAACCGGAGCCCTCGATACCGAGACCACACGCGGTTCCGAGGATGCGCACAACGCTACGCTGCGCCCCGCGCACGGCCCCTCCGCGAACGATCGCCGCACTCACCGGCGGGATGTTCGCGGTGGAGCCTTCGACGCCGGGCAGCGGATCGAGCGTTGCGATGTCGTGCAAGAGCACGCCAGATGGCGGCAGCAGCTCATCGAGACGACGGAGGATCAGCGAGCGCGCGATCGTCGCGCGCAGGCTGGCGGCGTCGGGCAGCGCGATCAGGATCGCCCCGGTGAGCCAGGCGATCCCGAGGGCGACGGTGGCACCGAACAGCGCGCCGCCGAGACCGTCGAGGATGCCAAGCGCGCGCAACGGGAGCGCACGGCGTATGCGCAGGCCGAGACGTTCGAATCCGCTTGCCAGCATGCCGCCGGCGACCAGCGCCCCTAAGAGCCCGAACAGTGGCGCGTAGGGCGAGGCGGCGCCGGCGGGGAGCAGCAGCCCCGCCACGCGCGTGCCGGCAATCGCGCCGAGCGCAAAGCCGACGAGCGAGAGCGCGGCGACGATGAAGCCGCGCAAATAGCCCGACAGCGCCAACAACGCGGTTGCCGCGAGGATCAGCCAGTCGAGCCCTGTCATCGTCGCAGCGAGAGTACTTCGTCGATCCGCGGGGACCGACCGCCTGCCGCCACCCGATCGGCTAGCGTGCGCCGGCGTGGAGCGCAGCCGTAGTCGATGAGCCAGAACGTCACCGGTGACGGTGGTCCGCGGCCGGCGCCGCCCCCGCCCGAGCACCGGCGGGACGGGCGGCGCCGGCGCGGGCTTGTGCGGCTCGGCGCGGTCGTCGTCGTAATGGCGGCCGCCGCGCTCCTGGCGTTCCGCGGAGGCGTTTCGCCGGCGGCGCAAATGGCGCGTCAGTTCGCCACAGCGTGGGCTAGCGGCAACTGGCAAACGCTGTACGGCGATGTCGACACCGCGACCCAGTTGCGCATGTCGCCGGGGCGATTTACGAGTGATTACGAGCATGCGCGCGCGACCGCGACCGTCACCCGCGCCGAGGTTCTCCCGGGCGTGCGCACGGTCGGCGGCCTCGAGGTCGTGCGCTTGCGCATCCATACCCGCGCCTTTGGCGCGTTCGATGAGCGCTTCATGCTGCCGATCGCCGAAAGCGGCAGCACGGTACGCGTCCTGTGGGGTCGCTGGCTCGTCTTCCCCGGGATGTACGCCGGCGAGACCTTGCACCGCCTCACCAGCGCGCCGGCGCGGGGACAGCTGCTCGCCCGCGATCGCGTTCCCCTGGCAACCCTCCCCGCTGCCGAGGACATCATCGGCTCACTCGGACCGGCCAGCGGAGGCGAGCTGCAGGCGCTTGACGCGGAGGGCTTTCCGAGCGACACGCCGGTCGGTCAGGACGGCCTGCAGTATCTCTTCCAACGCCAGCTCGCGGGGACGCCGGGCGGTGAGCTCCTGGCCGGCGCGCGCGTGCTCGCGCGCTCGCGGCCCAAGCCGAGCGGGGACGTCACCACCTCGATCGATCCGGAGCTCCAGATCGACGCCACAGCGGCTTTCGGCGAGGCCGACGGCGGCATCGTCGTGATGGTCCCAAAGACCGGCGAGCTGCTGGCGGTAGCGGGCTCCCCGCTCTCCCAGCTCCAGCCGCCCGGCTCGACGTTCAAGATCGTCACCGTCACCGGCGTGCTGAAAGCCGGGCTGGCGAATCCGGACAGCACCTTCCCCGACGCCACCTACGCGCTCATCGATGGCTACAAGCTCCACAACAGCTCCGACGAGGACTGCGGCGGCACGCTCGCCAACGCCTTTGCCGTGTCGTGCAACTCGGTCTTCGCCCCGCTAGGAGTGAGGCTCGGCGCCACGCGGCTCCTCGCGGCGGCCGACGCCTACGGCTTCAACTCGCCCTCGCCGCTGGCGATCGCTGCGGAGAGCAGGGTGGCCCAGGCGAGCGCGCTGAGCGGGGTCAATCTCGGCTCGTCGGCGATCGGCCAGTACCAGGACCTGGCCTCGCCCCTGCAGATGGCGCGGGTCGCCGCGACGATCGCGCTCGGCGGGCGCGAGCCGGTCCCGACCTTTCGCCTCGGCGTGCACCGGACGTTTCCGCGCGTGATCCCGGCCACGATCGCGCACACGATCCGACGGCTGATGCTCGACGTCGTCAGCTTCGGCACTGGCACGCGGGCGCAGATCCCCGGCGTCGCCGTCGCCGGCAAGACCGGAACAGCGCAGATCACGGTGCCTGCCTGCCCGGCCGGCACAACGGGTGCCAGCGGTACTGCCGGCGTCACGCCGGCTACTGGCTCGAGCGGTGCCACCGGGCCCTGCGCGGACATCCCAAACAACCCCTACGACACCGACGCCTGGTTTGTCACGTTTGCCCCGGCGTTTGATCCGGCGGTTGTCGTCGGGGTGCTGTTCGACCACGACGGTATGGGCGGGGCGTCCGCCGCGCCGGTGGCAAAGCTGCTGCTCGAGGAGGCGCTGCCGCTGCTCGCCAGGGAGGCCGGCGCCCGCTAGCGCTGACGCGCAGAGCTAGAGGTCGAGCTCGACCTCGGACTGGCTGCTCGGATCGCCCGGATCGACGATGTGCAGAGTCAGTGGCCGCAGGCCGAGCGTTGTGTAGGGCATCTTGAACACGAGCACCTCGCCTGAGGTCCAGCCGGCGTAGGCGTTGCTGGTTATCGACGGCAGCTGGCCGTGCGGCGGAATTGCTGTCGGCTGGTAGCTGAAGGCATTCGGGTCCGGGTTGGGGATCGGCGTGTAGCGGTTGTCGAGGGTGTCGGTGATGTAGTAGTCGCTAGCCGGCGTCTGCGGGCTAGCGGTGTTGTTGTAGGCCGCCATGAACACGCCGAACCACTCGTCGCTCGTTGGCAGCTTCAGCTGGGCCTTGGTGAAACCCTGGAGGTAGCTCGAGTCCTCGTCGCTGAAGGGGTTGAGCCCACGCGAGAGCTGGACTTGGTAGAAGAGCTTGCCGACCTCGACATAGCCCGGGCCCAGGTTGTCGGCGTAGTGCACGTTGCCGCTCGAGCCGCAGGCGCCAAGTGCAAGCGCGCACGCCCCGGCTCCGGCCAGCATCGCAAGTCGCTTGAGCGCCATTGATGCCGCCAGTCTAATCTCAGCCGCCGGCGATCGTTGCGCGGACACCGCGTCCCTCGCCGTCCTCAAGGATCGAGCGCAAGCGCTTGAGCGCACGGCGGTTCTGGCGGCGAAACCAGCGGCGTAGGCCGAGGCGCTCCATCAGGTGATCGCTGATCGTCACGGGCTCGGTCTCGATGCTGAGCTCGACGTGCGTCGTGCCCTCGGGGTAGGGCTCGAGCGTGTACACGGTGAGCGAACGGATGCGGTTGAACTTTCCGCCCCGGCCCGCCTCGACGATCCGCCACGGTCGATCGACATCGATGAAGCTGACGCCCATCCAGCTGAAGCGTTGCCGCGGCGCCAGCACGCGAAACCGGGCACCAGCCCCGCGACCGACGGAGTTCTCGCGCGTCAGATGCCAGTCAGTGAGGAAGTGGTCCGTGAACTCCGAGTGGTTGGCGATGTCTCGCAGGTAGTCAAAGACCTCCTCGCGAGGACGACCAACGACGATCGAAACCCTGACTGGATCCACAGCGCGCGCAGTTTACGCGCTGGCGAGACGCGATGGATCAGCGCCGCGGAGATCGATCAGCGCCGCGTGACGCGAACGACGACCGCTGGATCGTTGCGGTGGGCCGGTCCGAGGCTGTGGCTGACAAGCGCGCTCGAGATTGGCACGTCGGGACGCAGCATGCGACACAGCTCGCAGACCACATCGGTCGCGCCGTAGAGGTGCACGTACTCGCCGATCAGCGGCGTGCGCCCGCAGTCGTCGCAGCGTGCGAGCTCCTCCGCGAGCAGCTCATCGGCGTCCGTCGCATGCTTGCGCGTATCGGTGGCGATCACGTCGAAGGTGCCCGCGAGGACCCTTCCGGTCTTGGCTAGCGGTTCGAAGGACATGGCGTACCTTTCGCGCTCACCTCGTGGGTTCCTCCCCTCCCGCGAGCGATCGTCAAACTCGCGCGCAAGAAATTTCCCGTTCTCTCTATGATGGGGGCTCGCTAGCCCAGGAGGCAGCCACATGGAAGACCAGCATTTGGGGGCACTTAGCGAGACCGGACCGTTTCGATGCGAGCAGTGCAACGCCCTCGTGACGTTTGCTGACGCGAACGCGCCGCGGCGCTGTGACAACTGCGGTTCAGAGAATCTGGCCGCCCTCGAGCTGCCACCCGAGTCGACAGAGCAGAGCCTTGTGGCGGAGTTGCGCGCGGTTCCGCCGTGGCTGAGCGATCCGGCCGCGCTGCTCGTCGATCCGGGCGAGTATCTCTGCTACGAGGACGGCGAGGAAATCGTCGTCGTGCCACTGACACGCGAATGGACGCGCATCGGACGCAGCCTCGCCGCCGATGTGCGCTTCGACGATCCCACTGTCTCGCGCCGTCACGCCCTGCTCGTGCGCGCCCCGGACGGCGTTCGCGTGCTCGACGACCGCAGCCTCAACGGT
>Ga0182015_10001630_pt1 | contig 29063 bp, 28 predicted proteins | sample 712P3MmetaG_FD_120478 | JGI IMG/M metagenome (GOLD analysis project Ga0182015, IMG submission 120478) | Permafrost microbial communities from Stordalen Mire, Sweden - 712P3M metaG | ecosystem: Environmental > Terrestrial > Soil > Wetlands > Permafrost | place: Sweden: Stordalen | collected... | reverse complement strand
TTAATCGTGCGCCAACTGACCGTTAGGTATTGCCTGGTGTGTTACAGGGGGCATCTCGTGCGCAGTCGACACATCGTGGCAATCAAAATATGTCGCCAGCACTACAGTCCGTTTCTCTGCTCGGACTGTCAACACAGTCTACTCCAGATCCAGTGAAAAACTCGTCCAGATTTCAAGCCTTTCGGAACCTTACCCCGAATCAATCTCTCCAACCGACCTCTTTATCGTTCTTGGATTGCTCTTCGAAGGATCGGTCGGCGGGAATACTGTGACATGGCTCAGTGTTGTCCTGAACCAGCTTGAGGGTCCTGGGGATACGACAAACCTCCAGCAATATCTTCAGCAATTCCTTACCTGGCCTATAGTGTGGTTCCAAGCCAACGGCTTAAGCGTTAGCCCCGTCATCGTTAGTTCGGCAACAACACCACTCGCCGGTCTGCCCTCGAACCTTTACGTTACGGCTGCCCTTGCGCAAACAAAGCAACGATCAGTTATCACCCTGTGGACGGCGGTCGTGTTCGTGATCTTGCCGAACGTTGCCGGCGCCAACCCGTTCACCGGCCAAAGCGGTTTCGTCGACATCGCCACCACGATGTTGATCTTCGGGCTGTTGGCGAGCGGCTTCAACCTCCTCTTGGGACATGTCGGCGAACTCTCGTTCGGACACGCGATGTTCTTCGCCATCGGCGCCTACGTCACGGCGCTTACGACCAAGACCTTCTCAATCGACGTTTTCGGTCTCACGTGGTCGCACACCGGCAACGACAATATGTGGCTCTCGCTGCTGCTCTCGCTCCTGTTCGTCTTCGTCTGGGCGGTCCTCTTGGCGCGGCTGATCGTGCCGCGCTCGAGCGGCGTCTACTACTCGATGATCACGCTTGCATTCGCGCAAGTGATCTTTTTCGTCGCGTTCGAGTGGAGCGATCTCACCCACGGCGAGGACGGACTGCAAGGCATCCCGCGGCCGGCCCTACCGGGTCTACCACCCGGCTACCTCGGCGACTCGTTCCACCTCTACGTGTTTACGGCAATCGTCGTCTTCCTGTGTTTGGTGCTACTGTACTGGATTACCGTATCCCCGTTCGGCACGGTACTCCACGCGATTCGCGAGAACAAGATCCGCGCGCGCTTCCTCGGCTACGACGTCAACAAGTACCGCGTCAACGCGTTCGTCCTTTCGGCGATGTTTCCGGCGGTCGCCGGCTGGCTGTGGACGTTCTACCAGCAGTCGATCAACCCGGATGCAAGTTCGGTCGGGTACTCCGGCAATCTCGTGATGATGTCGCTCCTGGGCGGCGTGCAGACGTTCTTCGGTCCGATCCTCGGGTCGATCGTCTACTGGGAACTGCAGAACAACATCTCGCAGCTGACCAAATATTGGGAGGCGTGGATCGGCGTCGTGTTCGTCGTCTTTGTCCTGGCGAGCCCCCAGGGCATCATGGGCATCCTCGAGGATGCACGGCGCTACGGCCTCGCGGGCATCTTCTCACGCACCAAGCGTGAAGCGATCGAGACGAGCAAGGAGTTGCCCGCGGTCGACGAAATCGGCGCCGGAGAGATCGTGCCGTGAGTTACGTCTTTAAAACCGAAGGACTGACGAAACGCTTCTCGGGCTTCACGGCCGTGAACGACGTGTCGATCGAGATTCCCGAAGGCGGCGTGCGGACGATCATCGGACCCAACGGCGCCGGAAAGACGACGTTTTTCAACCTGCTCAGCGGCGCGCTGCCGCCGAGCGAGGGCCGCATCTTTTTCCGCGGTAACGATGTCACCGCACTCGAACCGTATCAGCGCGCGCGCCTGGGCATCGCACGCTCGTTTCAAATCACGAATATCTTCGGCCGGCTGACGGTCGCCGAGAACGTTCGGCTCGCCGTGCAAGCCGTGAGCGACGGCAAAGCCAATTTCTTTCTACCGCTCAAGAATGCGCGCGCTATCGGGGCGACGACCGACCGCATCCTCAACGACATCGGTCTCTGGATGGCGCGCAATGCGCGCGCGGAAAATCTCTCGCACGGCGATCAGCGGCGGCTCGAGATCGGTCTCGTGCTGGCCGGCGATCCGCCGGTGCTGTTGCTCGACGAGCCGCTCGCCGGCATGTCGCCGACGGAGACGCACGAGACGGTCGAACTGATCCAGCGCATCTCGCCGGGTCGCACGATCATGCTCGTCGAGCACGACATCGACGTCGTGATGCAGATCTCCACCACGATCACCGTCTTCCAAACGGGGGCCGTGCTCGCCAGCGGAACGCCGCAAGAGATTCGCGCCAACGAGACCGTCCAGCGCGCGTACTTGGGAGAACTCGCCTAACATGCTGCTCGTACTCGACAAAGTGAACGCGTACTATGACAAGAGCCACGTGTTGCAAGACGTCAGTCTGGAGGTCGAGCAGGGTGAAGTCGTCGCGCTCCTCGGGCGCAACGGCAGCGGCCGATCGACGACGCTCAAGACGATCATGGGACTCGTCAACGCACGTTCGGGCAGCGTGCGCTTTCACGATAGAGACGTCACCAACAAGACGCCGTTTGCGTTGGCGCAAGCGGGGATTGCATTCGTGCCGGAAGACCGGCGCATCTTTCCGAACCTGACCGTGGGCGAGAACCTGCGGCTGGCCTCGCTCGCCGGCCGCAAAGGACCGTGGACCGAAGCGCGCATCTATGAGTACTTCGAAGTCCTCGGCGAACGCAAAGACAAGCCCGCGAAGCTCTCCGGCGGCGAGCAGCAGATGCTGGCAATCGCGCGCGCCCTGGTGGCGAATCCGGAGATCATCCTGCTCGACGAGCCGATGGAGGGGCTCGCGCCGCTGATCGCGCGCAACGTCGAAGAGGTCGTCCGCCGCATCAAGAGCGAGGGCAACACGATCTTGCTCGTCGAGCAGAACGCCCAGGTGGCGATGAGCCTAGCCGACCGCGGCTACGTGCTTTCGAACGGTCGCGTCGTCGGGCAAGGCTCGATCGACGCGCTCCGCGCCGATGCCGAGATGATGCAGCGCTACCTCGCGGTACAATGAGGCCGCCCGCCGAAGCTCCCCTAAAGTAACCGTCGGCAGCTTCCGGCGGTTCGAGGGAGCGATATGGTTACGCAAGAGATCGTCCGCGAAGCTCTGGCCGAGGTCCAGGACCCGGAGCTCCACATGGGGATCATGGAACTCGGGCTCGTCTACGATGTGATCATCGAGGATGAAGAGGCCAAGAACGTCACGGTCGTGATGACGCTGACCTCGCCGATGTGCCCGGTCGGCCCGATGTTCACCCAAGCGGTGCAGTCAAAGGTCGAAGGCCTCGACGGCGTCGACCGCTGCAAGGTCGACCTGACCTTCTCCCCGCCGTGGGACCCCAAGACCATGGCCTCCGACGACGTCAAAAACCAGCTCGGCATTTGGTAGGCCGCTAGCCGGTCGCTCGATCATCCCTCCGTAATTCCGGGCGGCATGAGGCCGCACGCCGGGCTCGAAGCGCGATGCATGACGACCGGGAACGACTCGCCGCACGACCACGCGTATCGGCGTTTGGAAGCGATGCGCAAGGAATCGCTCGCGCCGGCCGGTGAGGCCGCGAACGACCGGCAGCACGAGCGCGGCAAACGGACCGCGCGCGAACGTGTCGAGACGTTGGTCGACCCCGGATCGTTCGTCGAGCTCGACCGCTTCGCCGTGCACCGCTCGACCGCATTCGGTTTGGACGAGCGCGAGTTTCTCGGCGATGGGGTCGTCACCGGTAGCGCGACGATCGACGGGCGCAACGTCTTCCTCTTCTCGCAAGACTTCACGGTCCTCGGCGGTTCGCTCGGCGAAGTGTACGCCGAGAAGATCTGCAAGGTGATGGACCTCGCCGTGCGCACCGGCTCGCCGATGATCGGCATCAACGATTCCGGCGGCGCGCGCATTCAAGAAGGCGTCGTGAGCCTGGGCGGTTACGCGGAGATCTTCTGGCGCAACGTGCAAGCGTCGGGCGTCATCCCGCAGATCAGCCTCATCGCGGGACCGTGCGCCGGCGGTGCCGTGTACTCACCGGCCATTACCGACTTCACGATCATGGTCGAGGGCATCTCGCAGATGTTCATCACCGGACCGGAGATCATCAAGACCGTCACGGGCGAGGACGTGACCTTCGAAGAGCTGGGCGGCGCAATGACCCACGCCACGAAGTCCGGCGTCTGCGATCTCGTCGCGGCCGACGAGGACGAGATGAACGAGCACGTTCGCCGGCTGCTCTCGTTCATTCCGCAGAACAACCTCGACGACGTTCCGCTCGTGCCGACGAACGACGATCCGCAGCGGCTCGCGCCGGAACTCGACGGGATCATCCCCGATGCGCCAAACAAGCCATACGATATCCTCGATGCGATCGTGCCGACCGTCGACGACGGCGACTTCTTCGAACTGCAGCCGCTCTTTGCGCCGAACATCGTCACCGGCTTCGGGCGCATCGGCGGGCGCAGCGTCGGGATCGTGGCGAACCAGCCGAACCGCCTCGCGGGCGTGCTCGACATCGACGCTTCGCGCAAGGCCGCGCGCTTCGTGCGTTTTTGCGATGCGTTCAACATCCCGCTCGTCACGTTCGTCGACGTGCCCGGCTTCCTGCCCGGCACGGCGCAAGAGTACGGCGGCATCATCAAACACGGCGCGAAACTGCTTTACGCGTTCGCGGAGGCAACGGTGCCGAAGATCACCGTGATCACGCGCAAGGCGTATGGGGGTGCCTACGACGTCATGTCTTCCAAACACATCCGGGCCGACTTCAACTTCGCGTGGCCGACGGCCGAGATCGCCGTGATGGGCTCGGCCGGCGCGGTGAAAACGATCTTCCGCCGCGAGATCGTCGCCGCCGCCGATCCGGAAGCGAAAACCGCCGAACTCGTCGCCGAATACACCGAACGATTCGCCAACCCGTTCATCGCCGCGCAGCGCGGTTACGTCGACGATGTGATCGAGGCGTCCAAAACGCGCCAAGCCCTCGCGCGCGCCCTGGACCTCCTGGCCGGCAAGCGCGTCGACCGCCCGCACCGCAAACACGGGAACATCCCGCTTTAGTCCGGCATGGTGAGGCGCATCGGGTACCGTTATCTTCTTGCAGCATGCGCCGCAATCGCGCTTGCCGGCGCCGGCGCGCCCACGATCGAGCAGGTTGGCCGCACGCGGGCGGCGATCGTGCTGCCCGACGCCGCGCCGATCGGGAGCGTCATCCTCATTCCGGGCGGCACCACCATGCAAACGATCCGCGCGGACGGCACACCCAGCAGCGGCGGCAACTTCGTCATGCGCATTCGCTGGTCGCTCGTCGGTGCCGGTTTTGCCATCGCGTACCTCGAAGATCCGACCGATTTGCGCGCGATCATCGCGCGCATGCGCCGCGTCGCACGCCCCGTGTTTCTGCTCTCGACGAGCAACGGGACGGGTATCGCGGCCGCGAACGCCGCCGGCCTTGGATCGGAGGGTCCCGACGGAGTCGTCTTGACGTCGACGGTCACGCGGACATCGGCCGAGCTCACCCGTACCGCGGCTACGGTCGACGTCGGCAAGATCACCGTTCCGGTTCTCTTTATCCACAATACCAACGATAGTTGTTTCGCCTCGCCCCCGAGCGGCGTGGCGCCGTTGATGGCGCGGTTTCCGAAGACGGCCGACGTGACGCGCATCGACGTAACGAGCCCGGTCACCGGCTACGACCCGTGCGAGCCGTTTTCGGCGCACGGATATATGGGCATCGAAGACGCCGTGACGGCCAGGATCGTTGCATGGATGCGCGCGCACGGCGCGCAAGGAAGCACCTGAATGGCACTTCTGGACGGCAAAACGATCCTCGTTACCGGCGTGGCGAACCGCTGGTCGATCGCCAGCGGTATCGCGCGGCAGTTGCACGCGCACGGCGCGAAACTGGTCCTCACCTATCAGGGCGAGCGCGTCGAAGACTCCGTGCGCAAGGCGGCCGCGGAACTCGGCGGCGGCCCTGTCTTTGAATGCGATGTGACGAAGGACGAATCGCTCGACGCCTTGGCCGCGGCCGCCGGGCGCATCGACGGCATCGTGCACTCGATCGCGTTCGTCAAGAAAGAGGACCTCAGCGGAAAAGTGTACGACACGTCGCGCGACGGCTTCGCGATGGCGCTGGACATCAGTTCGTATTCGCTGATCGCGCTCGTCGGCCACCTGAAGGACAACCTCAACGACGGCGGCTCGATCATCGCGCTTACCTATCTCGGCGCGACGCAGATCGTCCCAAACTATAACGTTGCCGGCATTGCGAAAGCCGCGCTCGAGGCGATCGTGCGTTATCTCGCATTCGACCTCGGCGCCCGCGGCATCCGCGTGAACGCGATCTCGGCCGGTCCGATCTCGACCGCGTCGTCGCGCCAAGTCGCCGGATTTTCAGCGATGCCGGCCAAAGTCGCCGCGGCCGCGCCGCTCAAACGTACGATCTCGGCGGATGACGTCGGCAACTGCGCGGTCTATCTATCGTCGGACCTCTCGAGTCAGGTCACCGCCGACGTGCACTTTATCGATGCCGGCTATCACGCCATGGGGATGTTTCCGGAAGCCCCGAAAGTCTGATGCACGTTCCGACCGAAGACGAGCTGGCGGCAATTGCCGTCGCATATCTCACGTTGCAACGCGACCAATCGCCGCCCGCGCCGCCGGTCTCGCGCTGGCGCCTTGCCGCTCGCGCACTCGCGCGTGGCGAGCCGCAGCGCGTGGGTTGGCGTAAACGGTGAGCGCACCGTTCGCGAAGATCCTCGTTGCCAACCGCGGCGAGATCGCGATTCGCGTCATTCGCAGCGCAAAGGAACTCGGCTGCGCGACCGTCGCGGTCTACAGCGACCCCGACCGCAATGCGCGGCACGTCGCGCTGGCGGATGAGGCGTATCATCTGGGTCCGGCCACGCCGGCCCAATCGTATCTCAACCTCGAACGCATCCTCGACGTCGCTAAACGCAGCGGTGCGGATGCGGTCCATCCGGGTTACGGTTTCTTTGCCGAGAGCGCGCCGTTCGCGCGCGCGCTGATCGCCGCCGGACTCACCTGGATCGGACCGCACCCCGACGCGATCGACGCCATGGGCGACAAAGTGCGTTCGCGCCAAGCAATGGTGGCTGCGGGCGTGCCGGTCGTCCCGGGCGGCACCGAGATGCTGGCCGACGCCGCCGCTGCGCGCGACGCGGCCGGACGTTACGGTCTACCGCTCGCCCTCAAAGCATCGGGCGGCGGCGGTGGCAAGGGACTCAAGGTCGCGCGCACGCTCGACGAGATCGAGTCCGCCTTCATCAACGCGCAGCGCGAAGCCACGGCCTACTTCGGCAACCCGGCCATCTACGCAGAGCGCTATCTCGAGAACCCCAAGCACGTCGAGCTGCAAATTCTGGCCGATAAGCACGGCCACGTGCTGCACGTCGGCGAGCGCGACTGCTCGTTGCAGCGCCGGCATCAGAAGCTGTGGGAAGAGGCCCCCGCCGCGATCTCCGGCCACGTGCGCGAAGGTTTGCGCAAAGCCGGCATCGCCGCCGCCGAAGCGATCGCGTACGACAGCGTCGGCACGATCGAATGTCTGGTTGCCGGCGGCGAGTTCTTCTTCCTCGAGATGAACACGCGCATTCAAGTCGAGCACACCGTTTCCGAGATGATCTCCGGGATCGATCTCGTGCGCGAACAGATCCTCGTCGCCGCCGGACGTCCGCTGGCGTTCGATCAAGCCGCAGTCGACGCCGGCTTCCGCGGTCACGCGATCGAGGTGCGCATCAACGCCGAAGATCCGGCGAAGAATTTTCGCCCCGCGCCGGGAACGCTCGCGCGCTACGAAGAGCCGGGCGGCTTCGGCGTGCGCGTCGACTCGGCCGCCTTCCCCGGCTTCACCATCACGCCCGACTACGATTCGATGATTGCGAAGCTGATCGTGTGGGGCCGCGACCGCGACGAAGCGCTCGCGCGGCTCGCTCGCGCGATCGACGAATACCGCATCGCCGGCGTTCCGACCACGCTGCCGCTGTTGCGCGCGCTGGTCGACTTCGCGCCGGTGGCCGACGCATCGTACGGCACGCAGACGCTGGAACCGTTCGCCGCCTCACTGGGCGCCGCAGCCGGCGGTGAATCGTCCGACCCGGAACCGCCGGCACAAGCCGCCCTCGACGATACGATTCGGGTCGAAGTAAACGATAAGCTCTTCCGCGTCCGATTCGTCGATTTGCCGGCCGTGCGCGGTGCGGCAACGCCCGTAAAGGCCGCGCCCAAGCCGGGCGCCGCGCGCAAAGCAACAGCACCGCAAGGCAACGATATCGTGGCGCCGATGCACGGCGTCGTCGTCGAGCTACCGCTCGCCGAGGGTACGACAGTAGCAAGCGGCGACGTCGTCGCCGTCATCGAGGCCATGAAAATGATGAACGAGATCCGCGCCCACAAGAGCGGCACGCTCGCGAAGGTGCATGTCGCAACCGGGGCGACCGTCGAAGCGCGAACCCCGCTCATCACCCTCGCCGACACAAGTTGATACGCTACCGTACAATACCGGTGTCATCGCTGTGCTACAGTCTAGCTGCCGCGAAAACCGTCTGACTTTTCGGCGTCCCGGCGCTCCCTAAGGGCGCCGCCAAGCAGACGGGACGTCCTCTGAAGGTGGGGGTCGGCGTGGCGCAACGGATTGTTATCGTCGATGACTCGACGTTGAACCGGCGAATGCTAACCTCGCTGGTCGCCGAACTGGACGCGGTAGAAGTACTCTCCTTCGGCAGCTCGGCCGAGGCGCTCGAGCGTGCGCCGGCGCTCGAAGCAAGTCTGTTCATCGTTGATTACCGGATGCCGGCACCCGACGGTATGGCCCTCCTCTCGGCACTCCGCGCCGACGAGAAGACACGCCAGACGCCCGTGGTGATGATTACGGCGGCTGAAGAACGTGAAGTGTGTTACGCGGCCCTCGAGCTGGGCGCGAGCGACTTCCTCGTACGGCCGATCGATCCGCGCGAGTTCACGCGGCGGATCGGCAACCTGCTCGCGCTGGAAGCCGCTCGGCACGAGGCCGCGGCACATCTTCGGCGTGAGGAAGCGGCCGCGCGAATAGACGGCCTGCGACTCGACCTCATGTGGCGAGCCGGCGCATCGACTTCCGACGACGAAACGTTCCTGCGCAAACTCGTCGATCAGGCGTCGCAAGCAATCGTCGAAGGTCGCCACTTCGCCGGCATGATCGCGCGCCTCGACGGCGACGAGTTCGAGATCGAAGTCGCGAACGAAGCCGCCGTTGCCGGAGGCGAAATCATCGGTGGCCGCGTCCCGGTGGCCAGCCATCGCGCGGCCGTTGACGCCAATGCCGTCGACGCGGTGGCCGATTTGCCTCCCGAGCGACGCGGCCCGAGCAACTGGCGCGCTGCGCTGTTCGCACCGTTCCAAGTCGGGCGGGAACGGTACTTCGTGGGTTTTCTCTCAACCGAGCCCAAAGCAACGCCGTTCAACGCGTTCGACACCTCGTTCATCGAGACGGTCGCAAATTTGTGCTCGGCTCGCTTGCAACGACGCGCCCAGTTCGAGCGGCTGCGTTATCAAACCGAGCATGACGCCCTAACGGCAATCCTCAACCGTACCAGTCTTCGCGCGCGCGGCTTCGCCGCGATGCGCGCCTCGAATGCGGTCGGGCTACTGGTCCTCAATCTCGACGACTTCCGGCACACGAACGACACGCTCGGCCAGCAGACGGGGGACGCGCTGTTAGTCGAAGTTGCAGCCCGCCTGAGCGTGACCGCGACGGAGCGCGAAACCGTCGCGCGGCTCGGCGGCGATTCGTTCGGCATCCTGATCGAGAATTGCCACGATCGCGCCGCGGCGCAAGCGTGCGCGAAACGGTACCTGCAAGCCTTCCGGTACCCCTTCGGCACCGGCGACCGCGAGGACCGCGAACGCGTGACGCTCGGAGCGAGCATCGGCATCGCGCTCGCGCCGGGCGACGCGGACGGCTTCGAGATGCTCCTTGCGCGCGCCGACGCGGCCTGTTACGCGGCGAAGGACGCCGGACGCGGTCAGTGTTCGTTCTTCGATCTCGCCGTCGAGGAAACGTTTGCGGCGACCCGGGTCTTGCAGAACGAGTTGCAGGCCGCCCTCACGCGCAACGAGTTCACCCTCTACTTCCAGCCTCACGTCGATCTCGTGACGCGCCGCATCGGCGGCGCCGAAGCGCTGATCCGTTGGCGGCATCCGGAGCGAGGCCTCGTCGAACCGGATGCATTTATCCCATTCGCCGAACGGCACGGACTGGGCGGCGCGATCGGCGCCTGGGTCATGCAAGAGGCGGCGCGCGCATCGCGTGAATGGCGACGCGCCGATCCGAATTTCCGCGCATGGTTCAATCTTTCCGCCGCCGAGATGCACGACGCGACGTTGGTCCCGCGATTGCGGGAACACGGCGGCGATCTTTCCGGCCTCGGTGTCGAAATCACTGAAAGCGTAGCGATGCAGAACGTTGCCGAGACCCTTGCCGTGATGGAAGCTCTGCGCAGCGCAGGCGTTCACGTGGCCCTCGACGATTTCGGTACCGGCTACAGTTCGCTCGCGCACCTCAAGCGATTGCCGATCGACATCGTCAAGATCGATCGGACGTTTATCACCGGGCTCCCGACGGACCGCTACGATGTGGCGATCGTCGATGCGGTCCTCTCGATCGCGCGCAGCTTCGGTTTCGAGACGCTGGCCGAGGGCATCGAAACGGAAGACCAAGCTGCGTCCCTCCGATCCGCAGGGTGCGCGCTGGGTCAAGGCTTCCTCTACGGACGGCCGATGCCGGCGCATGAGTTCGAGGCATTGCGCGCGGCGCAAGCAGTGGGGGCATTGACGTGAACCTGCGGACGAGCGGCATCATTCTCTCGGCGCTGCCATTGGCGCTCACCCTGCTCCTGGCAATCCCGGAGGCGGTGATCCAAAGCGAGGCTAGCCAAGCGGTGGCTCGGGCGAGTCACTCCAGTCTCCTCAGCGAGGTCGCGCACGACGTCGAAGAAACCGCACTCGACGCCGCGACCGCGACGCGGAGCCTAGCGAGTGGCAACGCGAACGCAGCGCTCGAATACGCGCAAACCATCGGCACGCTACACGTGAACGTGAATCGCTTGGAGGACGTGGCATCCACAGACGCCGGCACGCGCGAGGCCGCCGGCCGCGTCACCGCGAGCGTAAAGGCATACGTGCAGCTCGTCGACTCTGCGGTGATCGATACCCGCCGCGACCACCTGGACCGGGCGCTGCAGGTGATGACCAGCGGCGAGTTCAGCAATGCGACGGATCAGCTGCGCACAGATACACGCGCCTTCGACGATCGCGCTCACGCCGATGAGCTCGACGCGTTAGCGGCCCTCGACCGCCTCTCCAAATCGTCACTGATTTTACTGTCACTCGGTGTCGCGGGCTTGGTGCTCTCGAGCCTGTTCTTGCTGCACTATTCAGCTCGGGCGGTTCGAAGTATCTTGGAGCTTGGGAATAAGGCCGAACGCTATCGAAACGGCGAGCCCCTCGGCGCGCCGTCCGCGCGGCGTGACGAGATCGGGGCGTTGGATACGGCGCTCCACGAGTTTCTCGCCGAGCGACAGCAACGGGAGCGCGAGCTGAAGCGCTATCGGCTGCTCGCCGACGTCACCGACGACATCATTCTGTTCGTCGACCGCATCGACATGACCATAATCGACGCCAACGCTGCGGCGATTGCCACGTACGGCTACCCAAATCTCGTCGGCAGAGCGACGGCGAGCCTCCACGCCGCCGAGGATCCGCTCGACACCGCGATGATCGCGCGCAGCGACACCGCGGAGGGGCTCTCGTACGAAGGCGTACATCAGCGCGCCGATGGTTCGGTCTTCCCGGTCGAGGTTCACGCGCGCACGGCGGAGGTCGACGGGCGCCTGACGATCATCAAGACGATCCGCGACATCTCCGAGCGTCGCCGATCCGCCGAGCAGATCTCGCTGGCGCTCGATCAAGCCATAGAAGCCTCGCGACTCAAGAGCGAGTTCGTCGCGACGATGAGCCACGAGATTCGCACCCCGATGCAAGGCGTCATCGGAATGAGCGAGCTGTTGCTCAAATCGCAACTCATGCCGGTGCAGCGCGAATATGCCTCCACCGTGAAAGAGTCGGCGCAATCCCTGCTCGCGATCATCGACGACATCCTCGACTTCTCGAAGTTCGAGGCGAACAAGATCGAGCTGGAGGCGGTAGCCTTCGATCCGGCCCAACTCGTCATAAGCGCCGTCAATCTCGTCCGCGGTACCACGCGCGACAAGGGACTGACGTTGCGGTCGTATGCTTCCTCCCACGTGCCCAGCGTCGTGCGCGGGGATCCGACGCGGCTGCGCCAAGTCCTGATCAACCTCATCGGCAACGCCGTTAAGTTTACCGACACCGGTGAGGTAACCGTCTCGACGTCCGTCGAGCGCGACGACGGACGCGCACTCGTGCTTCGTTTCGCGGTCAGCGACACCGGGATCGGCGTTGCTCCGGCGGCGCGCGAGCGTCTCTTCGAGGCGTTCGTTCAAGCCGACGGCAGCACGACGCGACGGTTCGGCGGCACGGGGCTCGGGCTCTCGATCTCGCGCCGCATCGTCGAACTGATGGACGGCCGCATCTGGGTCGGCGATCACGAGGGCCCAGGCACGACCTTTTGCTTCACGGCGCGGTTCGAGCGCACGGCGGCCGAGGCCGCACCCATCGACCTCGCGCCCGGCGCGCTCCGAGTGCTCGTGCTCGATGACGACGGAACGTCACGGCGCAAGCTCGAGGCGGCACTCGCATCGTGGGGCATGTGTGCTGCGTCGTCCGTCGACATCGACGCGGCCCGCACGCAACTCCGCGAGGCAACATCGAGCGGTTCCCCCTTCGACGTGGTGTTGATCGACTACGACCTGCCGCGCAGGGACGGCCTCGTGTTTTCCAACGAGCTCGGCGTGCAGCCGGAATACGGGCAACCGGCACGCATCTTGCTCACGGCATTCGACGTCCTCGGGCGCAAGGCGACGGCGCTTGCCGGCGGCTGCGTTGCGTATCTTACGAAGCCCATCGATCCGTCGGACCTCTTCGATGCCCTTACCGAGATCGAACTCGCACGTAAAACGCTCGGCACGACCTCGAACGACGTCGCTCGCCCCGCCCGCATCCTGCTGGCCGAAGATAGTGCGTTGATCAGGCGCGTCGCTCGTTTTCAGCTCGAAGAGCTCCGCTACGCAGTCGACGTCGTCGAGAACGGCGCGCAGGCGGTCAGCGCGGTAGCGACCGGCGACTACGAACTCGTGCTGATGGATTTGCGGATGCCGGAAATGGGCGGCCTCGCGGCGACGCGCGCGATCCGCACCGCGGAACGCACAAGCGGTCGCCACGTCGTCGTCGTCGCGCTTACGGCCAACGTCCTCGAGGCCGACCGCGAGGCGTGCGTCGACGCCGGGATGGACGACTTCCTCCCGAAGCCGATGGCACTGGACGCGTTGCGCGCCGTCCTCGAGCGCTGGTTGCCGGTGCCGGCCTGACGTGGACGAACTTCCGGTTCTCGATCAAGCCCGCCTGAACCTGATCACGCGCGGGAACGCCGCGCTTGCGAACGAGTTTCTGGGGGGCCTGTTCGAAGAAGCCGGGGAACTGATCGGGCAATTGGACGCGCTCATTGCAAGCGCAGATCGTACCGCCCTCGCCGATGTCGCACATACGCTAAAGGGCATGGCGTCGGAGGTTGGCGCTCTCCGGTTGCGCGCGGCAGCCGCCGCACTCGAAGCGGAAGCAGAACCGGCACGGTGGCCCGGCCATGCCGGCATGGTGACCGCTGCACTCACCGAGCTACAGTCGCATTGCGGCCGGAGCGCGCTTGCCGACGATCGGCTTCCGTGACCCGGCTCCGCAGCCAAGCGCTGATCGCCACCATCCCGTTGCTCGTCATGCTGTTCGCGTTGCTCGGCGTTTGGTATCTCGTGCGCGAGGTGCAGCGAACGAGCGACTTGACGGAACGGTCGGATGCGCGCCTTTTCGTCGCCTCGCAACTACAACTACGCCTGGTCGACTGCGAAACGGGGATTCGCGGATACGCTGCGACGCACGATGCCCGTTTCTTAGAACCGTATAACGCCGGCGTCGCGGCCATCCCGCTGCTCATCAAACGTCTCACGGCGCCGCGCGTCGATCGGGAGGCGAGCCATGAGATGGCAGTCGCCGCGCAAGCGGCTGACGCGCAACTGCTTCTTCTCGGCCGGATACGCCATACCATCGAGGCCGGAAACATGTCCTCAGTCGGCGTCGAGTTGCGGGACGGGAAGAAGGGCATGGACGCGATACGGCGTCTGATCAGCCGTTACCAGACGACCGAGCGCGCCCTGAACGCCAAGCGCCGCGAACAATTCGCCGCAACCGCTATGGGGCTCGGTTATGCTTTGGCCGGCACCTTTCTTTTCACGGTCCTGGCGGGCGTCTACGCAATCTTTTTCATCACGAACCGCATGCTGAGGCGCTTGGCGATTGTGCTCGGCAAGACGGAACAAGTGGCTGCCGATCAAGAGCTCGGCCGGCCCTTACGCGGCAACGATGAGATCGCCGCCGTCGATCGTGCCGTTCACCGCATGGCAGGGATCATTCGAGCGCGCAGTGCCGAGCAGGTTCGCTATGGGATGCTCGCGGGGTCCACGCGCGATGCGATTTTGTTCATCGATCAAACGACGATGACGATCCTCGAAGCCAACCAATCTGCCGTCGACGCGTACGGGTATACGGCCGACGAGTTCAAGAGCCTCACGGTACCGGAGATCCGCATTCCCAGTGAACGAGCGGCCGTGGCGACGCTCTCGGAGCTCGCCGACGGCTCGAGTGCCATGCTCGAATCCGTCGCGCTGCGGAAGGACGGAAGCAGTTTCCCGATCGAGATCGCCGCCCGGAGCGGATGGATAGACGGCCGCCGGATGATCCTCGGGATCATACGCGACATCACCGATCGCAAGCGCACTGAGGCGGCTCTCGTTCAAGCCAAAGAGCTCGCCGAGGATGCGACTCAGATAAAATCCGACTTTCTGGCCAACATGAGCCACGAGATCCGGACGCCGATGAACGCGATTATCGGTCTTGCGTACCTCGCCCTCAAGACCAACCTCGACCCCCGCCAAGAAGACTACGTCCAAAAGATCCGGCAATCCGGGCAGCACCTGCTGCGCATCATCAATGACATTCTCGATTTCTCGAAAATTGAAGCCGGAAAAATGTCCATTGAGGCGATGGATTTCGACCTGGAAAACGTGCTCCACAACGTGAGCAATCTGGTCTCGGAGGAGGCCCGTTCGAAAGGGATCGAGCTGATTTTCGACGTTGACTCCAAGATCGCTCCGCGGCTCAAAGGCGATTCGTTTCGCTTGTCTCAGATCTTGATCAACTTCTGCAACAACGCGGTCAAGTTTACCGAGTCGGGTCACATTGCGGTCAAGGTCTGGGTGGACGAGGACAACGCAGCGGATCAACTTCTGCACTTTGCGGTGAGCGACACGGGGATCGGGCTCGCCGACGAGCAAGCGAGGCGATTATTCCAACCTTTCCAGCAAGCCGACGCTTCGATGACCCGCAGGTTCGGCGGCAGCGGCCTCGGGCTCGCCATCGCCAAGAGCTTGGCCGAATTGATGGGTGGCACGATCGGTGTTACGAGCAAGCTCGGAGCGGGTAGTACGTTTTGGTTTACTTCGCGCCTCGGCAAGAGTCTCGCAACCGCACGCCGGCGCGCCCCGCAACTCAACATGCGCAACCGGCGAGTGCTGGCCGTCGACGACAACGCGTATGCCCGGAGCGTGCAGTCGTCGATGCTGGCTTCCATGACGTTCGTCGTCGATCAGGCGTCGTCCGGGGAAGCGGCCGTCGAGATGGTCCGATCGGCGGCAGCGGCGGGCGCGCCCTACGAGATCGTGTTCCTCGACTGGAGCATGCCCGGGATCGACGGATTCGAGACGGCAAAACGCATCCGGGCTCTTCCCGGCCTGCAGTTGCCGAAACTCGTCATGGTAACCGCCCACTCGCGCGAAGAACTCTTTAAAGGCGCTAATGCGGATGATTTTGACGGCATCTTGATCAAGCCGGTGCAAGCATCGCTCTTGTTCGACGTCGCAGCCCGGGCACTTACCGGTGAACGAGACGGCGCAGAACGAGCCCAGACCGTCGCCTCGCCCGATCCCGGGCTGCAACGGCTTTACGGCGCCCGCGTGTTGCTCGTCGAAGACTCGAAACTCAACCAAATGGTGGCAATTGGATTGATGGAGGACGCCAAGCTGACCGTCGATGTTGCCGACAACGGTGCGATCGCGGTGCGGATGGTAGGGGCCGCCGATTACGATCTCGTGCTGATGGACATGCAAATGCCGGTGATGGACGGAATCGAAGCGACCAGCGCGATTCGAGCCTTCCCACGCTTCGAGCGCTTGCCGATCGTGGCCATGACGGCGAACGCTATGTCGAGCGATCGCGACCGATGCCTGGCGGCTGGGATGAACGACCATATCGCTAAGCCGATCGATCCCGACGAATTCTTCCGCATGCTCAAGCGCTGGATCGAGCCTCGACCGGCGCCGGTAACGGCGCGCAACGGTTCCGGCTAGGCTTCACGCGCGCCACGGGTTGCGCCGCGCATATCGCCGAATCCGCTGCACGTGCTCCACATTGCCCTTCGAATCGCACTCGCCATCGGCTTCTGCATCGACATGCGCCGGCGACACTAAAGACGCTCGGACCAATGCCGCTACAACTGCTGCTGGTCGCCGTTTACCTCGCCGGCGCGAGGTGGGTGGGGCGGCCTGACGAAGCGCTTTCTCGTGCCAGCGCGCGAGATTAATGCCAGCGGGATACCGCTGCAGCCATACTACGCCGGACCGGCAACCGTGCGGACACCGCCCGGCACGTTTCCATTCACCCGCGGCATTCGCAAAGACATGTATCGCGGGCGGCACTGGACGATGCGCCAGTACGCGGGCTTCGCCACCGCTGCCGAATCGAACGCCCGTTACCGCTACCTGCTCGCGCACGGCGTCACCGGTTTATCGGTCGCCTTCGACCTGCCGACCCAACTCGGCTACGATTCCGATGCGCCGCAATCGCGCGGTGAGGTCGGCAAGGTCGGCGTCGCCATCGACACGATCGCCGACGTCGAAACCCTCTTCGCCGACATCCCGCTCGATCGGGTGACCGTCTCGATGACGATCAACGCACCGGCCGCGATTCTCCTCGCACTCGTGCTGGCCGTCGCCCGCCGGCGCAGCATTCCGTTCGAGAAACTCGGCGGCACGGTGCAGAACGACGTGCTCAAAGAGTACGTGGCGCGCGGAACCTACATCTTTCCACCGGTACCCTCGATGCGGCTGGTGACCGACGTAATGGCGTACTGCGCCGAACACGTCCCCAACTGGAATACGATCTCGATATCCGGCTATCACATCCGTGAAGCGGGCTCGACCGCACTTCAAGAGATCGCGTTTACGCTGGCGAACGCGAAGGCGTACCTGCGCGCTGCCGAGCAGACGGGTTTGCGCGTCGACGACGTGGCGCCGCGCGTTTCGTTCTTCTGGAACGCGCACAACGACTTCTTCGAAGAGGTCGCGAAATTTCGCGCCGCGCGCACGCTGTGGGCCGAGATCGTGCGCGATGAGTTCGGATCCACCGACCCCCGCTCGCAAATGCTGCGCTTTCACACCCAAACCGGCGGTTCGACGCTCACGGCGCAAGAGCCGGAGAACAACGTGGTGCGCGTGACGCTGCAGGCTCTCGCCGCGGTGCTCGGCGGAACGCAGTCGCTGCACACCAACGGCGCGGACGAAGCGCTCGGCCTGCCTACGGCCGATGCCGCCCGCGTCGCACTGCGCACGCAGCAGATCATCGCCTTCGAAAGCGGCGTCACCGACGTCGTGGATCCGCTTGCCGGGTCGTACTACGTGGAGTCGCTCACCGACGATCTGATCGTGCGCGCCCGCGCGCTTATCGCCGAGATCGATGCGCTGGGCGGCGCGGTCGCGGCGGTCGAAAGCGGCTGGATGGCGGAGGCGATCGGCGAGTCGGCGTACCGCGCGCAGCAGGCGATCGAACGCGGCGAGGCGAGCGTCGTCGGCGTCAACACGTTCGTCGAAGCGGTGCAAGCTCCGCCGATCCCCATTCAACGCATCGACGCGTCGAGCGAACGCGCGCAAGTCGATCGCCTGCGGGCGTTTCGCGAGCGCCGCGATCCGGTGCGCGTCGACGCTGCGTTGGTCGCCATCCGCGTCGCCGCAGAGGGCACGGCCAACCTCATGCCGGCCTTTATTGAAGCCGTCGATGCCGGTGCGAGCGTCGGCGAGATCGCAACGCTGCTGCGCTCCGTCTTCGGCACGCACGTCGCGCGCGAGCGCATCGCATGATCGACGCGCCGATCGATCACATCGCGATCGTTGTCGCAGACCTCGAGGCGACGGTAGCGCTATATACCCAAACGTTGGGCTTTACGGAGGTCTATCGCGAGATCGTGGCCGATCAAGGCGTCGAAGCCGTCGGCCTGCGCACGGGCGATGCGATCATCGAGTTACTCCGCCCGCTCGATGAAGCATCTCCGATCGCGAAGTTTCGCGGCGACGCGGCGACGAAGCTCCACCACACCGCCTATCGCGTCGGCAATATTACGGCCGAACTCGCGCGTCTCAAGGCGCGCGGGGTCCGCCTCATCGACGAACAACCGCGCCGTGGCGCGCACGGAAACATCATCGCTTTCCTCCACCCGCGGTCGACCGGCGGCGTGCTGATCGAACTGTGTCAGCGTTAGGGCGGTGCGAGCCGTACGTCGAGTTCCGTCTCGAACGTCCGGTCCCACGGCAGCGTAATCGTCAAACCCATATCCCGGTAGAGCGGGTAAATCGAGGCGAGCAACTGCAGCGCACGCGGCCAGAGCGCGGCGCGGTTCTCCGATGCGGCGAAGCTCGCAGCGTCGGGTAGCAAGTAGGTATGATCCTCGATCCCGCGCTCGCTCAAGCCGGCGTTGACTTGCGCACGCACGAAGTCGTGAAATGCGTAGTCGTCGGCGTAGCGGTCGAGCATAAACTGCGCATGCATGACCGGGTCGAAGCCGTGCGTGGCCCGGCCGGCGAGCGTGGCGATGGCGGTGGGCACCGCGGTGCCGATCGTATTTGCAGTCGTATTCCACGATGCAAAGGCATCGATCTTGCCGGCGATGCCCCGCGCGATCAGCGCTTCGACGAGAGCGCGTTGCTGAGCGATGTCATCGCTCGCCAAGAACGTCAGATCGGCAACGGCGGGCCGGGGCAACTTCGCACCGGCGACCGTCGCCGCGGTGATGGCATCAAGAAACACCGCCTCATCTGCCGCGTTCGTGTCCTTCAGACGCACGAACAGATCGATGTCGGCGCCGGCGTCGTCCTGCGGTGCACGAACGGCGCCGCACGCGCGGATGATGTCGCCGACCGTCGTGTCGATCGGCGTCGGTTCGAGTGGATCGTGTTCGGTGGTCGCGCCGGCGCGCGAGTAGCGCACGCGAATGCGCGGCACGAGGTGCGCCTCGTGCGCCAGCGCAGCGCTCGTAAGAATCATTCCAAGTTCGTCCGCGCCGGATTCAATTGCGGCCCGCTCGGGAGGCAGCCAGCGCCCGGCGAAGCCGCGCAGTGCCGCCAAATCGTGCAAGTGAAGACCGACCGGACCCGCGTCGTCTTGGCCGATGACGATCCGATCGAACGCGCCTTCCGCCGTCAGTTGCAGGGCGAATAGATCGACCTCGCGATCGCGCGCGCGCGTCGCAAGATACGCGCTCAGATCGTTGCCCAACTCACCGGCGAGCTTGGCCGCCAGCGCCTGCTGCTCTGCCGTTTGCGGCGGATCCGGTAAGTTGGCATACTGCGTGAGCCAATCGACGGGCTCGCCGGCCGCAAAGAAGTTCGTCGCGCCGCCGATTGCCGGCACGCCCGTCGGCGCCAGGCGCATGACGGTACCGAAAAGCGCGAACGACGCGTGCGGGCGCTGCGCGCGAAACGCCGCAAGGTCGCGCAAGCGCGTTTCCGCGACGTAGGCCGGCGCACCGGGCGCGCGCGAGGCGATCAAACCGCCGAAGTCGATCATGTCGGTCGAGAGGATGAACGCCGACGCATCGCGCGGCGATTCATCGCGCAACCAGCGCGCGAGGGCTTGCGGATCGCCCGGATCCAGGTAATGGCCGAGCAGCGGACGCGGCGGCACCTCAACCCGTACGCCGGCGATCGCCCCGAGCATCTTCGGCAGTTGTAGCGTCACGGGACGGTCGTCCAGCGGAACCAGGACGAACGTCACCGCGAGCGCCAGCAGGCTAACTACGGAAACCGTAGAGTCCGTGTCCGTTCGGATCGGCGACGTAGACTTTGTAGGCCTTCTTCACGCCGAGCGACTGGGTGTAGAAAATATGCACCGGCGTGTCGGGCCGCAACGCCGTCGTCTGGACGCTCTTCCCATCGTGCAGATTCGCATACTTCGGCAGGTAGAGGAATGACTGGTCGGAGGCGTTACCGTCGATGCAGTGGACTTTCATGTTCAAGTCCGAAACGTGGCGCACGTAGCCGTGGCACTCCTTGAACTTGCCTCCGGCCGGCAGCATTCCGTTATCATCCGGCGGCGGCGTCTGCGCGATCGCGGGCGCCGCGCAGAGCGCGACCACAGCGAGGGCGGCAAGCGTCCGCAGAAACGGGGCGAAGGGAACCGTCATGGTGATCCTTTCATGATCGAGTGCCGCACGATGGCGAGCGCGGAACGGTACGATGCATTTTCCCTCATGGAGAATTTCCGCACCGACGCGGCGGCGCTCGGCGAAGCGCTCTCGCTCTTCATCGACCGTCCCGATTACGGGTTTATTTGGCTGGCGTACGTTGACGATCATCCTGCGGCGTGCGCCTCGGCCTCGCTCGCCATCGATACCGAGACGGGCGGCCTGCTCGCGACGGTCCGCGATCTGTTCGTACCTCCGGAACGGCGCCGGCACGGAATCGGTTCCGCGCTGCTCGTGACGCTGCAAGGCCGGCTCAAAGCGCTCGAGGTCACCCGCATCGAGGCGGTGTGCGGCGCCGACCCATCGCTGCTGGGGTTTTTCGAGGCGCGCGGGTACCGGCTCAACAGCGCGTCGTTCACGCTTCGTCCATAAGTTCGGCGAGACGGCCGCCGGCCTCGTCGAGCAACCGTTCGGCCGCCTCGCGGCCGACCTTCCGGCGCGCCATGACGACGGCGGTCTTCACGCTGCCGCCGGCTGCGTCCAGCAGCGCCGGCGCGTCGACCTCGCCGGCGAGTTCGCGCACCAATCGCTCGGCACGCGCGCGCAGCTTGGCGTTGCTTGCGACGACGTCGACCATCCGGTTGCGATAGGTCTTCCCGAGCGCGATCATCGCCGCGGTCGAGATCGTATTGAGCACGATCTTTTGCGCGGTGCCGGCGCGCATGCGCGTCGACCCGGCGATCGGTTCGGCCGCCGTGAGCGCTTCGATCGCCACGTCGGCGTCCTGACCGAGCGCCGTACCGGCGGCGTTGACCAGCGCGATCGTCAGCGCGCCGTTCGCGCGCGCCGCTGCGAGCGCAGCCTGGACGAACGCCGCCGAACCGCTCGCCGAGACCCCGATGACAACGTCGCCGGGCACGACGTCGCGCACGCTCGCAGCACCGGCACCGGCGTCGTCTTCTGCGCCTTCTACCGAACGCCGCAACGCGCCGTCGCCGCCGGCAATCCGGCCCTCGTAGCGTTCGTGCGGAAAGCCGAACGTCGGCGGTAGTTCCGCTGCGTCGAGCACGGCGAGGCGACCGCTCGTCCCGGCGCCGAGCACGATCACGCGCCGGCCGGCGCGCAACGCAGCGACGACCGCATCCACCGCGCGCGCGATTGCATCCGCCGCCGCGAACGCGGCGTCGACGGCGCCGCGCTGCGCCTCGATCAACATGCCCACGCGCGTCCGCGTGTCGACCCGGTCGATGCCGGCGGTCCGCCCGTCGACGCTCTCCGTCGCCGGCAACCACTCCGTCATGGCGCTGCGAGCATCTCGGCGACGCGGAGCGCGCCGATGACGGCGCCGTCACCACCGCGCAAAATCGAGGCGCCCGGCAGATCGCCGATGATGCGCGTCTCGAGCAAAAACGTCAGCAGACTGTTCTCGGCAAACAGGCCGCCGGTGAGCGCCACCGACGGCGATGCCTCGATAAGATTCGCGGCCCGCGCCGCGCTCTTGAGCAGATCGCCGAGGTCCGACCCCGCTTGCTGCACGATCTTCGTCGACGTGCGATTGCCCGTGCCCGCAAGTGCAATGATGGCGGGAGCGAGCGCGGCAATCGGCGCCGGGACGAGCGGCGCATCGTAGAGTGCGCCCAGATACGCATCCCGATCGGCCGCACCGAGCTCGCGCGCGACCAAGTCCGTCGTCTCATCGGCCTTCGCGCGGCCGTCCAGCACGCGGCCGTAGAGCCGCACGGCGGCCATGCCGATCGCGAACGCCGAACCCTCGTCGCCGGCCAGATATCCGAGGCCCCCGACGCGCGCCCGCAGGTCGCCGTTTTCTGCGTAGGCGATGGAACCGGTACCGGCAATAAGCACGATGCCCGGTCCGTCCGGGATTGCGGCCCGCAAGGCAATCCCCGCGTCGTCGCCGATCGCGACGCGGCACTCCGGAAACGCGCTGCGGATCAAGGCCTCCAGCTCCGCCGCAACCGCAGGCCGGCCCGCCCCGGCGGCACCGACGACGATGGCCGACGGGCGGCGCCGGTCGAGGGCTTTGCGAACGGCGCTCAGGATGGCGTCGGCAGCGTCATCGACCCCCAGCGTGGTCGGGTTGCCCCCGGTGCCCTCCGCCGCGCCGGCCCGAACGCCGTTCTCCGAGACCGCCACGCGCGTCGTCGTTCCGCCGGCGTCGACGCCGACCGCCACCACATCACTCATCGATGAGCCTCTTCCGCGCGCACCCGGGCGAACAATGCCTCGAGGTTCGCCGGCGCGATCGCGCCCAGCACCCGCGCGCCGCGGGCACCCGTGACGTGCGGGAGCCCGGCCGGCCGCTCGCGCAACGTTTCGTAGCCCAGCAGCGCGAACGCCACGGCTTCCTTGGCGTCGGGATCGACGCCGTAGGCGCCGGACGTCTCCACTGCTCCGGGCAGCGCCGAGCGCAAGCCGTCGAGGATCGTGAGGTTGTGGGCGCCGCCGCCGCTCACGATCGTCCGCGCGGCCGCCGGCGCGTGCGCGCGAATCGCCGCCGCCACGGTGCGGATCGTCAGCTCGGTCAGGGTTCGCACGGCATCGGCAAACGGCAACGCATCGAGCGCGGCACGATGAAGCGCGACGAACGGCGCGCCGAAGCGTTCGCGGCCGGTCGTCTTGGGCGGTTGGCGCACGAAATACGGGTCGCCGAGCCACGCGGCCAACAGCGTCTCGTCGGCGGTGCCCGCGCGGGCGAACGCACCGGCACGATCGAAGCGCACCTTCCCGCTCGTGCGCGACTCCACGTAGTTGTCGATGAGGACGTTCGCCGGACCGCAGTCAAACGCGATCGCATCGTCCGGCAACGCTCCCGGCGGAAGGACGGTCAGGTTCGCGATGCCGCCGAGATTGAGCGCCACGCGGGTCTCGCCGGCATCTCCCAGCAGGAGCGCGTCGACGTATGGTACGAGCGGCGCTCCCGAACCGCCGGCCGCCGTGTCGGCGCTGCGAAAATCATAGATCACGGTGCGTCCGGTCGCCTCGCGAATGCGGAACGGATCGCCGATCTGCAACGTGTGGTGCGCGTCGCCGTCGTGCGCGAGCGTCAGGCCGTGCGAGGCGATGTAGCCGGCTTCGCTCGCGCCGGCGGCGAGAGCGGCCTGCGCAAACGCAGCGCCGAGGTCGGCGTGCAGCGCCGAGAACGCGAGCGCGTCGAGCGGCGCCGGCGGATACGCTGCCAGGATGCGCGTGCGCAGCCCCGCGTCGAACGGCAGCGTCACGAACGCTTGCGTTTCGACGTCGTAACCGTGCGCGCGCGGTCGCACGGCGATGCGCACGGCGTCGATGCCGTCGAGCGAGGTCCCCGACATCAGCCCAACGGCGATCACGCGGCAAATGCCTCGACGGCCGCATCGCAAATCGCCGCCCGGACGTCGCGCAGATCGTGCCGTCCATAGTGCACGGCGTTGGTCAACACGACCACGTTGAGGTCGCGCCGCGGATCGACCCAAATGCACGTGCCGGTAAAGCCGGTGTGACCGAACGTCTCGGGTGACATCAACGCTCCGCACGAGTTGTGCTCGCTCGTCTTGAGCGCCCAGCCCAAACCACGCCGCAACACCGGATCGGCGGCTTGCTCCGTCGTCGCGGCTGCGGTCAGCGCTTCGGGCAGCGGCGACGGACGGCCGTGACGCGGCGCGAGATACCACTCACCGAGCCGAGCGACGTCGAGCGCATCACCGAAGAGGCCTGCGTGCCCGGCAACGCCGCCGGCAAGCGCCGCCTTCTCATCGTGCACGCGCCCTTGAACGAGCCCGCGCCACGCATCGCGCTCCGTCGCCGGGATCGCTTCTCCGCGCGCGTGCCGCGCAAAGGTCACGCGCTCGCTGCCCAACGCGCGCAGCTCGCATTCGACGAGCGACTCGAGCGAGCTTCCGGTGGAACGTGCGAGCAACGCGCCGAGCGCCAGAAAACCGAGATCGCTATACACGACACGATCGCCCGGCGGCGCGATGGGCGGCTCGCGCAGCGCGAACGTTTCAACGTGTTCGCCGAACAACGTACGATAGTCGGCGCCGCTGCGAAAGCCGCCGGTGTGCGCGAGTATCATGCGCAGGGTGATCGCGCCGGCCAACGGCGCATCGAGCGCAAGCACGCCCCGCGCGACGAGTGCCAGCGCGACGGTCGACACGAACACCTTGGTTATCGATGCCAAGTCGAAACGCGTATCGGCATAGGCGCTGCCACCGCCATCGTCGCGCAGCGTTCCGGCGGCTCGTTCGTACACGACGCGCCCCCCGCGTTCGACGCGCACGACCACCGCACTATAGCGCGCTCGCAAATCCCGATTCAGGAGATCGTCGAGTTTCAGAGCGTCACCGGAAGCTGCCCGGCAGGCTCTGCGCGGCCCGAGAGCACGTCGGCACACGCCGCAAACGCGAGCGGATCGTCGCCATAGATGCACGCTACGGTTCGCGCGGCGGGCCACAACACGGCGTCGTAGGGTTCGGCCGCCGACACGATCGGAGCGCCGGGGACGAGCGCGAGGATGCGTTCGACCGCTGCTTGTTGTTTCGGATGCAGGTGCGCACGCCGAGTCGTAACGACGAAATTGCGATCGCCGAGCGCCGGCAAGTGGCCGAGCAGCAAGTCGACATCGTCGTCGTCCGGATCGAGCGCAACGCGCATGATCTCGCTCTTCCAGCGCCGTGCGCGCAGCGCGGTACTGAGCGACGCCCGTTCCGTACGCACACCGCCCGCACCGTCGAAGGCATCGCCTTCGAACGAGATCACGGTCACCGGCCGCTCGTCGCGCAGGCGCAAGGCGCCGCGCAGCACCGTTACCGCGCGCTGCGCGACCGCGAGGGGCAAGGCCGCATCCAAATCGCCGGCGTATGGTCGCGGCGTTGCGTAGCGTTCGCGTAACGCGCGCACGCGGTGCGCAGCTTCGAGCAGCCGTTCGCGGGGGAGCGCTCCCGCGTCGACCGCGGCGGCGATCGCTTCGGCGGCAGCGCGCGCGAGCACGAGCGAATGACTCACGAGCAGGAGATCCGCTCCGGCGGCCAACGCTGCGACCGCGCCGTTGACGGTCCCCGGTTCGCGCGCGATCGCATCCATCTGCAAACAGTCGGTGCACGCCACACCCTCGAAACCCAACTCCTCGCGCAGCAATCCCGTGAGGATGCGCGGGGAGAGCGACGCCGGCCGCTGCGCATCGAACGCATCGACGACGACGTGCGCGGCCATCACGATTTGCGCGGCTGCGCCCGAGATCGCGGCAGCGAACGGAAGCAAGTCGCGCGCCCGGAACGTCGCTTCATCGACGCGCACGCGCGGGAGTGCAAGATGCGAATCGACCGCGGTCGAGCCGTGACCGGGGAAATGTTTGAGCGCGGCGGCGACGCCGCCCGTTTCAAGCCCGCGTGCGAACGCGCCGGCGAAGCGCCCGGTGAGGAGCGGATTGCTGCCGTAGGCGCGCGTCCCGATCACGGTGTTTTCCGCTTCCAGCGCGCAATCCGCGACGGGCGCGAAATCCACGCTGATCCCGAGTTGCGCGAGATCTCGCCCGAGCAACGTGCCGAGCCGCCCGCAAGCATCGACGTCGCGCGCCGCGCCGACCGCCATGGCCGAGGGCAACTGCGCGACCGGCTCACCGATCCGCGCCACGCGCCCGCCTTCCTGATCGACCGCGATCAGCGGCGGCAGCGTCTCGATTCCGCGCAGTTCCGCGACGAGTGTCTTTAGCGCGTCGTGCGGGCCGACGTTGCGCCCGAACAATACGACCGCACCCGGCGCAAAGGCCCGCAAATCATCGAGCGGCGCGTCGCCGGCGCAATTGCCGTCGAACCCGACGGCAATGATGCTACGGGCGAGCGCCGCAACCGTCACGACACTAACGAATGCGGATGATCTGCGCGACGTATTTCCCGTCCGCAATGCTCGAGAGGATCTGCACGCGCTGACCGGCCTTCACGTCGGTGAACGCGTGGTAGGCGGAATCCTTGGCCTGAATGCTCGTCGAGGGCATGACGGCGATATCGATGCGCCCACGCCGGCCTGCGTTGATCCAGAGTATGCTGCGCTGGTAGTCGATCGCCGTGACCCTCCCATCGATCGTACCGCCGTTGTGGACCTGATCGGAGGGCACGTTCGGCTCCGGTGTCGGCGCTGCGCCCGCCGCAAGCGGCAGCATGGCGAGTCCGATGGCCAAGACGAGTCGTCGCAACATCACAACAGATAGAACGCGCCCGCCGCTCATGCCGGTTCCACCGCCGCTAGATAGGCCGCGCGCGCGCCGGCGTCGCCCGTGCGCGCCGCCGTGAGATGGCCGCGCAGGCGCAGCACGCCATCGTCGTCAACCGCCTCGCCAATGAGCGCCAAGCGCAAGGCGATCAGTGCCTCATCCGCCACGCGCGGCCCCAGCAGATCGAGCGCCCGGTAAAACGCCTGCGCTGCCGCTACGGTTGAGCGGTCAGCCAATACGGCGGCGACGGCGTCGCTCTTCGACGGGGACCCATCAAGCAAATACCCGTCGATCGGATGCATTCGTCCCCTCGCGCTTGGTCACAGCGGAGTATTACCCGGGGGACGAGCCGCCCCTAGCGAGGGGCAGGAAATCCGCTAATCCAGGTCCGCTTCCAGGGCTTCGGCGGTGCGCTGCATGACGCGCGCGAGGAGGGCGATTGCGCCGGCACGGTTGGTGTTGAGGAGCATGTACTGCATCCGGTCGTTGGGGTGCAGGACGACGAAAATGCCCTTGCTCCCGGTCGTGATCGACTTCAGAATGCGATCGACGAATGCGCGGTCTTCCGCGTCAAGCTGAACCGTCGCTTCCTCTTCGGCGAGCATGTCCTTGAGAAAGGTATCGAGATTGCTTGGAACATCCATGCGAAGAATCCAACCCTCATAAAAAAGGCGTGCTTCCTGAATTATCATCGGCGCGTTAAGGCCGGTACTTGAGCGGCCCGCTAAAGGTTCGTGGAGAACGCCGCCCGAGGTTACGGGCGGTCGCTTGCTCCTACCTAGCCCAGTTTTTTGAGCGCCGCGAGGGTCGCGTCGTAGTTGGGTTCCGTCGCAACCTCCGGCACGATCTCCGCGTACGCAATCGTACGATCCTTACTGATGATGAAATTCGCGCGCGTAATCAGGCCGATTTCTTTGAGGAACACCCCGTACGCGGTCGCAAACGAATGCTCGCGATAGTCGGAGAGGTAACTCAGCCCTTCGGCATTATTCGCAGCGGCCCAGCGCTTCTGTGCGAACGGCAAGTCGAGGCTCACCACGAACACGGCCGCACCGGCAGGCACCTCAGCGAGGCGGCTGTTGAACGTGTTGGTCTCAATATTGCACGTCGGCGTATCGAGCGACGGCAGGGCGATGAAGAGGGCGTTGCGCTTGCCGCCGTCGATCGCTTCCTCGAGCGTCATCGGCTGCATCGTGCCGGTCGTCAGCCGGAAGTCCGGCGCCGGGTCGCCGACCCGGAGTTGCGTCCCGACCAGCGTCATCGGGGTGCCGCGGAACGTTACGGCGTTCGGCTTTTCGGGAGGATGCGTTGTCGTCATGCGGGGTCGTTCTCCTCGCGGATCGCAACCCTCCTCGCAGTTGTGCCCGGGGCGCAGCGTTTTGGCCGGAATGCGGTACAAGGTGACTATGAAGCACGCTCTTCCCCTCCTGGCGGCGAGCCTGGTCCTGGCAGCGGCCGGATGCAGCAGTTCGACCCAAAACGGGCCCCAGCCGACGGTTACGCAAGTCGAGGCGATTGCAAACGACGCCCTCCTGACGACCGAGGTCAAGGCGAAGCTGATCACGGTCGACATCAACTCGACCGCCTCGCTGGGGGTGCGCGTCTCGAACGGCGTGGCGACCCTCACCGGCTCCGTCCGCACCTCCGCAGCCCGGGCGAAAACGGTCGCTGCGGCACGGTCCGTCCAAGGCATCCACGCAGTCCGCGACCAGCTGCACATCGACTCCAAGGTCCCCGATATCAGCCAGCGCCTGAATGACGCGGCCCTGGCCGGGCGGATCGCCGGAGCGATCTTCACCCAAACGGGGACGACCGGCGTCAAAGTCGACGTCCACAACGGCGCGGTGACCCTGAGCGGCAGCATCAACGACCCGAAGGTCCGCACGGCAGCCGTGGACACCGCCCGGAATACGAGCGGTGTCCATTCGGTCAGCGACGAGATGGGAACCTAGCCGGCCTCACTCGAACCGCAGCGCGACGATCGGATCCAGCCGCGAGGCCTTGGCCGCCGGGTAGTATCCGAAGAACACGCCGACCAGTGCGGAGAACGCGACCGAGAACAGCACCGCGCTGAGCGGAACCGCTGCCGGCCAGTGCGCACCGACCGAAACCAGGACCGCTCCGAGCGTTCCGAACACGACCCCGATTGCGCCGCCGGCGGTTGAGAGCGCCACCGCCTCGATCAGGAATTG
>Ga0182015_10001629_pt1 | contig 29085 bp, 20 predicted proteins | sample 712P3MmetaG_FD_120478 | JGI IMG/M metagenome (GOLD analysis project Ga0182015, IMG submission 120478) | Permafrost microbial communities from Stordalen Mire, Sweden - 712P3M metaG | ecosystem: Environmental > Terrestrial > Soil > Wetlands > Permafrost | place: Sweden: Stordalen | collected... | reverse complement strand
GGGTCGCCTGCCGAGTCGTAGCTGGTCGCTGTGGTGTGGCCGTCACCGTCGGTGCTGCTCACCGGCTCATAGGAGCCGTTGTAGGTCGTGTCCTCCGTCGTCGCGTTCGTAGTGCCGGCGGCGTCGGTCATCGCGGTCGGCTCGCCGTAGTTGAACGACCCGTCGGTCACGTCCCCAGCAGGGTTCGTGACCTGGGTGGTGCTCGTGCCGGTCAGCGGATCACCGGTGTAGCTCCATGTCGTCGTGCGACTCTTCGGATCGGTCTGCGAGACCACCCGGCCCGAGCTGTCGTAGGTCGTCGTCGTGGTGTTGCCGTCGGCGTCCGTCATCGACGTCATCTCATGCGAGCCGTTGTACGCGAACTGCCAGCGCGGGCTGTCAAGCCCCGAGGAGTCCGTGACCTCGACGAGGTTGTCGTCCGAGTCGTAGGTGTAGTCGACCGTCAGTCCGGTCGGGTCGGTCGCGCTCGCGACCAGCCCGGCGCTGTTGTAGGTGAGCGTGATCGTCTGGCCGCCCGCGTCGGTGACGGTCGTGAGCCGCCCGGCGCCGTTGTAGGTCAGGCTCGTCGTGTTGCCGTTCGCGTCAGCCTCGCTCAGCAGCACGCCGTCCCCGTTGAAAGTCATCGTGTCGCGGTCCGGCAGCGTGTAGGTGTAGCTCCCGCTCCCGTTCTGCACAAGCGTGGCTTGCACCCACGCCGGGGCACTAAACGACCCGTTCGAGTTGATCGTAAAGGGCGTCTGGCTGCCATCGGACTGGTCGACCGTCGCCGTGCCTGCCTGCTCGTCGATCACCAACGAGTCTTCGTAGGAAGCCGTCCAGCCGTAGCCAAAGATCCCGGGGGACGTCGCGGTATCCGCGGCCTGGGAGTCGTAGGATCGCGTCAGCGTCAACCCGCCGCCCAGACCGGTGGCCGAAAGATCAGTCTGGGATTGCGTCATGTCACCGGAGGCGCATCCCACCGATCCGGCGAACTGGCAGTGGGGAATGTCAGGCGCGGCCGGGTTCCCGCCGCCGTACTCCAGCGACGGTGCGGGCGCGACTTTGATCTTCGGACCGGTGAATGCGAGCGTGCCGGACACCTGATCGATCGCGCCCTCGTTGTCGAATGACCAAGCGACGGTGGATGTGCCGTCGTTTCCGCCGTCGTTTTCGGTGATCGTTCCGAGGTTGTCGAGGATCGGGTTGGCACCGGTCCCGGTCAGCATCACGTTGCCGTCAGCGGTGATGTCGAGATTCCCGTCGTTTTGGAGTGTCGCGCCGTCGTTGCCTTGCAGCCACGCAGTCGGGTCGACGGTCAACGTTCCCTGGTCGATGAATGCTGCGCCGTCCAAGGTTGGCCCGTTCCAGCCACCGGACGGATCGATGACGCCGGTCGCCGATCGAACGAGGACGGTCTGGCCGGGCCCGTAGATCGTTCCTCCGTTCCACTCGAGCGATCCCGTCACATCGAGGGTACCGGCCACCGCGAGCGTGCCCTGACCCCATGTGCAGCATCCGCTGGCGAAGCCCGTCATCGACAGCGACCCCACGGTCGACGCTCCGGACGGATCGGTCAGCGAAAGCGAACCTGATAGATCCACAAGATTCGCCGCGGGACCATCAATCGAGCCGGCCGACACGGTCCCGCCAGGATACGACGCTGTCGGGTCGTCCTGGCTGAAGCCGCCATCGAATTCGATCTCGCCGCTCATCGAGACGTTATTGCCGAGCTGGTAGCTGCCTTGGGAGAACGCGATCGACGCACCCGAGTTCGCGGTCCAGCTGCCCTGTTCGCCACCCAACGGGAACCACGGGTCGGTCGCGCCACCAGATTCGCTCGGATCGCCACCAAGGAACTCGAGCTGGCCGCTCTGTGCATCAACTGAGCTCTCGTTATCGATCGAGAACCACACTTGCGTCGTTCCTGTTCCAGACTGCTCGAGCGTCCCCGTGTTCAACAGCAGCGACGGCGCGCCGCCATCCAAATAGAGGCCCGTGCCGCTGCCCAAAACGAGCGTGCCGGAGTTGTTGAGCTGCGCGCTGTTCTCACCCTCGAGCGCGCCCTGGATCGTCAGCGAACCATCGTTCGCCAGCGACCAGCCGCTCAGCGTCGGTATCACCCCACCGTTACTGATCGTCCCCGTCGCTGACGACAGCAACACCAGCGTACCGTCGCCCGAGATCGTGCCACCCGACCAAGCAAACGATCCCGACACCTCGAGCGTCCCAGACCCGTACAAGTTCCCGCTGTAGGAGTAATAGGGCGTCGCAACACCCGATATCGAGAGCGACTGCACCAGCGACGTCTGCGAACCGTTCGACAACGACAACGCGTCGTTGGTGAGACTGAGCGTTCCGGCGTCTGTGACCCACCCGGCGCTCGCATAGCCGCTGACGGTCACCGTCGTGTTGGCTCCGAAGATGCAAGCGTGATCCGAGCTGCCGGGCGCCGTACCGGTGGCCCAGTTGGCCCCGTCCGTCCACTGCCCGTCACCGGCGGCGCCGGTCCAGGTGTCGGTGCAGGCGGTCCCGTCGTCGTAGCCTTCGACCGGATCGGTTTGCGTCGAGGCCTGGGGCGTCACGCCCGAGGAGTTCGTCGCGGTGACGACGACGTCGATGTTCGAGCCGACGTCCGTGGCAGTCGGGGAATATGTCGACCCGGTTGCCCCCGAGATATTCGTGCAGCCTGAATCTTGGCTCGAGCAATCTTGCCATTGGTAGGCGTAAGTGATCGGGGCTGCGCCTGTCCAGGTCCCGGTCGCCGCGGTGAGCGTTGCGCCTTGGAGCGGTGTGCCGGAGATTGACGGCGCGGTCGTGTTGACTGGCGGCGAGCCAGCGACCGTCGCACTGGCCGGAGAGCTCGCGGAGGCGACACCGGCAGCGTTCGTCGCGGTCACGACAACCACGACGGTATGACTGACATCGGAGGCGGCGAGCGCGTAGGTCGAGCTGGTCGCTCCCGAGATGTTCGAGCAGCTCCCACCCGCGCTGTTGCAGTCCTGCCACTGGAAGGCGTAGGTGATCGTCGGCGTCCCCGTCCACGACCCTGTCGACGCCGTCAAGGTTTGCCCCTCCTGGGCGGTACCGGAGATCGCCGGCAGCGCCGTGTTGACCGGCGGCGCCGCTGTGATCGTGCTCGTGGCGGCCGACGTCGCGCTCGCGTTCCCCACACTGTTGGTGGCGGTCACGGTCGCCTTCAGCGTGTCGCCGACATAGGCTGGAGTCAGCGCGTAGGTCGAGCTGGTCGCGCCCGAGACGTTCGAGCAGCTACCGCCCGAGCTGTTGCAGCTCTGCCACTGGTAGCTGTAGGTGAGCGTCGGCGTGCCGGTCCACGTGCCGTTGCTGACACTTAGCGTTTGCTCGTCCTGCGCCGTGCCGCTAATCGCGGGAAGGACGGTGTTGACGGGCGCCGCCGCGACAACGACCGCGGTCGCAGCTGATGTGGCTGACGCGTTGCCGCCCGAGTTCGTCGCGGTCACCGTGACCTTGATCGTGTCGCCGACGTAGCCTGAGGTGATCGTGTACGTGGAGCTCGTCGCGCCGCTGATGTTGGCGCAGCTTCCCCCGCTGGCGTTGCAGCTCTCCCACTGATAGGTGTAGGCCGGTGTCGGGATGCCGGTCCAGGTGCCGGTCGAGGACGTGAGCGTCTGACCGTCCTTCGCGGTGCCGGTGATCGCGGGCGCCGCGGTGTTGGCGGGCGCGAGCGCCGCGACGGTCGCGGTAGCAGCCGAGTTTGCCGACACCGAGCCGCCCGCGTTTGTCGCTGTGACGACGACACGTACCGTGTTGCCTACGTCCCCGGCGGCGAGGACGTAGGTGGAGCTCGTCGCGCCAATGATATTCGAGCAGCTGCCGCCGGAGGTGTTGCAGTCCTGCCATTGGTAGGCGTAGGTGATCGTCGGCGTGCCGGTCCAAGTCCCCGTCGACGCCGTAAGTGTCTGACCGGCTTTCGCTGTCCCTGTGATTGCGGGGAGGACCGTGTTCGCCGGCGGCGCCGCAACCACCACCGCGGTGACTGGCGATGTCGCGCTCGCGTTACCCGTCGCGTTCGTCGCCTTGACGATCACATCGAGCGTCTTGCCGACATAGCCGGACGTCAACGCGTATGTCGAGCTGGTCGCGCCTGAAATGTTCGCGCAGCTACCACCCGAGCCGTTGCAGCTCTGCCACTGGTAGGTGTAGGTGAACGGCGCGGTCCCAACCCACGTCCCCGTGCCAGCAGTCAACGTCTGCCCGTCCTCCGCTGTGCCCGTGATCGCCGGCAGCACCGTGTTGACCGGTGGGCCGTCTGTGATTTTCGCCGTTGCCGCCGATGTCGCGCTCGCGTTGCCTACCGTGTTCGTTCCGGTCACGATCGCACGGACCGTGCCGCCGACCTGGCTCGTGACCAGGCGATAAGTCGAGGCTGTCGCGCCGGAGATGTTCGAGCAGCTCGCACCCGAGCTGTTACACAACTCCCACTGATAGATGTAGGTGACCGTTGGTGTCCCGGTCCACGTGCCGTTGCTGACCGACAGCAGCTGCCCGTCCTCGGCCGTCCCGGTGACCGCAGGCAGCGCCGTGTTGGCCGGTGGCGCCGCCACCACGGTCGCGGTCTGCGCGGACGTCGCCGAGCCCGACCCCGCACTGTTCGTCGCCCCGACAGCGACCCGGATCGTCGTTCCAACCTGTGACGGGGTCAGCCCAAACGTCGTGCCGGTCGCACCAGCAATGCTCGAACAACTCGTCCCGGACGTGTTGCACGTCTCCCACTGCGGGCCATAAGTAATCGGCGACACCCCAGTCCAGGTGCCGTCCCCGGCGGTCAGCGTGTGCTCATCCTCCGCGGTACCGCTGATCGTCGGCAGCGCGCTGTTGACCGGGAACTCGCCGGCGTTGTAATGCGCCAGGATCCGAGCCGTCGAGAGCGCCGAGGTGTAGAACGCGACGTTGCTCAAATCGCCCTTGAAATACGGGCTGCCAGCGATCGACTTGCCAAACCAAACGTCGGACACGCTGCCCAGCGTGTCCGGGGAAATCGTCGCCCCAGTCGTCTGCCCGACCTGCACGCCGTTCAAATACAGCGTCAACACCCCGGCCGTCGTCTCGGTCACCGCGACGTACTCCCACGTGTTCGACGCCAGCGTCGTAGCGGTGACCGTGTAGTTCTTGCTCGAGCCGTCCTCGATCTCGAAGGTCATCGGATGGTTCGTCGCCGACGACGCCGGCGTCAAATACATGAAAACGGTGCTGCTCGAGCCAAAATCAAACACCGGCTCGCCATAGGACGAGCCGCCCGACCAATACACCCAACCCTCAGCCGTAAACACCGTCGCCGACTTCAACGGGCTTGACGGCAGCACCGCATACGACGAAGTCCCGTTCAACGACCCCGACAAGCTCCCAGGAAACGGGCCGGTCCCACCCAACGTGACCCCGTCATTCGTCGCCGTATACGACCCCACCGAATCCTTGATGGTCGACGACCCAGCCGCGTCAGCGAACTGAAACTGAGCGACCGGCGAATCCGCGGCAACCGTCGTCAAATACGTCGCATCAGGCTGCGTGCCCTGACTCGCCGCGACAACCACCCCCACCGCCACCACCAAAACGGCCGCCGCCAACAACGAGCGCCGCAGAACACGAGCAGACCGCGATCCGCCCGCCACGCCAACCCTCCGGTCACTCCACAGCAGCAACGCGCTCCTAAACCGGCGTTCGTGCTTATCCCAGTAGCCGCAAACCAATTCAGCCAACGCGGCCAAACCGGCCTGTCCCAGCATTCGCAACCCTGAAGCCGCCGCAACCTAGCCCGACCGCCAAACTGTTTCCATAAAAATGGACACATAGACGCCAGCCAGTTGGGTCGATCAGCGTTTCGTTGGGGTTGACGCGAGTCTCGTCGCTATCCCGAGGGTCTGGACCTCGACACGCGAGCAACGCTCGAAGCGCCTGCTAATTCGCTCGAAGCGCGCGGCGCGGGAAACCGGCTCGCACTCGAGCACGCCAGCGGCGAGCGGTCGAGGTGGTACGGACGCTGGGCGCGCCGGAGCAAGAGCACGCAACGCAACGCAACGGCTAGACCGTCGCGTTGACTGCGCTCGTGAAAGCGTCTCCGCCCATTGACGCCGGTCGCATGCTCGCTGCGCGCGAATAGGAGCGACCGGCTAGGGCACGCACTCCCCGCACGCGAGTCGGGTCTTCCAGATACTGTCTGACGCTCCGCTTCGCGTCGCATCAGACAGTATCACCTGCGATGACGTTATTCCGGCTAGCCGTAGCTAGGACTACGCAAACGACTTCGTGCATGCACCCCGGATCCTTTGATGCGTCGCGACGCTGGCGTTGACCGATCCACCCAACATGTGGAGGAATCGGCCAAGCGCCGTTGCAAACGCCACCGACAATAAGGATTCGATGTATTGAAGGTTGTAAGCTAACCTTTAACAAGGAGAATCTATGTCAAAGGTTATTCGCCGTCGCTGGACCAGCGACCCAGCCGGCCAGACGAAGGCAGACCGTCGCTCATGCGACTACGAGGCCTACGTCCCAGATCTTCTCGCCGAGCGCAGCTTTGGACTCGACGGTGACGTCGCTGCCGATGTTGCGGAGGCCGAGACAGCGATCGCTCGACTGAACGTCAAGGCGTCGGCGCTTATCGACACCGAGGCGCTTGCCCGCATCTTGCTGCGCGCCGAGGCAGTTGCCTCGTCTCGAATCGAGGGCCTCGACATCGGGGCAAGGCGACTGCTGCGCGCCGAGGCCATTCGCGGACTCAATGACGCACCGGCGGACGTCACGGCAAGCGAGGTGTTGGGGAACATCGACGCGATGGTCTACGGCATTGAGCAGGTCGGTGCCGGTGACGAGATCAGCGTGGAGCTGCTGCTCGAGATCCACCGTCGCCTGCTCGGCGGGACGCGCCTCGAGTCGTACGCGGGGGCGTTCCGACGGGAGCAGAACTGGATCGGTGGTAGCTCCTACAACCCCTGCTCTGCAGCGTACGTGCCGCCTCCGCACGAGCTCGTCTCAAACCTCATGGCTGACGTCTGCTCGTTCTGCAACACCGACGACCTCCCGGGCGTCGTGCAGGCTGCGATCGCGCACGCGCAGTTCGAGACAATCCACCCGTTTGTCGACGGTAACGGGCGCACTGGCAGGGCGTTGATCCAGCTCGTTCTGCGCCGCAGGGGGCTCGCGAGTCGCGTGCTCCCGCCGGTGTCGCTGATACTCGCAACGTGGGCTAAGGACTACGTCAACGCGCTCACCGGCGCCCGCTACCGCGGGCCTGCGACCTCGAAAGACGCACACGACGGAACCAACCGCTGGATTGCCCAATTCTCGATTGCCTGCACGCGGGCTGTGGCTGACGCCACCGCGTTCGAAAAGCGCGCACAGGACATCGAGACGACCTGGCGCGCGCGGATCGGCTCCGTCCGCAAGAACTCCGCCGCTGACCTGTTGCTCCGCGCTCTGCCCGGAGCCCCCGTGGTGACCGTGCCGAGCGCAGCTGCGCTCATCGGGCGCTCCTTCACCGCTGCAAATAACGCCATAGCGCAACTCGTCAAAGCGGGTGTGCTGCGGCAGGTCAATGTCGGTCGACGCAACCGCGCCTACGAGGCACCGGAGATCATCGCGGCGTTCACCGATCTGGAACGCCAGCTCGCGAGCCCCGAGGGAGACACGCTGACGAGTAAGCCCGCTCGCCCCGTCCCACAGCGGCGGTGATTACTAGGACTCTTCGGCGACCGGGGCGATCGACCCGGCGAACGCGCGGTTGAGCGTATCGACGTCCTGCGGCCGCGACTTCGCGTGGAGGTAGCGCTCGGTAGTGCTCAGGCGCGAGTGTCCGAGGAACGCCTGGACGAAGTGCGCGCCGGCCTCGCGCGCAACGAGCGAGCCGGCGGCGTGGCGCAGGGCGTGGAAGCGCAGCGCGCGCAGCCCGGCAGCGTCACGCGCGCGCGTGTAGCGGCGGCGCACGGCGGAGCGGTCGAGGCGCCGGCCGAGGCGTGAGCAGAAGACGTAGTCGTCGCGCTCGGTATAGTCGCCGCGCTCGGCGAGTCTTGCGAGCGCTGCGGCGCTGGCGTCGGCGAGCGGTAGCGATCGCGCCTGGCGGCTCTTGGTCGGCCCTTCGACGCCGGCGCTGACGGCACGGTGGATGATCACGCGCCGACGTTCGAGGTCGACATCTTCCCAGCGCAGCGCGAGGAGCTCGCCGAGGCGCATCCCGGTGTAGGCGGCGACGCGGTAGAGCTCGGCGTCCTGGCGGTCCTCCCACGCGCGCCATTCGGCCTCGCCCGCAGGGAGGTCGGCCGGCTGCGTGCCGCGGTGGGCGCCGGCCGCTGCCGCGCGGGCGAGCGCCTCGATCTCCTCGGGCTCGAAGAAGTCGAGCACGGCGGGCGGCAGCTCGCGTCGCTTGCTCGTGCCGGTCACCGGATTGTGTTCGAGCGCGTAGGTGTCTTCGCGCTGGGCGTAGGCGAACATCGCGCTGAGGACCTCGCGGTGCTTGTTGACGGAGCGCGGGCTCATGCCGTCGCGCTCGAGGCCGCGCAGGAAGCTCGCCACGTCGCTCGTGGTGACTTCGGCGATCGCCTGGTCGCCGAGGGCGCGCATTATTCGTCCGGGGTTGGCGCCCGGTCCGCGCTTGTGCGGAGTCCCGGGATCCTTCAGCAGGTATCCGTAGTCCTGGAGCGTCGCCGGCTTCGCGCCCTTCTCGCGCCAGACGTACTCGAGCCACTCGGCGGCGAGCTCGCGCACCGTTGCGCCGCGCTCGCGACGTTCGCGCAGGCCGCGTTCGATCGCGCACTCGTCCGCGTCGTGTTCTGCGACAATCGCCGCCATCGCCACCGTCGCCCGCTTCTCGTCGAAGGACCCCTCCGGCACGCGACCGCGGCGTGGCTGCCAGCTGCCGTCGCTTCCCGGATCGAGCCATGCCGAGCCCACGCGCCGCTTCACCTGAACGCCTTGGCGGCGCCACTTGGCCTCGTAGTAGGGGTGTCCTTCGGCGTCCCTACGGACCACCAATGCACCGGTCGGAAGTCTCGTCATACGCGCAGGGTACCACCAGGGTACCGCGGTCCGCAGGGTACCGTTTAGGGTACCGTTTGGACCAGAATCACCCGTTTTTACTGGCCTTAATCAACCCGCAAACCCCCGAAACTCCGCGCTCCAGCGCACGGTCTCCTGGATCGCACCCAGGAGGTCGGGGGTTCGAGTCCCCCTAGCTCCATCACATGCCTGCGCTGACAAACCTGCGGACGCGCCTCGCCGAGCTCGCCGATCTCGACGCGCTCGGAGGACTGGCGAGCTGGGACCAGGAGACGATGATGCCGCCCGATGGTGCCTCCGCACGAGGACACCAGCTCGCATCCCTCAGTCGACTCGCACATGAGCGCGCCGTCGCCGACGAGGTAGGCGAGTGGCTCGATGACATCGAAGCTGACGCCACCGCGTTGAGCGATCTCGACCGCGACATCGTCCGCTTGGCACGACGCGACTGGGACCGCCAGCGGCGTGTGCCGTCCGAACTGGTCGGCGAACGAGCGCAGGCAGCTTCCGAGGGCCAGACGGCGTGGCAGGCGGCGCGCGCGGCCAGCGACTTCGAGGCATTCGCGCCAGCACTGCGCCGCAATGTCGAGCTCGCACGTGACTACGCCGCGTGCTTTGACGACGTCGAGCGGCCCTATGACGCGCTCCTCAATGACTACGACTTTGGCGTGCCGGCGCAACGCCTCCAAACGGTCTTCGCCCGGCTTACCGAGGGACTGACGGCGCTGCTCGCCGAGCGAGCCGCCGCACCAGACCTCAGCGCGAACCTCGAAGTGCCGATCGACGCGCAGAAAGCAGCTGTGTTGTCCACACTGCACCGCATCGGCGTCGGCGACGAGAGCTGGCGCGTCGACGTCTCGGCACATCCTTTCAGCGAGGCGCTCAGCCGGCGCGACACACGCGTGACGACGCGCTACGAGGACGGCAGCCTCGAATCAGTCGTCGCAGCGTTGCACGAGTACGGCCATGCCCTCTACGAACGCCAGATCGCGCCCGAGCTAGAGCGGACGAACGTCGGCCACGGCACATCGATGTCCGTGCACGAGTCGCAGAGCAAGCTCTGGGAGAACCATGTCGGTCGTAATCGTGCCTTTAGTCCGGTGCTTGCAGCCGAGTTGGCCGCCGGAGGGTTCTCGATCGAGGCCGAAGCGTTGCATGCTGCACTCGTGCGCGTACGCCCGTCGCTTATCCGTGTTTCAGCCGACCAGGTGACCTACCCGCTGCATATCGCGCTGCGCTTCGAGCTCGAACTCGCCCTGTTTGACAAGAGTCTCGGCGTCGAGGACCTGCCGGCGGCGTGGAACGACGGCATGCGCCGACTGCTCGGGCTGGAGGTGCCCAACGCTGCCTCGGGCGTGCTCCAGGACATCCACTGGGCGGCCGGCGCATTTGGCTACTTTCCGAGTTACGGGATCGGCTGCCTGATCGCGGCACAGCTTTGGGAGCAGGTCGAGGCTGACCTCGGCACGCAGGACACGGCGCTCAGCGTCGGCGATGTCGCCGCGATTCGCGACTGGCTAGGCGAGCACGTGCACCGATACGGCCGGCGCCTCGACACCGAACCGCTGGTCGAGCAGGCAACGGGCCGGGGCATCGAGGTGGAGCCGTTCCTCCGGCACGTCAAACCCCTGGTCGAGCCGTAGGCCGCCAACTCCAGGTGGGGCCTGCGTGGCGCCGTTGGCTTGGCGCTGCAGAGCGCGACGACGGCAGTCGGCAATCGCGTCGTAGTGGCGCCAGCATCGGCGCGCTCAGCCGCGCTGTCTGGAGCGCCGGGAAGAAACCGCACGCAGCCGGAGTCTTGGTAGGGGAAGGCAATCCACCAAACCTCTGGAGTTACCAATGAAGAAGATCGCCACACTGCTCGCTACGGCGGGATTCGCAATCGGCTTGACGGCAGCGGTAGCCATGGCCTCCGCGGCCCACACAGCGAGCTCGCACGCGGTCGTCGGCACGCGCAGCACCTCGCTCGGCACGGTGCTCGTCGGGACCAACGGCGACACGCTCTACCTGTCCACCGCAGACTCGAAGAACAAGTCCAACTGCACCGGCAGTTGCGCGACGACCTGGCCACCCCTGACAACGAAGGGCTCGCCCAAGGCCAAGGGATCGGCCAAGTCCAGTGACCTTGGCACGATCACCCGCTCTGGCGGCGTCAAGCAGGTCACCTACAAGCATCACCCCCTCTACTACTTCGTCAGCGACACCGCCGCGGGCCAGACCACAGGCGAGGGCGTCGGCGGCTTTTATGTCGTGAGCACCAAGGGCTCCGCGATCACCAAGGCCACCAAGCAGTCAACGTCCACGAGCAGCGGCTGGTAGCGCCGCAAATGCGCGGGGCGGGCCGGCGTCCAGCGTCGGCCCGCCCGCCCTTCAGGCGCTTGCGAGCGTGGTCGCGTGGCGCAAGCGGGAGCTGTTCCAGATCACGAAGCTCGAAGACAGGGCCATCGCCGCGGCGGCGATCAAGGGGTCGAGCAGGCCGAATGCGGCGAGCGGGATCGCCGCGAGGTTGTAAAGGAACGCCCAGGCGAGATTGCCTCGAATCGTCTTGCGCGTTCTGCGCGCCAAAGCGATCGCCGTCGCTGCGACGCGCAGGTCGTCGCGCACGATGACGAGGTCTGCAGCATTGATCGCGATGTCGGTGCCCGAGCCAACTGCGAGGCCAAGATCCGCCGCTGCCAACGCCGGCGCATCGTTGGCTCCGTCGCCAACCATCGCCACGCATCGGCCCTCGGCCTGCAGCCGGTGGATGGTCTCTACCTTCTCCGCGGGCAGCGCGCCGGCCACCACTTCGGCGATGCCAATCGATGCACCAACCGCCCGCGCCGTCGTCTCGTTGTCTCCCGTCAACAGCACACAGCGGAGTCCGAGCGCCCGCAGCTGGCGGACCGCGGGCGCGGCGGAGGAGCGGATCGTGTCCGCAACGGCGATCGCGCCGATCACAGCCTCGTCGCGGCGAACGACAACCACCGTCTGCCCGAGGCCCTCCCACTCGGCACAACGCTCAGACAGCGGAGCCTCCTGCGCATCGAGCTGGGCGCCATCCCCCTCGCCCCGCCCGACGTAGATCTCGTGGCCCTCGACGGTGCCACGCGCACCGACTCCAGGCAGCGCGACAAACGCGCCCACCTCGGGCAGGTCGCCGACACGCTGCTTGGCGATGGTCGCGATGGCCCGTGCGACGGGGTGCTCGGATGCCTGCTCGACCGACCCTGCCAGGCGCAACATCGCAAGCTCGTCAACCCCGGCGACGGCTTCGACCCCTGTCAGCGTCATCTGGCCTTCGGTGAGCGTGCCGGTCTTGTCGAGGACGACGGTATCGATGTGCCGAGCGGCCTCAAGAGCCCGATGGCCTTTGAAGAAGATCCCCAGGCGGGCACCCGTCCACGAGGCCACAAGCAGAGCAGCCGGCGTCGCCAGTCCGAGCGCGCAGGGACAGGCGATGATCAGCACCGAAAGAGCAGCACTGAACGCCGCCGTCGCGGGATTGTCGGTCAGCCGCCAAACGAGCAACGTGGCGAGAGCGACGACCAGGACCGCGGGGACAAAAACGCTCGACGCACGATCGGCGAGCCGTTGGACCGACGCCTTCTCGTTCTGGGCGCGCTCGACGAGGCGCATCATCTGACCGAGCTGGGTGTCGCGCCCAACCTTGGTCGCTTCCACCACCAAGCGACCGCTGAGCGAGACGGTGCCTCCGAGCACCGGGTCCCCGGGGCCGACCTCGACGGGTTGGGACTCGCCAGTCATCAGGCTTCGGTCGATCGCCGATTGCCCCGAAACCACCGCCCCGTCGCTCGCCACTGCCTCTCCTGGACGCACGACAAAGCGGTCGCCGACGACGAGATCCTCAATCGGTCGTCGCCGTTCGCGGCCGCCCGCATCAAGAACAGCCACATCGCTGGCACCAACGGCGGCCAGCGCGCGGAGCGCATCTCCGCTGCGTTTTCTGGACCACGCTTCGAAGTAGCGGCCGGCCAGGAGGAAGGTGGTCACGCCCGCGGGCACGTCGAGGTAGATGCCGCCGCCTGCCGAGCGATGCGCCAGCCCCAGCAGCAGTGAGCGCCGTACGTCGGTGTCGATGAAGAACATCGCGTACAGCGACCAGCCGGTGGCCGCGACGATGCCCAGGGACACCAGGGTGTCCATCGTCGTGGCGGCGTGACGCGCGCTGCGCACCGCCGCGCTGTAGAACGGCCAGGCAGCCCAGGTGACCACCGGCGCGGCCAGCGCAACCATCAGCCACTGCCAACCGGCGAAGCGCAGCGACGGATAGATCGAGAAGAAGATCGAGGTGTCGCAGAGCGGCATGAACAGCGTCACCGCCACAAAAAACCGTCGTCGCAGCGAGCGCACGCGCCGCTCGGCCTCGCCGGCCTCCTGCGCGACCCCCGCGGAGTCCTGAGCAACGAGCGCGGCCGTGTAGCCGGCCGAGTTGACCTTGTCGATCAGTCGTTGCACGGCCACGTCGCCGGCCAGCACGGCGGTCGCGCGCTCAGTCGCGTAATTGACCCGCGCGACGACGCCCTCCACGTCGTTGAGCGCACGTTCGACGCGGGCGGCGCAGGCACCACAGGTCATGCCGCCGATGGCGAGCGACACTTCGCCATCGATGGCTGACGCGCCGCCGTTTGGCGAAGGTGCCGCCATGCGCCGCGCAGACCGTGGCGTCCGCTCAAGCACCGAGCCGCTCGACCTGCTCATGTCCCCGCAAGCTCCCGCACGCGGCCGGAGCGGAAAACGGCCGGCCCGGGCGGCGCCTTGGAACTCGGCCGGTGGCCGCTTGCATGCACCCAAACGAAGCTGGCAGACGCACCGCTTGGCGGTGGGGGCCCGACGGGCATGCTCGAGCAGGATACGTGAGCTCTCGCTGACGGGCGCCTCGACGTTGAAACCGAGGAGTTGCGCGGCGCGCTTGCAGCCGTCATGGACGGAGGCGCTCGCCGCCGCGACCCGGAGCCTCCGACCCCTCGTCGGCGGGTCGGCGTCGGGCGTAAGGGGCGCGTGATACGGTCCAGCGGCTGTGCGGGATCAAGGCAAATCGCGGGCTCGGCATCGCTCCCCAATTATGCGGCGCGCGAGCCCTCACCGGAGCGTTTCGGCGATTGATGTGGCGCGCGACGACACGGCAAGGCAGGCACGATGAGCGGCGTGCCCGGTTGGGGCAGTTGGAGCGTCGCGCCGCTTCTGTGGCTCGGGCTGTTGGTCGCCGGCGCGTGGTACGTCTCGATGCTGCGGCGAGTTCGGCGCGTCACCGGCAAGCCCGTTGGTCCAGGCCACTGGGCCTTCTATTGGAGTGGTCTTGTGGTGCTGGCGATCGCCCTGGGCTCGCCGCTCAACGCGCTCGCCGTCCACTGGCTGCTCTCGGCACACATGATCCAGCACACCCTGCTCTCAGACGTCGCCCCGCCGCTGCTGATCCTCGGCCTGCGCGCCCCCGTGCTGCCGCTTGGCCTGCCTCGCCCGCTCCTTAAGCGGCTCGCCCATCGCGGCATCCTAGGCCGCATCTGGGGTGTCGCAACAAAGCCCTGGGTGGCGCTGCCGGTCTGGTCGGGCACGCTGCTGTTCTGGTCGCTGCCGCCGGTGTTCGACTTCACCGTGCGCCATCAGCTGCTGCACAATTTCGAGCACCTGACGCTCTTCTACACGGGCTTTGCGTTGTGGTGGCTGATCATCACCCCGCTGCCCAGCGAGCGCCGCGACCCAGGCATGGCTCGGCTCGGCTACGTCGCGTTTTCTCGCGGCGCGAGCGCGCTGGTCTGCGTGCCGCTGACGTTTCTCAACCACACCCTCTTCCCGGTGTACGTAAGCCTGCCGCGGGCCTACGGAATCTCGGCGCTCACCGACCAACGACTGGCCGGCGCGTCGATGTGTCTGATCGAGTTCCTGGTGTTCGGGATCGCGATGGGCGTCGTGTTTATCGACGCCCTGAACCGCGAGGAACGCGCGCAGACGCTCGCTGAGATGGTCACCTCGTCGCGCTAACACGCGCGCCGTCGCGCATACTTCGAGCGCTGATGGCATCTCCCAGCCAGGCCGAGGAGTTGCGCGGGGCGTGACGGCACTGTCGCTGCGCGGCGTAACGCGCCGCTACGGCGAGCGGACGGCCCTCGCCGCGGTCACCCTCACGCTCCCGGCGGGCCAGACGCTGGCGGTGCTGGGTCCCAACGGCGCCGGCAAGTCGACGCTGCTGCGCGTGCTGGCCACTTTGCTGGCGCCGCACGCCGGCGAGCTCGAGGTCCTCGGTCATCCGCTGCCAAAGGAGAGCTGGGCGGTGCGCGCCAAGATCGGTCTGCTCGGGCACGAGCCGATGCTTTACCGCGAGCTGACGGCCCGCGAGAACTTGCGGCTGCACGCAAAGCTCCACGGCGTCCGCCTGGAGCGAGTTGGCGAGCTGCTCGCGCTCGTTGCGCTCGAGCGGCGAGCCGATGAGCCGCTGCGTACGCTTTCGCGCGGTCTTGTTCAACGCGTGGCGGTGTGCCGCACGCTGCTGCACGAGCCGGAGTTGCTGCTGCTCGACGAGCCGCGCGCAAACCTCGACCCGGCCGCCTGCGAGATCGTCGAACCGCTGATCGGGCGCGTCTCGGGCAAGACGCGCGTGCTCGTCAGCCACGATCCAGCCCGGGCGCTGCTCGAGGCCGATCTCGTGCTCGGCTTGGCGCGCGGGTGCACCGCGTTCCTCGACGCACCGGCGCAACTTGATCCTCAAGGCGTCGCCGAGCTCTACCGATGAGCACGCCGCGAACGTCGAGCGTCGTGCGCGCATTGCTCGAGGCGCAGCTACGCCTTGAGCTGCGCACATTTGAGTCCCTACCGGCGATGTGGCTGTTCAGCGTGACGGCATTTGTGCTGTTCCACTTCGGCCTCAACGAGGACTCGCTCAGCGGCAACCTCGCCAGCGGGGTGCTTTGGGTGACGCTGCTACTCGCGGCAATGCTCGTCATCAACCGCCTCTATCTGGCTGACGCCGAGCAGGGCGGGTTCGATGGATTTCTGCTCTCTCCTGCCGACCGTGGCAGCCTCCTGATCGCGAAGGTGCTGACGCTGTTGTTCTACTTGGCGGCCGTCGAGCTGGTCGCGGTGCCGGCATTCGCGCTGCTACTGCTGGAGCCGTCGCTGGGCCAGGCGCTCCCCGAACTGCTGGGCGTGCTTGCGCTCGGCGACCTCGGAATCGCGGTGATCGGCGCGCTCGTCGGCGCGCTCGCGATCCGCACCCAGTCGCGCGATCTGCTCGGTCCGATGCTGTCGCTGCCGCTGCTCGTGCCGGTGCTCCTCTGCGTCGCAGGCGCGACCGCACCGCTATTCGATCCGACGCATGCTGGCGCAATCCCACTGCGATTGCTTGTGACGCTTGCGCTCTATGATGCCGTTTTTGGGTTGATCGCCTTCGCGCTATTCGACTTCCTCTTGGAGGACTGACCCGATGTACGGCAAGGGGCTGCGGCCCCTCTCGGCAATTACCGTTGCGGCGGTCGCGCTCACACTCGCGGCCGTGTTCTTCTGGGCGCCAAACGACGCCTATCTCGGGTTCCTGCAGAAGATCTTCTACGTCCACGTCCCGCTGGCGATCGTCACGCTCGGCGGTTTCGTGGCCGCCGGGTTGATGGCGATCGGACACCTGCGCACGCGTGATCCGCGCTGGGACATGCGCTCCTACGTGGCGATCCACCTGTCGCTGATCTTCGGTATCGGCGTGCTGATCACGGGCTCGATCTGGGCCCGTGGCGCCTGGGGGCATTGGTGGGTCTGGAACGAGCCGACACTGGTCTCGTTCCTCTTGGTCATGCTGCTCTACGCGACCTACCAGCCGTTGCGCTTTGCAATCGAAGATCCCGAGCGCCAGGCGCGCTATGCCTCGGTCTTCGCGATCACCGCTGGCGCGTTCGTCCCGATCAACTTCCTCATCGTTCGCCTCGCGCCCGCCTACGTGCATCCGCGCACGCTCGACAACATCAGTGGCAACCTGCCGGGGCGCATGCAGGTCGTCTTCTACCTCGCGATGATCAGCACGACGCTGCTGTGGATCACGCTGTGGAAGTTCGAGATGACGGCCAAGCACGTCGCCGCACAGCTGCGTCAGCTGCGCCGCCTGCTGGGCGACGAAGACGACGACGTCCCCGCTCGCCGCAGCGCCGCGCCATCTCTCACCCACGCCGGCAGCGCGGGCTGATGCCGGCGCTCCCGCTCCACACCGCCGGACCCTACGTCGCTGCCGCCTACATCGTCTTTTTCGCACTCATCCTGATCTACGTGGCGATCATGGCGACGAAGCTCGTGCGGAGCGAGCGCACGCTCGGCGAGCTGACGGAGCTGGTCGAGCATCGCAGGCGCGCACGGGTCGAGGACGACACGTGAGCCCGGCCGGCGGCAACGTCGCGCACGAGGGCCGCACCGGGGTGGGCGGCGAGCTGCTCTGCCTGGGCATCTCCTACAAGGCGGCGCCGGTGGCGTTGCGTGAGCGCGTCGCGTTCACCGCGCAGCAGGCACTGCGCTTCACGACCGCGCTCTGTGACGAGCCTGACATTCGCGAAGCGGTTGCAATCTCCACCTGCAACCGCACCGAGCTCTACCTCGTTGTCGGCGACCCGGTGGCCGCCGAAGGCGCGGCGCTGGCCCAGCTCGCGCGCCACGCCGAGATCCGTCCGACCGAGCTTGCCGCTCTGACCTACTCGCCGCGTAACTGCGATGCCGCGCGCCAGTTGTTCCGTGTCACGGCGGGCCTCGACTCGATGATCCTCGGCGAGCACGAAGTGCAGGGCCAGATCAAGCGCGCCTATGAGGCGGCGCTCGCCGCGGGCACGACCGGGCCGCTGACCAACCGCCTGTTCACCGCCGCGCTGCATACCGGCAAGCGCGTGCGCTCAGAGACGGCACTCGCCGAGAGCCACGTCAGCCTCTCCTCAGTCGCCGTTGAGCTCGCCGACTCGCTGCTCGGCGAGCTGGCCGGGCGCCACGTCGTGATTATCGGCGCCGGCGAGACCAGCGAACTGACCGCGCAGGCGCTCGCCGCGCGCGGCGTCCACACGATCTTCGTCGCCAACCGCCATGCCGACCGGGCGCGCTCGATGGCCGCGCGCTTCGGCGGCCGCGTGGTCGGCCTCGAGCACCTCCCGGCCCAGCTTGAGGCAGCCGACATCGTGCTCGCGTCGACCTCTTCGCCGCATCCGATAGTCGGCCTCGAAGAGCTCGAGCTGGTGATGCGCGAGCGCAACGGGCGGCCGCTGTTGCTGATTGACATCGCCGTGCCGCGCGATATCGAACCAGCGTGCTCCGAGCTCCCCGGCGTAACGCTGCGCGACATCGATGACCTGCAGGAGGTACTCGAGCGCAACCTCTCGAGCCGCGCGGCCGATGTCCCGCGCGCCGAGGAGGTCATCGCCGAGGAGATCGAGCGCTTCGCGGCCTGGCTCGGAGCGCTCGACGTCCGCCCGACGATCGCCGCGCTGCGCGAGCGCGGCGAGCAGATCATCGAGCAGGTCCTTGCCGAGAACGCGGGCCGCTGGCAGTCCGCGTCGTCTGCGGACCTCGCCCGGATCGAAGCGCTGGCGCGGGCGATCACCGCTCGATTGCTACACGAACCGACGATCCGACTGAAGACGCTCGACGCCGGCCGCGGACACCGCAGTGTCGAGCTGCTGCGTGATCTGTTCGGACTCCAGCGGACCGAGGAAGGGGAAAGCGCAGCGCCTACCGGCGAGCGCGACAACGTACGCGTGCTGCGCCGCCGCAGCGGCGCGTGACACCCGGGCGAGCGTCGCACGCGGGACTCAGGCTTGGCACGCGGGCGAGTCCGCTCGCGCTTGCGCAGGCCGAGCTGGTCGCGAGCGCGATCGAGGGCGAGGTCGAGCTGGTCCAGATCACGACCAGCGGCGATGGCGGCGGCAGTCCGGACGCCGACAAGCGGCGTTGGGTCGACCGTATCGAGGAGGCGCTCGGCGCGAGCGAGATCGACCTCGCGGTCCATTCGGCCAAGGACCTGCCGGGCATGCTCGCACCGGGTCTCGAGATCGCCGGTGCGCCTGCGCGCGCGGACGCCCGGGACGCCCTTTGCGGCGCCGAATCGCTCGCCGCTCTGGCAATGGGCGCGCGTGTCGGCACGAGTAGCCTGCGCCGCATGGCGCAGCTGCGCGCGCTGCGCGAGGACATCGACGTGGTTGCCCTGCACGGGAACATCGGCACGCGCCTGCGGCGCCTCGAGGGTGGGGACTTTGACGCGGTTGTGCTCGCATGCGCGGGCCTGGGACGACTCGGGCTCGGAAGCGGCGTGCCGCTCAATGAGCTGATCCCGGCGGTCGGCCAGGGGACGATCGCGATCGAGGCCCGCAGCGGTGACGAGCGCGTCGCCGCTGCAATCGCGCCGCTTCGCGACGCGGCGACCGAGCGGACGCTGCGAGCCGAGCGGGCGCTTGCACACGCGCTCGGTGCCAGCTGCCAGTGGCCGCTCGGCGCCCACGCGAGCGTGCTGGCCGACGGCGCGATCGAGCTCCGCGCCTTTGTCGGGCGCACCGATGGCTCGGCGTGGGTGCGCGACAGCCACCGCGGCAGCGAGCCTGTCGCGCTCGGCGAAGCCCTTGCCGAGCGGTTGCGCAGCGTCGGCGCGGCGGAGCTCCTCGCGTGAGTCCAGCAACCAGCACGGAGGACGCGGACGCTCGCGCGGTTTGGGGGGGCGGCGGCCGCGTCTGCTTCGTCGGCGCCGGGCCCGGCGATCCGGGGTTGATGAGCGCACGGGCGCTCGAGCTGATCGCCGCCGCCGATGTGATCCTCTACGACCGCCTGATCCCCGAACGCGCGCTAGCCGGGGCGCGCGCCGGCGCCGAGCTGATCTATGTCGGCAAGGAGGGTGCCGGGCCCTCGGTCGCCCAGGAGGAGACCGATGCGCTGATGCTCGACCGCGCGCAGGCTGGCGCGCTCGTTGTGCGTCTCAAGGGCGGCGACCCGTTCGTCTTTGGCCGTGGCGGCGAGGAGGCCCTGGCGCTGCGCGCGGCCGGCATCGAGTTCGAGGTCGTGCCGGGGGTCACCGCGGGGATCGCGGCCGCGGCGTATGCGGGGATCCCGGTCACCCACCGCGGCCTCGCGAGCGCGGTCGCGCTGATCACCGCACATGAGGATCCGGCCAAAGCGGATCAGGCCCTCGATTGGGCAGCGCTCGCGGCCTTCCCCGGAACGCTGGTCTTCTACATGGGCGTGCGCCAGCTCGGTCAGCTGACCGAACGGCTGATCGACGCCGGTCGTCCCCCGGACGAGGCGGCGGCGATCGTCGAGCGGGGAACGCTGCCAGAGCAGCGCACGATTCTCGCGACGCTCGCGACGCTCCCTGAGCGGGCCGCCGAGCACGACGTGCGCACTCCGGCGGTGGCGATCGTCGGCGAGGTCTGCCGCCTCGCGGCGCAGCTCGCCTGGACGCAGCGCGGCCCGCTCGCCGGACGCACCGTCGCGGTCACCCGGGCCCAGGCGCAGTTGAGCAGCCTCGCTGCCCAGCTGCGCTCGCTCGGCGCGCGCGTGCTCGAGGCACCGGCGATCCGGATCGTGCCACGCACGGTCGAGCTGCCCCAGCTCGAGGGCTTTGACCTGATCTGCCTGACGAGCACCAACGGTGTCGACGTCCTGTTCGATCTGCTGGCCAAACGCGGACAGGACGCCCGCGCGCTCGCCGGCGCACGCGTCGCTGCGATCGGCCCTGGCAGCGCCGCCGCGCTGCTCCGCCACGGAGTCATCGCCGACATCGTCCCGTCACGCTTCCTCGCTGAAGGCCTACTCGAAGCGCTGGATTCGCTCGAGGTGCGACGGGTGCTGGTGGCGCGAGCCGCAGACGCACGCGACCGGCTCATCGAGGGGTTGCGCGACCGCGGCGCCGAAGTCGTCGTCGTTGCCCTCTACGACACAGTCGCCGAGCCGATCGACGCCGCGACGGCCGCGGCGCTCGCGCAAGCCGACTACCTGACGTTCACCTCGTCCTCGACGGTGCGCTTCTTTCTCCAGAGCGCCGCTCCCGGCCCGCAGACGCGGATCGCCTCGATCGGGCCGGTGACCAGCGCGACGCTGCGCGAGCATGGCCTCGAGCCACACATCGAGGCCACACAGCACGACATCGTCGGCCTGCTGGACGCGCTGATCGCCGACGCCGCAGCGGCCAGCGGACCGGTGTAGTGGGCGCGCTCATCACCTTCCTCTCCGATTACGGCTACCGCGACGAGTTCGTTGGCGTCTGCCATGGCGTGATCGCCCGGCGCTGCCCGACCGCGCGAATCATCGATCTCAGCCACGGCGTGCCCCGCCACGATGTCCGCGCCGGCGCGATCATGCTCCGCGCCGCGCTTCCATACGCACCACCGGGGATCCACCTCGCGGTCGTCGATCCCGGCGTCGGGACCGCGCGGCGTGCTGTCGCACTCGCCGTGGCGGAGCATCCACGAATCCTCGTCGGCCCGGACAACGGTCTGCTGATGGCCGCCGCGGCGACGTTTGGCGGCGTTCGCGACGGCGTCGAGATCAGCAACTCACGCGAGCGGCTCGAGCCGACGTCGGCAACCTTCCACGGTCGCGACATCTTCGCCCCGGTCACCGCGGCGCTCGCCGCTGGCGTGCCGTTGCGCGAGGTTGGCGAGTCGATCGCACCCGACGGGCTGACGACGCTTAAGCTGCCCGAGGCGCGCATCGAGGAGAACACGCTGCTGACCCATGTGCTGACGATCGACGGCTATGGCAACGTGGGCCTCGATGCGACGTGGGAGCTCGCAGCAATGGTTGGCATCGACGGGGCGGGCGAGCTCGTCGTCGAGGCCTCCGGAACCCAGACGCCGGCCCAGCTCGGCAGCACCTTTGCCGACGTGCCCGCGGGCGCGCTGCTCGCCTACCGCGACGCGCGCGGCGCACTGGCCCTCGCGGTCAACCGCGGCTCAGCCGCGGAGCAGCTCGCCCTAGGCCTCGACGACGAGCTCCGCCTGCGCCCGCGATGAGCCTCGGCAGACCACGTGTCCACCACCGCACCACCGCCTCGACGAGCCTCGACGCGCGCGCCCTCGCCCTCGCCGGGGCGCCTGACGGCACGCTCGTCACCGCGGCTGAGCAGCTCGACGGGAGAGGGCGCCAGGGTCGAAGCTGGTACGCCCCCCCCGGGCGCGCGTTGCTCTGCTCGCTGATCTTGCGCGACCCCCCGGCGCTGCTCTCGCTCGCCGCAGGTGTGGCCGTCGCCGAGCTCGTCGGCGCGGACGCACTACTGAAATGGCCAAACGACGTGCTGCTCGACGCTCGCAAGGTGAGTGGCATCCTTGTCGAGGGCCGCCCCCAGCAGCATTGGGCGGTGCTAGGTATCGGCATCAACGTGGCGGTGACCCTCGACGAGTTGCCCGAGGAGCTGCGCGGCAGCGCCGCGACGCTCGGCCTCGGCCCGGAAGCGATCGAGCCGACGCTCGAACGCCTGCTCGCGCTACTCGAGGATTGGCTCGCGCGCCCGGCGCCCGAGATTCTTGCGGCCTGGCGCGATCGCGACGCACTGGCGGGCCGCGAGCTCAGCTGGAGCGGCGGCCGCGGGGTCGGTGGCGGAATCGACGCGCACGGGCGACTGCTGGTGCAAACGGACGGGCGCAAGCAAGCGCTCGAGGCCGGCGAGGTTCACCTGCTCGACGTGCGCTGAGCCAGACGCGCCGGGCGCTACTCCCGCGGCGCCGTCTCGCCCTGGCCGAGCGCCCGTTTGCCTTCGCTGGCCGACGTTCGCGCGCGCCCAGCGCTCGCCGCGCCGGCGCCGTTGTCGAGCACCACCTCGGCGTGCGAGCCGTTCGGCGACGCCGCGACGTCGGACTGGGCAGCGAGCCGCGCAGCATCGCGCTGACCGTCGCCGTTGCCGTTCGCGCCTCCGCCGCGGCGCCGGCGGCGCTTACCGCGCCCGTGGCGCTTGGGGAAGTTGCGCGCCAGCTCGCGTGCCAGCGTCGGTGGCTTGCGCGCCATGCGCGTGCGTGCGCCGCGCAGGACCTCCTCGGCCTCCGGCGTGTGCGCGAGCGCGGCGGCCAGCAGCGCCGCGGCGAGGCGGCGGTCCTGCTTGCGTGAAGCGTGCACCAGCCGTCGGGCGTTGCGTGCGTGCGCGGCGCCGGAGGAGTTGACGAGCAGGCCAAGCAGCCGCTTGGTCTCCGGCCAGCGCTGCACCGCGTACTCCTCGTGAACCTCGCGCGTGTACTCGGCGATCCGCCAGATCCAGGCGTTGGCTTGGTCGCGCCGGCCGATGCGCTTGTCGACCATCGCCTGGAGCATGATCTTCGCGCCCTCGCGCCGCTCCTCGCGCACCCAGGTGCCGATGATGTCGATCGCCGTGTCAAATGCGTCGGGGTCGCGAGCAGTAGCGATCTCAGCCAGCGCCTTGAGCCGCAGCTGGGGGTTCTTGTTGCGCTGCACCGCGGTTATCAGGAAGCGCCGGCGCAACTCGCCGTCGCGATCGAAGTGCAGCATCGCCCGGGCGCGCCGCCAGCCGGCAGCCTGCACGCGCGCACCCGCAAGCGCCGCCCAGACGTGCTGCTCGCCGTAGTCGAGGTGCTCGACTGCGATCCGCCAGAGCTCGCGCTCAAAGACCTCGGCGCGGCGTTCGGGCTCGGCGCAGACCGGGAGCACCCGGCGCTCGACGCGCACGCGACGGCCGCGACCGCGGCGCACCGGGCCAACGACGATCGCCCCGCCGCGGTAGACGTCGCGGTCGAGCAGCGAGTGCAGCGTCACAACGGGGTCGTCGTGCTTGGTCGCCGGATGGACGAAATCGACGACGAGGCCCGCTTCCTTGCCCGGATGGCGGCGCGTCACACGCCCGACGCGCTGCTGGTAGATGCGCTTGGACGCCGTCGGCGCGAGGTGGATGCAGACCGTCGCGCGCGGTGAGTTCCAGCCCTCGGCGAGCAGCTGCGCGTTGATCAGGATGTCGATGTCGCCGCGCTCATAGCGCGCGAGAACGGTCGCCAGCTCGCGCTTAGGCGTCTCGCCGGAAACCGCTTGCGCCTTGAGCCCCTCGGCACGAAACGCCTCGGCGAGGTTGTAGGCATGGCGTACCCCGGCGGCGTAGACGACCCCCGGAACGCCGTTGAAGCGCGTCTTGTAGAGGCTCGCGACGGCGGTGTTGAAGGGGTGCTGGTCGAGCAGCTCGGCGAGCATCTCCTGGTCGAACTCGGTGTCGACCTCGCCGCGGCGCAACGGCACCTTGGCGATCGTTCGCACCCCAGGGCCCGGGGGGATCCGCACGCAACGCAGCGGCGCGATGACGCCGCGCCGCGCCGCCTGGGCGAGATCGAAGCGCGAGGTCTGCGTCGGGAACAGATCGGTGACATGACGGGCGATCAAAGCGCCGGTTGCCGTCATGCCGATGAACACGGGGCCGGTCCAGGCGCGGATCGCCGCGCTCGTCTTCTCGCCCAGGGCCGTGTGCGCCTCGTCGCAGATGACGATCGCGTAGGCGTTTGAGATGTTTCCGGCGTTGCGAACGAACCACTGGTAGGTCTCGACCGTCACAGGGCCGTTGGGGCTGTCGGCGCCCGCGAGCAGCGCCGGCGTGATCCGCTTCTTGTAGCCGCGGTCGCGCAGCTCGCCGTTGAACTGGTCGACGAGGTTGCGCCGGTGGGTGAGAATCAACACGCCGCCGGTGCGCGAGGCTTCGACGAAGCCCAGCGCGGCGACGGTCTTACCGGCGCCCGTCGCGTGCTCGAACCAGAAGCGCTTCGCGGCGTTGGGATCCTCGGGCTGCTCGGCTAGCTGCTCCTCGTCGGTGGAAGCCTCGCTGTCGTCCTCCTCATCCCAGCCGTCGAGTCCCGCCTCGGCTTCGGCGCGGTCGAGCTCGGCCTCGAGCTCGGCGTCGACGTCTTCCCGCTCATCCTCGTCCTCATCTTCGTCCTCGTCCTCGTCGGGAGCGCGCTGGAACTCCTCCTCGTCGTCCTCGTACTCGTCCTCGTCCTCGCCCGGTGGCTCCTCGTCCTCCTCGATCTCTGCCACCTCGAGCGAGCCGTTGGCGGCCAGCGGGGCGACTTCCGCCAACCCGTCCTGCGCCGCCTCGTCTGCTGCCTCTTCCTCGCCGAGGATCGAGGCGTCGGCGAGAACGTCGCGCACGAGCGAGCCGTTCTTGTTGCCGTTGCCGTTGCGAGCCAGGGCTTCGGCCAGCAGCGCGGTCAGTGTGCCCGAGAGCGCGTCGACCTGGTGGGCGGAGAGCAGGGTGCCGTCGGCGAGCTTGGGCTCCTCCTCGGAGAGCACGCGCTCGAGGCCCAGCAACAGCGAGAAGTGACGCCGCCACGCCGGCGAGGGAACCCTCAGGCCGGCGTCGAGCTCGCTGAGCGCCTGATCGAGCGCGCGGCGCCGCGGCGTGCCCGGCGCGAGCGCGAGCGCGGCATCCTCGCCGGAGTAGACGAAGGGTTCGCGCGTGAATGCCTCCGCGCGAGCAATGTCGGCATCGTTGGGAAGGGCCGTGGCGGCCACTGAGATCGGTTCGGCCATGGATGGCTCTGACGTCAAAGGGAGGAGAGTCGCTGGACGGACCAAGCGACTCGGCGTACCGGCCGGCGGCCGGGCGCGGTGGATGCCAACTGACGAGGCGTCCGCTTTACATCAGGGAAGATAGCGCACGTGGGACACGGATCCGTCACTGCTTCGCATATTCCTTGTCTGGGCCTCGTGCTTCTCGCCCTCGCGCTCGCGGGCTGCGGCTCGGTCGCGCGCAACGGCGCACCGAGCGCCGCGCAGCTGGCGGCCGACTTCAAGGGCTCGCCGGCCCCGCTGGCGGCGCTCCATGCCAAGGCAAACCGTCTGCTCGGCGGCGGCGCCCGGGCGTTTGCGGCGCAGCTGCGCGAGCTCCGCGGCTACCCCGTCCTCGTCAACAAATGGGGCTCCTGGTGCCCGCCGTGCCGTCAGGAGTTCCCGATCCTCCAGCAGGTCTCAGCGGCGCTGGGACGCCGCGTCGCCTTCATCGGCGTCGATGTCCACGAGCCGAACGCAAGCGCCGGCGGCGCTTGGCTGCGCCGCTTTCCGCTGAGCTATCCGAGCTTTGCCGACAAGTCGGGTGGCGTAAACGAAGCGCTCGGCGCGGCGAGCGTCCCCGACACGCCGGTGACCTACTTCTACGACCGCGCCGGCACCCAGGTCTTCTTTCACTTCGGGCCCTACCTTTCGGAAGCCTCGCTCGAGCACGACATCCGTCTCTACCTTGGTGCCTGAGCTCCGCATCGATCCGCTGAGCGGGCTGCGCACGATCATCGCTCCCGATCGCGCGAACCGCCCGATCCAAGAGCCCCCGCACCGCGAGCCCCCCGCGGCCGCCTCCGACCCCTTCGCCGAGGGCAACGAGGACCAGACGCCGCCGGAGCTCTACGCACTGCGCGAGGGGGATTCCCGCGCCAATACGCCGGGCTGGCAGGTGCGCGTGTTCGAGAACCTCTACCCGGCCCTCGGGGGCGAGCTTTTGGTGGCGGAGCGAGACGCGAACCCCGATCTCTTCACGACGATGCCCGCGAGCGGATCCCACGAGGTGATCGTCAACTCGTCGCGTCCGGTGAGCGCGCTCGCCGCACTCAGCGCGACCGAGCTCGAGCAGGCGGTCGAGGTCTGGCGCGAGCGCATGCGCGAGCACTCAGACGCGGCCTGCGTTCACGTCATCGTCAACGAAGGATTCGACGGCGGCACATCGATCGCGCACACCCACGCGCAGCTTTTCGCCCTCCCCTTCGTGCCCGCGCTGATCGCTCGCGAACGCGAGCGCTTCGGCGCCTACGCGACGCGCACGATGGGGCAGAACCTGCTCGCCGACCTGATCCAGGAGGAGGTTCGCCGCGGCGAGCGGATCATCGCGATCGACGACGAGGCTGTGCTGATCGCCCCGTTCGCCTCGGCGCTGCCCTACCAGCTGATGCTCGCGCCGCGGCGCCCGGAACCGCGCTTCGAGGGCGACGGTGCGAGCGGCGCGGCGCTGCTTTTCGACGGCTTGACGCGACTTGCACGCCTACTCGGGGAGTCCCCTCCGCTCAACCTCTGGGTCCGCACCGCGCCGCGCGGGGCCGAGCACTTCTGCTGGCGGATCGATGTGCTGCCGCGCCTGACCGCGCTCGCCGGGCTCGAGCTCGGGACCGGCGTGCATCTCAACAGCGTCGCGCCTGAGCACGCCGCGGCGGAGCTGCGCGCAGCGTGAGGGCGCTGGTGCAACGCGTCACGCGCGCGAGCGTCACGGTCGACGGCGAGACCGTCGCCGCGATCTCAGCCGGGATGCTCGTGCTGTTGGGGATCACGCACAGCGATGACCGCGACTGCGCCGAGCGACTGGCGGCCAGGGTCCGCGCATTGCGGATCTTCGCCGACGCGCAGGGGCGGATGAACGAGCCGCTCGGTGAGCGCGAGGTCTGCTGCGTGAGCCAGTTCACGCTTTACGCCGACACCCGCCGCGGCACGCGCCCGAGCTTTGCCGCCGCGGCAAGCTCCGAGCATGCGCGCGAGGTGTACGAGCACTTCTGCGAGCAGCTCGGCGCCGCGCGCGGGCGCTTCGGCGCGATGATGCTGGTCGAGCTCGTAAACGACGGCCCGGTCACGGTGCTGCTAGAGGCCGAAAGGTCCGCGGACAGCTAAGGTAAACAGTGCAATGTCGCCGTCAGCTCGCACTCCTCGCCTGCGCGGGGGCATCGACCTCGGCGGCACGAAGATCGAGGCGATCGTCGTCGATTCGCGTCACAAGGTCCTCGGCAGCGCGCGCGTACCGACGCCGACCACCGGCGGTCCGCCCGACGTCGCCACCGCGATGGCCGGCGTGATGGTCGAGGCCGCGGTGGCGGCGGGCCTCGAGGTCAGCGCACTCATCGGCGTCGGCGTTGGCTCGCCCGGCGAGGTCGACGCTAAAGCCGCGACGGTCACCGCCGCGCGCAACCTTCCTGGCTGGACGGGCAAATTCGAGCTCGGCGAGAAGCTCGAGGAGCTGCTGGGCGTCCCTGTCGCGCTCGGCAACGACGTCGAGGTCGCCACCAACGCCGAACTGCGACTGGGCGCCGGAAAGCCCTACGAGTCGCTGATCGGCGTCTTCTGGGGCACGGGCATTGGCGGCGGCGTGATCCTCGATCGCAAGCCCTGGTTCGGCCGCGGTAACGCTGGCGAGATCGGCCACACCGTGGTGCGCCAGGGCGGCCGGCGCTGCACGTGTGGGCGGCGTGGCTGCGTCGAGGCCTACGCCGGCCGCGCGGCGATGGAGATCCACGCGCGCAAGCTGCACGACAACGGCCGCCATACGGCGCTGTTCGAGATCATGCACGAGCGCGACCGCGACCGGTTGACGAGCGGGATCTGGGAGCGCGCCCTCGAGTCAGGCGACCAACTCGCCCACAAGCTGATCGACACCGCGGTCAGCGTGCTTGGCGCCGGCATCGCCTCCGCGGTGAATCTCCTCGACGTCGAGGCCGTGATCATCGGCGGCGGCCTCGGCGTCCGCTTTGGCGAGCCCTACGTCGAGCGCATCGCCGCTGCGATGCGCCCGCACCTGTTCGTCGACGACCGCCCGCCGCGGGTCCACGTGGCGGGCCTCGGCGACCTCGGCGGCGCGCTCGGTGCCGCCCTGATCGCGCCGACGCGCAGGCCAGCAGCAAAGGTCGCCGCCGCGACGCCAACCACGGAGTAACGGACGTGGCCGAGGACACGCAGGCACAGAGCGACGCCCCGAACGGGCAGCCCGGCGACGGGCACCGCACCGGCTGGCGCCACCCACCGATGGGACACGACAAGCGCGGCTGGCAGGTCACGCCGGCCCCCGACGGCCGCGGCACGCCCCCGGGCGAGAAACCGCGGCCGGCCCATCGCACGCGCGGCTTCTTGTATTTCGTGCTGGCGCTGCTGGCCCTCAACTGGCTCTCGGTGCTGTTCATCAACCCGACCTCGAGCCAGCCACGCGTCACCGTCCCCTTCGCCCCTTACTTCCTCGCCGAGCTAAACGCCGGCGAGATCAGCTCGATCAACTCCAAGGCCGACGCGATCCAGGGCACCTTCAAGAAGAAGCTGCGCTACCCCGCCGACTCCAAGACCGCGGTGCCGACAACGCTCTTTGCGACCCAGGTGCCGGCGTTCTGGAACAACGACCAGCTCACCGCGGAGCTCCAG
>Ga0182015_10001628_pt1 | contig 29090 bp, 19 predicted proteins | sample 712P3MmetaG_FD_120478 | JGI IMG/M metagenome (GOLD analysis project Ga0182015, IMG submission 120478) | Permafrost microbial communities from Stordalen Mire, Sweden - 712P3M metaG | ecosystem: Environmental > Terrestrial > Soil > Wetlands > Permafrost | place: Sweden: Stordalen | collected... | reverse complement strand
GTTTGCTTGATTGCGTGGCGATTCAGCCAATGCAGCTTGTCCCAATCGAAGACTGCAGGAGACGGCGTCACTCGCTCCAGCTTGAATTCCGCGACCAGCTCTTCGCGGGTGAAGGTCTCACGGGTGCCTCCCTCGGCGCCCCAGCCGAGCAAGGCCAGGTAATTTGCCAGTGCCTGGGGCAGAATGCCCATTTCGCGGAAGCTGGCCACCGAGGTGGCCCCGTGGCGTTTGGACAGTCGCTCACGATCGCTGCCGAGGATGGTGGAAAGATGGGCAAACTGCGGCAAAGCCCAGCCGAACGCTTGATAAATCGCCACCTGGCGGGGGGTATTCGAGATGTGGTCGTCGCCGCGGATGACGTGGGTGATCCGCATCAGCGCATCGTCGATGGTCACGACGTAGTTGTAAACCGGGACGCCGGAAGAGCGGACCAGAATGAAATCACTCACCGTCTCACTGGCAAACTCCACATCTCCGCGAACGATATCGTGGAAGCGCAATGGAGCATCGGGGACAGCAAGGCGCACCGCAAACGTCTCACCCGCGGCGGCCCGGGTTGTCGCCTCAGCCGATGAGAGGGTTCTGCACTTGCCCGAGTACATCTGCGTCCGATGCTCGCGAATTGTCAGTTGGCGCTCCTGCTCCAGTTCTTCGGCGGAACAGAAACAGCGGTAGGCTTTGCCATCGCGCAGCAGCTGTTCGGTGTGCTGCTCATAAATTGCCAGCCGCTCGCTTTGCCGATACGGTGCGTAGGGTCCGCCGATCAGCGGGCCTTCGGTCCAGTCCAGGCCTAACCAGCGCAGGTCCTCAATGAGCTGGGTTTCGTAACGCACCTCGCTGCGCTCCACATCGGTGTCTTCGATGCGCAGCAGAAAATCGCCTCCGGTGTGACGGGCAAAGAGCCAGTTGTAGAGGGCGGTGCGGGCGTTGCCAACGTGCAACATCCCGGTGGGTGAGGGTGCAAAGCGCACCCGAGTGACTGAGTTCTGCATAGGTATGTTCTGATGCTATCAAGTGGGAGGGATTTCCAGAGCAGGTCCGCCATGGCGGTGGCCTGAGAAAGCTAGCGAGTTGGCCGTGACAGGTGAATTGGTAGGGCCGCAGGGGCTGAAGCCCAATTTCTCTCTAGCCTCTTTGCGGCCCGATTAAAGAGGCTGCGGAAAAACGGTAGTCGTTCCCCAAACGGCGATTTCCTTCGTCGAAGTTTTTCCGCAGCGAGACGTCCCGTGCCCAGGATTTCATCCTGGGTTATTTTCGGTCGTCCCTGACGGGACTTGTCTCGTTGGTTGATGCTACCCAGCACTTAAGTGCTGGGCTATTTTCGGCTATTTTCGGCCGTCCCTCCGGGACTTGGTTGCTTCGTGATGCTTTGCGGCACGCATAAAACAGGCTGCGGAAAAAATCGATTTCGTGTCTCGATGCGTAGACTAAGGCGCTCCTATCCGACCTCTGTGCCCTTTTGAACCTCTGCTTTAGCGGAAGTGCTCCCAGCCGGCGGGGGTGAGGGGCGTACGCGAGGCACCGGAAACCATCACCACTTGCGGACCTTTTCCTCGCTTCTTCATACGGCCGATGGCATGCAACATGACCCCTGCCAGTTGATGAGGCAAAACTGTCTTTGCCCGCGCCGTGAACAGCAACTCGTAATCTTCGCCGCCATGCAATGCCTGCTTGAGAGTGGCGCGCGCATCGACTGGCAGGGCCTGAGCGTCTATTTCCGCGGCCAGCCCGCTCTCTTCGCACAAGTGCGTCAAATCGGTCGACAAGCCGTCGCTCAGATCAATCGCTGCCGTGGCCAGGCTGCCTTTAAGGAGCTTACGACCAGTCTCCAGGCGGGGCTCAGGATACAGATGCGGATGGCCCTCTTTGTCCGCTCGACGGAAGCTGCCCGGTCGGCGTTCAAGCGCGCCTAGCTCAGCCGCGGAGCCACCCAGAGCACCGGTGACATATAGAACGTCTCCGGCGCGCGCGCCGGAGCGCAACAACGCCTTGCCTCGGGGCACACTTCCCAACAGCACGATGTCAGCAATGACCAGGCCCCCGGACTTGTGACCGGACCGGGGGGAGTTCGCCAAGTCTCCACCGGCGAGCAAAACCCGATGGCGCTCAGCCAGCGTCATCCAACCGTCAAGAAAGCCCTCCATCCAGCCTCCGGTAAGCTCCGCCGGTAAGGCGAGTGAGAGGAAAGCAGCCTCTGGCATTGCACCCATGGCCGCGAGATCGCTCAAGCCGCGCGCCAGACAACGGTGGCCTACACTCTGCGGCGGATGCCAGTCGCGGCGGAAATGGACGTTCTCGATGGAGAGGTCGGTGGTGACAACCAGATCTTGTCCGCGGCGTGGCCGCAACACGGCGCAATCGTCACCAATGCCAAGGGTCAGGCTTTTAGGTGTGCGCTGGTCCCCGAAACCTACCTGTAGCTGAGTAGCACGCCGCCGGATGGCAGCAATCAGTTCGCGCTCGCCCGCTGTCTTTTGCCGGCTCGGCTTAGGCCGCGACCGATTGCTCACTGGGGTCATGCCGCCAGCATATCTTGCGCAAACCATGGTAATTAAAATGTGGGAATCGCAGGCGCAGCCTCCCCAAGTGGGAATGCTCAATCCCACTTTCCGGGTTTGACCCAGTAGATTCACTCTGTTAGGGTCAAGGTTCGGCTTGGTACACGAAGGTTACTGGTCTTTGGAAGTATCAGTAAGTATCAAGCCATATCCCCATGATCGAGTGACTCCGTGCGCAAACGCTACTACATCATTTTTGTAGCCCGTCAGGACGACGGTGAATTGCGCAAAATCCCGATACCTCTGCACTATGCCTATGTCTTTGTTGCAGCAGCAGTTCTGGGCCTGTTTACGATCACGGGGTTAGCCGGTTCCTATAGCCGGATGTTGCTGAAAACGGCGCACTTTAACCAGGTTCGAACCGAGCGCGAGACGATACGGCATGACTACCTGCAAATGGAGCAGGTGGCGCACGAAAAAGATGTGCAGGCTGCCTCCTTGGGCTCCCTGGCCAGCGAAGTAAGCGCGCTTTACGGCTTGCGGCAAGACAGGCTCAATAAACCTTCCCTGCGGCCTTCTTCGACGACCACCAGTCCCGCCGCCGATGGCATCAGCGATCAGCAGTACAGCCTGTCGCTCGACCAGCTTCTCGCGTTGCGCTCCTCGGCAATGTCGGGGGAGATCAACCACGGGATAGACTTCTCACGGCGGTTTCCCGTTCCTTTTAGCGGCACTGTGACTTTGGCGTACGCACCGTCGCTTTGGCCGGTACAGGGTGTGGTCACGAGTTCCTTTGGCGCCCGGCTGGATCCATTCAACAATGAAGGCGCATTCCACAGCGGCATTGACATTGCTACAGCCCTGGGCGATGCCGTGCGCGCCCCTGCCGACGGTACGGTGTTGAAGGCGGGCATGGGAACCGGGTACGGACGCGAAGTAATTATCGACCATGGCCATGGGATGGAGACGCTGTACGCTCATCTTTCGGGCTTCGCCGTCGTCGCCGGACAGGACGTGCGGCGCGGAGATATTCTCGGCTACGTTGGTTCTTCAGGACACAGCACCGGACCGCACCTGCACTACGAGGTGCGTATCCATGACACTCCAGTGAATCCCTCGAAATATCTGCGTGCCATACCACGGCAACTAGCGAGCACCCCATCGACACCAACGCCTGCATCCCCGGCGACGTCTGCTGCGCCGACCGCGACCGGCGGCGGCGCGGACTAAAGCCGGGCTTCCCCCGAACCGCACACCTGCTGGGATTCTGCGTGGCTGTCTTATGCCTCGGCCCCCTGTGCTCAGCAAACCCTGCAAAAACGGGAACCTATTTCGGGTTCGATAGAAACGAATATCCCGGGGACAAACTCCTGTCTGTGCTGCATCGCAGTTTTGCCTATACGGGCTACTGGCTGAACAATCCTCCTGGAGACAGCGGGAATACGTGGACGGGTAAGCGCGTCCTTCTCAAGTCGAACGGCTTCGGCTTCATGGTCCTTTACAACGGACGGCTGGATGCCCAGCTGACTGGTGAGGACGCGGCGGCGCTCGGCCGGTCCGATGCCCTAGACGCCATTTCTGCAGCCAGCCGGGAGGGCTTCGCCCCGGGCGCGATCATCTTTCTCGATCAGGAGGAAGGTGGACGTTTGGCACCCGAACAGGCGGCGTACCTCTTTGCCTGGATTGAGGCAATTCGGGAGTCCCACTACCGGCCTGGAGTGTACTGCTCAGGCATACCGGTAGCCGAGGGGTCAGGCAAGATCACCACTGCGGAGCAGATTCTGAACCATGAGGGCGACAAACCGGTGGCGTTGTGGGTAGTCAACGACGAGTTCCCGCCTGCTCCCGGCTGTGTACTGCCGAAGAAGGCTCTGGCGGTGGCTTCGAGTGGGATTAAGCAGGCGCTGGCCTGGCAGTATGCGAGATCGCCACGCACCGAGTATGCCGGCCGAGGGGCGATGGGGTACGCAGCCGATGGCACCTGTTATGCGCCTGGTATACCGCACAGCGCACAGACATTTGTCGATTTGAATGTGTCTGCTTCCCAGGATCCCTCTGGGGGAAGGTAGGGTATTCCGAGCCGTGGGTGATCACACGGTTGTGTCCGTCCTAGGGATGGAGAGAAAAACAGGTCCCTCCACCTCGGTCGAAAACACTCGAAATCTCAGTCGGGTGCAGAGAACAGCAGGTCACTTCGCTGCCCCGGATTTCCTGTTGAACTTGGTGGCGTTGGCGAACTTCATGCGGCTTTCCTTAACGAAAGCCGCACACGTGGACGTTGGTGAGAGTCGCGTGGCAGGAAATCCGGGTACGCTACGGTCGGGATGACAATTCTTAAGGCAGTTGCTTGGTTTGGGATTGGAGGGTGGACTGCCGATTCCTCGGCTTCGCTCCTGCTTGGCCACTAAGTCTCTCCCCGACCGACATCTGCGGAATCCCACATCTCGCGAAAAACGTGCGAGATATGGGGCCCACCCGAGTTCTTTGGTTAGGACAGAGAGAGCTGCTTTAGCCTTCCTGAAGCATGCTGGGTTCTTCCGGGGCGCGCAGGCGGACCAGGCGATCGATAGCGTATGGCGCCCGGTGCGAGGAGGTGTGGTAATGCCGCACCTGGAGTTCGCCGAGCAGGCCGATGGCCAGCATTTGAATGCCCGCTAAAATCAATACCCCGGCGACAACGAAGAGGGGGCCGTGGCTATCCATTACGGATTGATGGGTAAAGACCTTCAGACCAGCCAAGAACAAAGAGATTCCTGAGCCGAGGAAAATACCGAGTGCGCCAAACGTGCCGAAGAAATGAAGCGGACGGGTCATGTACTTCAACAGGAAGCGAATGGTCAGCAGGTCGAAGAAGACGCGAACCGTTCGAGAAATACCGTAGTGAGATTTGCCTCGCTCACGGTTCACATTTTTTATCGGAATCTCACAGATGCTGGCGCCATACCATGAGGCGAGCGCGGGAATAAAGCGATGCATCTCGCCGTAGAGAGGGATGTTGTGGATCACTTCGCGGCGATAGGCTTTGAAGGTAGTGCCAAAATCGTGGATGTCGACGCCGGAAAGTTTGGCCATCAGCCAATTGGCGCAACGCGAAGGAATTCTGCGCATGACAAAATTGTCAATGCGATCCTTGCGCCAGCCGCTCACAACGTCGTAACCCTCTTCCAGTTTGGCGAGAAATTCGGGGATCTCCGCGGGATCGTGCTGCAGGTCGCCATCCATGGCGAGGATGTAATCTCCCTGAGAATGGTCGAACCCGGCGGCAAGCGCAGAGGTCTGACCGAAGTTGCGTCGCAACTTGACGACCAGAACCCGGCTGTCTACGGCTGCAATCTCTTCCAGCAGCTTGTAGGTGCGGTCACTTGATCCGTCGTCGACAAGCACCAGTTCGAAGCTGTCGCCAATTTGCTCCATGACGGCCTTGAGGCGATCGTACAGAGCCGTAACGTTCTCTTCCTCGTTATGGAAGGGCACGACAATCGAATACTTCGGCATCTTGGTAGTATAAATCCCAAAAAAGAGATCTTTGGAGCCGTTCTGCGTCTTTTTCGGAACTCAGCTTGATCGACTGCCCATCTTGGTAATTTCTTCAGCCAGTATCGCGCTGGCTCGCTCGCAGGCCGCGCGATCGACATCGTAGTGCGTCACCAGGCGTAGCGAATTGGGGCCAACCCTGGAGCACAACAGGCCGCGACGGGCGAGAGCGCTGACCAGACCTTCCGCGCTTCTTTCGGCGCGGAGCTCGAAGAGGACAATGTTGGTCTGGACCAGTTCCGCATCGATATCCACGTGAGGCAACTTACTCAGGGCATTGGCCAGCAATTTTGCGTGGTCATGGTCTTCCTGCAGGCGCCCGGTCATGTCGTTGAGAGCGATCAGCCCGGCCGCAGCCAGAACACCCGCCTGGCGCATGCCGCCACCCAGCGCCTTACGAAAATTACGGGCCCGCTCGATCCTCCGGCGGCTCCCCACCAGCATGGAGCCGACCGGGGCCCCCAGACCCTTGGAAAGGCAAAACATGACCGTGGTAAAACCGCTCGTCAGCCGGTCCACGGGAGTATCCAACGCTGTGGCGGCATTGAAGATCCGCGCCCCGTCCAGATGGATCGGCAGGCCAGCGTCTGCGGCCCCGGCCCAGATCTCTTCTGTCACTTCCAGGGGCATCACTGTTCCGCCGGCCAGGTTGTGCGTGTTCTCGAGGGAAATGAGGCCGGTTCGCGAACGGTAATGAAGCCCGGGCGAGATGACCTTGCGGATGAGCTCCCAGGTGAGGATGCCACGATCGGCTTCGATGGTACGCAACTGGCAGCCGGAGAAAGCGGAGACCATCGACATCTCCCAGTCCACGAGGTGGCCGCGCGACTCGCAGATCACCTCCTGGCCGTGTTCCGTATGGGAGCGGACGGCAATCTGGTTGCCCATGGTGCCGCTAGGAACAAACAAGGCAGCCTCGCGGCCAAAGATCTCGGCCGCACGTGCCTCCAGGCGATTGACGGTGGGGTCCTCCCCGTACACATCATCCCCTACTTCGGCGGCCGCCATGGCGGCTCGCATGGCCGGCGTGGGACGGGTGACGGTGTCACTTCGCAGGTCGATTGAACCGGTTGCTGGCTGGGTGGTTGTTTGGGGCCTGGACACGGTCTCTGTAGACACTGTTCCTCCGACGCTCATTGAATCTGAATCAGCTCTTCTGGTCCGGTTTGGGCCAGCCCCAGAAATCGGGCGAATACCTCATTGGAAAAGAGCACACCGCGCCGGGTAAGGCGCACTACGTCCCGTTCCCGGGTCAGCAGCTCGAGTGCAGACAGCTCCTGGACCAGGGGCAGAAAGAGATCCACCTGATCACGGCCGAACTCCGCGGCCAAGGCCTCCCAGCTGACCCCGGCATGCAGCCGCAGGCCGAGAAACCAGGCCTCTTCCAACTCTTCGGCGGCGCTCAGCCGGCGGACGTCTGCCGTCGCGTCTTCGCGGAGGTAATCGGCCAGGGCATCCGGGTTGCTGAAACGCAACGCGGAACCGCTCAGGGTGCGAACCATGGAGTGTGCGTCGAGGCCAAACCCCAGGTAGGGCCGGCGATGCCAATACTTCAAGTTATGTCGTGACTCACGCTGGCCGCGGGCGAAGTTTGAGATCTCATATTGCCGTAGTCCGTGGTCATCGAGAAAAGCGATAGCCCCCTCGTAAAGATCGGCCGTGAGCTCTTCGCTGGGCACAGTAAGGGCTTGATACCGCGATCCCCCGGCGAGCAGCTCCCTACCCAGGCGGGAATCCTGATCAATTTCGAGCATGTAAATACTGGCGTGCTCGACGCCGGTAGCAACCAGCACGTCAAGCGACTCCTGCCAACTGGCCGCTGTCTGATGAGGCATGCCCGCGATCAGATCGATGCTCAGATTGTGCAGGCCCGCGGAGCGAACGCGTTCAAGGTCGCGGAACACAACCGCGCGGGTGTGAAACCGGCCCGTAGCCGCCGCCTCGCGATCGACCAGGGATTGCACGCCGAAACTTACGCGGTTGACACCGAAGGCCAGCAGGGCGGAAAGTGCTGCATCGTCGAGCTGGCCCGGGGCGCACTCCAGGGTGATTTCTGCTTCCGAGGCGATGGCGAATTCCTGTCGTAAAGTGCGGCCAAGCTCCTCAACCAGGGCGGGCGAAAGCACGCTCGGAGTTCCGCCGCCCAGGTAGATGCTATCCACCTGCTGGGGAAACACCGCGTCGTGACCGGCGTCGCGCAAACGCCGCCGCAAACTGCGCATTTCACCGCAAACCCGAGCGACGTATTGTTCATGAGCGCTTACGGAGGAAACGCCGGAAGCGAAATTGCAGTAGGTGCATTTGGCGCGGCAAAAAGGAACCGAAATGTAAATACCGAGAGAATTCATCCGGCACCAGCACAATCCTTCTCTCTATTCTGCCATTCTCCTGAAGCTGCCAGGCCAACGCGACCCTCGTGACCACGTAAAATAACCAAGAAAGCTCATGGCCGATCAAACCACCGAGAAGGATCGCAAGCCCCAGCAGCAGGACGACGACGTTGTCGGCAAGGCGTATGACAGCCGCCTGATGGGCAGGTTGATAACCTATCTTCGGCCGTACAAGCTGCAGGCGGTTATCTCGCTGACGGCGATCCTGCTGAAGGCCGGCTCCGATGTGCTCGGCCCTTACCTGACCAAGGTTGCCGTGGATCGGTATATGACGGCGAAGCCCTCGCCTCACCCGGCGGCACTGACCCAGTGGCTGAGCCCCAATGCCACTGTGGGAGTAACGCAGATCGCCAGCGTCTATCTGGGCACGCTGGTGTTGAGCTACCTGCTGGAGTTCGTGCAGACGTACCTGATGCAATGGACCGGCCAGAAGGTCATGTTCGACATGCGCAGCCAGATCTTCCGCCACATCCAAAGCCTGCACGTCAGCTTCTTCGACCGCAATCCGGTCGGGCGCCTGGTGACGCGGTTGACCAGCGACGTAGACGCGCTGAATGAAATGTTTACTTCGGGCGTCTTCGCCATCTTCGAGGACGTTTTCGTTCTGCTTCTGATCGTGGGCATCATGCTGCGGATGAACTGGTGGCTGGCTCTGATTGCCTTCGCTGTGCTGCCGCTGATTCTGGCCGTAACCCGGGTTTTTCGCAAGAGCGTGCGCGAGTCGTACCGGCGTATTCGCTCCGCCATCGCCCGCATCAACGCATCGACGCAGGAGCACGTGAGCGGCATGAGCGTGGTGCAACTGTTCAACCGCGAGCAGCGATCCTATGAGGAGTTTGAAGAGGTCAACAAGCAGCACATGGTGGCCTTCAAAGACGCCATCCTGGCCTACGCGCTCTACTACCCCGCGGTGGAATTGCTGAGCTCGGTGGCCATCGCCCTGGTGATCTGGCTGGGTGGGAACGGGGTGATGCGGAACGCGGTATCGATCGGCGTTCTGGTCGCCTTTATTCAATATTCGCAACGCTTCTTTCGGCCGATTCAGGATTTGAGTGAAAAATACAACATCCTGCAGGCGGCAATGGCTGCCAGCGAGCGCGTCTTCAAGTTGCTGGATACACCGGCTGAGTTGCAAAGTCCGGCTGCTCCCCGCACCAGCGACGCCTCCGGCCGCATCGAGTTCCAGCATGTCTGGTTTACGTATCAGCGGCTGGATGCGGATCAACTGGCACGCATTCAACAAGCGGAAGGTCCGGAGCAGATCGCCGCCGCCTCAAAGGGCGTGGAATGGATTTTGAAGGATGTATCGTTTGTGGTCGAACCCGATCAGACGGCGGCGATCGTGGGACATACGGGCGCGGGCAAGACCACCATCATCGGCCTGATGATGCGTTTCTACGAGATACAGAGCGGCCAGGTACTGATCAACGGCGTGGATGTGCGGGAGCAGGATGTAGCCAAGCTGCGACGCAATTTCGGGGTGGTGCTGCAAGATCCCTTCCTCTTCACCGGGACGATTGCGGAGAACATACGCCTGGGCTCTGACTGGATAACCGACGAGCGGATGAAGGCTGCAGCCGAGGAAGTAAACGTGGGTGATTTCATTCGTGCCCTGCCGCTGCAGTTCGATGAGCCTTTGCGGGAGCGAGGCAACAGCCTTTCTACGGGGCAGAAGCAGCTGATCAATTTCGCCCGCGCACTGGCGCATGATCCGCGCATCCTGGTACTCGATGAGGCAACCTCGAGCGTCGACACCGATACGGAAATGCGGGTTCGATCGGCCCTGGAGCGGATGGTGCAGGAGCGCACGTCGGTCATTATCGCCCATCGGCTATCGACGGTGCAGCAGGCGAACAGGATTCTGGTGATGCACAAGGGTCAGTTGCGTGAGCTGGGGACGCACCAGGAGTTGCTGGGCCAGCGCGGCCTCTACTGGAAGCTCTACCAGCTGCAATACAAAGACCAGGAATTGCCCCCGGCGCGGGTATCCGCCCTGGACGCAAGCATGGCCGTAGGCACAGACTGAAGATCGCCGGTCACGTTTGCGTGCGGTCCAGGTTCACCCAGGACAGACGTCCTGGGTAATTGTCAGTCGTCCCTGCGGGACTTTGAACATCCTGAGTAGAGGTCCTACGAAGACACAGCGATGCCAGCGACCAGGCCCAGCCCGAAGATCTTTCTGTCTGCCGGCGAGGCCAGCGGCGAGCACTATGGCGCGTTGCTGATGGCGGAGATAAAGCGGCTGGCGCCGGAGGCGGGGTTTTTCGGCCTAGGAGGCAAGCGCATGGCCTCTCTGGGACTGCACCGGGTGGTACGCGCCGAAGATGTCGCCGTGATGGGCATTACGGAAGTGATCCTGCACATGCCCCATATTTATCGCCAGTACCGGAAGCTGAAGGCCAGCTTGCGCGCGGAACGGCCCGATATCGCCATCCTGATCGACTTTCCCGATGTGAACCTGAGACTTTCCCGGGAGCTGCACCGCCTGAAAATACCCGTGGTCTACTTCGTCAGCCCCCAGCTATGGGCGTGGAAGAAGTGGCGGCTTCGAGGGGTTCAGCGCAATGTCACTCGGATGCTGGTAATTTTCCCTTTCGAAGAGGCGTTCTATCGTGCCCACGGCGTTGCCGCCGAATTCGTTGGCCATCCGCTGGCAGATCTTGACCCGCCCACAGTGAACCGGGAGGAGTTTGCTCGCGAAAACGGGCTGGATGCGTCAAAATTCTGGGTTGGCTTGCTACCCGGAAGCCGCACCCGGGAGCTGCTCGCTAACTTGCCGACCATGATCGAAGCCGCCCGGCTGCTGGGCCCGGAATACGAATATCTCTTGCCAGTCGCTCCCACCCTGAACAAGGATGACGTGCAGGCCCTGGCCGCGCAGGCCAAAGGGGTGGCGATACGTGTGGTTCACGATGCCCGGGCGGTTTTGCAGCAGGCGCGGGCCAGCATCGTCGCCAGCGGCACGGCTACAGTCGAAGCGGCACTGATCGGCAATCCGTTCGTGGTGGTGTACCGGGTATCGCGCATCACCTACGCCGTTGCGCAGAGGGTGGTCCGAGTGCCTCATGTGGCCATGGTCAATCTGATCGCTGGACGCCGTATTGTGCCGGAGCTCATCCAGCATGACTTCACAACATCCAAAGTGGTGGAGCAACTGCGCCCGCTGCTCGAAGAGGAAGAGGCTCGTGCAACAATGCAGTCAGAGTTGCGCAGAGTGGAGGCAGCACTTAAAGTGGGCGGCGACAGGGTGAGCGGCGACGCTCGACGGCAGACGACGATCGAGCAGGTGGCTCGTATTGCGCTGCAATTGATCCCGGCCGCGCATCAGCCGCAGTTGCAAACTGATTTTGTTTCCTCATGGCCTGCTGAATGAATTCGATGAAGCCCCGCACCCAAGTCCTGATCCTGTCACTGCTGACCGCGTTTGTGGGGATGGCTGGCCCGCATCTCTTCGCAGCCGAGCGGCCCAACATCAACATCACCGGCTACGTGATCGATGCCCAACTCGATCCCGCGGATCACACGCTCAAAGCGACGGCGCGGGTGACATTCACTGCGACCGACAGCCTGAGCGCCGCCGTCTTCGAGCTGCACAACGCGCTTAAGGTGGAAAGCGTAGCCGACGCCCAGGGCCACCCACTCAGCGGAGAGCGGGGTCCCAATGCAACCATCAGCATCGCCCTGCCGAGCCCCATGAGCAAGGGCGCGAGCGCTACCTTCGTATTTGTTTACGGGGGAACACTCAGCGGCAGCGAAGAAAGTCCAGTCGAAGGACTCAAGGTGGCCTCGATCGGCGATCCCATCAGCTACCTGCTATACGCGAGCCGCTGGTTCCCCATGGTCGGCTACCTAACGGACCGGTTTACTGCGGAGATCCACGTAAAGGTTCCCTCCGGATACCGGGTGGTTGGCAGCGGCAGCACCGGCAGTCCCCACGAGGTCTCAGGCGGCCAGCAATACAATTTCAACTGGGGCAAACCAAGCTTCCCGGGCACCATCGTCGCCGGAAAATACAACGAACCAGTGGCCGCCGCGGGCGCACCGAATGTGCGCGTGTACCTGACGGACGCGCACAAGCAGACTGGTAAGGAGTACGCGGAGACAGCCGCCAAGGAATTTGAATTCTTTGGGGAGACGTTTGGGGATCCGGCGACGCGGCTGCTGAATGTGATTGAGTTGCCCGATGACACGTTGCCGGCTTACTGGGCGCCAGAGATGGTCCTCATGGCCGGCGCCCGCATCGCCGACCGCAACAACTACCGCCTGCTGGCCAACACCATGGCGCACCAGTGGTGGGGCTGCATGGTGAGCCCGGCGACGCTTAACGACGCCTGGATCACCAATGGCATGTCTCGCTATGGCGAGCTGATGTATGTCGAGAGGGTCGCGGGGCAGACGGCGTTGCAAGCAGCGGTTATCGATATCTCCGCCGGCGCCCTGGCCTACGACACCATCCCGCTGACTTCGGCTGGACGCCTGGATCCGTTTTCGCCGCAATTCCAGTCCATGACCCTAGAGAAGGGGGGAATGGTCTTCCATATGCTTCGCTGGGAGGTGGGCGAGGACAACTTCACCAAGATATTGCGCGCGATCATCACGCAGTATGGCGACAAACCTATGCGCACCCGCGACGTAGAAAAGGTGGCTGAGCAACAATCGCAGCAGCAGCTCACAGCTTTCTTCGCGCAATGGCTGGATGGGACGGGCGCACCCCAATTCGCCGACAAATACACCGTCTACCGGCTGGGCAACAACAAGGGCTTTCGCACCATTGGCGAGATCGGTCAGGATCTCGATCTATTTAATATGCCGGTCGAGTTGCGGGTCGAAACGGAAGGCAAAACGGAAATAAAACGGGTGGATGTGGTGGGCACGCAGTCGCAGTATGTGGTCGACACCTTTGGCCGCCCGCGCCACATTTCGATCGATCCAGACAATTGGGTACTGAAGAATACCCCGGATATGCAGGTAAGGATTTCCATTTTGCGGGGGCAACAATTGGTAGCGGAAGGCGATACGCCAGGCGCGCTCGCTGAGTACCAGAAAGCTCTGACGGCCAATCCCAACAGCTCGCTGGCGAATTACCGCATTGGCGAGGTGCTGTTCAACCAGCGCAACTACCAGGCCGCTGCAAATGCGTACCGGGATGCGCTGCGCGGGGATGATGAGCCCAAGTGGACCGAGGTATGGAGTCACATCGCACTTGGGAAGATCTTCGACGTCACCGGCCAGCGGGATCGGGCAGTGAACGAATACCGGCAGGCGGTACAGACCAATGACAATACCCAGGGCGCGGTGAATGAAGCCCGCAAGTATTTGCAACAGCCTTACAAGCGGCCGGATACGGATTAGAGCATTTCTGTCGCCAGGTACCGCCGAGTGGTTTTTCTTTATGAAAAGCCACTCGAAGTTCGCGAATCCGGTGTACACCTATAGGGACCCATGCTGGCAGTGGCGGTGAGAACATGGAACTTGATCTCGTACAACAACGTCAACAGGCCCACGATCTGATCGACGCGCTGCCGGAGGAGAAGCTCGACGCCGTGCGCCACCTTCTCGAGTTCCTGGTAGAACCCCTCTCTCGCTCCCTAGCCGCCGCTCCCATTGATCAAGAAGACCTGTCGCCGGAGACCGCAGCTGCGTTGGACCGATCGCGCGCTTCGCTCGCCCGTGGCGAGGGTATCTCCCACCAAGAGGTCCTCCGCGAGTTCGGCGCGTGAATGAAGGAAAAACGCCGGATCGCCTCTCCATCCTTTGGTCACCGGAAGCCCGCGCCGATCTACGGGCAATAGACCGCCAAACCGCTCTCGACATCCTTCACTGTATCGGCCGTTATCTCAACACACGCAACGGGGACGTGAAGAAGCTCAAACCACCTCAAAGTGGCTTCCGTCTCCGCTGCGGCGACCACCGTATCTTCTTCGAGCAACCCGCCGAGCACACAATCTCAATCACCGGGGTCAGACATCGTCGAGAAGCCTACCGCTGACACGACTTGCCATTTTCCGGGACCAACCACCATTATTTGACTTATTCGTAGCGCAGAGCTTCCACGGGATCGAGGCTCGCCGCGCGGATTGCGGGCAACATGCCGCTTACCAGGCCCACCACTACCAGGATCACGGTGGCGACCAGGACGGTGCCCGGCGAAATCAACAACTGGATATCCGCCTTTTCCGCGTTGCTCGCGAGCGCACTGTACAAAGGGATGCGCCCCACGACGATCGAAACCAGATAGGCGAGGCCGATGCCGCAAACCCCTCCTACGCCGGTAATGACCAGCGCCTCGGTAAGAAACTGAACCAGGATGTGACCGCGGCGCGCACCTAGAGCCTTTTCTATGCCGATCTCGCGCGTGCGCTGCTGAACCGCCACCAGCATGATGTTCATCAAGCCGATGCCGGCGATGCCCAACGTCAGCGTTCCAATAAACGCCATCAGCACCTGCAAGCCGGTGGAGATAATGCGGAACTGGGAAAGCTGCTCCATCAAGTTCGCGACAAAGACCGCGTTGCGATCCGAAGGGGAGAATCCATGGGCGCCGGCGAGCGTGGCCCGCAGCGCTGCTTCGGAGGTTTGATAGTTTCCCTGATAGTTGAACCAGATCGCGTCCAGGTACTTGGTATCCTTCACATCGCTCATGGTGGTGAACGGTATGTAAACGACGCGGTTGATATTGTCGTCGCCCTCCTGCATTTTGGCCTGCAGTACGCCGATGACCGTAAAGCTCACGCCGTTGATGCGTACGCGCTGCCCGATGGGATACAGACCAGAGAAGAGCTTGGTTTTGGCTTGGGAACCAATCACGGCGACGTGGTTGCGCTGCTCCAGGTCTTTGTTGGTATAGAAGCGGCCGTAATCCAGATCCAGCTTATGCACATCCGCGACCACTGGATACGATCCGCTGACCGACCAGGTGTAACTGTGGGTGTCGTTTTGTACGGAGACGTCTTTGGAAACTTCCGGTGCAATGTGAATCAGGCCAGGAACGTTTTCCTGGATCAGATCGAGATCGCCGAGTTGGAGGCGCACCAGCACACCGGCCTTCTTGCCCCCTGCCTGCTGGCTGGTGGTGCCGGGAAAGACGCCCATGATGTTGGTGCCGAACTGGGAAAAAATCGCCTCGATCGCCCGGCCAAAGCCGGCTCCATACGCCATGAGCAGGACTACGGTGGCGATACCCCACGCCATCCCGATCATGGTGATCAGGGTGCGCCGGCGATTGTGCATCATGGCTTCGTAGGCCTGAGAGAGCAAGTCGCGAAACATAATGCGTCTCCTGATACGTCTACTGGAACTATTCCCTGCGCAGCGCTTCGACTGGATCGAGTTTCGCTGCCTGCCCGGCAGGATAGACGCCGGCGATGATCCCACTCAGGGTAAGCGCGCCCAAAGCCAGGGCGGCGGACCACGGCACCAGGCGCGGGGCGTCGAAGCCCTGCAAACTCGTGCCCAGTGCGGCGTTGAGGGCAAACATCAGCAGACCGGCGCCGGCAATGCCCACCGCGCCGCTGACCCCGGTCAGAAACATGCCTTCCAGGAGAAACTGCGTCATGATGTTCCGTTTGGTAGCGCCCAGGGCCTTGCGCAAACCGATCTCGCGCGTGCGTTCCGCAACCGAGACCAGCATGATGTTCACTACGCCCAGGGCCCCGAGACATAACGTTACGATGCCCACGCCGCCCAGAAACAAATCCATCGCATCGAAGATTTTGCCTACCATGCGCTGGGAGTTGATCGAGTCCCACTCTTCAAAGGCATCGGGGGCGTCGGCATCAAAGCCATGCTGCCGGGCAACAATAGCGTGTACTTCCGCCATAGCCGGCAAATCGTCGTCCCTGGCAATGGGCTGGTACTGGAGGGAACTGACTGCATCGCGGGGAATGTTCTCCCCGGTCATGGGGAAAAGCTCGAGCATGGTGGTCAAGGGGATGTAGACGCGTTGATTGTCACTGTCATTGTTGCCGCGGGCGATGCTGCCTGCGACCCCGATGACCTGGAAGCGGACGCCGTTCAGGAGCACCCAGTCCCCGATCGCAGGCCTGCCTGGAAACAGTAGTGCAGCGGTCTTCTTGCCCATGACCACCACCCGGCGGCGCTGCTCGAGATCGTCGGCGCGCACAAAGCGGCCCTCGGCGATGGGAACGAAGCGGATGTCGCTATAGTTGGGTTCGACCCCGGTCACTTCCCCGCTGCTGCTCGACAGATCACTTACTTCTTTGATAGTCGAATTTTGCAGCATGGCGGTGATATTGCGTACCTGCTGCGCGCCGACTCGTACGGCAGCCTCGTCGGCGAGGGTCAGTTTGTACGGCCGCATGCCAATGTGCTGGCTGGGGACGGCGGGACTGTTGCCGCCCCACATCATGATGACGTTATTGCCCAGTGAAGCCATTTGCCGGCGCTGGCCGGAGCGGAAGCCCTCGCCGAAGCCGATCAGCAACAGCATCGAGCCCACCCCCCAGGCGATGCCGAACATGGTGAGGAAAGCGCGCAGCTTGTGGGCCCAAATGGCTCGAAAGACCTCGCCGAAGATGTCAGCCGGAGATTGCATCGCTGTCACCTTCTGATACGGGTTTACCGGGCTGCGGGTTCCGGGCTTTGAGTGGAATGGGGTTATTTGAGGTTCAGGGCGGTCATCGCCTCGTCGGCGCTGGGGGAACTGGCTTTGAGGTAATCACCGACCCGTTTGCGCTCGTCGGGTGAAAGCGTGGGGCTGAGGGCGAGAATGCGCCGCAGGGTAGTCGAGATGTCGTCGATGTAGTTCATCATTCGTATAGCTTCGCCGGAAAGTGGCATGGATTCTTCCTCGTTACAATGGAAACTCTGTATTCCATTTTCTGTGCTGGGCGCGGATTCGTAAAGCGACCGGCTGAAATTGGGTGGGCCGACTGCCGATTCTGTACCGCCGGGAAGCGCATCCAATGAAAATGCCCGTCGAAAGCAACTTTCCTACCGCGAGCGAAGCCGCGCCTGAGCCGTCCCAGGTAAAGACTAACCGGCGTCAGGAAGCCTCCAACGACATGAAAGACTGTGTCGACCGGACATTGCACACCGATGCCCGGGTCCCGGTATCGACCTACCGGGTGCAAATGCACAAGAATTTCACGTTTGCGGACGCGGCGGGTATCGCCGGCTACCTGCGCAAGCTCGGTGTTGGCGACTTTTATTCCTCGCCGATTTTCGAAGCCCGTCCGGGCAGCTTGCATGGCTATGACGTTACCCGCCACGACCGGCTTAACCCGGAAATTGGCGGAGCCGATGGATTTCAGCATTTCTCGGCCGAGCTGCAACGTCAGGATCTCGGACTGCTGGTGGATATCGTGCCCAATCACATGGGTGTGGGCAACGACTCGATCTGGTGGCAGGATGTGCTCGAAAATGGCCACGCCTCGCAGTACTCGGAATATTTCGACATCGATTGGAAGCCGCTCAAGGCGGCGATGCGCAACAAGCTTCTTTTGCCCATTTTGGGGGATCAATATGGTGCCGAGTTGGAAGCCAGGCACATCCAGGTGTCGATTGAGGACGGGCGTCCGCTGATTCACTATTACGAGCACACTATGCCGATGGCGCCGCGGACGCTGCCCATTCTCTTCGACGAGTTGAATCCAGCCGATCCGCCCATCCCGGAGTCGCTGCGCGCACTGCTGCGACAACTCCGAGATATTCCGCCCCATGAAACCAGCGACGACGAGCTTCGCGAGCGGCGGCGGGCGCAGTTGGCGGAGCTGCTACCGCGATTGCGGGAGGAACTCCGCTCGGCGGAAATGCAGCCAATCATCCGGCATGCACTGAAGAGCATTAATGGGATCGAAGGAGATGCCTACAGCTTCGATCGACTGCACCTGTTGCTGGATGCGCAGCCCTATCGGCTGGCCTCCTGGCGGACCTCGGCGGAGGAGATCAATTACCGTCGCTTCTTTGACGTGAACGACCTGGTTGGGCTGCGCATGGAGAACCCGGCCGTGTTCGCCGAGACCCATTGCCTGATCCGGTCGCTGCTTGCCGCGCGCCAGGTGACCGGGCTGCGCATCGACCACTGCGACGGTATGTTCAACCCGCGCCAATACCTGATCCGGCTGCAGTTGTTGTATCTGGCCAGCCGATGTGCCGGGGCGTCGCCGCAACAGGAGACCGCCGCCAACGGAATTGAGCGCAGCATCCTTGACCCGGTCCGGGGATATGACTGGTCACACAGCCAGGGCCCGCTGTATACGGTGGTCGAGAAGATCCTCGAGCCACGGGAATACCTGCCGCCGGAGTGGCCGGTGCGGGGCACGTCGGGATACGACTTCGTTTACCTGGCCAACGGCATATTCATCCAGAAAGCCAACGAAAAGCGATTCGATGCAATCTACGCCCATGTCCTGGGACACCCCGCGGACCCGGACGAGATCATCTACCGCTCCAAGCTGCAGGTGATGCAGACCGCGTTGGCCAGCGAAGTGTATGTGCTGACCAATCTGCTCAGCCGCATCGCAGCTTCCAATCGGCGGGCGCGCGACTTTACCGACAATATCCTCGAAACAGTTCTGCGGGAGACCATCGCCAGCTTTCCCGTGTACCGGACGTACATCGACGATCGCGGAGAATACACCGAGCGCGACGTGGCCTTTTTGCGCAGCGCGATTGCCCGGGCCAAGCGGTTGAATCCGGATATCAACGTCTCTGCGTTCGACTTTCTGCGCGAAACGTTGCTGCTCAGAAGCAGCTCTTCGGCGTCAGCGCGGCAGCAGAAACCAGATGCGGAAATGCTCTATTTTGCGCTGAAGTTTCAGCAACTCACCGGGCCAGTCATGGCCAAAGGCGTCGAAGACACGACGTTCTACGTCTATACTCGCTTTCTTTCGTCGAACGAGGTCGGAGGGTCGGCAAAATCGTTCGGCATCTCTCTGGAGACGCTGCACCAGAGCAACCAGGAGCGGCTGAACCACTCGCCCGACTCCATGCTCACGACTTCCACCCACGACACGAAGCGCAGTGAAGACGTGCGCAATCGGTTGAATGTGCTCTCCGAGCTTCCCCAACCCTGGTTGGCGGCTATACGGCGCTGGCAGCGCATGAACCAGAAATTCAAACAGACTCTGGAAGATGGCCGTACGGCTCCTGATAACAACGAAGAGTATCTGCTGTATCAAACGATTCTGGGTGCGTGGCCGTGGCAAATGGAAACCCAGCAGGACGCGGAGATCTATGTTGAGCGCATCAAGCAGTATGCCTCCAAGGCCTTGAGCGAAGCCAAGATCAATCTGAGCTGGGTCAATCCTGATCCTGATTACATGAAGGCGGTTCACTCATTCATCGCGTCGATCCTGATGCCAGGTGCGAACGGAAAGGAAACTCCCTTTGTTGCCTCGCTCAGTGGCCTGCTACCGCAACTGCGACTATTCGGGGCGGTCAATTCCCTCGCCCAGGTGGTGCTCAAGATCACGGTTCCCGGGGTGCCGGACTTTTACCAGGGTAGCGAACTGTGGGACCTGAGCCTGGTGGACCCGGATAACCGGCGTCCGGTGGACTATGGCGTGCGAGCAAGCTCGCTGGATGCGCTGCAGGCGCTCGAAGCGAGCCAGGGCCCGGCGGCGGTGTGCACCGATCTGCTCGCCAGGCTGGAGGATGGACGCGTCAAGTTATGGGCGACCCATCGGGCACTCGCCCTGCGGCGTCAAGAACATGCGCTCTTCCGTAAAGGCGAATACGTCGCGCTCGAGGTTGCGGGCGAACGCAAGGAACATGTCATCGCATTTCTGCGCCGCGATCGGGCGACCGGGCGAAGCGTTCTGGCGGTGCTGCCGCGCTTCGCCTGCACGCTGATGCGAGGCAAGGTACAACTGCCGCTGGGCGAAGCCTGGGGGAAAGATCAACTGCGGGCTGGCGTTCCCCCGGGAACAAGCTATCGCAATGTCTTCACCGGGGAAATCGTGACAGCAGCAGAAGACGGGATCGCGTTGAGTGCTATCTTTGCCAATTATCCGGTGGCGCTTTTTCTTAGCGAGGGGTAGCACTCAACCTAAATGCTGCTGCAGGAAGCGATAGGCGGTCTCCCGCATCTCCGCCGTAAAGACGTGATCGCCCGGCCAGAGAGCAAGCACCAGCATTCCTTCCGGAAAGCTGGATCGCGCGTACTGAAACATGGCCTCGGCTCCCCGGGACCATTTATCGTCCGCGGTCGCTTGCAGAAGCAACGCGCGCGGGGCCACCAGCTTGAGGACATCTTCCACATCCCCCAGTTCGAGGATGCCGGGTAAGCAAAATTCCATCTGGATGCCGGTGTCGTGGGTGAACGACTGCTTGTAGTTCACGCATCCGCAATTGGAGACGGAGGCGCGAATGCGGTCGTCGATGGCAGGAGCCCAGATGGCCATTCGGCCACCGTAAGAGTGACCGATAAATCCCATCCTGTGGGGATCGACTTCGGGCCGGGCCGAAAGGTAATCCATACCCACGCCTACGTCATGGAGGCATTTGGCAAGGAATGTCCTACCCTGGACGAGGCGGGTTGCGAGTTCGAAATACTCTGCGTCGCCGTGAGGATTGCTCCAGTTCCGCTCTTCAAAAGCCAAGGCGTCGGGCGCGAGAACGACGTAGCCGCGCTGGGCGAGTTCAGCGGCGTAGGCCTGATCCGGATCGCCAGCTAAGCCAACTACCTCACTTTTTCCCAGATGGAACTGCCGCGCATGTTGGTGGTGGGCAAAGATCGCGGGAGCGGCGTTTTGTTGCACTTGCTTGGGCCGCAGAAGGAAGGACCGGACGCGCTCATTGGGTTCGACGGCGTACTCGATCGTTTCTCGAAAATAGAGACCACAATCGATCGTTTCCAGTACCACAGCGTCGAGCGGGCAGCGTACGGGGAACGGGCCGAGAAGTTGTAGCAGCGCCTGACGATCCATGAGGGCCATTATCAAGCCTAAAGTCCTGCTCCGCCACGCCGATAGGCCTATTGAAAAAACCGGATGCGGGAGCAGACTGCGGCGATCGGCAGGAGACTTCCTCGTCAAGGCCGCTGCTCGATCCTTTCTCGAACGGTTGCTCCCTAACAATCCCGTAAGGGGGTAGTAGGACAACGCTCCCTCGGCTGCTTTTGCAAATCGTCCAGGTGACTTTAAGAAAGTTATTTGCCACCGTGACTGTCGGTATCCTCACATTGGTAGTCCTTGCCCGCAGCAGCGCGTTGGGCGTTTCCCCTCGCCGGTAATTGTCTACCCAATCGTTATTGCTACCTGGCGCAGTGGTGGCTGGTTTGATGAGCGTCGCAAAGGATGGTCTGATCGCCGCTTCCGCCGCGGATAGTGCCTAAGCGTAGCTCAGGCTTTCGGTGGCTCGACCCAGCCGTCGCGATCTGTCAGCTCGGCAAGTTGAGCCAATCCGTGGGCTTGTTCGCTGGTCAGTGCACCGGGCGCCATCCGCCACGTCCAGTTATTCTCTGGCATCGCAGGCGTATTCATCCGACCCTCCGAACCCAGCACCAGGATGTCCTGCACCGGAAAGAGGCAAACATCGGCCACAGACGTGGAGGCCGCGCGAATCAACGTCCATACCACGTCATTGGGTGAGGGATTCAGATACTCAAAAACCGCTGTACGCTCGCTCTCGTTCGCGCCGTGCTGCCACCACCCCAGGGTAGTGTCGTTGTCGTGGGTGCCGGTGTACACCACGGTATTGTTTTCATAGCGATGCGGCAGGTAGTTATGCGCCCCACGACCGCTGAAGGCAAATTGCAATACGCGCATGCCCGGCAGATCGAATTGTTCACGGAGCGAATCGACTTCGCGGGTAATCAGCCCGAGGTCCTCGGCGATCAAGGGCAGATCACCCAATTGCTTGCGCAAGGTGGTAAAGAGTGCGGCGCCGGGGGCCTTTACCCATTCCCCATGAATGGCGGTGTCGTGCTCGGCAGGAATTGCCCAGAAGGCTTCAAAACCGCGAAAGTGGTCGAGCCGGATAATGTCGTACAGGGCAAGTGCGCGGCGCATGCGATCCACCCACCAGTCGAAGCCGCGGCTTTCCAGCACATCCCACTTGTAAAGTGGATTGCCCCACCTCTGGCCGGTCGCGCTGAAATAATCCGGGGGCACACCGGCGACCCGAATGGGTGACAGGTCTTCATTGAGCTCAAAAATTTCCCGGTGAGTCCACACGTCGGCACTGTCGAAATTGACGAAGATCGCAACATCCCCAATGAAGCGAATGTCGCGCTCCGAGCAATAGGCACGCAGGGCCTTCCACTGCTCGTCGAAGGCGAATTGGATGGCTTGCTGAATCTCTAGTTCGTCCCGGCTTTCCTGCTGCAGTTGGAGCAGCGCCGCAGCGTCGCGATGCGCCAGTTCACTCGGCCAGGAAGACCAGGTGCCGGACTGAAATTTCTGCCGTAAGACGCTGTAACGGACGTAATCCTGCAGCCAGAAGGCATTTTCTTCGCGGAAGCGCTGGAAGCGTCCCCACTGGCGATCGTCGTGGTGTGACAGAAAGTTGCGTGCAGCCTCCAATAGCAGAGGCCACTTATGCTGCTCCACTTCCTCAAAGCGAACGTTTCCAGCGCGGCCTGGAAGACCGGCGATGCGGTCAGCCGCAATCCAGCCAGCTTCTACCAGCTTCTCCAGACTGATTAACGACGGATTGCCGGCAAACGCGGAAAGAGCCGCATAAGGAGAATTGCCATAGCCGGTTGGGCTCAGGGGCAGCACTTGCCACAGGCGCTGTTTAGCGGAGGCCAGAAAGTCGGCAAAAGCATACGCGGCCGGGCCAAAGTCTCCGATACCTCCATAGGAAGGCAAGGAGGAGATGTGAAGGAGGAGTCCCGACGATCGTTCAAGGGCCATTTAGTACCTGGTAGGGAGGCGAGGAGAGCCTTCGTTTGAGGAAGATACCAACAGAATCTTACCCAGGCTTAATGTCACGGGCTGCTTGCAACTCTTCCGGAGAGACTTTCTTAGTTAGTTAAAATTTCATCCAGGAACGCTAGCTTTGCATTCCCTGGGGCAGGCCGGTCTGCGCTTTCTTGTTCATGCGAATGCCACCCTGCTTCTCATAGCGATCGGTCAGAGAGGTCACGAAGACAGAAAACATTTGCTCTCGCCGTTCGCTGAGCAGCTGCTCGCGCGTGGCATCGAAATTCTTGGTTATTTCGTCTGCAGCCGGTTCCTGCTTGTCATCGATCTTAGCGACGATGCCACTGTGCCCCGTGTTGATCGGCTTACTGAATTGACCGACTTTCAGATCGAAAAGGTCGGGAGCCGCCGTAGCCAACTCACCGATATCGGGCACCTGACCGGTGTGCGCCACAAGCTCGCTGGTCTTGACGGTCGCACCCACTTCCTTCGCCGCCTGGGCCAGGTTGTTCTCTACATGCGCTTTGTCGGCCAACTCATTGGTCTTGCGCGCCAGCAACTGGGGCAACTGCTGCTCCCGGAAGTCGTCCACCAGGTGCGACTTGTAATCCTCAAATGCTGGAGCGTGCGCCGCCTTCAAGTCTTCCAGTTGGAAGACCGCGAAACCCTCGCCGGTTCCACTCACCTGCGGAGCCGATCCCGCTTTGGCACTAAAGGCCTGGGTCAACAATTTAGATCCGTCTGCAAGGCCGGGGAGCACTGCATTCTGTTGCAGGTAATCGGTTGTCACCACCTGCAGGTGGTGCGCTTCCGCGGTTTTTGCCAGGCCCGACTTCGCCGCTTCGGTGGACAATTGCTGAGCATAACTGGCTTGCTGATCTGATTCCTGCTGGCGGGTCAAGGTAGCCAGGATCTGGCCCTTCACTTCCTGCAGAGGTTTCAAGTGTGCGGTTTGTTTCTCTTCCACCTTGAGGATGTGGTAGCCAAACTGCGTCTTAACCAGATCGGAAATTTGCCCCGGCTGCAGAGCGAAAGCTGCCTGCTCAAACGCCGGAACTGTTACTCCGCGTTGAATCATGCCCAACTCGCCACCCTGATCTTTGCTGCCCGGGTCATCGGAGTTGGCCTTGGCGAGCGCATCAAAATCACCACCGGCTTTGATTTGCTGCAAAAGGTCTTCAGCCTTTTGCTTCGCGGCCGCATCGGTCTTGGCGTCTGCCCCAGTTGGCACCTTGATCAGGATGTGCCGCACTTTGACTTCTTCCGGCACCTGAAAATCCTTTTGATGTTGCTGGTAGTACTGCTGCACCTGCTGATCGGTCACGGGGGAAGCACCACCCGGAACGTCGGTCGGCTTCAAAGCGAAGTAGGCCACCTTGCGCGTCTCAGGCACAGCGTCCTTGTAGCGGGCAGCATTCTGCTTGAAAAATGCCTGTAGCTCGGCGTCCGTTGGGTTGATCTGCTTGCGCAGGTCCTCAGCGTTGATCACCGCATAGTCAAACTTGATCCTGGTTCCCTGTTGCCGGTACGCGTCGCGTACATCCTGGCCGGAGACCGTGATACCGCCGGTCACCATGGCTTCGAGCCGATTAATCTCAATCTCTTTCTTGACCTGGCTTTCGAAGTCCTGGATTGAGGTGTGAAAGTAGTTGGACACGAAATCGGCGTATTTATCCTCACCGATGAATTGTCCGCCGGGGAAGAGCGCCTGGGAGAAGGGCCCGGTTTGCATCGCGCGGCGCAGATCCGCATCGCCAACCTGCAAGCCCAAACGGTTCGCTTCCTGCAACAGCACTTCGCGCTGGATCAGGGCTTGCGCTGCCTGCGGCATGATGTACGGCAACACCATATCCGGATAGTGCTTTTGCTGCAGAATCCGTTCCGCAACCTGCTGCACTTCGGGGGTGGTGATGGTGGTGGTGGTGCCGAAATAGCGGCCTAACACCCCTCCACTGTGCACTGTTGCGTAAGTATCAGAAGCAGTGTCCGTGTCGGCAAAAATGCCCGGCACCAGCGTAATCACCATGGTGACTACGGCGACAGCAATGATAACGATGAAGATGATTTTGACGACGCGATTGTCTTTTTGCAGAAAACGGATCATGGGTAGGAGAACCTTTAGAGCGTATTGCAGAGACCTTGCTCGCTCTGCGGGACTTGACAAGTATAGATCACGAGCGGCCTCGAGTTAAGGAAGCCCCCGGGCCTGTTCGCCGGATAGCCCCGCGAGCTTGCAGGCGTCGCTGGAATTGCTGGCGGCTCACGTAGCAGTCCGCCCGCCGGGTCAATCAAGCCCAAACAGAAAACCCGGGTCTGGGGACCCGGGTTTGTGGCCGCGCAGGGCTCTTGAACAGCCCTTATCTCCAGCGGCCGCCGTAGTAGTACCCGCGGCCGTACGGATAACCGTAAGCATAAGGGTATGCGTAGGGACCATAGCCGTACGGATAGGGCGCAGGCGCATACCCGTAAGGTGGCGGAGGAGGAGGATATCCTGCGTAGCCGTAGGGCGCAGGCGGGTAGCGACGAGAAGGCGGAGCGGAGCTCGCCTCCAGGCGGTACGCATCCTGCATTGAGATTGGCTGGACGGTGGCCGGGCTGGTCAGATGAAAGCTGACCAACGCCTCGGGAGGAAGGACGCTACGCGGACCCGGGGTCGCTGCGGAAGCGCCCAGCCCAACGCCGGTACCGGCCACCGCACCGATGGCAGCACCGGGGCCGCCTCCGGCGATGGCGCCGATCACTGCACCCAACGCGGCAGTACCTACAGTATTGCCCGCGGTGTAACCGCCCTTGCCCGGGCCATTGGTACTGAAGACATCGGTTGCCAACGAGTAGGAATTGCCGCCGAGACTAAGGCCGGTCAACTGCAGCGCGATGCTGGCGCCACCCTTCAACTCGCCGGGCTTCTTGACATCTACTACCTTGCCGGTCACCGCGGCTCCGCGCGGGATGGCCAGTACATTCCCGACATACACGCTTTGGGCTACCGTGCCCTGGAAGTAGTCCCCAATCTTCACTTTCTTCGAGTCCAGCGGTTCGCTGGTGCGAACCGGTAGCAACAAACCAGCTGTCAGGGTAACCGGGCCGGAGGGAGGAGCTACCTGCTGCGGACCCTGATATTGATTGGCCTGGTTTTGCCCGGGCTGGTAGGCGGGGCGAGGGGGCTGTCCATAGCCGACGCCCGGGCCGTTCGCAGGACCCTGGTTCGGGTATTGGCTGGGCGCTTGATTCGGGTATTGGCCGGGCGCTTGGTTCGGGTCCTGATTTTGGTTCGGATCCTGACTTTGCCCAGGGTATTGGGTCGGTCCTTGATCCGCGCTTTGGTTGGCACCCATGCTCGGATCCTGCGCGGAGGTGTCGGACGGCGGAATCTGCCCATTCTGTGCATCGGGCGGCGGGCCTGCCTGGCCCCAGTTACCCTGCTGACCCGGCGCCGGTGTCTGTTGCCCGGTAGTGTTGCTCTGCGCAAAGGCAGAGGGAACCAAGGCCGGAGCCAGCGCCAGGCCAGCGCTCAGCGTTCCGGAAAGCACCCATTGCAAATGATTTTTCCTATTCAAGTACATCTTGTAACCCCCTTGCCCAGGCGAGAAGCCCGATCCATCCGCTGGGGCACACTGCATAGACGGTAAATAACCACAGTCCGTCACTCAGTCTGAACCCAGTTTTCCGTCAAAAGTTCCCCGATTCTGCTTGTGTCGTCATTATTTTTTGTTTGCGGCAACGGCCAATGCCCCCTTCGTTGTAGCGGGAACAGCTCTTTTATGTCGTCTCTCTTTGCAGGCTCCCCTGTGGTCATGGTAGACATGCTTGCATGCCTGCCATCACGGAAAAGCGTCTGCACCTGAGCGAGATCGCTCCGCACATCATTCAATCGGAAATACGCTCCATGACGGTGGAGTGTGACGCGGTCGGAGGAGTAAACCTCGCCCAGGGAGTATGCGACACCCCGCTTCCCGCCCCGGTCATGGAAGCGGCTATCCAGGCGATCCACGACGGCTACAACATCTATACCCGTCTGGATGGTGTGGCCGTGCTGCGCGAGGCAATCGCAGAAAAATTCGAACGCCATAATCACCTGGTCACAAACCCTGACACGGAGATCCTGGTCACTTCCGGAGCCACTGGGGCTATGTCTTCGGCTTGCCTCGCGCTGTTCGATCCGGGCGATGAGATCATCCTCTTCGAGCCGTTTTACGGTTACCACTACAGCACATTGCTTTCCATGCGGATCAAGCCCGTACCGGTGCCCCTCGCGGCGGCCACCTGGGAGATTGATTTCGATCGCCTGCGCGCGGCGATCACTCCGCGCACCCGTTGCCTGATCATCAATAGCCCTGGCAACCCCTGCGGCAAGGTATTTACCCAGACCGAGTTGGAAGCGATCGCCGCCCTGGTTATCGAACATGACTTGTTCGTTATGACCGACGAGATTTACGAGTACTTCGTTTACGAGGGTCAGTCCCACGTCAGCCCGGCGACGATTCCTGGTATGGCGGAGAGGACCATCACGATTTCAGGGTTCTCCAAGACATTCAGTATGACCGGCTGGCGGGTCGGTTACCTCTCCGCCAGCAGCAAGTGGATCCCGGCCATCGGCTACTTCCACGATCTCGGTTACGTCTGCACGCCCTCCCCTTTCCAATACGCTGCCGCGGCGGGACTGCGGGCTTTGCCCGACAGCTTTTACCACGGGCTGGCGACCGAGTACCAGGAGAAGCGGGACAAGATTTGCGAGGCTCTGACGGTGGCGGGCCTTACCCCCGCGGTGCCCGCCGGCGCCTATTATGTGCTGGCCGATGCGACCCACATCGAAGGCGATCGGGCCAGCATCAAATCTCGCAACCTGCTCAAAGCGACTGGGGTAGGAGCCGTGGCCGGCTCGGCGTTCTATGGCGCCGGCAGGGGTGAGAATGTCTTGCGGTTCTGCTTCGCCAAGCAGACATCGGAGCTCGATCGGGCTTGCAAGGCGCTAAAAAGCTTTCGCGCGTAAGCCAGCGGAAAAACGTCAGTTTCTCCCACAAGCGACCGCCCGAAAGGGGGTCAGGCGCTGCCGTCGCAAACACCACGTGGACCAGGCAACATACGTGACGGCGAAGCATCTCTTCAGCCGTCCCTTCGGGACTGGATTGGCACTGGTTTTTGATAAAGTTCGATAAAATTCGATCGTTTTTGGTTGTTTTGGAGCGTTGGCAATCCTGCCCGCCGCGGGGCGAGGTAGTGCTCGCACAAGGCTGCCGTCGCAAACACGTGGACCAGGCAACATACGTGACGGTGAAGCATCTCTTCAGCCGTCCCTTCGGGACTTCTCTTCGGGGTTCGTGTGTACCCAGGACTGTCGTCCTGGGCTATTTTCAGCCAGAGCTGTCCAAATGAGTTGTCGAGCCGATTGTGTGGGTGCTGATTTTATTGGACAGACTGCAGCCGAGGCCCGGTTTTGCGAAATCAGGTTGGGTTGATCGAGAAAGTGCTGAAGGCTGTGCTTTGTATCAGGGCACGACTAGTCGGGCCGCACAGTCGCAACAAGAATTTGGGCTTCAGCCCCTGCGCTCCTCTTCTTGTCCAGCACGTGGACCCTTGGGTTTGCTGCGGTATTGGCCATTCCAGGGGCTAAACAGGCTGCGGAAAAACTCCGAGAGCCACCACAAGCCCTACCCCCTGGACGGGTGCCTCATGTTCGCCCCAGCGTACATGGGCGGGAAATGACATTTTTCGAATGCTCTTACTCCATCTGTCACGGTGTGATTCATCGAGAGAAAGCATTGGAGGGCTTCGCCCGTCATATTCGGCCCATGTACGCTGGGGCGAACATGGGGCACCCGTCCAGGGGGTAGGGCTTGTGG
>Ga0182015_10001627_pt1 | contig 29149 bp, 26 predicted proteins | sample 712P3MmetaG_FD_120478 | JGI IMG/M metagenome (GOLD analysis project Ga0182015, IMG submission 120478) | Permafrost microbial communities from Stordalen Mire, Sweden - 712P3M metaG | ecosystem: Environmental > Terrestrial > Soil > Wetlands > Permafrost | place: Sweden: Stordalen | collected... | reverse complement strand
CCTGCACGGCGAGGATCGACGAGGCGATGGCCCGACTCTGTGACTTGGTCGTCGCCACGACGATGGACTTGAAGTTCTTGTCGCCCGAGACGCCCATGGCGTCGCGCAGTAGTCGACGTCGCAGGTCGGCTGGCTCACAGGGATAGCCGCTGTAGAAGGCCATGTCCGGCTCTTCCGGACCGAACTCCTCTCGGTGATGGGCGAAATGCGCGCGCCGGTAGATCGAGATCGGCACCATGGCCGGATAGGCGATCAACCACTTGCCCACGAAGTCGTTGGCGCGCTTGTTGGTGAAGAGGAGCTTGTGGGCCGACTCGTGCATCAGGATCGCGAATCGCGCGTGCATCGGTCCCATCAGAATGAAGACGGCGATCGCGGCAACCCACCCGAAGCGCACACCCACGTAAGCGAGCCCCGCGGTCCAGAGCCAGACCATGGTGAATGCTCGGACGTTGCGCCAGTTCTCGATCTGGCGATAGTTCTTCCGCAGTTCGGGAATCGCCATGCCGTTCACCAGGAGTCGCTCGGTCGGTAGGACGTCGGGCAGTTCTTCGGGACTCGGGACGAGTTCGATCGACATGGGCCAATCATAAGTTCAGCGTGGTTTCAATTCCCTGACGGCCCCCGTGACAGTATTCACTCGAGTCGGACCGAAAGCTTCATTGCACTTTCGGCCCGTCCATTAGGTTTATGGGCGTCTCGACGAAGGGATGGTCCTGATCAAGAAGCTCGTTCGTCGTTTCGACGACTACCAACGCATTCACTCCTCGATGGCCTTCACTATCGGCGTCGCGCGGAAATACGTTGAAGACCGTGGCCCGTCGCTCGCCGCTCTCCTCGCTTACTACGGTGTGCTCTCGCTCTTCCCGCTACTGCTGGTGCTCTTCACCGCGCTCGGTCTTCTCTTCAGTCACGACCCGTCGCTCCGCAATCGCGTGATCCACTCCGCGCTCTCCCAGTTCCCGGTCGTGGGCAAGTCACTCGACGGTCACGATGCCATCTCGGAGTTGCGCGCCAAGGGGCTCGGTCTGGCCGTTGGTCTCGTGGGACTCTTCTGGGGCTCGCTCGGAGTGACCAAGGCCGGTCAACGCGCCATGGCTGACGTCTGGAACGTCCCGCAACTGAACCGCCCGCACTTCGCGCGTCGCATCGGGCGCGGTCTGTTGTTCTTGGGGATATTGGTGCTCGACGTGGTTCTCTCGACGGCGCTGGCCGGTCTGGCCACCTTTGGCGGACACGCGCTTTGGCTGCAGATTGTTGCGGTCGTCGTGGGACTCGTCATCAACGTCGTGTTGTTCGTGCTGGGATTTCGGATTCTCACGCCGAATTCAATTGCGACGAGAACGCTGATGACCGGAGCGGTCATCGCCGCGCTCGCCTGGAGTGTCCTGCAGTACCTAGGGACGTGGCTGGTCGGACACGAACTTCGCCACGCCAGTCAGCTCTACGGTTACTTCGGCAGCATCCTGGGATTGGTGTCGTTCCTCTTCATCGCGGCCGAGGTCACGTTGATCGCCGCGGAGATCAACGTAGTGAAGTCACGTCATCTCTACCCGCGAAGTCTCACGCCGCCGTTCACGCCGGCCGACGAGGCCGTGCTCACCGCCCTCGCACAGCAGGCCCAGCGCTCCAAGATCCAGACCGTGGACGTGGTGTTCGCGACACCCGAGACCGATGCCGTCACGACAGAACCAGTAGTTGAACTCGACGTGACGCCGTGGAGCGAACCTAACTGAGTTGTCTTCTCAGGTCGTTTCGACGGAGAAGCGTGGTGCCATGACGACTTTTAGTGGGCCTTCGAATCCATCGAGTCCTTCGAGGCCGTTGAGTCCGTCGAGTCCGTCGCTGGTCGTCACGTAGTTGCGCTTGCCCCACGTGCGCGGCACGGCCTTCAATTCGCAGTGCAGGTCGATGCGCTCCTGCTGGGCGATCATCGTCAACGCGATGATCGCGATGATCACGCCGGAGGCGACGAAGACGAAGCCCAGAGAGTACGACATTAGGGATTTCACGCAGGTGGAGTCGAGGCCGGAGCGCGCAGCGGCACCGGTGGCCGTGCTCACCGTGCAGGTGGCGCCTTGGGCGTGCGCTCGAGTGAGCGTCCAAATCCCGAAGGCCATTACCGCGAGGCCGAGGCCGATCACTGTTCTCTTGAGCGTCATATGGCCCTCCCTTGCTAGGTCCATAAGTAGGCATACGTTGCCGACTTCGCAAAACTCGTCGGAACTACTGGACTCGGTGTCCGCTCTCTTTTCGATCACTCCCCGACCAGGGTGAACGCGAGTAGTCAGAACTGTACGAAACGTGTAGCAAATCGCAATGGGGAAATTGTCAAATGACTCACAACAAGTCGAGACGGTGACGCCGACGACGGCCAACCGCGAGTTATCGACCGGTATTGGTGAGTTCTGCCGAGACGTCCCATAACCGCCGAGCCATGTCGTAGTCCATCGCACGTGGTGCGGTCTTGTGGATGACGGGATAGCCGCGCAGGTGTCCGATACCGTCCGGACCGACGTAACTGCCGCCGGGAATGTCCTCGGCCGCGGCATACAGCGTCGGCAATGCGCCCTTGGCGGCGTCGTTGCAGAGGCGCTGTGTGAGGCGACTCGCGAAGCCGTCCAGGCCGCGCACGTGCGCGACGAGATTCGTCCGGGCGATCCCCGGATGGGCCGCCACCGCGCGCACCGTACTGCCGCTTTCGCTCAGTCGTCGCTGCAACTCGAGCGTGAACAAGAGATTGGCCAGTTTCGAGTCGCGGTAGGCCGTCATGGCGACGTAGGGCCGGTGATCGAAGTGCAGGTCCTCGAGATGGATCACGCCTCGCGTGTGCACGACCGATGACACCGTGACGACGCGCTCCGTTATGTGCGGCAAGAGCAGGTTCGTGAGCGCGAACGGGCCGAGGTGGTTGGTTCCCATATGCAACTCGAAGTCGTCGATCGTGCGAAAAGCCGGCGCCATCATGATGCCCGCGTTGTTGATCAACACGTCGAGGTCACCGCTCCACTCGGCGGCAAAGGTCCGTACGGATTCGAGATCGGCCAGATTGAGTTCACGAACCTCGTTCGAACCAACGAAGTCCTTCGCGGCGGCGCGACCCTTCTCGACGTCTCGAACCGCGAGAACTACGCGCGCGCCGTGGGCACAAAGTTCGCGTGCGGTCACGAGACCAATGCCGTTGGAGGCACCGGTAACGACGAACGTCCGCCCGGCGAGAACTGACAAATCCTTCGCCGTCCATTTCTTTGATGCCATTGCTCAGTTCCAATCCTCAGTGCGCGAAGCGCTCGACCAACCTTATGACAGCGATTCTCTGGGAAGATGGGGCGGGTGACCCCGAGCGAAAGTTTCTCCTGTCGATTAGAAAGTTCTTGTCGATTCGACCGGAGTCACCGCGTCGATGGTGGTGAGAGGTTCACTGGGAACTTCACCGGAGGGAGCAGTCATGGCGCAGTATCTAGTACTGATTTACTCGAACGAGGCATCGTGGGCCACCACGGACGACGATTTCTCGAAGAAGATCATGGACGGACACAACAAGTTCGGCGAGAAGCACGGCGCGTCGCTACGCGGCGGGAACGCCCTGGAGCCCGAAATGACGGCGACGTCGATTCGGACCGACGACTCGGGCAAGTCCGTCACGACCGACGGGCCGTTCGCGGAGACCAAAGAGGCCCTCGGCGGCTACTACGTGATCGAGGCCGACGACCTCGACACCGCGATCGCCATCGCCAAGGACATTCCGTCGCCGTTCGGCGGTCTTGAGGTTCGACCGATTCGAGTAATGAGCTGAACATCAGCCTCGACGATCAAAGTCCGGCCGTTGCCGCTGCCGTCGCGAACGCCCACCGCCACGAGTGGGCGTTCGTGCTGGCGGCCACGATTCGAATCACCCGGGACTTTGACGTCGCCGAGGAGTGCGTGCAAGACGCCTTCGCCCGGGCGCTGGCGACCTGGAGCCAGCAGGGCATACCGTCAAACCCGGGCGCGTGGCTCACGACCGTGGCGCGACGACGAGCGATTGACGTGGGGCGACGTCGAGACGTCGCGGTTCGCTCGCAGCGTTACCTCGTCGTCGAAAGCACCGGCGCCGAATCAGCACTGACTGACGGCGAGTTCGAGGACGACCGTCTTCGACTGATCTTCACGTGCTGTCACCCGAGCCTCGCGACCGACACTCAGGTGGCGCTCGCGCTGCGCATGCTCTGTGGGCTGAGTACCACCGAGGTCGCCAAGGCGTTCCTGGTGAAGGAGGGGGCGATGGCGGCTCGGATAACGCGGGCCAAGAAGAAGATCGCCCTCGCCCGAATCCCCTACCGAGTGCCCGAGCGCTCCGAACTTCGTGGTCGCATCGACGCGGTGCTGCTGGTGATTCATCTGCTCTTCACCACCGGTCACACGGCGCCCGTCGGTGAGAACCTCTCCCAGGTCGACCTCGTCGAACGAGCGCTCGACTTGGCGCGCATGTTGCACAGTCTGTTGCCCGATGACGCCGAGGTAACGAGTCTCCTGGCGCTTATTCTGCTCACCGATTCACGTCGGGGTGCTCGGCAGGGAGCCAACGGGGAGTTCCTCAAACTCGAAGAACAGGACCGTTCCAAATGGCACCGCGACTCGATTGACGAGGGTTTGGTCCTCGTTGGTAAATCAATCCGACGAGGGCGACCCGGTCGCTTCACGCTGATGGCCGCCATCGCGGCCGTACATTCGAGCGCGTCGCACTGGGACGAGACCGACTGGGCCGAGATCGTCGGGCTCTACGACCTTCTACTTGACACGTGGCCCTCACCGGTCGTCGCTCTGAACCGCGCCGTGGCGCTCAGTTTCGCCGAGGGTCCCCAGGCCGGGCTCGACGCCCTCGCAGTGTTAGGCGCGGAGCCCCAGTTGAGCACGTATCCGTATTTGGCGGCCGCGCGCGGCGACTGTCTCGAGCGCCTCGATCGAGTCGCTGAGGCACGTGATGCATTCGAAGAGGCGGCCATGTTGACTGAGAATCTCGTTGAACGAGACTTCCTCCAACTGCGGATCAGTCAACTCAGTTAGAGGGTCCAACTGCCGGAAGGTCAAATCCCTCCGTCCGACGACCGTTGTGGAAGCGTCGCCTACCATTCAGGTGATTCTCGCTCGACCGAGGTGTGAGCACGACAACCATCAGAGGACTCAATGAAGATTCGGATATGGCTCTCGGTACTGGCCTCCATGGCTGTATTCGCCGCAACGAGTGAACCGTCGGGAGCGGCTTCAACTTCGACGCCTTACGCTCAGATGAAGAGCATCGTCGCCGACGCCGACGCCGAACTCTCCGTGCGCGTCACGACCACGGCGACGGCGTCCGGCATGCGAGTGGTGCAAGTCACCAACGCCGGACGAAGCGCCGGTCGACAGACCGTCACCCTCTCCGACGGTGGAAAGAGCAACACCCTCATCGCCGAACTGGTCGCGGGCAATCTGTACGTCAAGGGCGACAACACGATTCTCACGACGTACTTGGCACTGTCGCAGACGAACGCGAACGAACTCGCCGGTCAGTGGTTCGGGATTCCCAAGAGCAGTGGCTACTACGCGGAAGTCGCCGAAGGTCTGACGATCTCAACTGGTATGGCCGAAGTCACGATGACGAGTTCCGTGGCCAGTTCTCCGGAAGTGACGCTCGCCGGCACGAAGGTTGAGGTCTTGAAGGGTTCGACCGTCAAGTCGAAACTCTCACCGTCGTTCAAAGAGACGCTCTACTTCAGTACCGCGAGCAAGCCACTTCCCGTCGAAGTCACCCAGAGCGTCCAAGGCTCAGTGGGGACGATCAAGTTCAGCCACTGGAATGAGAAGATCGATGTGGTCGCACCCAAGATCACGTTGCACCTGAATTGAGATGGATCCCTTCATCAGTGCGACGCTCTATTTCAATACGTCAGTGGTGCCCGGCCGATCGAAGTCACCGGGACTCTTAAAGGATCAAAAGCGACAATTCTTTCAGTCGCTGGGGCGAGAGAGTCAATCTGTTCGCGCCAGAGGCCACGCTTCCACTCGGCTAGTCATGGCTACAGAGTGCACTACGCCCGAGCTGGTAACTGGTCCAATCGGATCGAGTGGTGCTTGTGGCAGTTCTCACAGGTCGCACGGAAGATCTCGAGCAGCGGTATCAGTGGGATGAAGAAGATAGTGAGGATCCGCTTTATACCGATCACCTGGTGAAAGTGTTTTCCACCGCACTTCGGACAGTCGAGTTCGTAACGGCCGATTTCGCGCGAGCGCCTCCGCATTCCGAAGAAAAACAACAAGTGAAGCCTCCCCTCGAGCATTTCCCGGTCGCTACAGCAGCCCCTAAAACGCTTTCGAGATCGTCACGATTCCGTCGGCGCGAGCGGCGGATCCCACGTAATCGAAGCAACCCTCTCGTCCTTGACGTAGCCGTGCTCGACGAACCACTTGGCCGAGTCGAAGAGCGCGAATGACGCGGGGCGCGACGAATAGCCGATCTCCGTGCGCGCCCGCGAATCATCGAACGTCATGGTCGTCGACGCCATCTGGGCCGCTTCCAGCGAGACCCGAGGTTCTCGTCCCAGCACGTCCCCCTCGATGAAACTCGAGACGTAGCCCGCGATCATCGGGAAGGCCGACGGGAAACGACGCTCCGCCGGCGCCAGACCGGTCACCTCGGACAGTGTTCGGAGTAGTTGCGCCATTGTGATGTTCTCGCCCCCGCAGATGTAGCTACGACCTTGACGTCCGCGCTCGAGGGCGAGGAGGTGACCGGCCGCGAGGTCATCCACGTGCGCGACGTTCATCGCGGTGTCGACGTAACCGGGCATGCGGCCGTTCAGGTAGTCGAGCACCACTTTGCCCGACGGCGTCGGCCGATGGTCGTAGGAGCCGTGGGGCATTGTCGGCAGCACCAGTACGACCGGCGCACCCTGGGCCGCGAGGCGCAGAACCTCGTGCTCGGCGACGTACTTCGTCTGCTTGTAGTTCCCGTAGAGGTGCGAGATGTCGGCGACGTCGTCTTCGTTTGACGGCCGTCCTTCCTTCGTCTCCCAGAGCCCCAGCGTTGCGACCGTGGACGTGAAGACGATCCGGTCGACGCCCGCGCTGGTCGCGGCGCGAACGACGTTCTGGCTGCCCCGGACGTTGACGTCGTAGAACGCGGACGCGTCCTTGGGCCAGAAACCGAACTTGGCCGCGAGGTGGAAGCAGTATTTCGCCCCGTCAAAGGCTCCCGCCAACTGGTCTTCTTTGGTGATGTTCACCTCTCGACGTTCGACGTCGAGTCCTTCGAGGTTCGACGTCGCCGCGCCGGGCTCGAGCAGTGCCACCACGTCGACACCCCGAGCGAGCAGTGCGCGCACGACGGCCGAACCGATGAAGCCGGCCGCTCCTGTGACCACCACGGAGTCGCCTTTGTGTAGTTCGAAACTCACTGAGCGGCCACGACCCGCTTGGAAGTGGGACTTCGGCGCAAGATCCCCTTGGTCATCGTCACGCCGAACTCGACGAGTGAGGCACCGCTTCGCTCGGCCTCGCCGAGGAGTTCGTCCAGCGCATTGACGAACAGGTCGATCTCCGCTTCGCCGGCGATGAGCGGCGGCAAGAGCTTGATCACGTTGATGTTGTCGGCGGCCACCTGCGTCAGGATCCGGTAGCGATGAAAGAGCGGGACGACGAGCGTCTGGGTGAACATCGCGGTGCGCGTCGCCTCGATCAACCGCCATCGGCGGCGCGCGCCGCGCGACGTCGGGCGTCCGAACTCGATACCGATCATTTGCCCTCGTCCGCGGATGACATGAAGGAACTCGTGGCGCGACGCGAGCTCTTCGAGTCGGACCCGCCACACGTCACCCATGGCCGCCGCGTGCTCGACGATGTGCTCGTCGTCGAAGACCGAGAGCGTGGCCAGTCCCGCAATCATGGCCATCGGATTGTTCTTGAACGTCGTGGAATGCACCATCGCGCGGTCCATCGAGCTGTAGGTGCCGCGAAGTATCTTGTCGCTCGTCAACATCGCTCCCACGGGCACGTAGCCACCGGAGAGCGCCTTGGAGATCGTGACGATGTCGGGGGCGAGCCCGTAGTGCTCGAAGGCGTAGAAGGCGCCCGTTCGACCCAGTCCGGTCTGCACCTCGTCGCAGATGAAGAGCGCGCCCGCCGCATGCACGGCGTTCTCAAGTTCGCGCCAACGTTCCGCGTCGAGCTCGTAGACGCCCTTCCCCTGGATCGGCTCGACGATGAAGGCCGCGACGTCGCCGCGCTTCAGCTCTCGCACCAGCGCGTCGAGATCGCCGAAGGGGATCTCCGTCGTGTCGGCCAAGAGCGGACCGAATCCCTCGCGAAAGTCGGCCGACCCGTTGACGGCGAGCGCACCCATCGTGAGGCCGTGGTACGCGTGCGAGTGATACAGGATGCGTCGACGGCCCGTGCTCGCGCGCGCGAACTTGAGCGCCGCCTCGACCGCCTCGGCGCCGGAGTTGCAGAAGAACAGCCGCTCGATCTGTTTCGGGCTCCGGGTGATGAGCGATTCCGCCAATAGGCCCGGCAGGAGCGCACAGTCCATCTGCACCATGCCGGGCAGGTCGGCGTCGAGTGCCTGGTGGAGCGCGTCTTTTATCACCGGGTGGGAGCGACCGAGAGCGAAGACCCCGAAACCACTCAGCATGTCCAGGTAGCGATTGTCCTCGTCGTCGACGAGATAGCACCCTTCGCCGCGTTCGTAGAAGCGGTCGAAACCGAGTGTCGTCACGACCTTGGTGAGCTGCGGGTTGAGGTACTGGGTGTGCAGGGCGAAGTTGTCGCCGTGTCGCTCTTCCATCAGTTGCTTCAAGTTGAAGGTCATCGCTCCCCCGCGTTCCTTGCCAAATCTATTATGGGGCGCGATATCGGTCTCTCGCCCGACCTCGCCTCAAATGACCGGCGACATCCCGCCGTCGATGCTGATGCCGACACCGGTCACGTAACTGGCGCGCGGCGACAACAAGAACGCCGCGAGGTCGGCGAACTCCTCGGCGCGACCAACGCGGCCCAGCGGAATCTTCGCGTTCGCCGCCATCGTCGCGTAGAACTCCTCCATCGGAGCGTCGGCGTCGGCCGCTCGACGTACCCACTGGCCCGACTCGATCAAACCGATGAGTATTGCGTTGGCCCGAATGCCGCGCGGTCCTACTTCGTTGGCGAGCGACTTGGTCAGGGCCAGCCCCGCCAGCCGCGACGCCGAGGTCGGTGTCGTATTGGCGTTCGGCGTGCGCGCCAGGATCGCGAGGACGTTCACGATGGCCCCGTGCGTCGTCTCGAGCGCGGGTAAGACCTGTCGGGCGAGGTGCAGCGCCGAAATGACCTTCAGTTCGTAGTCGCTACGCCATTCGTCATCGTCCGAGGTCGCAATCGACGTGCCGGCACTTCGACCGGCGTTGTTCACCGCGCCGTCGAGTCGGCCGAAACGAGTGAGCGTGGCGCTGACGAACTCATCGAGTTGGTCGGCGTGGGTGACGTCGGTCTTCGAACAGAGCGCGTCCAGGCCCAACAACTCCTGGGCCCTAGCGAGTCGATCCTCGTCGCGTCCGCACACGGCCACCAACGCACCTTCGGCGACGAGGCGTTGCGCGAGGGCGAGTCCGAGTCCGTCCGTACCACCGGTGATGAGAAAGGCCCTGTCTTGTATCTCGAGATCCATAAGGAGCATCCTAGGAATTAACTCACCGACCTCGTCCTTTGTGTGCGCAATCAGTGGCAATGACTGCGAAGTACCCTGTGGCGATGTCGGACATTTCCTCGCGCGCGACTATGGGACGACTTCGACTGGTGCGTTCTGCTTTATGCGCGACAGTCCTCGCCGGATCACTGCTCTTTGGAGCGAGTAGCGGCGCGTCGAACCTCGTGCTCATGCCTTTCACGTGGAGCGTGTCGCGGGTCACCGCCGCCCAACTCGGCAAGACGTGGCGACCAGGCTGCCCGGTCGCTCCGAGCCAGCTACGGCTTGTGCAACTTCGCTATGTCGGATTCGACGGTCGAGCGCGTGTCGGATCGATGGTCGTCAACGCGACGGTCGTGACGTCAGTCGCGCGCGTCTTCGCGACGCTCTACGAGAAGCGCTTTCCGCTTCATTCGATGATCCCCGAGTCACACTTCCAAGGTAAGGACCCGGCTTCCATGGCGGCCGACAACACGTCGGGGTTCAACTGTCGCTACGCCGTCACGACCGGACCGAAGCAGTGGTCCGTTCACGCCTACGGCGAAGCGATCGACGTCAACCCGGTGCAGAACCCTTACGTCTTCAACGGCGTGGCACAACCGGTCGCCGGTAAGTCGTACGTCAATCGCGCTGACGTGCGACCAGGCATGGCCGAAGTCGGCGGGGTCTTGAATGACGCCTTCGCCTCCGTAGGCTGGTTCTGGGGAGGACGATGGACCGCATCACCGGACTACCAGCACTTCTCGTCGACCGGCGGCTGACTCGAGCCCTCGCTTTCCTTCTCGTGATCGCGATAGTGATCGCCGTCGCGCCGTTGTCGTCCACAAGCGCCGGGGCCACCATATTGCCGCGGCTCGCTTCGTGCAACGCCGTCGCTGACAGCATTCCGGGAACTTCGAAGTCCGGACAACTCATTACCGTCATCGCTCCGACGTTGCGGTCCCAGAGCGCGACGCTGGAGTTCTTCGTTCGCGACGGAGGATGCTTTCGCCTGGCGGCTGGCCCATATTCGGCGCTGGTCGGTCTCAATGGTCTCTCGGCGCACCACCACGAAGGTGACGACACCACGCCCATTGGCCTGTTCGGTTTTCAATCCACGATGTACGGGGTGCTGGCGAATCCCGGCGTCGCCTTCGGATATCACCGCCTGGTCTGTGGCGACTGGTGGGACGAACAGCCCTCGTCACCTCTCTACAACCACTTCGTGCACGTTCCCTGCGGCACGAAGCCGGACTTCGGCGGCGGCTCCGAGGCACTCTGGGCGACCGTGCCGTCCTATGACTACTTCGCGGTCATCGCCTACAACCGACACCCGATCGTTCCGGGAAGGGGTTCGGCGATCTTCCTGCACGTCTCCGATGCCAGCCCGACCGCGGGCTGCGTGAGCATCCCGGTCAGTGACCTGTTGCGCCTGCTTCGCGCCCTTCGGCCGAGCTTGCATCCGCTCATCGACATCACGACGCGTCAGCTCCTCGCGTCGTGAGTCCTCAGTGCGTGCGACTCATTTCCACGACGACGCCCAGGCTGGAGGACTCCGCCCCCTGGTAGACGCCCTTCAACGGCGCCACGTCGTCGTAGTCTCGACCGTTGCCGACGATGATGTGACGCTCCGTCTCGGGGGTGCCGTTGGTCGGGTCCATGCCGGTCCAGGCCCCCGAGAAGTACTCGATCCACGCGTGGCTCTGACCGGCGACGACCTCACCGACGTCGGCGTCACTCAGTGGGAAGAGATAGCCCGACACGTAGCGCGCGGGGATCCCGAGTGCGCGCAGCAGGCCGATCGTGATGTGCGTGAGGTCCTGGCAGACGCCCTCGCCGAGGTCCCAGGCCTCTTGGGCCGTGGCGTCAACCGACGTCGCGCCGGGCAGGTAGGTCACGTTGCCGCGCACGTACGCACTTACCGCATCCACGCAGCCGTGCAAGTCTGCGATCTGGGACCACTCTTCAAGCGGCGCCAGGACGTCGCCGGCGAGACTCGTTCGGTCAGTCGCGAACAGATACTCCGAGAAGAAGTCGACGAGAGCCGGAACCCGCAGGTCCCGCCACGAGATCGCCGGGGCGACGAGACCGGCGCGGCTCTCGACGGTGGAACGCGCCTCGACTTCGAGCCTCGGGTGCGGCTCTTGGATGTCAAAGACCGTCACGATCGTGCCGAAGTAGTCGGTGTGCGTCGAGAGCGGCACCAACGGCTGGACCGCGACGTGCGCGTTGCGCACCTCTTGGCTCGCGCCGGTGATCGGCGTCATGCGCGCCTCATTGTAGGAGGACTTGGCGAGGCCGCCGTAGGTGAAGCCCGTGTGGTGTCGGATGGAGAGACTGAGTGATCCGTTCACAACCCGCCCTCCCTCGACCACACCACGTAGTCCTCGTGGCGGAAGAAGCGGTCGGTCACCGCGTTGTTGATCCGCACACAGGTCTCCTCGAGCATCTCCAGGATTTCCGGTAGCTCTCCCAGCAGGTCAACCGGGTCCATGAACTCGAGGCGGCCCCGACCACGCGCGAGGCTTTGACGCGCGAGGTCGGCCGTCGCGATGCGCTGGCTACTCGGCTGGATCTCATAGAGACAGGTGTCGGCCAAGTTCAAGGAGTAGAGCACCGATCGCGGGAAGAGTCGGTCCAGCAAGAGGAACGCGGGCGCGCCGTTCGCGTCGTTGATCTCACTGGTCGAACGCATGAATGCCTCCATCGCGCCGCAGGCCCGAAGGAACGCCAGCCAGTCCGGCGCGTGCTCCTCGCTGAGGACTCGACCACGCAAGAGTCGCGCCGTCATGTCGATTCGCTCGATGCTACGACCGAGCACCAAGAAGTGCCAACCGTCATCGTGACTCAACGTCGAGTCGGTGAGTCCTGCGAGCAGCGCCGCGCGTTCGCGCACGAACAAGAGATACTGCGACGGGCCAAGACGTCGTGCGGTGTTCTCCATCTGCGGCAACCGATTGCGGGTCGAATTCAGCGCGACCCACATCTCAGAGGAGATGAACTCGCGACTTCGACGCGCGTTCTCGAACGCGCCGCTCAGTGAACCGGCGATGGAGTTCGGATTCTCGGCGTCATAGACGATGTGCTGGAGCATGTCGACGGTGGTGACCGGCTGGTCCGTGTCCTCGTCGATGCCCAAAATTGAATAGAGCGACCGACAGGTGGCGTCCTCGTCATGGAACGGGTCTTCCACCATGCGGTGCACGTAGGAGTCGACAACGCGTGCGGTGTCATCGGCGCGTTCGATGTAGCGCCCGATCCAGTAGAGCGATTCGGCCAAGCGAGAGAGCATCCCGCGCTCACTCACTGGTCACCCCTTCCCACGTTGCCCTCCTGGCGCGGACTGAAGAAGACGTTTCGCTGTCGCTGGATGGTCGTCACGCGCGATTCGCGAAGTGGCATTGACTCGTCATTCAAGACCCAGGTGTCCTTCGAGCCACCACCACGCGATGAGTTGACGACCAGTTCGCCCTCGCCCAGCGCCACCCGGGTGAGACCGCCCGGTAAGACCCACACCTCGTCACCGTCGTTGATCGCGAACGGGCGAAGGTCGATGTGACGGGCTCTCACGGCTTCGTCGACCAATGTCGGGTGGGTCGAGAGGTTGACCGGACGCTGGGCGATCCAATTTCGAGGCGAGGCGACCATGGCCTCGGCGGTGTTGGCGAGCGTCTTCTCGTCGGCTTGCGGTCCGATGACGATGCCCTTTCCGCCGGAACCGTCGACGGGCTTCAAGACGTAGGAAGCCATGGAGCGCAACACCTCGTGGCGCACGTCGTCGTCCTCGAGTCGATAGGTCTCGACGTTGTCGATCAGTGGCTCTTCACCCAGGTAGAAGCGAATGAACGAAGGCACGTAGGTGTAGATGAGCTTGTCATCGGCGACGCCGTTGCCGATCCCGTTGGAGATGACGACGTTGCCGGCTCGCGCGCAGTTCACGAGACCCGCGACCCCGATGATCGAGTCGGGTCGAAACTGCAGAGGGTCGAGCCAATCGTCGTCGACTCGTCGGTAGATCACGTGCACCGGACGTTCGCCGTTGGTCGTTCGCATGTAGACGTGATTGGAACGGCACAGGAGGTCGCGGCCCTCGACCAGTTCCACACCCATCATGCGAGCGAGCAACACGTGTTCGAAGTAGGCGGCGTTGTGGACGCCGGGGCTGAGTACGACGATGACCGGATCACTGACGTTCTTCGGCGCAGCCTCACGCAGCGCCGCGAAGAGATGGGCCGGATAGGAGTCGACCGGGTGCACGCGATGATCGGAAAAGAGTGAGGCGAACGTCTGGGTCATCGCGCGACGGTTCTCGATGACGTAACTCACACCCGAGGGAATCCGGACGTTGTCCTCCAACACTCGGAAATTACCGATCTCGTCGCGCACGAGGTCGATCCCCGACACCGTGATACGTACACCGTTGGGCGGATCGATCGCGAACGCCGGGCGACAGAAGTGGGGACTCGACGTGACGACCGATCTCGGGATGACGTGCTCGGCGAAGATACGACCGTCACCGTAGATGTCGGCGAGAAACGCCTCGAGGGCGTGCACGCGCTGCCCGATCCCTCGTGAGAGGAAGTCCCATTCCATCGATCCGATCAGGCGCGGTACGACGTCGAGAGGGAATGGTCGCTCCTCGCCACTGTGCGCGAACGTGACGCCCCGCTCGGAAAAAGTATGTGAGAGCTGTTCAGCGCGTTGATGGAGTTCGGCGGGCTGGTAGCGGCTGAGCTCGGCGAAGAGTCGTTTGTAGATCGGCCGCGGACTTCCCGGGGCGCTGAACATCTCGTTCCAGGCCGCCGAGGAGTCGTCGTCGAACACCATGCTCACCAGCGTCACGCTAGCCATCGCTCGCGGCTTTTCTGTTGCCGCGGAGTGAATTCAGTTGACTTGCAAACTCTGGAGTTTACTGTGACGCAACGATCGCTCGCCGATTACGGCGCTTCGCAACGCCAAGCCTCGCGGCCCTCCTTGGCCGCGATAAAGACAACAGCGAGACTGGCGACCGGGTCGGCCCACCACCATCCGAGAGTCGCGGCGAATACCACACCGAGCAGGGTGCTGAGGCTGAGGACTCCGCAGATCATGGTCTCGGCGGCATCGGCCTTGACCAATCGGACGAGGCTGCGATACTCCGACGAATCGAGACGCTGCGCCGACGAACGCTTCATCGTCGCCAACCCGACCATCGCCAGCAACGATACCGAGCAGACCACGACGCCAAGGGCGTTCTCGTGGGCGTGCTGGTGACGAACGAGCGCCACGACGACCGACGTCATCACGTAGGCGATGAGAGTGAAGAACAGCACCGCGAGGGCCCGATGGTCGCGGTGACGACGAATCGGATCGGGCGTCGAACCAGACGCCAATACTCTCAGTTCACCGAGAACGATCAAAGCGCTGACTATCTCGATCAGCGAATCGACACCGAACGCTTCCAGCGCCACCGAACCGGCGACGAATCCACTGACCAGAGCGCCAATCGCCTCGCTCGACGCGACGGCGATCGTGGCGTACTCCAGTCGCCATGTTCTACCCAGTCGGGCGTTGGCAGATGCAAGAGGCTGAACCACATCATTGAACCTAGCCAGTGCGATTTCGCGCGAGTCTTCGGCGTGCGGATTCGTTGCTTCGCCGTAGGGGTGGCCGTTACGATTGCGCCATGCCGACCTACCTACCCTCACCCGATCGCTATGACTCGATGAAGTACCGCCGCTGCGGCCGCAGCGGCATACAACTACCCGCGATCTCGCTCGGGCTCTGGTACAACTTCGGTGACGACCGCACGATCGACTCCCAACGGGCGATTCTTCGTAGGGCCTTCGATCGTGGCGTGACGCACTTCGACCTCGCCAACAACTACGGCCCGCCCTACGGCAGCGCCGAGATCAACTTCGGGCGAGTCTTGCGTGAGGACTTCGCCTCGCTGCGCGACGAACTCATCATCTCGACCAAGGCCGGATGGGACATGTGGCCCGGTCCCTACGGCGACCTGGGGTCGCGCAAGTACCTGCTGGCGAGCCTGGACCAGAGCCTGAAACGCCTGGGCCTCGATTACGTCGACATCTTTTACCACCACCACTACGACCCGACGACGCCCATGGAGGAGTCGCTCGGTGCGCTCGACAGCGCCGTGCGACAGGGCAAGGCGCTCTACGTGGGCATCTCGTCGTACTCCGACGAGCGCACGCTGCAGGCCATCACGATCCTTCGCGATCTCGGTACGCCACTGCTGATACACCAGCCGTCGTACTCGTTGCTGAATCGATGGATCGAGGACAAGCTCCTCAACGTCCTCGACGAACAAGGAGTGGGCTGCATCGCCTTCTCCCCCCTCGGCCAGGGACTCCTCACCGACCGTTACGTCGATGGCGTGGCGAGTGACTCTCGGGCCGCACGACACGACTCGTCGCTCGACGCGACAATGTTCAACGACGAGAACCTCGCGCGCGTCCGTGGCCTGGCGGCCATTGCCAAGGAGCGTGGTCAACGCATGTCCCAACTCGCGATTGCCTGGGCGTTGCGAAATCCCGTGGTCACGTCGGTGTTGCTGGGTGCGAGCAGCGTTGAACAACTCGATGAGAACCTGGAATCACTCAACAACCTGGAGTTCAGCGCCGAGGAGTTGACGCGGATCGACCAGTTCGCGGTCGAGAGCGGCATCGACCTCTGGCGTCGACCGGCCACGGAGTAGTCGACCACCACTCGAACGACGCTGGTCTACAGCAACTCTTCCATCTGCTGGAGTTCGAGCAGCTGCGCGTGACGGTCCAGTTTGTCAGGCATCTTGAAGTAGGGCGCACCCTTGTACCAGTACCAGGCCATGGGGATGAGTCCCAGCGCCATCGAACCGAGACCGACGATCAACTCGACGTGGTTCAGCTCGGGTATCGACTTGACGAACAGATAGATCATGAAGATCGCGCCGAGCAACGGCCAGAGCCCGATGAAGATGAAGTTGTTCACCGACTTGAAGAGTTGTCGTCGGTACAGGATGACGACCGAGAGTCCGGCGAGGCTGTAGTAGATGCAGATCTGAATCGCGATGGCGTTGTAGCCGTCGACCAAGATGTTGCCCACCGAGCCGACGTACTGGCTGGCGATGAACAGCCCCAGAGAGAGAACGGTGACGACCATGGTCGCGACGAACGGCGTCTTACGCGTGGGGTGCGTCGTGCCGAGGACCGCGGGTAGCGTCTGGTCGCGGCCCATCGTGAAGAGCGTCCTCGTCACTTGGATGAGCGTCGTTTCGAGCGTGGCGATCGTGGAGAGCAGCAACGCCACGATCAGCAACTTGCCGCCGGTTCCGTGCCACACTGCCTGGCCGAGGTTGTACATGAAGTCGGCCACGTTGCTCGAGTTCGCCAAGGTCCCCGGCTTCAGGGTCATGTTCGAGGCGACCGTGAAGACCTCGAACAGTAAGAAGACCACGAACGTGCCGAGCAGTCCCCCGAGACCGGAGGTCCGTTTGGCGTCCTTCGTCTCCTCATTCAAATTTGCGGTGACGTCCCAGCCCCAGTAGTAGAAGGCCGCGAGCAACGCGCCGGCGACGAAGTCATTCGTGTGGTGACCGCTGAAGACCGACGGCGAGAACCAGTGCCACGAGAACGCGGTCACGTGGTGGGCGTGAAAGAGCGCCAATCCGGCGAAAAGCAGCAGCAGGAACACCTCCACGGTGGACATGATGATCTGGACCTTGACCGTGACCGTCACGCCGTAAGCGACCGCCGCCACCATCGCGAAGAAGAACACGGCGCCGAATATCGTGACCGGGCCGGTTTGCTTATAGAGCGTGCTCGAGAAGAGTCGCAGCACGCTGGACCCGGCGGGGAACGTCGCGATGACCATGAAGAGGAGCGCCGAGACGATCAGCGCCCAGCCGGACAGGTAGCCCAGGATCGGATGGATCGCTCGACGCACCCACGAATAGGCGGCGCCGGCGTGGCTGTCATCGCGGCTCAAATACATGAAGGCCCACACGATGCCGAACATGAAGAATCCGCAGTAGAGCAGTGCCGCGGGCCCGCCGTAGGCGACCGCGAAAAAGAGGGCCCCGGTTGTCGCGCCGATCGAATAGGCCGGCGCCGAACCGGCGATTCCCATGATCGATGAGTCGAAGAGTCCGAGGACCCCCGCGTTCAGACGGTGCTCGGAGGGTGCGCCTTCGCTCCGTTCCGCGACGTCGGTCATGACTGCCTCTTTCTCGTGCGAGAGCACCGTGCTGATAAATGGCTACCGAAAACTAACACGCTCTCCGCCGTGATTCTCGAGACCTCGTACGGCGGATTCGACCCTCCCGAACGGGCCACCACCAGGTTCCCGGACGATCGGTCGGTGAAGGATAAATTTGGTCGACGTCGCAGTTTTCGACGATCGTCCTCCGAGCGAAAGCATGACTGCGTGCCAGCCTTCCAACGATTCGATCTCGACGGTGAGTCCGATCAGCCGGTCGTCACCGACTTGGAGATGAAACGCCGGTGGGCCGCCTTCCACGGTGACATGCGCAGAATGTCGGGCGCGTGGTGGCAACGGATACTCGGTGAACTCCTGGGCGAAGACACGCGTCGCTATCGGTTCGCGCGTCGCTTCGGGCGACCGATACTGCAATTCTTCCGTCGAATGCGATCGTCGGGTCGTGACACCGAACCGGTCAAGGCCACGGCCCAGTTCGCCGACGCCCCGCTGAAGACGGCTGAATCGACAATTTTCCCTTACAACTACTCACCCAAGACCTCCATCCGATTTGTCAACCTCGCCTCCTTCGAGGTCTCGACCGACGACGTCGAGACGGTCATCGTCGACGAACGTCTGAACGCGTCCGTTGCCATCGACGCGGCCAACGCAGCGCTCGAAGCGACGGACGCCACGTGGCTCTTTCTGTGCGACGTCGCGAAAAGCGATGAGCAGCGTGCGACGACGCTCCTCGCGCTCTTTAATCACGTTTCCGACGCCGACGTCATCTTCGCCGACGAGACCGGTCCCAACGTGTTCGCACCATTGCTCAAATTCCCGTCCGTGCCACCCCACACCTTGCTCAGTTACAACGTCGTGGGTCGACCAGCACTCCTGCGCGTCGCCACGCTTCGCCGGATCGGGGGCTTTGTCACGGACGCCGGCTGGGCCTTCGAGCACGACGCCTACCTTCGACTCAACGAAGCGGATGCGGTCTTTCGCCACGTCAATCTGGTCCTGCCGGCGGCGCGGCCGGACATCGCCTTCGAGCGAGACCACGTCGACGCCGATACCTGTCGAGTGACCGAGCGGGCGCTGGCTCGCCGGGGATGGGTCGGCAGCGTGGAGTCGGGACTGGTGCCCGGGCTCGCCCACTGGAAGCTCGAAGTGCCCACGCCGCAGCCGTCGATCGACGTGATCATCCCGACGCGCGACCGCATCGATCTGGTGCGCAACTGCATCAAGGCGCTCGAGAACAAGACGACCTATCAAAACTGGGACATCATCCTGCTCGACAACGACTCGATCGAACCGGAATCGCTGGAGTACTTCGCTGAGTCGAAGTACCGGGTCGTGCCCTGTCCCGGACCGTTCAATTACGCCAAAATCGTCAATCGCGGGGTCGAACACTCGCGGGCCGACTACGTCGTCACCCTCAACAACGACACGATCCTGATGACGCCGGACTGGCTCGAACGAATGGTGTCACTCGCGGCGTTGCCCGACGTCGGGATCGTCGGAGCCTGTCTCTTGGACCAGTACGGGCACCGCGAACACGAGAGCATCGTCATCTCGCCCTATCCCCAGCACCTGCGCACGGACTCCAACTACCCGCACCTCGATCAGTTCTCTCGCTCGATCCGCGACGTCGCCGCGGTGACGGGCGCCGTGCAGATGGCCAAGCGCGAGTTCTGGAACTCACTCGGCGGTATGGACGAACGCTTGGCCGTCACGATGAACGACATCGACCTCTGTCTGCGCGCCCAGAGTGACACGCGCTACGTCCTCTACACCCCCGACGTGCAACTGATCCACCACGTCAGTTCCTCGCGCGGCACCCTCGACCCCCTAGAGGACCGCAACCGATTCATCCGACGTTGGGACATCTTCGGCACCTTCAAGGATCCGTTTTTCCCCGAGGCGCTGCTCCTACTCGGCGAAACGATGTTCTATTTGCCGCGCTGACACCCCGGGGCGATTCATCGGCTCTTGTAGCCTGAGGTCGTGACGTCAGCGTGGAAACGGTTCCTCACTTTCTACCGGCGTCTTCCTCCTTCGACCACCGCGATACTCCTGATCCTGTTGGCGGTGTTGATCGGCAATGGCCTGTACCTGGTGGGCGAGTCGAACATCAACCCCATTTGGTGGACGGCCAACATCTCAACCGTGATCTGTCACGTCACGTGCGGGCGCCCGATGATCGACCCGAACGTCGGGTTCATCACCCAACCGCTGGGTCACCTGTCGGCGATGGACATCCTCCACGGACACCTGCCGTGGTGGAACTACTACGAGGGCCTCGGTCAACCGTTGGCGGGCGAGATGCAGGCCTCGTCGTTCTTCCCGCTCACCTTGTTGTTCGCGTTCTCGTCGGGTCTGCTCTGGTTCCACATCTGTCTCGAAGTGATCGCCGGAATCTCGACCTACTTCTTGGCCAAGCGTCTCGGTGTCCCGATGATCTTCGCCACCGCGGCCGGCTGTCTCTTCGCGCTGAACGGCACGTTCGCCTGGATGGGCAACGCCGTGCTGAACCCCATCGCCTTCTTGCCGATGCTGCTCCTCGGCATCGAGATGATCTTCGACTCGACGCAGACCAAGAACAACCGGGGCTGGTATCTGGCGGCGATCACAATCGCGCTCGCCTTCTACGCCGGATTCCCCGAGGTCGCGTACTTCAACGGGCTCTTCGCCCTGGGCTGGGCCGCGACGCGCCTGTTCTCATTGCCGCGCGAATCGAGACGCCTCGCCGTCGGTCGTCTCGGCATCGCCGGCGGCGTCGGGATACTGCTGTCGTTGCCGATCCTCGTGCCCTTCGCCGACTTCACGAAGGTCGCCAACCTCGGTCACCACACGGCCGCGATTGACGGCACCGCGCATATCTCGATTCACTCCGTACAGATGTTCTTCGACCCGTACATCCACGGGACGCTCTTCACCAACGCCAACATTGTGAGCATCTGGGGTGGGATCGGTGGCTACTTCACCGCGAGCGTCGGCGCGCTGGCCCTGTTGGGGCTCTTCGGTAAGCGCTTTCGCCCCCTGCGGATCTACTTGGCCGCGTGGACGGTCATCGGCCTGTGCGGGGCTTGGAACTTCCTGGAACTTCGCCACGTCTGGAACCTCATCCCGCTGATCGAGAACGTGTCCTTCGGCCGCTACATCATGTCGAGCTGCGAACTGTCGTTGATCGTGCTCGCGGCCTTCGGTCTGGTGGACCTCGCCGAGAGCGCCAAGGCCAAGCGCCTCTTCACGGTCACGACGTCGGCCATGCTCCTGGGGCTGATCTGGATCGTGTTGGCCGCGAGTTCGCTCAACGGTCACGTCGTCTACGGCCACCGCGCCCGCTATATCTACGCGTTCCTCGACGCGATTCCCTTCATCGCGATCGTCGCCCTCTTGGTACTCGGTCGATTGACGAAGTACAAGATCGTGCCGCTGCTCGTCGCGTTGGTACTGGTCGGTGAGTCGCTGGTGCTCTTCGGCGTGCCGGGCGGCGGATCGGCCAAGGTCGTGAATGTGGACATGGGACCGATCACGTTCTTGCGCACGCATGAGGGTCAAGACCGCTTCCTCGACATCGACGTCATAGAGCCCAACTGGGGGTCCCAGTTCGGGCTGAATGAACTGAACGCGATCGACCTGCCCTTCCCCGAGAAGTTCTCGAAGTTCATCGAGACCCAGCTCTACCCCGGTCTCACGCCATCGAATCAGTTCGTGATCCACGACGGCATCACCGGGATCATCGCCCAGGAGGACGAACTCGCCACTCACTTCAAGGCCTACGAGGGAGCCTCGGTGAAGTACCTCGTGATGCCCAGGGGCATCGCCCTGGAGCCGGCGTTGACCGTGCTCGGCGTGATACCGGTCTACGCCGACGCCAAAGCCGCCATTTACAAGTTGCCCCACGCCAGAAACTTCATCGCCACCAAGTCCTACGCGTGCACGACGCTGAGCACGAACGTCGACTCGGCGAGAGTTACGTGCCCGGGAGGCGGCTCGACGCTGGTGCGCACCGAACTGATGATGGCCGGCTGGAAGGCCTACGTGAACGGCAAGCCGGCGACGATCAAGACCGTGGACGGCGTCTACCAGAGCGTCAAGGTGCCCGAAGGCACGTCGACGGTCACCTTCAGCTTCCTGCCGCCGCACGAGAAGTACGCCGTCTTGCTCTCACTGCTCGCGGCACTCTTCCTCGTGGGCACGTGGGGTTACGAACGGCGTTACTTCCGCCGTGAACCCGTCCCCTAGCCGTCGACGTGAACGCGGTCACCGTCTACGGCGTCATCGCCCTGAGTTTCATGATGCTGATGTACGCGCTGGAATCGCGAGGCCGGCGCTTCGTCTTGCTCTTCGCCCTCGGGTGCGTGCTCTCGAGCATCTACGGGTTCGCGAGCGGGGCCTGGCCCTTCGGGGTCGTCGAAGCTGTCTGGAGCCTGATCGCCGTACGTAGGGCCGCACTACTGCGCTGACGCAGTCCGCGCATTCTGCGTTCGGCGGTGCCAAACTTTCCCCATCGAGTGACGAAGTGCATCAGCACTTCGCTGGGATTGGACCATCAAACACCATGGGAAATGGTCAGCACGTGAGGAAGCGGCAGCGGCGCCGTCGTCGTTCGACCAACGGCCGCGCGACGCTGAAGCGCTTCGTCGCGAGCGCGGTCATCCTCGTCGCGGCGGCCGGCTTCGCCATCGAGACCGGACGCGACTCCTACAGCGCCCAACCTCGCTCCTCGACCTCGATCGCCGGCGCGACGACGACGACCTCGGCGACCACGTCGTCGACGTCGCCGAGCACCTCGACAACGTTGTCCACGACGACCATTCCCGTCTCGACGCGAGTCGACGACCCCTTCCACAGTGCCTCACTCGCCGCGTACCTGGCGACGAGAACCGACAACGTCACGGCCGCGCTCTACGACGTGAATACCCACGCGACCTACATCTACCGGCCGGGGATCGACGAGGTGACCGCGAGCATGGAAAAGATCGACATCCTCGCGGTCTTGCTCTGGGAGAGCCAGAACGACCACAAGGCGCTCACCGCGAGAGAAGAGACGCTCGCCACCAAGATGATGGAGTACTCGGACAACAACGCCGCCGAGTCGCTCTGGGTGACCATCGGTCAGTTGCCCTCGGTCACCGAGTTCAACAAGGACCTCCACTACACGCAGTCGATCACCAACTGGGATTGGGGACTCTTCGACACCACGCCCCGTGACCAACTCAACCTCTTGAAGACCATCCTCTTCCCGAACAAGTACCTCACGCCCGCGTCCCAGGAGTACGAACAGGACCTGATGGAGAACGTCGTGGACTACGAACGATTCGGCATACCGACCGGCGTCCCCACGAACGCCACGGTCGGCGTGAAGAACGGGTGGTACCCGGAGACCACGACGGGCTGGCAAGTGAACACCGCGGGTTACGTGCACCTAGGTGGGACCTACTACCTCGCGGTCATCATGACCGCGTCCAATCCGAGCGAGACCTACGGCAAGGAAGTCGTCGGTCGCGTGTCACAGGCATTCTGGAACTTCGAATCGAGTCGCGCCAACATCTGAAGCGGAAATGAGGGTTTTCAGAGACCCAAGTACGATGAGTTCATGTCGAGCCCACGCCACTCGGCTCCCCGCACGACTTGGCGTTGGAGGCCCGCGGGCTTCGCGCGACTCGGCGGCGGGCTGCTGGTCGTCGCCCTCATTGCGTTGAGCGTCAACTTTGCGCTGTCGAGCAAGGGCGACTCCGACGCGACGACGACCACGCTGTCAACGACGACGACCACGCTGTCAACGACGTCGACGACACTGGCACCGACCACGACCACCACGGTCCCCCTCAACAAGATCGTGCCGCCCGGGCCACCGGCGTCGTCGCGCCGGCTCTCGCTCTACAAGGTCATCGCCGGCGACATCTCGCCCAAGTCCGTGATGTCCACCAACACCGGCCTGGTCTTCGCGCAGAACATGATGTACCGCCACACGATGACGGTCTACAACTCGGCCGGGACACTGTTAAAGACCATCAGCGACGGCGTGGTGTTGTCGCGCTTCGGGGTCCGCGGACGATCGGGGCTGACCCACGGCGCGCCCGTCGAGGCGGCCGTGACGCCCGACGGCAAAGACGTGTGGGTCTCGAACTACTCGATGTACGGTACGGGCTCGGGTCCCGAGGGATCGGACACCTGCACGCCCGGGTCGGCGCTCGCGGCCGGCGACACGCCGAGCTTCCTCTACGAGGTCAGTACCAAGTCGCTGTCCGTCGTCGGCGTGGCGCAGGTCGGCATGGTACCGAAGTACGTCGCCGTGACCCCGAACGACAAGTACGTCGTCGCTACGAACTGGTGCTCCTGGACCGTCAGCATCGTCAACGAGGCCACGCATCGGCCCGTCGCCACTGTTCCGGTCGGCGCCTACCCGCGCGGCATCGCGATATCCCCCGACTCGCACCTCGCCTACGTCGCGATCATGGGTTCGACGGTGATCGACGTCATCAGCCTCTCGACCTTCAAGATCGTCGGTCAAATCGGCGGCCTCGACAACGTGCGTCACGTCGTCATCGATCCTCAGAATCCGGACTTCCTCTTCGCGTCGTTAAACCAGCCGGGTGACGTCGTCAAGATCGACCGCCTGACTGGCAAGATCCTGGCCGAGGTACACACCGGATCGGACTGCCGCTCACTCGCGATCTCGACCGACGGCACCGCGTTGTACGTCGTGAACTACCTCTCGAATACGGTGACCGAGTTGGCCTCGCGCAATCTCAAGATCCTCCAAATCGTGCCGACGGGCACGAACCCTGTTGGCGTCACCTACGACGGCACCACGGGTCGAGTGTGGGTCGCGGTCTACACCGGCGAGATACTGGTCTTCAACACCAAGCCGTAACTGTCGGGGCATCCCCTCAGAGACGACAAGGGCCGACGACACAAGCCCTGATGATTCCGACTGCCATCCCAGGGATGTACGTCAGATCTGCTGATCACTACTCGCTACGCAGAACCAGCGCTGTTGGCGTCGACGCCGCGATGCGTCCCGGTATCGAGGCGACGATGTTGACGAACACCATGGCGCCCAGTGCGACAAGCACGAGCGTCAGCCACGGCACGGAAGGCTCGGGCACGACGTAGATGGCCCGGGCAAAAAGCGTCCACAGTAATCGACCGAGGACAATGCCGATCGGAATTCCCACCACCACGCCAATGATCATCGTGACCGACGCCTGCCACGCCACTGTCGACGATAGTTGGCGCCTCTTGAAGCCCAGGGTCTTGAATATTGCCAGGTCTCTGCGACGTCGACGCACCGAGGCGACGAGCGTGACCGCGAGAGCCGCCAGCGCGGCCAACGCGAGGAGGGCTCCGAGCAGCAACGGCGTCGAACCCATCGTTCGGTAGTTCACGATCTCCGCCGGTCGTTCTACATTCAGCACCTCCAACGTGTCACCGACGCATCCAGAACTCTCCGGCAGTTTCGCGAAGTATCGATTAGTGGTGCTCGTGATGCGTCTGCTGTCTTGCAACCTCATGGCCGCACTAACACCAGATCGATAGCGAACGAGCAACATCTGAGTCTGCTGTCCGCAACCGGCACCCGCGCTAATGCCCGTACCCAAGAGCTGACTGGATACGACCGCACCGACCCCGAGCGAGGGGTGCAACGTGAGGCTGCTTCCAACCGAGGGGAAAGTGGCGGTGCCCACAATCTTGAGCTTGACGCGCAAGACGCCCGAATACGTCGCCACGACGGTGTCGCCGACGTGCTTATGCAGTGCCGCGAGGGTTTCAGGACCGAGTACCACCTGGTGAACGTTTTTCACTTCGTGACCGGTGAGCTGCGGGGGCGCCACGGCGGCGGAACTCGCCTCCACCATCGTCGGAATGGTAACTCCGTTGAATTGGACTGCGAAGAAGAGGACCGAATTCCAACCCTCCACCTTTGAATCACGGTGAAGCAGAGCGACGGTTGAGGGAGGAGTGGAAGCGATGCCAATCTTGGAGTTGAGGGCGTAGGTGAAGTTCCAGCCGTAGAGCGATGGCTGCGCGACGAGGCTCTGAAGGCTGCTGCCGAAGATAAGGGTGGTCGTAAGGATCGCGACAGCGAGCGTCGTGCCGACCATGGCTGAACGGACCGGCACCGCGGTGCGCCCTCGGCCGGGCACGAGAGCGAACCGAACTCCTTCGACGGCAGATGCCGCGAAACCGGCGGACGCCAACGCTCGAACAGTCGAAGAAGATCGAGTTGTCCGGACCGCAGGTCGTCGACTATTTCTTTCTGGAGCGGCCCGAAGAACCAGTAGAAGGGACACCATCACCAGCGCAACGAGCAGGCCAATACCGCCGAGACCGAGGACCAGCCAATCAGTGCTGAAACCCGGGTTCGGATAGACGGGACGCACCGGCCCTATTGGTGACAACGGGGAAAGGAGAACCGCAACAACGAGCGCCAGCGCAGTGCCGCCAGCGAGCGATCCAACCAGACCCACGAGTTCGCCGGCGCCGATCATCTTTGGGCTGGCCCCGAGGGCGCGCAGTACGTCGCGCTCATCCGTTCTGCTCTGCACGAGTCGAGTGATGGCCTGTAATGCCACCAGCATGAGCGCGAGAGCGGCGATTACTGCGAAGGCCCATAGAGCTATCACTTCGGGCGCGATGGCGTGCTGGGCCTCTGACTCAACCACCGAATAGTCGTGGTACAGGAAGAAGGTGTTCTCGGCGAGGGAGACGCTTACCTCTCGCTCGACCTTGGGAATATCAGCGTTACCGTGGCGCAGCTGCAACCCGTACATGGTCCAACCCAGGTCGCTTGACAAGGGCGCGGTGAGTAACTGCTTGGTAAGGGCCGGCGTGAAAATCGTGTAGTCGGTGCGGTCGACGTCGTCTTGGACGACCGACAGGTTTAGTGCCACGATTCCCACCACTCGAACGTCTACTTTGAGCGTCGGCTGGACTTCGGCGGTGCCGAAGGCTGAGCGGTTCTCTTGTGCCGAACTGTAAAACGCCAACGGCAAGAGTGAGCCAAGGTGCACGTGGTTGAGTTGGGCGGCGCTGGCAGTCATCACAACCTGGTCAGGATCGTTCGGGTTGGCCATTCGCCCCTCGATAACTGCAGGGCGGTCCTGGTGAAAGAAAAGTCCGTCGATGCTCCCGAGGACGGCGTTCCTTCCTCCTTGGAACATGGAGCGATTGGGTTCCCCCGACTTTGCGTATTCGAATACGTTCAGGAAGACCGCACTTTCGATTCGTTGCACGTCGTGCAGATTGGTCATTTCCTTCGTGACTTTCGGCGAATAATTGGGCAGAGGACTAGGAGGGGCAGGCACCACCAACAAGTTGGATGGATCGGTGCTCTCTAGAAAAACGGGAACGACGACTCGGTGCGCCGGGCGGCGGCGGCTGAGGCTAGGGCAACACCACCGATCGATCCGAACAGAACGACAATCGTCAGGTAGGCCGCCCATTGGCGGCGAAACGAGCATCGAAACCAATACCACGACACACGTACCATGCGTTCCAAGGCACTGTCCCTTCCCGTCGCCTGAACAAGCAGTCCTGGAAAGATTGCAGGGTGGCACCGTCGGAGGCAAGGTAGTCACCCATCCGCTCGCCCTCGTGCTAATACCTCCATTGCCTGAAACGCCGGGCCTTCGGACCGTCTCGATCATTCGGTGCGCGCCAAGACTCTCCTACTGCTCGCGGAGAAATAGCGGGTGCGTCGCGCCCTGGACTACTTTGCAATGAGCGAAAGGACGGACGTGAACCAAGAACCTTGCCGCCATCACGTGACACTGTGACGAATCGAGTCGACGAGATCGATCTCTCACTGTCATTGGACAAGGCCAAGTCCGCTGATCGTGTGGCGGCGGCCCAGCATCGTCTGACACAGCTGCGCCTCTTCACCGCGGGCCTCCTCAATCCCGACATCGTGGCGCCGGGACTGGTCGTGCTCTTCGAAGGGTTCGACGCCGCCGGCAAGGGCGGCGCGATACGGCGCCTGACCGCCAGCATCGACCCCCGTCACGTTCGCGTCGTTCCCATCGGTCCGCCCACGCCCGATGAACTCCGCCACGTATTCCTGTGGCGGTTCCAGACCACGATTCCGGGCACCGGAGGGATGACGGTCTACGACCGCTCTTGGTACGGGCGCCTCCTCGTCGAGCGCGTGGAGGGTCTGATCGACAAGGCCACAGCGAAGCGCTCGGGTCAAGAGATCGTCCAGTTCGAGCAGCTGCTGACCGACAACAACACCACCCTGGTGAAGTTCTGGTTGCACCTCTCGGACGAGGAGCAGCTGAAGCGTTTCAAGGACCGCGAGAAAGATCCGTTGAAACAGTGGAAGCTCACCCCGGACGACTGGCGCAACCGAGAAAAACGAGCAGCGTACTTGGACGCGCTCGGGGACATGGTCGAGATGACCGACAGAACGCACGCGCACTGGGACCTGATACCGGCTGACAGCAAGCACTACGCGCGCGTCGCGGTCCTCGAGACGCTGATCGAACGCTGGACCCACGACCTCGAACGACGAGGACTCAAAGTACCGAAACCCCGCAGCGGCGATTACCTAAGCTAGGTACTCGCGATAGAGAAGGTCAAAAGGAGAACAACGTGGCCAAACTGATAGTTCGCAACTTTTCCATCTCGATCGATGGATTCGGCGCCGGGACGTCACAGAGCCTCGACGCTCCCCTCGGGACGGGTGGCACCTTGCTCCACGATTGGGTCTTCGCCACTCACACGGGCAGGGCGATGATCGGCGCCGAGGGTGGGAGCGAGGACCTCGACGACTCCTACTTCTCGGATCGCGGTACCGGCGTAGGGGCCACGATCATGGGCCGCAACATGTTTGGCCCGGTTCGAGGCCCGTGGGGAGCGGAAGAGTGGAACGGTTGGTGGGGCGACGATCCACCGTTTCACCACTCCGTGTTCGTGCTCACGCACCACCCGCGACCCCCTCTCGAGATGCGAGGCGGCACGACGTTTCATTTCGTCGACGGTGGCATCGACGCCGCCCTCCAACTCGCGACCGAGGCCGCTGACGGTGGCGACGTGCTGGTCGGCGGCGGCGCCGACACCATTCGCCAATATCTCGCGGCTGGGCTCATCGATGACATGCATCTCGTCCTCGTGCCGGTCTTGCTCGGCGCGGGCGAGCGGCTCTTCGAGGACATCGACCTCGGTATCGGCACGTACGAGTGTGTCGAACACGTGTGCTCGTCAGCCGTGACGCACGTCCGTTTCGTTCGGTCCGAGTAGGTCGTGCCCGACACCTCCTCACGCGAAGACGCGAATCTGGAACACTGACTACATGGACTCTCGATACGG
>Ga0182015_10001626_pt1 | contig 29150 bp, 26 predicted proteins | sample 712P3MmetaG_FD_120478 | JGI IMG/M metagenome (GOLD analysis project Ga0182015, IMG submission 120478) | Permafrost microbial communities from Stordalen Mire, Sweden - 712P3M metaG | ecosystem: Environmental > Terrestrial > Soil > Wetlands > Permafrost | place: Sweden: Stordalen | collected... | reverse complement strand
GGGCGTCGGACCAATCGAAGTGGACAGAATGAACGAAGTCAGTGAGCGGGTCCGCGCCTGGTTCGCAGACGGCAAGCGCGTCGTCCTGGCAACGCTCGTCGATACCGACGGGCCATCGCCGCGGGATGCCGGCGCGATGTTCGCGGTTTCGAACGACCACGACTTGGCCGGCGCGATCAGCGGCGGCTGCGTCGAGTCGACGCTGGTGGACGTCGCCGACGGAATTTTCGATGGGGCGGCGCCGCGCCGCAACGCGTTCGGTCCGGATGACGATCTCGACGGCGGTCCGACCTGCGGGGGGACGCTGCACGTCGTAACGCGCGAACTCGATCGCGAGACCTTCGAAGCGTTCGTCTCCGCGCAAGAACGCGGCGAACCGTTCGCGCTGGCGCTGTCGATCGATCCGCCATTCACTATGCGGGTCCTGAAAGACGATGACGCCATCAATCGCTGCGACGAGCGCACGTTCGTGCTGCGCTACGGTCCGCCGCCGCGCATGTACGTGATCGGGGCCGTGGACGTCGCCCGTCCGCTGCTCACCTATGCAAAAGCGCTCGGCTTCGCGGTGACGATCATCGATCCACGCGCGCCGTTCGCGGTGCCGTCGCGTTTTCCGGGTGCGGAAGTGCTGGTCGCGTGGCCGGACGAAGTTCTCGAAAAGGCGCCGATCGACGAGCGCACCGCGATCGTTTCGCTCGCGCACGATCCGAAGTTCGACGTCCCGGGCATTTCGGCGGCGTTGCGCAGTCCGGCCGGGTATATCGGCGCGATGGGCAGCCGCGGAACGACCGCGCGGCGCGCGGAGGCGTTGCGCGAGCGCGGTTTCACCGACGCCGACCTGGCTCGCCTGCACGCGCCGATCGGACTCGATCTCGGCGCCCGTTCGCCCGAAGAGATCGCGCTGGCGGTCGTCGCTGAGATCGTCAAGGAGCGCCACGGCGGCGCGGGCGGATCGCTGCGCTACGGCACGGGTCCGATCCGCAATCGCGTCATGGTGACCGCCTGACGATCGTCGTGCTGGCGGCGGGGGCGTCACTGCGGATGGGCCGGCAGAAGTTGCTCGAGCGGATCGAGGGCCGTTCGTTGATCCGGCGCGCGCTCGACGCCGCGGCCGCTTGGCCGACCGTGGTCGTCGCATCGGATGCGGTGGCCGCCGAACTGGAAGCCTCGGGCGCCGCCGAGCACGTGCGGATCGTGCGCAACGGCGAGCCGGAACGCGGGATGAACCGTTCGCTCGCGCTGGCCGATGCCGCGATTCCGGCCGGCGAGCCGATCGCGGTGTTGCTGGGTGACCTGCCCGACTGCGATGCGGCGACCGTCGCCCGCGTCGTCGCGGCCTACGCTGAGGATGTCGACGTGGTGATCCCGCAAGCGGGCGAGCGATTCGGGCACCCGGTCGTCTTCGGTCCCGCGGCGCGGCGTGCGATTGCGACCCTTGGCGACGGTGACGGCTTGAACCAGGTTCGCGACGCGGCGGGTTTGCGGCGGCGGATCGTCACCGTCGACGATGCGCGCGGTTTCGACGACATCGACACCGAGGCCGAACTCGCCGCTCGCATCGCGCGCGGTTAGCGAAACGGCCAAAGGCCGCGAGCAGGGCCGCGCGAACCGATGCGCATCGAACGCGATACGAATGCGTCCTTGCGGGCGCGCGTCACTGCCCTGGGCCGGCTCGTCGGCGACGTGCTGCGCTCGTTCGCGCGCCCGCGCACCTTCGAGTATGTCGAGCAGCTGCGCGCGCTGACGCGCCGCCATCGTGCCGATCCGCAGGCCGTCGACGAAGGCGAGATCGACGCGATCCTCGACGCGCTGAGCCTCGACGATGCCGTCGACGTGATCCGCGCCTTCGGACTGTACTTCCAGATGGTCAACCTGGCCGAAGAACTCCATCGCGAGCGGCGGCGGCGCGAGCGCTCGATCGCGGCGGAGGAGCCGTTGCGCGGATCGCTCGAGACGTTGGCCGCCGCGGACGGCGCGTTGCTCGAGCGTCTCGAGATTCGCCTCGTGTTCACGGCGCACCCGACCGAAGTGCGGCGGCGTACGACGAGCGAAAAGCTGGCCACGATTGCGGCACTGCTGCGCGAGAGCGACGAGCGCGTCTTGACGGCCGAAGAAGCGGCCGCCATCGACTCCGAAGTTCACGCGCAGATCGTGCTGTTGTGGCAGAGCAGCGAACTCTATGGGACCGCGCCCACCGTGGGCGATGAAGTGCGCAACTTGCTGGCGCGCTTTCGCGAGGCGATTTTCGACGAGGCGGCGCTGCTCTTCGAGCGGCTCGAGACGCAGTTCGTGGGCGAGATTCCGACCTTCTTGAGTTTCGGCAGCTGGATCGGTTCCGATCGCGACGGGAACGCGAACGTCGCACCCGACGCGCTGCTCGACGCGCACGAGCGTGCGCGCGCGTTCGTGTTGGAGCGTACGATCCGTTCCGTTGAAGAGCTTCAGGTGCGCTTCTCGCAGGACGCGATGCGCGCCATGGTCGCGCCGGAACTGATCGCGTCGGTCGAGCGCGATCAGGACGAGTTTGCCGACGTGCGTTACACGATCGGGCCGCGGCAAGGGGCGGAGCCGTACCGGCGCAAGCTCGCTTTCATCCATCGCCGTTTGACGCTGGCGCGCGACGACGCGCCGGGCGGCTACGCCGGCGCCGCCGATCTCGATCGCGATCTGGCGCTGATTGAAGCCAGCGTGAGCGCCGGCAGCGGCCCTGAGGTCGTGCGTCCGTTGCGGAGGCTGCGGCGTGCGGTCGCGATGTTCGGCTTTCATCTTTGCGAGCTCGAATGGCGCCAGCAGAGCGGCAGGGTCGTGGCGGCACTCGATGAGGTCGTGGCCATGGTCGAACCGGGGCTGCCGCCCCTTTCGCAGCGCGCGCCGGAGGAGCGTGCCGCGTGGATCGAGCGCGAACTCGCGACGGTGCGTCCGCTCGTGCCGCGGGCGCACGCGTTCTCTGCGCCGACGGTCGACATCATCGTTTCGCTCGAGTCGGTGGCGGCGCTACGAGCACGGCGCGGATCGCAGACCGTCGCGTCGCTGATCCTCGCCAACGCCGAAGAACCGTTCGAGATGCTCGCGCTGCTGGTGCTCGCGCGGGCGTGCGGTGCGCTCGATGCCGGGCCGTTGCAGATCGTGCCCCTGCTCGAGAGCGCGACCTCGATCGCGGCCGGACCGGCCATCGCCGAGGCGTTGCTGGCGAGTCCGGGCTTTCGCGCACAGGTGCGCGCCGGCGGCGATGTGTGGGAAGTGATGCTCGGCTACTCGGATAGCGCGAAGGTTGCGGGCATCGTGCTCAGTTCGTGGTCGATCTATCGGGCGCAGCTCGCGATTTGCGATATCGCGCTGCGTCATGGAATCACGCTGCGCTATTTTCATGGCCGCGGCGGTTCGTCCGGGCGCGGCGCGGCCGACGCTCGTGAGGCGATCGCCGCGCAACCGCCGCAGGTTCGCAACGGGCGGTTCAAGGTCACGGAGCAAGGCGAAGTGATCAGCGCGCGGTATGGCTTGCCGTCGCTTGCGCGGCGCAATCTCGAACTCGCGGTGACGTCAGTCATCGGTGGGCTGGACCGGCCCGCGGACTTTCCGCTCGAGTGGTTTGCCGTGCTCGACCGGATCGCGGAGCGCGCGCAAACCGCGTACGTCGACCTAATCGAGGCCCCCGGATTCTTGGACTTTTTCGCTCAATGCACGCCCGTCGACGAGATCGGCGAGATGCAGATCAGTTCGCGCCCCGGCCGCCGCGGCGAGCGGCGCTCGATCGAAGACCTGCGCGCCATCCCCTGGTCGTTCGGCTGGGCGCAAACGCGTGCCATGCTGCCGGGTTGGTACGGCTTCGGCAGCGCGGTCGCTGCCGAGCGCGACGGGCGCGACGCGCTGCGCACGATGGGCCGCGATTTTCCGTTCTTCGGCACGCTCTTGCGCAACGTCGAACGTGCGCTCGCGATCGCCGACCTCGCGATCTTCGAGCGCTACGCGCGCGAATTGGTCGATGACGAAGCCAGTCGCGTGCGCTTCGTGACGCGCATTCGCGAGGAGCACGCCGCGTCGACCGCGATGCTGTTGGAGATCCTCGGCCACGAGCGGCTGCTCGAGGGCGACCCGACGCTCGAACGCAGCATCGCGCTGCGCAACCCCTACGTAGACCCGCTCTCGCTGATGCAAGTGCGTTTGCTGCGCGCCTATCGCGCCGGGGGAAAGACCAACGTGCCGCTTGCAAACGCTATTCGCCTCTCAATCAACGGCGTGGCGGCTGGTCTGCGCGTTACGGGTTAAGCCTTTGCCAAGACGCGGTTGAGCCGGAGGTGACGCCCTAGGGCGTCGGCAACCGGGTAAAACGTGGTGAACACGCATCTAAATCGTCGCACCAGCGATCGGCGCCGTGAACCCGAGCTGGCCGTCGGCGTGGCGCTCGGCTTGGTTCTCAACGAGGACCCGCGGGCGACCGACCGGCGGCAGCACAGTCGCCGGCGTGGCGACGCGCGCACGGTTGATGAAACACTGGCCAACGTACCGGACGCGATCGTTAAGACGTTTATCGTGGGTGGAATGCTCGAGCGGAAGAGCGCCGTCTTCAACTGCGGCTGCGTGGCAGTCGACCCAACCGCTCCTACGGCGTCCCTACAACTGCTGCAATGTCCGACGCACGCCGCGCTCCAAGCGAAGCTGCGGCGCCGTCGGACGGATCGGCACGAAGCCGGCTAGGCGACCGCGAAGACCTGACTGCGCGTCAGCGCTTGCTCGAGGTCGACGATGAGGTCCTCGACGTCTTCGATGCCGACCGATACGCGCAGCAGATCGTCGGTGACGCCCAGCGCGATCTTCTCCGCGACCGGCATCGAACCGTGCGTCATCACGGTCGGGATGCAGATCAACGACTCCACGCCGCCGAGCGACGCCGCGAGGTTGAAGATCTTCGTACTGCGCGCAATCGCTAACGCGCGATCGGCACCGCCGCGTGCGCGGAACGACAGCACGCCGCCCGAGCCGTCCATTTGCCGCGCGGCGAGTTCGTACTGCGGGTGGGCTTTGAGCCCGGGATAGTAGACTTCGGAGACGTCGTCGCGCGTGTCGAGCCAGTCGGCGACGATCTGCGCGTTCTTCACGTGTTCGCGCATCCGCAGCGCGAGCGTCTTTGCGCCGCGCAGCGTCAGGTAGGCGTCCTGCGGTCCCGGGATCGCGCCGATCGCGTTCTGATGGAACGAGATCTGCGCGTGGACGTCGGCGTTATCGGTGATGACGATGCCGCCGACGACATCGCTGTGACCGTTGATGTACTTGGTGGTCGAGTGCCAGGTGATATCCGCGCCGAGTTCGATCGGGCGCTGCAGGAACGGCGAACAGAACGTGTTGTCGACCGCGACGAGTTGGCCGGGCTTGCGGATCCCGGCGATTGCCGCGATATCGATCACGGTCAGGAGCGGGTTGGTCGGCGTCTCGACCCAGAACAGCTTCGTGGCCGGCGTGACCGCGGCGCGCACGGCGTCGAGGTCGTTCATGTCCACGAACGTCGTCGTCACGCCGTAGCGCGGCATGATGACGGTCAGTAGCCGGTGGACGCCGCCGTAGATGTCGCGCGTTGCGACGATGTGATCGCCTTGCGAGAGCAGCGAGGTGACCGCGTGCGCGGCCGCCATGCCGGAGCCGAACGACACGCCGAAGCGGGCGCTCTCCAGACTGGCCAGCTGACGCTCGAGCGCGATCCGCGTCGGATTTCCCGAACGCGCGTAATCGAAGCCCTTGTGCACGCCCACGGCTTGTTGCGTGAACGTCGCGGTTTGATAGATGGGGACAATGGTTGACCCGGTCGCGCTATCCGGATCTTGTCCGATTCGGATCGCTCGAGTAGCGAATCCCTTGACGGGAGAAGCTACGTCGCTCTCACGGCTGTTAGGCCGTGAAGTCGACTGCGAGTGAACCGACGGTTCGGTCGGCATGAGTGCACTCCACAGAAGGTAAGCGTTGGTGTATTTGCCAGCGTCCATGATGGGCGCCGGCGAACGGCCGGTCTACGGTTTTTCTCGTAAAGGGACCTCCTTTTGCCTCGTGCAACCGCCCCACGAGCACGTCTTATTCGAGGAGAATCGCCATGGCCGTTACGCCCAAGATCGACCTTACGACGATCGTCGCGCGAGCCGTTTCCGGGCTGCGCCTCGGCGAGCGCTTCGGCAACGTACCGAACGTTGAGTCGAAGCGAACGCGCGAGCTAGCGGGCCGCGTGCAGGGCGCGAAGCCGGTCGTGAGCCTCTGCCCCTATTGCGCCGTCGGGTGCAGTACGCTGGCGTACGTGAGCGATGAAGGCAAGCTGCTCGACGTCGAGGGCAATCCGGAGAGCCCCGTCAACGAGGGCCACCTCTGTCCCAAAGGTTCGGCGATCTTCGGTCTGACGGTCAACGATCGGCGCTGGACCGTGCCGAAATATCGCGCGCCGTACAGCAGCGAATGGGTCGACGTCTCGCTGGACTGGGCGCTCGACCGCATCGCCGAGAAATTCAAGGCGGCGCGCGATGCGACGTTCGTGCGCACGGGACCCGACGGAAAACGCCGTAACCACACGCTCGGCCTCGCATCGCTCGGCGGGGCGACGTTTGGGCTCGAAGAGAATTACTTGCTGCAAAAGCTCTTTAAATCGGCCGGCGTCGTATCGATCGAAAATCAGGCTCGCGTTTGACATAGCTCGACGGTGCCCGGTCTGGGTGCCTCATTCGGTCGCGGCGGCGCGACGACGTTCGTTCAGGATCTGGTCAATGCCGATTGCATTTTGATCGAAGGTTCGAATTTCGCGGAATGCCATCCGGTTGCGTTCCGCTTCGTCATGGAAGCGAAGGAGCGCGGCGCTACGATCATTCACGTCGATCCGCGCTACACGCGCACCTCGGCGGTGTCGGATCTCTACGCCCCGATCCGCAGCGGCACCGATATCGTCTTTCTCGGCGCGCTCATCAACTGGGTGCTTGCGAACGAGCGCTACTTCAAAGAATACGTCGTCTCGTTCACCAACGCGTCGTATCTCGTCAGCGAAGCGTTCGTGGATACGGAGGACCTCGACGGTCTCTTTTCCGGTTGGGTCGGAGAAGTACCGGGCGGGGCCGGAAACGCCGACGGAACGCAGGGCCAAGAAGGCAGCGCGGCCGCGCCCGGCAAGCCGAAAACGGCGCCCGGAAGCTACGATACCTCGACCTGGACGTTCGAGATGGAAGAGGTACCGCGGTTCGACGGTGACGGAACGGTCAAGGTTCCCAAGCGCGACGAGACCTTGGCGCACCCGCGTTGCGTGATCAACGTGTTGCGCAAGCATTTCGCGCGCTATACGCCGCAGATGGTCGAAGACGTGTGCGGTATGCCGGCCGAAACGATGCTGCAAATCGCGAACCTCCTGGCCGACAACAGCGGCCGCGAGCGGACGACGGCCTTTGCCTACGCGGTCGGCTGGACGCAGCACACGGTCGGGGTCCAATACATCCGCACGGCCGGCATTCTGCAGAGTTTGCTCGGCAACATGGGCCGGCCGGGCGGCGGCATCATGGCGTTGCGTGGACATGCGAATATCCAAGGCGCGACCGACATCCCGACGCTCTACGATTTGCTGCCCGGCTATTTGCCGATGCCTTCCACGTTGCGCGAAGAACAGACGTACGCCGGGTATCTCAAAAACGCAACCAAGCCCGGCTGGTGGTCGAACACGCCCAAGTACATGACGTCGCTCTTGAAGGCGTACTACGGCGAGGCTGCGACGGCCGAGAACGACTTCTGTTACGAATACTTGCCGCAGATCTCCGGCGACTACTCGGTGTTGCCGACCCAGATCGCGATGAAGGACGACAACGTCAAAGGCTACTTCGTCATCGGCATGAACCCGGCATCGTCGGGCCTGAACGCGGAACTCGCGCGCGCGGCGCTCGAGCATTTGGAGTGGATGGTCGTCATCGATTCCTACGAAACGGAAACGGCGTCGTTCTGGCGCCGCGAAGGTGCGGATCCGGCGAAAATCGGGACCGAGACGTTCTTTCTGCCGAGCGCGACCGTGCTCGAAAAAGACGGCACGATGGTCAACACGAACCGCATGTTGCAGTGGCATGACAAAGCCATCGAACCGGCGGGTGCGAGCAAATCGGATCTGTACTTGATCTATCAGCTCGGGATGCGCCTCAAGACGCTGTACGCCAATTCGACCGACGTCAAAGATCGTCCGATTCTCGATCTCACGTGGGAGTATCCGCACGAGGAGGAGCACGAACGGAAGAAGGGCGAGCCGTCGGCCGCAAAAGTGCTGCAAGAGATCAACGGCTATAAGGTCGAGCTCGGGAAGCGCGGCTATGAGTGCGAGCAGGTCGCTACGTTTGCGGATCTGCAGGCCGACGGTACCACCGCTTGCGGCGCGTGGATATTCTGCGGCGTCTTCCCGGACAAGACGACCAACCGGGCGCGCAATCGCACGAAGGACGACTGGACGTCGCTCGGCTGGGGCTTTGCGTGGCCGGCGAACCGGCGGATGCTCTACAACCGCGCCTCCGCCGACGCCGGCGGAAAGCCGTGGAGCGAGCGCAAGAAGTACATGTACTGGGACGAGGAGGCCAAGAAGTGGGCCGGCCCCGATATCCCCGATTTTCCGGTGGGAAAAGCGCCGCATACGGCTGCGAAGCCGGGAGCAATCGGGATCGACGCGCACGCGGGCAGCGATCCGTTCATCATGCAACCGGATGGGCGCATCCAGCTCTTCGCAGCGGGCACGCTCAAGGACGGGCCATTCCCGGCACACTACGAACCGTTGGACTCCGTGGTACGCAATCACGTTTACGGACAGCAAAATAATCCGGCGCTGCGCGAGTGGGATCGCGATGACAACCGCTACAACGGCACGGCCAATCCGGACTTCCCCTACGTGCTCACGACGTACCGCCTCACCGAACACTCGGGGATCATGACGCGCTACGTACCGTGGCTGGCCGAGCTACAGCCGGCCCTCTTCGTCGAGATCGATCCGGAGCTGGCGGTGCTCAAGGGCATCAAGAACGGCGGCTGGGCAACCGTGACGACGAGCGTCGGCGAGATCGAAGCGCGCGCGCTCGTCAGCGGCCGGATGCGCCCGCTACGCTTGGGCCGGGGCCAGCGCGTCCACCAAATCGGTATCCCGTACAACTATGGGACCTTAGGCTACACCAGCGGCGACGTCGCCGGCGATCTCGTTCCGATCGCGATGGATCCCAACGTCTCGATTCACGAAGCGAAGACGATCACGTGCACGATCCGGCCCGGCCGGCGCGCCGCCTACACGACGGACGTGGTCGACCAGCCGGTCCCGGCAGAGCAACACACGACGGCCGGTCAATCGACCGCACACGGTATCGACAGAGGGCGATGATGTATGGCTAGCGGCTTCTTCACGGATACCACGCTGTGCATCGGTTGCAAGGCCTGCGAGGTCGCGTGCAAGCAGTGGAATCAGCTCCCGGCCGACGGCTACGAGTTCTCGGGCAATTCCTACGACAACACGCTCGAGCTCGGCGGAACGACGTGGCGCCACGTGGCGTTCGTCGAACAAGCGGCGCCGATCGATGCGCCGCTAACCGACACCAAGTGGCTCATGATGAGCGACGTCTGTAAACATTGCACGCACGCCGGGTGCATGGAAGCGTGTCCGACCGGCGCGATCATCCGCAACGAGTTCGATGACGTCTTCATCCAACCGGATATCTGTAACGGGTGCGGGTATTGCGTTCCGTCGTGTCCGTTCGGCGTGGTCGATTTGATCGCGCCGGCCGACTATGATGCGCCCCGCGGTTTCGCCTCGGATGGCCGCACGAACGACGATGCCACACAGCAGCACGGCGGCGTCGCCGGCAAATGCACGCTCTGCTACGACCGCCAGAAGATCGGTCTCGTGCCGGCGTGCGCGAAAGCGTGTCCGACCGAGTCGATCCAATTCGGCGACGTTGACGAATTGCACGTCCGCGCGAAGAAGCGCGTCGAACAGCTCGGTGCGCGGGGCGTCAGTTCCTATCTCTACGGTGTCGACGACCACAATACGGTGGGCGATCTCAACGCGTTCTTCTTGCTCACCGAGAAGCCGGAGGCGTATAACCTTCCCGCGCGGCCCGTGCTTCCGTCGACGCGCCAGCCGGCCGGATATACCGCGGCGGCCGTGACGGCGGCCGCGCTTGCACTCGCCGGTTGGGCCGTATTCCGAGGGCGCGGTTGAGTACGGTGCAGCTCCCGCCGCAACCGGGTGAGTCGGATCGCGGCGCCTCGAGCGGCGACGGTTTGCCCGCGCATGCGCCGGCAACGTACTACGATCGGCCGCTGCTGAAGAAGCCGCATTGGGAATGGGAAGTCGTCACCTATCTGTTCCTTGGCGGCATCATGGGCGGCTCGGGCATCCTCGTGATGATCGCCGACGACCGGCCCGAACGCGACGCCGATCTCGCCCGCAGCGCGCGCTACGTTGCGTTTGTGCTTTCGGGCGCGTGCCCGCTCGTGCTCATCACGCACTTAGGCCGTCCGGAGCGCTTCCTCAACATGCTTCGCATCGCCAAGTTCAAATCGGTGATGTCGATGGGGGTCTGGGGTCTCATCGCGTTCAGCGGACCGGCCGCAATCGCTGCGGCCGGCCAAGCGTCACGTGACGGTTGGCTGCCGAAATGGGTCGCCGCGTTCGCGCCGCGCGCCGTGACGAACGTCCTCGGGGGATGTATCGGCGCCTTCATGGCCGGCTACACCGGCGTGCTGCTTAGCGCGACCGCGATTCCGGTATGGGGGATCGGGAAGCGTCACATCCCCGCGTTCTCGGTTTGTTCCGGTATCGCCGGCGCGTGCGCCGTCAATGCCGCGATCCTTGCGCTGACCGGGACCGACCGTACGCGCCACAGAGTCGAGCGGCTCGAGCTGATCGCGTCGACGGCAGAGTATGTCTTGCTCGAGGTCTTCCGGCGTCATGCCGGCGCGACCGGCGATCCGATGTTCGCCGGCGCGCGCGGGCAGAAGCTGCGCACGTTCACGCAGTTCGCCGGGATCCTCGGGCCGGCCGCGCTGGGTCTCTTGCCGTTCGGCGGCCGAACGAAGACGCTGCTGGCCAGTGGGCTCACGCTCTTCGGCGGGTACGTCTTGCGCGAAACGCTCATCGAGGCCGGGAAAGCCTCGGCCGACGATCCGCGAGCGGCGTCGCGCCAGCCGGAATGATTTCCGAGGACGGCCGGCCGGGCACCACCGTGGAGACAGCGATCGCGAGTTACGACGGCCGCGCCGTTCAGCAGCGCTTCGATCGGCTGGCGACCGAGGAACCGCTCGAAATCCGGATGCGGGCGGGCACGCAAACGCGTACCGTCGCGATCACGATGCGCACACCGGGCGCGGATTTTGAACTCGCGGCGGGTTTTTTGTTCGACGAGGGCGTGCTCGCGTCGCTGGGCGAGCTGCGCGGCATCACGTACTGCGTCGACCGCGACGTCGCCGAAGAACAGCGCTACAACATCGTGAACGTCGATCTGCACGGCAGCGCATTGCCGCCGCTCGATGCACTCGAGCGCCACTTCACGATGACGAGTGCGTGCGGCGTGTGCGGCAAGGCGAACATCGAGGCGCTGCGCGATCGCGGTCTGGTTCCCGTGCGGTCGGGGTTGCGCATCGATGCGGCGCTCATCGCCGCGCTCCCGGATCGCCTCTTCGCGGCGCAACGCGTCTTCGCAACGACGGGTGGGCTGCATGCCGCCGCGCTGTTCGATGCGCGCGGTGAACTCGTCGCGATCCGTGAGGACGTCGGTCGCCATAACGCGCTCGACAAGCTGGTCGGCTGGGCGCTGATGAACGGGAAACTGCCGCTCGACGAGCACATCGTGCTCTTTAGCGGGCGGGCGAGTTACGAGTTGCTGCAAAAGGCGATCTCGGCCGGGATTGCGGTCGTGTGCTCGGTCTCGGCGCCAAGCAGTCTAGCCGTCGATCTCGCGCGAGAATTTGGCGTGACGCTCGCCGGCTTTCTGCGGGGCGCGCGTTTCAACGTGTACGCCGGCGCCGAGCGAATCGCGTTCCCCGAGCCGGGGTAATCCGGTCAGTCGACCTCGCGTGCGTTGAGATCGACGAGGGCCCCATTGATGCCGCTCGCGCGATCGCTCGCGAGGAAGGTCAGCGCGTCCGCAACTTCTTGCGGGGTAGCCGCCGCAGCGAGATCTTCCGGGGAATAGAACTTCTCGGCGCCGGCGAACGCAACGCCGCCCAGGACGAGAGCGTTCGCAACGATGCCGTCGGCTTTGTGCTCGCGTGCGATCGAGAGCATCAGCGCATTGACGCCGGCTTTTGCCGCGGCAAACGCTCCGCGCCCGGGTGCCGGCGCCTTCGATGAACCTGCCGTCACGGTCACGATGCGCCCGCGCGAACGCGCGCCCTCGCGAAAGGGTTGAGCCAGCATTGCGCGCAGCGCGGGTAACGATAGGTTGTAGGCCGTTTCGGTAAATGCGGCGAGGGTGAAGCGCAGGTCGTCGAGTTTCGAGCCGGTCAGCGGAATCCGTCCGCCGCCGCTGCCGGCAAGGTTTACGAGCGCATCGATGCGACCGAATGCCTTGACGCATTCCGCGACCGCGGCGGTCGCCGACGCCGGATCGCTCAGGTCGGCGCGAATTGCAATCGCTCGCTCGCGTGCCGCCGGCTCCAGAACCTCGACGATTGCGGCTTGAGCGCGCTCGCGATCGCGCGAAAGAACGGCGATGCGAGCGCCTTCGCGCGCGAGCGTCGCCAACGTCGCGCCGCCCACGCGTCCGGTCGCTCCGGCAAGCAGAATCACGTTGTCTTCGACGAGGTTCATCGTACGCTCCGAAAGGGCTATTTGCGCTCGCAGACCAAGTTCGCGCCAGATGACCCCCGTTCTTCCGAAGACCCTCGAGTATTACCGCTTGCGTGAAGAGATCGAAGAATTTCTCTACGAGGAAGCCGCGTTGCTCGACGAGCGGAATTACACCGAGTGGCTGAGCTTGCTCACCGACGATCTGACGTATTTCATGCCGTTGCGACGCAACGTGAAGTTCGGCGAACAGGCCGCGCGCGAGAACACGCGGCACGGTAAGGACATCAGCTGGTTCGACGAGGACAAGTGGACGCTCTCCAAGCGCGTCGAGCAGATCATGACGGGCATTCATTGGGCGGAGGAACCGTTCTCGCGCGTGTGCCGCTTGATCAGCAACGTCCAACTGACCGGCGCGACCCCGTCGCTCGAAGCGCCGGCGGAGATTACGGTGCGCAGCCGTTTCCTCATCTATCAGAACCGCGTCGATTACGAAACGAATCTGTTTGTCGGAAAGCGCATCGACGTGTTACGCCGTGCGGGCGATGCGTGGAAGATCGCGCGGCGCGAGATCATTTTGGAGCAGAGTGTGTTGACCGCAAAGAACCTGACGGTGATTTTCTGATGGCCGTGATCCCTTCGATCGAAACGTTCCAGTGGGAGGACCCGCTGCTCGCCGACGAGTTGCTGACCGACGAAGAGCGCCTGATCCGCGACACGACCCGCGACTACGCGCAGTCCAAGTTGATGCCGCGTATTGTGGAAGCGAACCGGAACGAGATCTTCGATCGCGCGATCTTCAACGAGATGGGCGCACTGGGGCTGCTCGGCTCGACGATCCACGGGTACGGCTGCGCCGGCACCAGTTACGGCGCCTACGGTTTGATCGCGCGCGAGATCGAGCGCGTGGACAGCGGCTACCGCTCGGCGCTCTCCGTGCAGTCGAGCCTCGTCATGTTTCCGATCTTCGCCTATGGCAACGACGAGCAGCGCGAACGCTTCTTGCCGCGGCTCGCGACCGGTGAGATCATCGGTTGCTTCGGCCTGACGGAACCCGATCACGGTTCGGATCCCGGCAGCATGACATCGCGCGCGCAGAAGGCCGACGGCGGCTTCCGCCTCAACGGCGCGAAGAACTGGATCACCAACTCGCCGATCGCGGATGTGTTCATCGTGTGGGCGAAGGACGACGACGGCAAGATTCGCGGCTTCATTCTCGAGAAGGGCATGGCGGGGCTGACCGCACCGAAGATCGAGGGCAAGTTCAGTCTACGCGCCTCGAGCACCGGGATGATCAGCATGGACGACGTGTTCGTCCCCGATGCCAACGTGCTGCCCAACGCGCGCGGCCTCGCCGGTCCGTTCGGCTGCCTCAACCGCGCGCGCTACGGCATCATCTTCGGCGCGCTCGGTGCGGCCGAATTCTGCTGGCACGCGGCTCGTAAGTACACCCTCGAGCGCACGCAGTTCGGCCGGCCGCTAGCCGCGACGCAACTGATCCAGATCAAGCTCGCCGACATGCAAACGGAGATCACGGTCGGCCTCCATGCCGCGTTACGTCTGGGCCACCTCATGGACGCGGGGCGCGAGCAGCCCGAGATGATCTCGCTGCTCAAGCGCAACTCGTGCGGGAAGTCGCTGGCGATCGCGCGGGTGGCGCGCGACATGCACGGCGGCAACGGCGTGTCGGATGAGTATCACGTGATTCGCCACGTGATGAACCTCGAGGCGGTGAACACCTACGAGGGCACCCACGACATCCACGGCCTGATTCTCGGCCGCGCCCAAACGGGAATTCAAGCGTTCAATTAACGCCCGCTGGAAAAAGCTGGGTAGGCTCGTTGCGGGTTAGGACGCCTGAGAGGTAAGGTGCTGTTCGCTGCGCAGACGGTCGACCGCGGTTGCGTACTCCGCGAACCACCGGTCGAGGAGCTCGCCATCGGCGAGTTCCGTCTGGAGGTCGGCCGGAAGCGCTCCCCGGAGGGTAGCCAGGATCCGCCGGTTGCTTAAGCGACCGAATTTATGGCGTAGCGTCCGCCGCGCCACTTCTTGGGCGTCGGCACGCAACACGGCATCGAGCCGTCGTTGGGTATCCGAGAATTCCATCTTCGCTCCACGTCAACGAGAGGAAAGACCCTAGTATAGCATGTCGTGATACGTCGCGCAAATACGCCCCTCGCAGGGCGTCTCCGGGCGCCGCCCGGGGCAAGCTGCACGGCCCAGCATGAGCACGCTCACGAAGATGAGAATACGCCAGACGAACCGAGGGCTACACGTGGAGACTGCCGTTCACGCACGGGATGCGGTCGAACGCGTCGGAGATCGGCCGGTGCCGACGACGCCGGGCATCTCGCTGCCCTTTGCCCTGAAAATCCAGCGAGTGTTGCGGCCGAAGCGAGCGTGGTATGCGCTGGCGGTCTGGCTCGAGGCGACGCCCTGGGCATACCGCGCCTTCACGTTCGTCGAAACGCAGGTCAAAGGGAAGCTCTTCGGGTGCCGGATGTGCGCCCAATGCGCCCTGCCGAGCACGGCCTATGCCTGTCCGATGAGCTGCCCGAAGCAGTTGCGGAACGGTCCGTGCGGCGGGGTCGCGGCGAACGGTGATTGCGAGGTCTACCCGGGCCTGCGTTGCGTGTGGGTCGTCGCCTACGAACGCGCTGCCGGGGCCGGCCGCACGGCCGACCTGCGGCGCTTGCAGCGGCCGATCGATAACCGCGAGTGGGGCCGGAGCTCCTGGGTCAACTACTGGCAGCACCGCGACGAGGGCCTCTGGACGGCCGACGCGTCGTTTGCCGCGGCCCCGCCGATCGAACCGCGTTGACCGCCGCCGGAACGCGTTTGCGCGATGCCTTGCGCGACCGCCGGTTCGCCGTGACCGCGGAGTTGAGTCCGCCGCGCGGCGCCGATCCCGAAGCGATCCGCCGCGCCGCCCGCGTGCTGCACGATTGGGTCGATGCCGCCAACGTCACCGACAATCAAGGTGCGATGGTGCGGCTTTCGAGCCTAGCGGGCTCCGCGATCGCGCTCGGCGAGGACGTCGAACCGGTCATGCAACTGCAGTGCCGCGACCGCAATCGCATGGCGCTGCAATCGGATCTACTCGGAGCGGCGGCACTCGGCATCCCCAACGTGTTGTTGCTGACCGGCGATCATCAACGTTTCGGCGATCACCCCGAGGCGCGCGGCGTCTTCGATCTGGACTCCGTACAGCTGTTGTGGACCGCGCGCACGATGCGCGACTCGGGCACGCTCCTCTCGGGGAAAGCGTTGAAGCCGCCGCCGGCGTGGCTGATCGGCGGGGTCGAAAACCCGTTCGCTCCGCCGCTCGCGTTTCGCGCCGAACGTCTCGGAAAGAAAATCGCCGCGGGGGCTGAGTTCGTGCAAACGCAATATGTTTTCGACATCGCGCAATTCAAGACGTGGATGCAGGCCTGCCGCGAGCTCGGGCTCACGCAACGTTGCGGCGTGCTCGCCGGCGTCGGGCCGATCCGCTCGTTACGCGCGCTCGAACGCATGCGGCAGATTCCCGGCATTACGATCGCACCCGCCGTCGAGCAGCGCCTGCGCGGCGTGCCGGAGGAGCGCGTTCTCGATGAGAGCCTCGCGATTTGCGCCGAGATCATCACCGAGCTGCGCGAGATTCCGGACCTCGCCGGCGTGCACGTGATGGCGTTCGGTGCCGAGCACCTCGTGCCGGAGATCGTCGATCGCGCCGGACTCGGCCGGCGGGCACACGCGCGGGTGAACGAACATGTTGGTTAATTTGCGTCCCACCGACCGGCTACGCAAGGGCAACGGGGCGGTCGTGCAGAGCGTCCTCGGTTCGATCTTGCACGCGGTCGGTGATGAGTCGCTCGACCTCGAGAAGTTGCGCATCGTCTGCGACTGGGTGCAATACAAGAACAGTTTTCGCGATCCGGTGGAGATTCGCGCGATCGTGAACGGCAGCGCGACGGAACGGCTCGAGATCGGCGTCGATCTGCGCCGCGCATCGAGCGACCAGCACGACGTGGGCGCCGAGATGGCACGCGCGCTCGCGCGCCGCATCGAATCCGACCGGCATTACCTCGAACCGTGGGGCCGCACGACCACCAGCCTGATCTGGAACTTCAACGCGCTGTACTGGAAAGCGCTGGGCCTGTGGGAAGCGGTCTCGGGCCGGCCCTACGAGCAGGCGCTGCCCGGCGGCGAGAGCGACGCGCGTAATTCGGCCGCAGCGCGCGACACGATCTTGCGGTTGTTCGCGACTTGGGATGGACTCGCCGAGCGGCGTGCGCTTCCCGATCAGTTGCACGTACTCGAAATCGGCGTCGGCAACGGTAATCAGGCCCGCGTGTGGCTCGACACGTTCGTGGAGATCGATCGCGAACAGGGGCGCGACTACTATCGGCGCCTGCACTACCTCATGGGCGACTACTCCGCCCACCTGCTCGAAATCGCGCGCGCGCAGTTGCATGCGCACGAGGAGCACACGAGCACGCTGGTGCTCGATGCGATGAAGCCGTCGAACACGCTCGGGTTCCTAAAATACAAGACGTTCTTCGTCTACATCTCCAACGTGTACGACAACTTGCCGACCGACGAGATCGCGCGAATCGACGGGCATCTTTTTCTGGTCGAGACGCGCGCGTTTCTCTCCGCAACGGCGGCCGAAACGATCGCAACGGGCATCGGCGCGACGGCGCCGGACTTGCCGGACCTCGTCGCGCGGCTGCTGCGCTTGGGCCCCGAATTGCTGGCCGAAACGGAGCCGCGACGGTTTGCCGATGCGCATGCTGCCGTGCGCTTCTGGGCGGCGGTGTGGGAAGCGATTGGCCTCGAGGAGCGCTACGTAGCGCTGCCGCCGCTCGATGAGTACGAATTTGCGCCGGGCATGAACGGCGAGGTTCTGCGTCCGCTGATGGAAGCCAACGGCGACGTGCGGATGCACGTCAGCAACGGCGCCGCGGCGAGCTTCGTCGATACGTTGCAGCTCTTGCACCCGCACGGACTGCTCGAGTGTCACGATATCTTCGTGACCAACCTCGAGGGGTACGCGAGCGGCTTCCGCGGGCCGGGCAAATACGAAGGGTCGGTCGTGAACTGGGTCAACGGAAACGTGCTCGCCGCGCTCGGCGGCCGGCGCGGCTTCGATGTGGCGTTCCGCAAGTTCGCATTCCGCGCCGGTTCGAATATTACGACGATGACCGCAGAGGTGCGTGAATGATCGAGACGCTGTTACCGACGACGGTCGTCGGTTCGTACTCGGTGCCGGAGTGGCTCGAGCGCGCCAAAAGCGATTTCCACGAAGGACGCATCAGCCGCACCTCGCTCAACGAGATCTACGACACCGCGATCAAAGCCGCGCTCAAGGATCAGGAGCGCGCCGGCGTCGACATCGTCTCCGACGGAGAACTCCGCCGCGATAACGACATCGATTATTTCCTGGAACGCATGCCCGGCATCGAACTGCCCAAACTCGCCAAGGTGCACTACTACGACTACTACGATGCGGTCGTGCGCGCACCGCTTCCGGCTCCTGACGCCGTTGAGGGCTTGCGGCTCGTCAAGGATTTTCTGTTCACTCGCGAACAGACCGACCGGCCGATCAAGTTTTCGTTCACCGGACCGTTCTCGCTTGCGAAACGCATCCGTAACGAAGGCTACGCTGTTCCGGACGAACTCGTGCTCGATATCGCGCGGCATCTCAATCGAGAAGCGCGCGACCTCGCAGCGGCCGGCGCAGCACTGTTGCAGATCGATGAGCCGTTCTTAGCAGGGTATCCGGAAGCAGTACCGTTAGTCGTGAAGGCGATCAACCTCGTCGTCGAAGGCGTCGACGTCGAGTGGGCGCTGCACATTTGCTACGGTAATCGTCACGCCCGGCCGGCCTGGGAAGGGCATTACGATTTTCTCTTTCCCGCGATCCTCGACGCGCAAGTCGACCAGCTCGTGCTCGAGTTTGCGCGCAAGGGCTACGACGACGTCGCGCTCTTCAAGAAGTACCATCCGTCCTTCAAGCTCGGCTTAGGCGTGATCGACGTGAAGAGCGAGGTGGTTGAGACGCCCGAACAAGTCGCCTCGCGCGTCGATCGCGCACTTGCGGTGCTCGATCCCGAATGCATCGTCGTCAATCCGGATTGCGGACTGCGCCACCTGCCCACCAAGATCGCCCTCGCCAAACTGCGCGCCATGAATGCGGGCGCGGCGCTCGTGCGCGCGCGCGTGCGCGGTGAGAAAGTTCCGCTGCTGACCTAGTACGCCACCGCGTATGATTCGCGGCGTGGGTCGGCGCCGCTCTCGCGAACGCCGTGTTCGTTGATGCGAACGACGCCCGCACCTCCGACGCCCGGATGAAACCGTGGCAGGATGGTCAGCCGGTGACCGCGCCGCGCGAGTTCATCGAGGGTTGCCTGACCGACCGAGTCTTCGATCTGTAGCACGCCGTCCGTGCCGACAAACCAGCGCGGCGCCTCAACCGCGCGTTGCACGTTGTAGCCGCGTTCGATGAGGCGCATGACGAGCAGGACGTTCGTATAGACCTGACCTGCGGCACCCGGCGTGCCGAGGCACATCAGGATGCGCCCGTCCTTGCGGACCATGAGCGGGTTGAGCGTGTGCACCGTTCGCTTTCCGGGCGCGAGGACGTTCGGTGAGGCGGGGTCGAGCGAGAAGCCGGTCATCCGGTTGTTCATCAGAACGCCGGTGCCCGGGACGACCGCGGCGCTGCCGAAAATTGCGAAGATGCTCTGCAATAGCGACACGGCGTTGCCATCGGCATCGATGACGGCCATGTAGCTCGTATCGCCGGCCGTCTTTGTGACGAAGGCGGGGTCGACGAGCCGGGTGTGAAGGTTGGCCCGCGCGCGCTGCATCGCTTCGACGTGCGTGTGAATGAAGTCGGCGCTCGCGTCGTCGTAGGTCGAGATCGGCGTCGTCTCGAGAATCTTCAATGCTTCGAGCACGACGATGCCGACCGACACGGGCGGTTGTGCGATGAGTTCGACGTTGCGAAAGGCCGTGTGCACCGGTTCGCGCCATTCGCTGCGGTAGTCACGCAGATCGCTCGCTCGCATCGGCGCATTGGTTTCGCGGGCGTAGGCCTCGAGCGCGTGGGCGAACGGTCCATCATAAAAGGCTGCCGCGCCGCCGGCGGCGATCGCCTCGAGCGTGCGCGCGGCGTAGCCTTGTACGAGAAGCTCGCCGGCCGCCGGTGCCGTTCCGCGCGGAAAGAAGATCTCCGTCGTCCCAGGAAACGGTTGGAGCAGCGCGGCGTTGCGTTGCAAGGTCGTTGCAAAAAGCGCGGATACCGGGATGCCGTTTGCGGCCAGCGCGATGGCCGGCGCCAAGACGTCCGCGAGCGAGCGGCGCCCGAAGCGTGCGATCGCGTTCTCCCAGCCGTGAACCGCACCGGGAACGGCCGATGCTCGAATGCCGTGCTCGGGAATCCCGCTCCCGTACTCCGCGAGCGTCGCTCCTTGCGGCGCGGGCCCGCTGGCATTGAGCGCGTACGTCTTTCCCGTTCGCGCTTCGCTGTAGAGCAGAAACAGATCGCTGCCCAAACCGCACGCGTCCGGCTTGAGGATGGCGAGCGCGGCCGCGGTTGCAATTGCCGCATCGATCGCGTTGCCGCCGGACTTCAGCATATCGAGTCCCACTTGCGCGGCAAGATGGTGTCCGGCCACGACGATGCCGCTGCGTCCCATCACGACGGGGCGCGTCGTTTGCGCGCCGAGCGGTCCAAAGCTCATCGTCCGAACGCCGTCCGGATCGCCAGCGTATCCAGCGCCGTAACTTCGAGCGGGTCGTGCATTGGAACGTCGAGCGGGCCGAGGGCGCATTCATAAAAGCCGACATCGTGCCAGCGCCCGAACTTGAAGCCTGCTGCGTGCGTGACGCCGGCGTCCGTGAAGCCGACCGCGTGATGCAACGCGACGCTGCCGTCGTTCGGCAGCGCGATGCCCGCAAACGCACGCCGATATCCCTGGCTCGCGAGCAACCGCATGAGGGCCCCGTATAAGGCCCGGCCCACGCCGCCGCGACGGGCTTGTTCAGCGACATACACCGTCACCTCCGCACCGAAGCGGTATGCCGGGCGCCCGCGAAATGTGCTCGCATACGCATAGCCCGCAATCGCGCCGCCGGTTGCGGCAACGATCCACGGCTTATCGCCCGGATGGTTGCCGATCCGCGCCCGCATCTCGGCGGCATCGGGCGCGATGAGCTCGAACGAAATCGCGGTCGATTCGACAATGGGCGCGTAAATCGCGACAAGCTCCTCGGCGTCGCGCAGCGAAGCAAAGCGCAGGATCATCCGGATTGATCCCACCTCAGTAGCAGAGAATCATTCACCCCGGATGGAGGATCGTGATGGACCGTCGTTCGCTCATAGCGGGTGCCGCGCTCGCCGGGACCGCGCTCGCCGCTTCTGACGGAGCCCAGGCGCAAGGCGCGGCAGGTTCCCTGGCGGATCGCTTCGCCGCCACGTTGACCGCGCACGACATGGTCGCATTCGCGGACCTCTTCGCCGAGGATTACGTGAACCACCAGGTGAGCGCCGCTGCCCCGGCGCCTCCGGGTCCCCCGACCAAGACGGCGAAACGCGGCAGCGTCGATTTCTTCGCGACGCGGCTGGCGGCCATGCCGGACCTGCGGGTCACCGTGGAAGCGTCCGTAGTGACGCCCGACAAGATCGCGGCAAGCTTCGTCTACACGGGCACGCACGGTGGGGTGTACTTCGGCATCGCACCGACGGGGCGGCCGCTGCGGTTTACCTCGTGCGACATTTTCCGGATCCAAAACGGGAAGCTCGCCGAGCACTGGGGCATGGGCGACATCGCCGGCGTCCTCGCTCAGCTACGCGCCCCTGCTTCGTAGCGAAGACGCCGTCGTGCCGCGACGATCGTTACGGCGTCATGCCGGCAGGGCCGACAATGAGCGGTTCAACCCGGTACGCGTTGTTGTAGGTCGGGATCTGAACGGGCGTGCCTCCGGTTGTCGTCTCGCTACAAGCGTTCGGATTATACGGCACGCCGAAACTCACGGCACCAACGCCGGAGCAAGAAAGCGTCGTCGTTGCTGCCGACGTGCCGGTTACATGCCCGTTCAATGCTTCGGTCCATGCAACCTCAAACGTCTTTTCGTTTCCGCTCGCGTTGATGGTCGTGGTTTTCGTCGACCCCGACGTCAAGTGGACGAGATGGATGGCCTGCAGATGGAAATGATCCGGAATCGTGATCGTCCAAACATCGGAGCCGACTTGTGCGCTGTAATCCCAGTGCGTGCCGACGGGCGAATGCGGTGCGCTGCTGCATGCACCGTACAACGTACACACGTTGTTCTTGATGTACTTGTTCGGTAGCGTGATCGGATCGCCGAGCGCCGCAACGTAATTGGCATCGATCGTCTTTGACGAGAGCGTTCCAACGGTCACTTTTACGTGCATCGTCAGATCGGGAACGCCGCTGATCTTAGGCAACTGCGCGGTGAGGGCGGTCGGCGTCCAGGCCTCAATCGTCACGTGCGGATCCCCATTGGGAAAACCACTGATGACGACGTTGCCGCTCGTACCGAAACACGTGCCCTCGATCACGATGTAGCCACCCGAGGTTAGTTTGCCTTTGGCCTTCGTAATGGCCGGGCTGCATGGTGCGTTCGGAGCGGGCGGCGCGGCAGGTGGGCCGACATCGATCGGGGCTTCGGACACGGGCGCGGTATCGCCGGCCGGCGGCGTGTATTCGTCCGTTACCGTGCCGGTTGCGCCGTCCGCCCAGGTGAAGAGTTTCGAGAGTTGCGGACTGCCGGGTGCGAGGGTGAGGTCTTGGGCGCTGGCATGGACGACGGCTAGCGGCTGCGGTGCGCCGGCACCTACGGTGGCTGCAAGCAGAACGGTAGCGGAGACGACGGTGGCGAGGCGCGCGAAGCGTCGCTCGGCGGCGATGGATCGGAAGAACATACGGAACCCCTCCTGTGACGCTTCGGCGGAGGGGCAACGGAGCAATCCGACCCTAGCACGAGCGCATCTCGAACAGTAGCGGACGAGCGTTCCCTGATCGTTCCGTCAGCGCGGCCTGATGGTTCCTGGGCTCTTCCGGGCCCTTTGTAAGCCGGTCTACGGTTTCGGTCGGCAAACGAACGGACTCGGCCCGCCGGCCTGCAATTCCTAGGAAAACTGAGGGAGGGCGGCGCACTTGAGCGGGTCGGTCCATCTGGACCTCGCGCCGACGTAGCTCAGTTGGTAGAGCAGCTGATTCGTAATCAGCAGGTCAGCGGTTCAAGTCCGCTCGTCGGCTCCAGTTCGAACCCCGAGAAATCGGGGTTTTTTCATTGTGCCATTGCCCTGGCATCGCGGATGCGCCTATTTGTGTCACCTCTAATGTCACTTAAGGTTATCTCTTAGCGAGGTGATCAATGATGCACTAGCCACTGCGCCAAATCGGGCAGCTTCGCCAGGAACGCGCCGGCAAATGCGGCGCCGAGCCAACCGGCGACTTTCCACCACCTGTCCCGGTAATCTCGATTTTGTTCAGCGTGAAAGTAGGCAAGATCGGCAACCGCGAGCGCTCGTCCTTGCGTAGCAGCCGCACCCAGTATCCCGGCGACGTCGGCAGCGCGACCCTGCACGTGCGGTAGGAGAAACCCCTTCAGCGCCTGCTCAGGGCCGGTCAGCGTTTGCGCCGTCAAACGTGCGAAGGCATCATCGAGATCTGCTCGGCTAGGATGGTTGCTTGTTGACTTGCATGCTCGGATCAGCTCCTCGACCGCCGTCCTGCACTGCTGTCGGACGTGCTCACCGCCGAGCTTGCTGGCAACCATGACTCCCGGGTTACCTACGCCTCCCTTCGCGGCGAGTTCGGCTTGCGCGCGTTGTAGCTCCACCTTGAGTGCCTGAACCTCATCATCGCGACGGGCGATGTATGCACCCTCCGCGAGCTTGTACGTCTGAGGCTTCATGTCGGCGGGTTCGCGATCGGTCCCGTCACACCATACTTGTAACGTTCGATTTTCGGACACAGTCGAGTAGGCGGCTGATGACGTCCATTATCAGGTCGAACAAAAGGTGCCGATTTCAATTGCCCGGATCGCGCCCGACGACAGAAAGAACGACGACGTCTAGCGTTCCCGAGCTGCCTTCGAACGTACCGACACCCAAAAGCGGTTTGCGGTTCAGCGCGCGCCAATGCGGACTTGTGCTCCATACTTGAACGTTTAACCGGCACGGCGTCTCACGTGGGAGAGTGCCGTCAAGAAGTTCGTCGTAGGCGCCTTCCGCGGCTTGACTTACTCCGAAGTAGCTGATGAGAATATCACCGGCCGGATCACCTACAACCAGACGGCCATCGTGCTCGAACGCCTCGTCTGCGTGCATCGTAGCAAAGTCACTCCCGCCGATGACGCGGCTTTCGACATCAACGCCGATGATGCGACCGCCGGAGATACGCATCGGTACGTATACCGCATCGCCAGCTGGCCCAATCGGCGACACCAATCCTTCGACATTGATAATCATACGAAAGATCGGAGTACATGAATAAGGATCTTGTAGGAGCATATCTTGCATAATAGGACGTCACCCTCGACCATCCCGACTTTCCGGCCGCCGAGAGGCAGAATACCTGCGTTCCTCGCACCGATGACACATTCAGCCGAGGCTGTCACGCACTGGTCGTCAGCTTACGAAGCGAGACTCGCGCTCCGGCGCAGCGAACGAACGAATTCGAGAAGATCCGTATTGAGCCGATCCTTGAGCGTCGACGGAAGGCCATGCGGTGCGCCTTCGTAGACCTTCAGCACGGAACCCTTGACGATCTTCGACGATATGAGGGCTGATGCCGCGAGCGGTACGACTTGATCGTCACTTCCGTGGATGAAGATAGCGGGGACGTCGAGCTTCTGCAGATCGCCGGTGAGGTCGGTTTCGGAAAAGGCTTTGACGCAGAAATAGCAAGCGGGCATGCCGGCCATCATGGACTGCGTCACAAAGAAATCACGCAGGCCTTGTGATACGTTCGAGCCGGGCCGATTCGCGCCATAAAATGAACTGCTCAGATCGGCGAAAAATTGGGCGCGATCATCGGCGATGCCCTTGCGAATCGTGTCGAATACTTCGATCGGCGTACCGAGGGGATTTGACGATGACTTCAGCATGACGGGCGAGATGTCGGCGACCATAGCCGCGCCGGCGACGCGTTTGGAGCCGTGCCGTCCGATATAGCGGATGACTTCGCCGCCACCTGTCGAGTGACCGATATGAATGGCATCTTTGAGATCGAGTTGTTGGACAAGCTCCGCGAGGTCGTCAGCATAGGTGTCCAAATCGTTGCCGTTCCATGGCTGGCTCGAGCGGCCATGACCGCGGCGATCGGCAGCGATGCACCGATACCCGTTGCGCGCAAAGAAGAACATCGCGTCCTCCCAAGCGTCTGATGACAGGGGCCAGCCGTGACTGAAGACGATCGGTTGACCGAGGCCCCAGTCCTTGTAATAGATTTGCGTTCCGTCTTTGGTGGCGATGTAGCTCATGGAGTCTCCTTGATGGACGTTTGGAATCTGAATTGGTGGAGCGGCGATGGCGTCGAGCCGAGTCGTGACAAAGGGGAGGCCGCCGACAACGGCGGCACTGTAGCTGATAAAAGTGCGTCGCGGTGCCGAATGACGTAGACCGTTCACACAGCCAATTTAGCATGGGTCACGAGGCGGTCTAGTAGCTGATATTGCGCTACATGGACGCTCAAGCCCACGATATCGTTACGAGAGTCGCGTCATCTCCATAGTCCCCGCCAGTGAAAGCATCGGCGGACATCCCCACGTTTCTTGAAGCCGATTGATGTGAGCGTTGCGGGTCAGAACCAATCGCTCGGACAATGCCAGCCTTTCCGAACTGCGACGTGCGATCCAGATTCTTGCGGCATTCCGTGAAGCCGTCGGTCGCGATCACCAGTAGGTGACCCGCGCTGAACTCCACGAGGACATCAGCAAACGTCGCGTCGCGAATTATACCGATAATGGGACCCGTCTGAGCAAGGTGTCGATGCGACCGTCCGCAGACAATCAAGGCGGCGTCGTGACCTGCGGACGTGTAACAGAGTCCTGGGGTCGTAGGACTTAGGGATGCGACGAATACCGTCGCGAACGTAACGTCCGGAATGCCGTCGACCGCCTCAAACGCCACTTCATTGAGCGCTGAGACGATACGTGATGGACTTGGCTCCATGCGCGCGACCCGTCGAAACTCTTTGCATAGGATTCCCGCGTGCTGCCCGGCAATCGCACCCTTTGACGAGATGTCGGCCAGCAGAATCGAAACGGAAGCATCCGCACGCATATAGACGTCGAACACATCGCCGCCGCGAAGCCTCTCGTCGCGGGCGGCACGGGCTTCAAGCGTATAACCTATGGCCCGGGACGGTGGGCCGATCTTACGGCTGCGTGGGCCAAGCAACAACGATTGCATGTGCATGTCCCAGACTAGCTGGATCCGCACAAAAAAGTAACGCGCTAATGTTTAGGTAATTTGCTCCGGCAGGCGCGATGCGCCGGCCTCGAAGATCGGCCAGCAGATTTCCGTGCGCCAGGCCCTATCGTCTGGTGTGTCGCGTGCGCCTACCAGGTAGTACTCGCGTATTGGCCCTTCAACCGACAACGCGTAACGCTCGACGTACGCTGCTAACGAACTATAGGAGAAGTCGCAATCGTCATGTGGGCCGTTGTGAATGATGGTCGCCATTTCCACCGCCGGCAACTCAATTTGCTTCACACGGCCCGTAGTTCGAACGTCCTTATCGCACGGGACGAAGATCGTGACCTCACCTCTCGCGCAATCAAACAAATCGTCCGAATAGACGCCGCCGCCCCTGGCCGTAGCTTCGATGTGTTGCGCCGCGAGAGTGGCGTGTAACTCCGCTAACGCGCCTTGGAACCAAAGCGGGGCCTCGCTCACGTCGACGATGCCGGTGATTGCCACTGCCGGTGTCGCGTTGATGCTTCGGTGAGAAATGTGCTCCGACATTGACTTCGGATGTAGGAGTAAATCGCGTAGGGTTGCTACGGACTTTTGAGCCTGCTCGAGGCTTTCTTCCAATCGGCTCAAGTGCCGAGCAATGAGGTCGTTTCGTGTCTCGAGATTCGGGGCGGTGAGTACCGCTCGAATATCATCCAGTGGCATGCTGAGGTCTCGAAATCGCCGAATAATCTGGGCCGTCGAAATCTGCTCGAGCGCGTAGCGGCGATAGCCGGTCTTCGGATCCACGATCGCGGGCTCGAGTAACCCGATGCTATGGTAGTGGCGAAGCGTCTTCACGCTAATGTGCGTTGCCCGGGCGAAGTGCCCGATCACGAGAGACTGCATGGCCCCTACATTCTAAAGTCTCCCTCCGGGGGAGAGTCACGGCCGCGAGCACATATTGACTCTCTCCGGGCGGGAGGTAAGACACTCTCGGCATGCCTTGTTATGTTAAAGCCCGATCACGAAAACTGTACGGGTAACTGTACGACTACCTCCTGTTCCTGGACGTCACGGGCGCCTAGCATGGCAATTGAACAGAGCCCCATCAAGAGAGGTGTCGTTCATGCAATGCCGGGTCACCGAAAACGGGCAAGCCAGTCGCCATCAGTCACCTACGGCGCTCGTAGAGCGCGTGGTCCAATTTGTCGAAGGCAATTACACACGGCCGATAAGCCTCGGTACGGTTGCTGACGCTATAGGATATTCACGGTCCCATTTGACGACGGCATTCCGCCACGCAACGGGAATGCCGGTTACGGCTTGGATCATTCATCGCCGCATTACCGCCGCCCAGGAACTCCTCGGCGAAAATAACCTAAGCGTGGCGAGAACATGCGAGGCCGTCGGTTTCACTGATCTCTGCTACTTCACACGTCAGTTCGTCCGACATGTTGGTGTAACACCCGGCCGCTTTCGCGCAGCAAATAATGGGACGCGCGGCGACAAAATAGCCGCCCCGCACGTGATCCCACTCAGTAACGGCGCCTAGCTAGCGGGCGAAAACATTGTCTATCCTTTTCTTGAGACCGACGCGATAAGGTGTTCATGCAAGAGGAGGATACGATGTACCACAAGGCTATTATGAATTTCGCGTTCGCCGGCTTCATTGCCATGGCGGGACTAACAGCTCTCGACGCATCTGCGGGGCCAGTTGAGTCGATAAATGCGGAAGCGACAACTGCAAAGGTTACCGTGCATCCGCTCAGGGGACACTTCAGTGTTCTCGAAGGGTCGGGTGGAAATATTGGTGTCTTTGCCGGCCCGGACACGCTGGTCATGGTTGACGCGGGAATTTCGCTTACGCAGCCCCGGGTTTCAGAAGCGCTGCGCAGCATCAGCTCAGCTCCGCTGAGATATCTGATTAACACCCATTACCACTGGGATCATACGGACGGAAACGGCTGGGCGCACAAAGCCGGCGCTACAATCATCGCGCAGGTCAACACCTATAAGCGCCTCTCGGAGCCGAACCACGTCGACGAGTGGAATCACACGTTCACGCCGGCTCCCATTGCTGCGCGACCAACCGTGCTCGTTACCAATCGCAAAACGCTGATCGTTGACGGGACCACAATCTTGTTGCGCTACTACGGGCTCGCTCATACCGACGGCGACTTGTCCGTCTACCTTCCAGCCGCAGACATCCTGCAAACCGGGGATACCTGGTGGAACGGGTACTATCCGATGATCGATATCGGGGCCCGCGGCAGTATCGACGGGATGATCCGCGCCGCAAACATGAACCTGGCAATGTCGACGGATAAGACCATCATCGTGCCCGGCCACGGTCCCGTGGGTAGCCGGCGTCAGCTCATGGCCTATCGCGACATGCTCGTGGCTATTCGCAACAAAGTTGCCGCTTTGAAGAAGAGTGGTATGACCGAAACCGAAGCAATCGACGCCAAGCCTACAGCGGCTTACGATGCCAAATGGGGGAGCTTCGTCATCGGTCCGGATCTGTTCACCCACCTGGTCTACCGCGGGCTCTGACGCCGGCAGATGAACCATGAAAGTCCTTCTCGCCGGCCATCGAATATGGCCGGGTACCGTGAAGGGCAGAACGTTTGGTGATTTGCTCCGGCAATATCGAACCGCAGCTGGTTTTTCGCAAGAATACCTCGCTGAGCAGGCGCGCCTGAGCGTCGAGACCATTGGCGCCCTCGAGCGCGGGGTGCGTCGGGCGCCGTATCGCGAGACGGTGAATCTTCTCTCGTCCGCACTGCAACTCGATACGGTAGAGCGGCGGTGCTTCGAAGAGGCTTCCGTCCGCGGTCGGGCGCGCCATACGAAGGACGACCCCCTCGGGGTGCCAGCGTCGAATGTCGTGCTTCCTGTGCAAGCGACGTCTTTCGTTGGACGCACGGACGATCTTCGTCGTATCGAGCAACTTCTCGAAGCGGGCCGGTTGGT
>Ga0182015_10001625_pt1 | contig 29155 bp, 30 predicted proteins | sample 712P3MmetaG_FD_120478 | JGI IMG/M metagenome (GOLD analysis project Ga0182015, IMG submission 120478) | Permafrost microbial communities from Stordalen Mire, Sweden - 712P3M metaG | ecosystem: Environmental > Terrestrial > Soil > Wetlands > Permafrost | place: Sweden: Stordalen | collected... | reverse complement strand
GTAAATTTGAATGCGTTGGAGAGAAGGTTGAGCACAATTTTCTCCCACATATCGCGATCGAGGTAGATCGGTTCCAAACCGCGCGGGCACTGCACGTGGAAGTGTAATCCAGCTCGTTCCATGGCCGAACGAAATGAGCTCGCCAATTCCGCGGTATAGCTGCAGATATCGGTGGGCTGATAAATGGCTTCCACGCGACCCGCTTCTAGGCGGGAGAAATCAAGGAGAGAGTTCACAAGCTTCAACAGGCGCAGAGCGTTGCGATGAACCACCGTAAGCTGCTCTTTGCTCGCGGCGTCGAATCTTTCGCCCGACGAGGCGAGGGCATCTTCCAACGGGCCCAGAATCAGAGTCAACGGCGTACGGAACTCATGGCTCACATTGCTGAAGAAAGCGGTCTTGGCACGATCAAGCTCCGCCAGCGCCTCCACACGCTTCTGCTGATCCTCATAGGCATGGGCATCGGCAATGGCAGCGGCGAGATGGCGTGCGGTCAAGCCGAAGAATGCTCGATACTTTTCATCGAAGGCCCGGCGCGGGCTTATTCCAGCGATCAATACTCCCGTCGCCTGATTCTCTCCGGCCGCAGCAATGGGTAAGAGCACTGCGCTTCGGGCTTTTTCCGGCCAAGGTCCTCCCGGAAGATTGTCCAGAGGCGCGGAAAGGCTGCTCAGAATCAGAGGCTCGCCCTTGGACAGAACCTCAGGCAGAGGCCAAGGAGAATGCTCATCGGCCTGCAATCGAATTCGCTGAGGCGCTACATCAGATCCGGGCTCAAGATGCAGCGATGCAGCCAGAGTGGCGCTCGATCCATCGTCATCGAGAAGGTAAACAAGCCCAAAAGGAATGTCCAAGCGATACTTGGAAAGAACGGCCGCGGCGAGCTGGCATGCTTCCGCAGTTCCCGTCGACTCGACCTGCGCCGCACCTAATTCTTGCAAAGCGGTCAGCCGACGCCCTCCCAGGATTTTGTCGGTTGTTTCGGTCACTGCCGTGAAAATGCCGCCCACGTCGCCGGACTCATCCCGAACGGGACTGTAGGAAAAAGTGAAATAACATTCTTCTACGTATCCATTTCGATCCAACAAAAGAAGCTGGTCTTCCGACCATGTGGCCTCGCCCTTTCGCAGAACACCCTCCAGCATGGGACCAATGACATCCCAAATCTCAGGCCAACATTCGGCACCTGCCTGGCCCATCGCTGCCGGATGTTTCTTACTTCCCAGAATTGTCCGGTAGGCATCGTTGTACAGCATGAATAGATCGGTGCCCCACCAGACGAGAATGGGGAACCGCGATTCGAGGCATATGCTGATGGCGGTGCGCAAACTTTGCGGCCATGCGGCGACTGGACCTAGGGGATGGGAGTTCCAGTTATAGCTGCGCATCAATGCGCCCATTTCTCCGCCCTCGGCGAAGCGGTTGGTCATCCCACGCAGGGCGCTTGCGGATTTCAACGGAATGACCTCGGACGAACGTGAGTAAGGCAGGGCGGAACCTGAATTCAGCTCTGCCGGTCTGCGGGCGGCGATTAAGTCACGAGAGGGACTAGATTTCACGAGAATTCGTATGCATCGCTAATACCCCACAAAGGTTCCTTCGGCTTCACTACTAAATTAGATGCGCACTCTCGCGCTACCCGAGGAGCGCTTCGCGCCATGGGAAATTCATGGCTTTTCATGGGATCGCGATCGCACTCAATGCACAACAGAATAGTCAGCTGTTCAGCGGTCGCATATACAGTGTTTGCCGTACTCGCGAGTTGGGCCTTTCCGATCGCGAAGCCTACGGGCGGCGACTCTGCCTGACGAGGGCAAGCTCGCAAGAGTCTATCCGGCCGGAACCGCAACGCGAGCAGCGCCGTAGAGGCCGGCATCACTTCCCAGCAGGGCAAGAGTAATGACGGTTTTTCGTTCGGTGCGGCTCTCGGTTTGAGACGATGCGCCTTCTTCCTTTCCGGAAGAACTACTGCCGAGGGGATGGTCGGGGGCGGTGGCGGCGTAGACCAGCGAGCGAGCGCGCAGCTCTTCGAACATCTTGGGGGCGTAGGCATCCCACGCGCTTGAAACGCCTCCGCCAATGACGTACATGTCGAGATTCAAAGTGTTGATCAGGCCGGCGAGCAAGATGCCAAGGTAGCGTCCGAACGAGCGGAAGATCTGGCGAGCGCGTTCGTCACCCTGGATCGCCAGATCATAGATTGACTTCGCGCCGAACTCAGGGTCGGACGACGCGGCCTGCGCAAAAGATGGCGCCTCACCGCTGGCGATGGCTTCACGCGCCATGCGCATAATCGCGCTGGCGGAGGCGTAACGTTCGGCGCATCCGTGGTTTCCGCAACCGCAAAGATAACCTTGAGGTTCGACGGTTACGTGACCGAACTCACCCGCCATGCCGTTCATGCCGTGCCAGATTTTTCCTTCGAGTACAATCCCGCCGCCAATTCCAGTTCCGAGCGTGACCACCGCGACGTTCCCGATGCCGCGGGCGGCTCCGAGCCACTGCTCGCCGAGGGCGGCTAGGTTTGCATCGTTTTCTAGGACGACGCGAGCTCCAAGGCGGCGCTCGATTTCGCGGCGCACGGGATAGTCTTCAAAGCCGGGAAGATTGGCGGACTTTCGTAGCATTCCGGTTTGCATGTCGATGATGCCGGGGATACCGATGCCGGCGCCGAGAAAAATCCCCGTGGATTTGTATTTGCTGGAGAGACGCTGGATGGCATCGCACATTTCGTTGATGACGTGGTCGCGGCCAAGAGCCACCTTGGTTCCGAGGGTCACTTTCTCGAGCAGCCCGCCCTCGCGGCTGACGGCGGCGATGCGCAGGTTCGTACCGCCGAGATCGACTCCGATGGAAAACTCGGGCATGGCGGGAGCTTATCAGAATTGCGGCGCGCGGTGGTCTTGGCGAAGAAACCATCGAGCTTCGCTCGACCGGACAGCCGGGGACGGATGCCACATGATTCTCTCGGCAAACTGAGATGCGTCGTTACTTCTGGCATTTCGGGCAGTAGTGACTGCTGCGTCCCGCAATCACGATGCGTTTGATGGGAGTCTTGCAGACGAGGCAGGGCTCACCTTCGCGGCCGTAGACCCGGTGCTGCAACTGGAAGAAGCCGGCTTCGCCATCGGCGTCGACATAATCTGAGATGGAGGAGCCGCCAAGGGCAATGGCCTCGCGGAGAACTTCTTTGATTGTGTCCAGCAGCCTTGCAAGTCTTGCGCGTGGAATGGTCCAGGCGCGGCGGCGGGGTCGGATTCCGGCGCGGAATAAAGATTCATCCGCATAGATGTTTCCGACGCCGCGAAGCAGTTTTTGATTCAGTAAGGCGCTTTTAATGGGAGTCTTGCGGCCGCGAAATAAAGGGACGAAGCGATCGAGTTCTGCTTCCAATGGTTCAATGCCTGCAGCCTCAAATTCGGAACTGACGCTCAAACGGCCAAAGCGGCGGGCATCGACAAAACGCAGCTCCCGACCCGAGGCCAGCTTCAGGATCGCGTGCGTATGCTTGAGGATTTCTGACCGCGGTTCGCATACTTGCAACCGGCCAGTCATGCCGAGGTGGACGATCCACTGGGCTGTGAGTTGAGGCGAATCGGCTTGTTTGGGGCGGGCACTCTCGTTCGCCTCTGCTTGCATCGCCGGTGACGTGCGGAGTTTGGATCCCGTTTTAGTGTATTGGCTTTCCGCGGGCAGGAGTGCCCGCGCCCCACTGGTCTTAGCGAGGTCGAAGACGATGTGCTTGCCCATGCGCCGGACGGCGACGATGCGGCTGTTTTCGAGCGTGGCGGCGATTTTCTTGGCGGGAGATTTGAGTGGCTCCGGTTTCTCGCCGAGCCAGATCGATTCGATCACATCGCCGGAAACGCGCCTTGCCAGTCCGCGTGCGATGGTTTCAACCTCGGGGAGTTCAGGCATGCTTCCCCAGTTTACAGGCCTGGCAGGGACATGCGTGGTTGTGGACTGGGGTTTCCGGCTAATCCTTCAGAGGGACAACGGCTCTGCCATCGCGGCAGAATGTGGCGACTTTTTGTAGATCACCGTTCGCCTGTGGTAGGGTCATCACGGGTCCGTAGCAGTAAACCGCGTGGCCACTGGCGGCGAAATACCAGCGTCCGCCTTTGGCATGCTGTTCTAAAGGAGCGGAGAGATGTCGATCGGGCAGAGCCGGCTTGGCTACCGTCATACTGAACATCAGGGCTAGGGTCAGGGCATTCATTGCTCTTCAACTTCCTGCTACTTCGGCGAACCTTACCGCTAACAACCGGAACCTACAGCGTAATCAGAACCCGACGTTGATCGCCCAGATCCGAGGCAGGCACGGGTGGAATCTGCGTATAGGGTCTTGCACCCTTGCCTGGCCCGCTCTGGGAACGTTGTTGTGGTGCTTGCGTTAATGGGACCTGGTTGGACGGGACATGGGTCGACGGAGCCTGGTTCGACGGGATCTGGTTCGATGGAGCCTGGGTTGACGGGATCTGGCTAGAAGGATTCTGTGCGTGGCTCTGAGCTTGGGCTTGCGCCGACTGGTCGGCATGGGCCTTGATCTTCATGGCCCAAAGCTCTCTGCTGTCACCCTGCAAAAGCTCAATGAGACCACGTTGCGCCTGCATTGTGTTGTTTTGCTCGACAATGAGCAACGTCATCATCCCATACGAAATCAGGAACAATACCGTGAGTAGGGGCATCAGGCTCTTCTTCTTTTTGGGAGCCACGATCGGCATCACGGATGTGTCAGCGGACAAAGTATTCAAATTGCCACCCCAGTCTCAGGTTACTCGCACAGGAGAGTTGCAGCTTGGCCGCCAACAATAGGGCTTGCCGAAGACATTGCAATTACGTGAGTTAGCAACAGGAAGGAGGTTGCCACGCCGGTTTTCAAGTGCAAGGGAATGCACATAATGAGCAGCCGGCGTGGGCTGCGGGTGGGCCGATCTAGGGCCTTTTGGGCTATCAAGAGGCGATCGCCGTATGCGCCTGGATCGAGTTTGGTTTACCCACTTTTTTACTTACCGCCGAGCAGGAGTTTCGCGATGGTCGCCAACTGCATGTTGGACGTGCCTTCGTAGATTTTGCCGATTTTGGCGTCGCGCCAGTATTTTTCCACGGGGTAGTCTTTCGTGAATCCGTAACCGCCGTAGATTTCGATGGCCAGGGATGTGACGCGCTCGGCCACCTGCGAGGCGAACAGCTTGGTCATGGCGGCTTCCTTCACGAAGTTTACCCCCGCATCCTTCATGCGGGCCGCGTTATAGACCATGAGACGGGCAGCTTCAATCTCAGTGGCCATCTGGGCGATCTGGAACTGGATGCCCTGGAAATCGGCGAGAGCCTTGCCGAATTGCTTGCGCTCCTGCGCGTACTTTGCAGCGAACTCCCAGGCGCCGCGGGCTACACCGATCATCTGCGCACCGATGCCGATGCGGCCTTCGTTCAAGGTTTCGATGGCGATTTTGTAGCCTTTGCCGGGTTCGCCGAGAACGTTTTCCTTGGGGACGCGGCAATCTTCGAGAATGAGTTCGCAGGTAGAAGAAGCGCGAATGCCGAGCTTGTCTTCTTTTTTGCCAACGCTGAATCCGGGAAAATCTTTTTCGATGAGGAAGGCCGTGATGCCTTTGTAACCCGCGGCGGGATCGACAGTGGCGAAGAGCACGAAGAGACCCGATTCTTTGCCGTTGGTGATCCAGAGCTTTCGGCCGTTGATGAAGTAGTCGGTGCCTTTCAGTTGGGCGCGGGTTTGCAGGGCGAAGGCATCGGAGCCGGATGCGGCCTCGCTGAGCGCATAAGCTCCAACGGTGTCTGCCACCATCTTCGGCAGATAGCGTTTCTTTTGCTCAGTACTGCCCCATCGCAGCAGCGCGTTATTGACCAGGGTGTTTTGCACGTCTACAACCACTCCGGCTGACGCGTCCACGCGAGATAATTCCTCTACCGCCAGAATTGCTTCGAAGAACTTGGCTCCTCCTCCGCCGAATTGCTCCGGGATTTCGATCCCCATCAGACCGAGCTGAAAGAATTCCTGGATCAGATCTTTTTCGAAAACGCCCTTCTCGTCCATCTCTTTCACCAAGGGCCGAATTTTGTCGTCGGCGAACTGGCGAATGTTGTCGCGGAAAAGAATCTCGTCTTCAGTAAGCGTGGTCAGTGGCGTGGGAACTGCGGATTGGAGGGTCTCGGGCATATTCGTACCTTCTGGCGGAGGAGTGGCGGACTTGTGATTTTAGCAGAATGGGGAATGACGATAATGTCCGAAAGTCTGGTAGTGGGCGGTTTTGATCAAAACAGCTCCACTACCGGAAGTCTTTAACCCAGGGGACACGGGGTTACAGAGTTAAAACCTTTTATTCAGCCCCGCCTGCTTTTGGACCAACTCCTGGGTGTCGGCCCTGTAGGATGGACCGAATCGGATGGGGGCGTGCACGCATTCCTCCTCCGTTCCCGACGGCGTCATCCCGAAGCGCCACGCTTTTCACCAGCGGGGTGAGGATCTCGCGCGGACTTGTTGCCGATGCGCGCGAGATCCTTCGATCCGCCTGAAATGCGGCTGCGCTCGGGATGACGCCGGACAGGTGATGACGGGCGGATTACGCGATCCGAGGATCACTACTGGCGCTGCGAGTGGACCAGCTTCAGCGTGTCAGCTTGCAGAATGCGCTGGATCTGGTTCCGCGCATGCACCGACCACGGTCCCGTGGTGTCGAGCTTGATATAAGCCTGCCAGTGCTTTAGCGCCTTCCGCGGCTCGCGGACTTTTTCGTAGGCGAGAGCGAGGTTGTAGTGCGCGTCAGCGTAGGTGGGAGCGAGTTGGACCGCCATCTTGTAAGTGCGAATGCCCTCTTGCACGCGACCGGTCTCGTCCAGAACGTTGCCGAGATCGAAATAGGCGAGCGCGTATCTGGGATCGGCTTGCAAGGCGGCACGATAATGTTTTTCCGCCAATGCGAAATCCTGGCGATTGTAGTAAAGAGTTCCCAGGTTGATATGCGCCGCGGCGTGAGCGGGTTGGAATTCTAGCACCTTCTGGTAGGCTGCCAAGGCCTCGGTCTGGGTGGCGGGATCCTCTTCGAGCGCGACGCCTCGGGCAAACCATCCTGCGGCTTCATCTTCGCGTGGAGCGGGCTCGGGAGTTGGAATCGGCGTGCTGGTCACAACTTTTTCGCGTCCCGAGAAGTCCATCACAAACTGTCCTGCGATAGGTTCCAGCAGCCTGCCCTGGTGACGGAATGCAACGCGATGCTTGCTGGTGGAGGAGGCCCCTGCTTCTACCAGAGGATTGCCCATGCCCGCGGCCTGCTTTTGCATGGCCTCGAGCGATTCGCGGATCACCGCGGGACGCACTTTCATCGCGCACAGGTCGCGGACTTTTTTAATTTTCAGAAGATCGGCGAAGGAATAGCTTTTGGAGGCAACAATCAGCCCGGCGCGCTCCCAGCTTGCCAACTGGCGCGCGGTGAGGCGGAGAATTCTAAGTAAATCGACTCGACTGTACACGACTCTCTCAACCTCTCGCGCGTCCCCGGCGCGAGAAGGTACCGCCGCCATTATGCGCAACCAAGGGCACTCAGCGCAACAGCAAACCTTGTGGAAACCTGTGGAGAACCCAGATGATTTACATGTCGCGAAAATGGTGCAAAGCCATTATAAGGCAGAAACGCCCTCGCTGGCCTCTACACCGAAACCAGAGCGGCTTGATATTCTTCGTAGGTGCCCTTGAAGTCAGTAATTTTATGGTCGCGTTCGAAATGCCAGATGCGGGTTGCGACTTCGTCAATCAGGTCGTGATCGTGGCTTGCGAGCAACACCGTTCCCTGAAAACGCTGCAGAGAAATATTTAGTGCGTTGATGGCTTCGAGATCGAGGTGGTTGGTGGGTTCATCGAGCACGAGCACGTTTGGTTTTTGCAGCATGAGCTTGCAGAAAACCAGGCGCGCCGCCTCGCCGCCGGACAGAACGTTGGTGGACTTCGTCGCCTCTTCGCGCTGGAAAAGCATTTGCCCGAGAAGGCCGCGAATTTCTTCACCCACGGCCGCAGGATTCCATTGATGCAGCCACTCGAGGACGGTCATGCCGCCTTCGATGAGGCTGCGATGATCCTGGGCAAAATATCCGATGGAAGCTTCGTGCCCCCAAACCACTTTGCCAGAGTCGAGGAACGGGCCGTCATAGCCGCTGGTCTTGCGCAACTCGGCTTCCGGCGTGGTGGGCGAATTCGCCAGCAGCGCATTTACCAGCGTGGTCTTCCCTGCTCCGTTGCGCCCCATCAGCGCGATTCTTTCGCCACGCGTGATGCTGGCGGTGAAATCGCGGATGACCGGACTATCGCCGTAAGCTTTGCTCAGTCGCTCGACCTCGAGGATATGTTTGCCAGACGGCCGCTTTTGCTCGAATTTGATGTAAGGGCGCTGGATGTTGGACTTGGCGAGTTCCGTGACCTGCAAGCGCTCCACTTCCTTGCGCCGCGACTGGACCTGGCTGGATCGCGTACCGGCGGAGAAGCGCGCGATAAATTCGTTTAGCTGCGAAATCTTTTTCTCGCGCTGCGCGTTCTGTGATTCGATCTGTGATCGGACCTGCGTCTTGGCCAATACCATTTCGTCGTACGAGCCGGTATAGGGGATGATCGTCTCGTAATCGATATCGGCGATGTGAGTGCAAATGCTGTTCAGAAAGTGGCGATCGTGGGAGATGGCGATCACCACGCCGTCGTAGGCATTCAGAAATCCCTGCAGCCAGTGGATCGAATCCAAGTCCAGATTGTTGGTGGGCTCGTCCAGCAGCAAGGCTTGAGGATGCCCGAATAAAGCCTGAGCCAGCAGCACGCGAACCTTCTGCCCACCTTGAAGTTCGCTCATTTTTCGCGCATGAGATTCGTCGGGAATGTCCAATCCTTGCAGCAAAATGGCGGCGTCGCTCTCTGCGGTGTACCCGTCTTCCTCGCCGACGATGCCTTCGAGCTCGCCGAGCTTCATGCCGTCTTCGTCGGTCATGTCGTGCTTTTCATAGATCGCATCGCGTTCCTGCATCGCCTCCCACAGGCGTTTGTTGCCCATGATTACCGTGTCGATCGCCGTATAGGCGTCGAAGGCGAACTGGTCCTGACTCAACACTCCAAGCTTGCGGGGACGGACTACGGTGCCCTTTTGCGGCTCGAGTTCGCCGCTAAGCAACTTCATGAACGTGGATTTGCCGGCGCCGTTGGGGCCGGTGAGTCCATAGCGCTTGCCGGGTGTGAAGGCGGTGGAGACTTCGTCGAACAGAATTTTGGCGCCGTAGCGCATGGAGACATTACTAACTGAGAGCATGGTGTCGAATTTCTCTTCTTTGGCTTCTACTGGGAAGCTTGTTCAGGAAGCTTTTCCTGAAACTGCGGGGGAATTTCCGCTGAAACGGTACGCAGCTGGTAGTCCATAGAATATCACGGCCGAGTTACCAACTTGGCATAGCGGAGAAGGATCCCTCGCGAAGCAAACGAACTTGCGGAGTCGAAGGATCCCGGCACCGGTCGGCCTTTTCTCCCAGCGCCTCAAGGCGTTCTACCTCGCTTAACCAGTCTGAAGCGCGAGAACTTCTTGAGAAGCCTCATCCGTCGTCAAGGGGAAAGGGATCCTTCGACTGCGTGAACCGATTCGCGATGCGAATCGGTTCACCCCGCTCAGGATGACAACATGTGAGCGTGAGTGGTAGAAAACTTATGCGGCGGTCCAGGGATCAATAAAGGTTGCGGAGATATCGGCGAAGTCCCGGACGTTTCGCGTCGCCAATGTGGCGTGGCGAGAGAGAACGATGCCAGCGATCATGGTGTCGCGCATGTCGCGAGGGCGGCCCTGCATTTTTCGAGAGGCCATCAAGGTGCTTGCGTGTTGTGCGGCCTCGGCGTCGAAGGGAGCGACGCGATGATGAATACGGCTCAAGAATTCCTCAAAGTCGTCCATAAGAGCGGCTCGCCGTCTCCCGCTTGGCATGACCCCCAGCCCGAAACGAATTTCAAAAACAGTGACTGAACTCGTCCAAACGGACGTCCGAGGCTGTCGGTCAAGCCATGCCACTACGGTCTCATCCGGGACACGCAACATCAGCGCGGAGACTACATTAGTATCGAGAACGATCATTCCTCGAAGGCGGGAGGTTTGATGTCATAGCCGCGCAATTCTGGAATCGGAGAGTCGAGGCCATGCTTGGCGAAAATCCTCGCAATTTCTGTCCCCAGTCCGCCGGCGGGAGTGCTCTCTTCCTCATGCGCAGCAGCCCGGAGAAGGTCGCGGACTTCTTCTTCCATACTTCGGCCGTTGCGGCGGGCACGGCGTTGGAGGCGCGCCTTGACCTCATTTTCGAGATTGCGAACCACCAATTGCGCCATAATGATATCATGATACCATAAGTGGAAAGAAGGCGTCAATCCCTCGAAGGTCTCTCCAGGTCTCTCCGCTCAGGATGACAAGACTCTTTAATGGCCACCGCTTAATTCTCTCACGATTGCGCCGACGAACTGTTTGGCGTCGCCGAAGAGCATTAGGGTGTTGGGGAGGTAGTAGAGGGGATTGTCGATGCCGGCGAAGCCGGGGCTCATGCTGCGTTTGATGACCATGACGGTGTGGGCTTTGTCGACGTCGAGGATGGGCATGCCGTAGATGGGGCTTGAGGGATCGGTGCGGGCGCCGGGGTTGGTGACGTCGTTGGCGCCGATGACGAGGGCAACGTCGGTTTGCGGGAAGTCGCCGTTAATCTCGTCCATTTCGATGAGGCGGTCGTAGGGAATGTCGGCTTCGGCGAGCAGGACGTTCATGTGGCCGGGCATGCGTCCGGCAACGGGGTGGATGGCGAAGCGGACGTCGATTCCCTTCTTGGTGAGAATGTCATAGAGTTCGCGAACTTTGTGTTGCGCCTGCGCCACCGCCATTCCGTAGCCGGGAACGATGACGACTTTGTCGGCGGCAGCGAGGATTGCCGCCGATTCCTCGGCTGTGGCGCTGTGCACCGGCCGGACTTCCGTGCCGCCGGCGGCAGCGGCCTGCACCTGGCCAAAGGCGCCGAACAAAACATTGGTGAACGAACGGTTCATCGCTTTCGCCATGATGACCGAGAGAATGAGGCCGGAAGAGCCGTCGAGGGCGCCGGCGATGATGAGGAGCTTGGAATCGAGGACGAATCCCATGGCCGCGGCGGACAAGCCGGCGTATCCGTTCAAGAGGGAGATGACAGTGGGCATGTCGGCGCCACCGATGGGGATAATCAGGAGAATTCCGAAGATCAGCGAGATGCCAACGATGAGCGGGAAGAATTGTTTGGCTTCGGGATGCAGGACGAGATAAACGGCGCTGCCGATGGCGACGGCGAGCAACAAGAAGTTGACAAGATTTTGTCCTTTATAAGTGATCGGCCGCTGGGGCAGGATCTCCTGCAGCTTGCCTGCCGCCATGAGGCTGCCGGTAAAGGTGAGGCCTCCGAGGATCACCTCCATCGAAAGAACGGACATCATAAATTTGGGAACGCTCGGGGTGCGCAGATAAAATTCTGCGGTGCCGACCAGGGTGACGCAGAGTGCGCCGAAGGCGTGACTGAGCGCGGTTCGTTGCGGTACCGCCGTCATCTGCACCATGCCCAGCGGAATGCCGATGCCGCTGCCCAGCACGAGGGCAATGATGATCCACTTCCAGTCGACGATGCCGTGGCGCAGCAGAGTTCCGGCGATGGCCAATACCATGCCGATTTCGCCGGCCCAGATTCCGTGGCGGGCCGTGGCGGGGGAACTCATCCACTTCAACGAAAAGATAAACAGGGCGCTGGCAATGAGATAGGTGACTTCGATGACATACTGGCTTCCGGCGAAATCGGGGTTCATTTATTTTTTCACCGGGCGACTGGACTTGAACATCTTGAGCATACGGTCGGTGATCAGGAATCCGCCGACCACGTTGCTGGTGGCGGCGACGATGGCGATCACGCCCAGCACGGTGGCGAAGCCGCTCTTGCGCTCGCCTACCAGCACAATTGCGCCCACGACCGCGATGGCGTCGAGGGCGTTGGTCAGCGACATGAGCGGAGTGTGGAGCAAGGGCGAAACGTGGCGGATAACTTCAAAGCCGATGAAGCAGGCCAGCATGAAGATGAACAGCGCGTCAATCAGATTCGAACCCATTGGCGACCTCAGGGGCTAAAGCCCCGATTCTCTCGTGGCACTCTCCGGCGCGGCTAAAGCCCTGCATTCATACGAATCGCTTGATGCCAAATCCGCTGATGCCAATCCCGGGATATCAGTACTGTGCTGCCCCATCCTCGATACCAATCTTCTACTGCGTCGCTAATGCCGGCAGTTTGAAAAACTCCCGCACTCTGCTGTTTACGATTTCACCGCCGCGCGTGACCATGGTTTCGCGGATGATTTCGTCCTGAAGATTGAAGTGCAGTTTGCCCTCTTTCATCATGTAAACCAGGAAGGTGGTGAGGTTGCGGGCGTACATCTGGCTGGCATGATAGGGGACGCTGCTGGCGAGATTGATGGCGCCGATGATGGTTACGCCATGCGCTTTCACGGTTTCGCCGGTGCGCGTGAGTTCGCAGTTGCCGCCGCGCTCGGAGGCCAGATCGACGATCACGGAGCCCGAAGCCATGCCTTTGACCATGTCAGCGGTGATCAGCACCGGAGACTTTTTGCCAGGAATCACGGCGGCCGTGATGACGACATCGCTTTCCGCGACGACTCGGGTAAGCAGCTCGCGCTGACGGGCGTAAAAAGACTCGTCCTGCGCTGTACCGTAGCCACGAGCGTCCTGTGCGTTCTGCGCCTCGATGGGTAACTCGACGAAACGGCCGCCCAGGCTCTGCACCTGCTCTTTGGAAGCGGCGCGCATGTCGTATGCGGAGGCTACTGCTCCCAGTCTGCGCGCGGTAGAGATGGCTTGCAGCCCGGCTACACCTGCGCCGATGACAAAGACGCGAGCCGGAGTGATGGTACCGGCGGCGGTCGTCATCATGGGAAAGATTCGGATGGAGGTTTCCGCGGCCAACAGCACGGCTTTGTAACCGCAGATCGTTCCCATGGAAGAAAGGGCGTCCATGCTTTGTGCGCGCGTGGTTCGCGGCACGAGCTCGACAGAGAAGGAGGTAACGCCGGCGGCGGCAATCTGCGCGATCACTTCGGCAGAGCCCAAGGGACGGAGAAACCCGATCAGTACCTGATCGCGCCGGAGAAGAGGAAGGTCAGCCTTTCCGGTAACGTCGTTCGAGCCATAGCAGAGCACCTGCACGATAACGTCAGCGGAGGCAAACACAGCGGCACGGTCGGAGAGGATTTTCCCGCCCTTTTCGACGTAGGCGGAATCGGGATACCCTGCTTCTACGCCCGCGCCTGATTCGACCGCCACCTCGAGCCCGGCCTTGGCGAGAGTTGGGATGACTGCGGGAATCAGCGCGATCCGGCGCTCTCCGGGATAGCTTTCCTTCGGAACTCCAACGATCACGCGGTTGTCCTCTCCCCCGTAAAGTCGTTATCCTAGGTTCGTAAGGTACGAATACTATGCGCCAGCGGTGCCCGCGGACAGTGACGCGCGTCACAATAGGGTCTGCGCGTTGCCGATCAACGCACGACGCCGCGACGGAGTAAAAACAGTATCAGAAAGAGATGACAGAGGAAAGGAAAGCAAAGCAAAAGTCCCGTTCTCCGTCAACGTGGTAAGCCTGCAGTGAGTACTGTCTTGACTCAACCTGCCAGGGCCTGAGGTAATAAATTGGTCGTTCATGTGCCCACAACAGCTCAACAAAGCGCCCAGAAACCACGCCGGTGGCAGTGGATCGGCGTTATCGCTTGCCTTGTTCCGATCGGCGCCGCAGTGGTTTCTCATCTTGTGATCGTCCGTGCCCAGCCCATCCTCCGTACGCGGGTTATCGAAACTCTTTCCAATCGATTCAAGAGCAAGACGGAACTTGCGACGCTGAAGGTGTCGGTATTCAGAGGGCTCGAAGTATCCGGCACCGGCCTCAAGATCTACGGTGCGACCGATCCGAATCTCTACGCCCCGGGGGTCCAGCCCCTGATCAGCCTGCAGGAATTTCATTTTCACACTGGGGTCCGAAATCTTTTTCGTTCGGTTGTACACGTCGACACCGTGTACGTAAAAGGGATGCAATTGAACGTCCCGCCCAAAGAGAATCGCCAGGAAATTAAGGGCATGAGTGCGCAAACGGGAAGGATGACTGTTGTCGTCGACAAGTTCGTTTGTCAAGATACGACGCTGTTCGTAAACACTTCGAACCCGAATAAACCCCCTTTGGAATTTGTTATCAGTGATTTGCGAATGCAGGACATTGGTCGCGGGCTTCCTATGCGTTTTGAGGCCACCCTAGTCAACCCCAAGCCGGTCGGGGACATTCGCTCTACGGGCCTGTTTGGACCGTTTTACGAAAGCAGCCCTCGAGAAACGCCGGTGCAAGGAAATTATTCCTTCCGCCATGCCGATCTCAGCACGCTCAAAGGCATCGGCGGGATACTCTCGTCCACCGGTGAATATGCCGGAACCCTCGACGACATCGTGGTCGATGGAAGCACCGACACGCCCGATTTCCGCATAGCGAGCAGTGGGCACCCGGTGCCGCTGCATACGGATTTCCATGCGATTGTCGACGGCACTAGCGGGGACACCTATCTTAAACCGGTGAAGGCGACGGTCCTTGATTCTTCTTTCACGGCAAGGGGTTCGGTGACGCGGGTGCAATATCCGAAGGGGCACGACATCAACCTCGAAGTGCACATTGACCAGGCGCAAATTCAAGATCTGCTGAAGCTCGGCGTGCGCACCGATCCGGCGGTCATGACAGGTCGGGTGGAAATGGAGACGAAGTTGAGATTGCAGCCTGGCGATGCGGATGTGGCCGATCGGTTGAAGTTAGCCGGAACCTTTCATGTAGAACGCGCTCACTTTACGAATGAGAAAGTACAGTCCCGGTTGGATTCGTTGAGCCTTCGGTCCGAAGGCAAGGCTAAACAAGCGGCAGAACACGTGGAAGAAAATGTCCCCGTGGATTTGCGGGGAGTGTTCACCTTAGACGACGGGACACTCTCTTTTTCACTACTTCACTTCGTAATTCCCGGCACTCGTATCGCGATGACCGGAGTTTACACTCTGGACGGGCGAACCTTCGACTTTCGAGGCAAGGCCCTGCTGAAGGCGAAGTTATCGCAGATGACGACAGGTTGGAAGTCAATTCTGTTAAGGCCGGCCGACCGATTCTTCAGCAAAGACGGGGCCGGGACAGAAGTTCCAATCAAGATTACGGGAACTGAATCGGAACCACACTTCGGTTTGGATTTTCACCATAAAGACGAGCACCCGTCCGCCGGCACGAAATACGATTCTGCCGCCAGGTGATGAGGAATCGTTTGAGCTGGCTTCCTTGCAGGATTCTCCCAAGCGCATTCCGAACCTACGGTTCGGCCCACCGGTAATTACAGCTACCACCCCATTGATACGTGAATGCGGGCCTTTTATCCTCGGGACTCGGTTGCCACCGCTCGGGCCTCTGTCGGCAAGAAAGGACTTTCCCAGTGAGTGCCTCGGCTGTTTCCCCCGCGACTGGTTCCTCCGACCAAAATTAAGATCAAAACCGATGCTGACCTGATTTCGCGTGCCCAGGATGGAGATCCTCAGGCATGTGCTGCAATTTTCGATTTGCATAGAAGGCGCGCTTATTCCGCGTGCTTGCTGATGACCAAGAATGTTTTCGACGCGGAAGACCTGATGCAGGATGCTTTTATCCAGATTTTTCGCGGGATCCGCAGCTTTCGCGGGGACGCGGCGTTCTCTCCATGGATCTACCGGGTGGTGGTGAATACGGTTTTGATGACGCGCCGCAAGCGGCACTTGCGGGAAGTTTCTATCGACGAGCCAACCTCGGTGGACTCCTCGCCCCTACAAGGGGAATTCGGAGGAGACGACCGCGAATTCATGGGGGCGGTGGACCGAGAGGTCGGAGCTCCGGAGCTCCCCCTTTCGGCGACGAGAGGGGAACGGTTACCAAAATCTGAGTTCCGTCGGCGTTGGACTCAATGTCTAACTGGCCACCGAGCTCCCGCACTCGTTCCCGCATTCCGGTTAGGCCGACGCCGAAGCTTCCTGTTTTGGTCCGAAATGTATTTAACAATTCGCGCGGAAATCCTTTTCCATAATCCTTCACTCTCAGTGCTACTTTGTCCGGGAGACATTCCAGGGTGACTTCGGCCTTTGGGCTCTTGGAGTGGCGGTGAATGTTGGTCAAACTTTCTTGCAAGACGCGGAAAAGCCCAAGCTCCACGGGCTTGGGAAGACGCCGAAGGTTCTCCGGCAAATCCACCTTTACGGCAACGCCGCTGCGTTCGGAAAAACCCTGGAGATACCACTTAGCTGCGGAGGCGAACCCGACTTCGTCGAGCAGCGGCGGATGGAGCAGGTATGAGATGGTGCGAGTCTCTGCGATCGATTGGTCGAGAAGTTTGGCGGCGTTCGTAAGAAGCTCGTCGCCGCTCGGCTGGGCGCGCAAAAACAGGTCCAGGTTCATTTTGACGCCGGCCAAATACTGGCCCAGACTGTCATGGAGCTCGCGGGAAAATTTGCGCCGCTCCTCATCCTGCATTTGCAGCAAACGGGAGGTCAGGTGACGGAGTGATTCTTCTCCCTCGCGAGCCGCGCCTTCCGCCAATGCTCGGGATCTGAGTTCGCTCGTGAGTAGACGATAGTGAATGAAAAATAAGATGAGCGCGAGGGTAAAAGAGACAAAAAGGATGATAATCGTGAGGAAATAGAGACGGTTTGAAACTCCTATCCGGAAATTGAGCAGCCGCTGTTCTTCCTGTCGCATCTGCGCCATGATGGAAGCATTTTCAAAAGCTAGAGTGAGAACGTCGGCCGCGATAGCACTTTGACCCGCCTCATCGGGTGGAGAGGACTTCTTGAGCTCGATCGACTTTCTGAATAAGTTAATTCTCCGATCGGTTAAATTCTCCAGTCGGTTGCACATTTCCTGCTGCCTCGGATTGTCCTCCGTCAGTTTTCTCACGAACTGAAGTTTCTGGCGCACTTCAGGAAGGGTCGCACGGAAGGCTTCGCGGAGGGTCTCATCACCGGTGATGGCGTATGCGCTTCGCGCACGAGCCAGTTTTGCCATGGAGGAATCGATCTCGCCCAGGGTGGTCTCAACCTCGAATGAATGAACCACCCATCCCGCACTCTCGCGGAGGCGAGCGACGGTAACATAGGCCGCGATCGCGCTGAGGAGCAGCACGGTCACAGCGGATGCGAATGCTACTTGCGCATTTCCACGGGGTGACATAGATGACGGTAAGTGTTCCCAGCTCACCAGACAGAAGTTGCGTCCACCGTGCCCACAGAAACCGGCTGTGCGGTTCAATTCGTGTTCAAACGAGTTTAATCGTACCTTGCTGGCAATTTTCGCGCCACAGCCTCACTGACGCTCCCCTACTGACGCTCCCCTAAGGAGAAAGTTTTCTTTTTCGGTCTCATGCGGATACAGCAAAGACCTGATTGCACTATCATGTGCATTCCCTATATTTAGTAAACTCGCGAACGATCAGGTGACGTGTACTCGCCGTTCAGCCTTCGAAGTCGAGTCACTCACCAGACTTATGCAGTCTCGTTACGGACATTCCGGCAGTCACAATGCTGCGCCTCCCACCGCTCAATCCCCGCTGGATCGAACACCCTGGCGGCAGCGGGCGCGCCCTAATTCTCAGTCTAAAACAAGCGAGGAGAAGCCGGCCTACCTGCGATCGGGAAGGACTTTCGTAGTGGCGTCAGGAGGCAGGAGTTGAAACTCCGTATCCTGATTGCCGACGATCACGAGGTGGTGCGGCGCGGGCTGTCATCTTTGTTGCAGGCGCAGGAGGGCTGGGAGGTAGTAGCGGAGGCGTCTGACGGACGCGAAGCGGTGGAAAAGGCAAAGGAACTGAATCCGGATTTCATCATCCTGGATATCGGCATGCCCAATTTGAATGGACTTGCGGCGACCCGGCAACTGGTGCAGCACGATCCCAATTGTAAGGTTATCGTGCTGACGATCACAGATTCCGACCACGTGATACGAGAGGCTCTGGACGCCGGAGCGCGCGGGTTCGTGTTGAAATCCGATGCGGTGCGGGATTTGGTCTCAGCCATCGAAGCGCTGCAACGCGGTCAGATGTTCTTTACCCCTCGAGTAAATGAGTTGCTACTGGCGGGCTTTCTGGAAAAGGGAGTTGCCGCTTCTGGTGGAGTTCCACCAAGGGTCCCGACCTTGACGCCTCGGGAGCGTGAAGTCATCCAACTTCTGGCCGAGGGCAAGAGTTCGAAGGAAGTGGCCGCAGTGCTGAACCTGAGTACCAAAACGGCCGAAACCCATCGCAGCAACATCATGCGAAAGCTGGGCTTTCACTCCATTCGAGACTTGGTGTTATATGCCGTAAAGAACGACATTATTCAGGTGCAAATGCAGACCGGAGACCGGTCTCGGGAAGGCTCTGGCAGCTAACGTCCATACGGAATGGGTTCCGACAAATCGCGTTTATTTGATCTCTTATTCCGCGCCCACAAAGAAACCGCCGGGAGAAGGAGCGCCCGGCGGCATTGACGGAAGGAAAACTCGACACCAAGTGGAGCGATGCTCAACCGGCCTTTCTTTCGTTCAGGTCGTCGGCGTCCCTTGTATCGACATCGCTTGAGGGGCGATCTTCATTATCCGTGGCTGACTTAGCCGCGTCCTTCACTTTGCCCCAGGTGTTCTGCACTTTGCCTTCGGCTTGCTTGGCAGCGCCGTGCGCTTGCTTCTCGCTGTCGCCGGTCCACTCACCTACTTGACGTTCCACCCTACCTGCCACATCCTTGATTTTGCCTTCAACACGATCCTTATCCATGATCACGGCTCCTCTCAGATTGAATATGTTCCCGTAACGGATCACTCTTCCTGACAAATATCGCCATCCACGTGGGGGTAGAATTCTCTTCCCCCCGGTGGGGTTAGAGCGCGAATCCGAGCTAAATCGCGCTGCGGCCCTGTATGAGCCGTATCACAACGGAGATGAGGGCCAGTACGAGCAAGATGTGAATGTACCCGCCCACCGTGTAGGAGCTAACCATTCCAAGCAACCACAACACCAGGAGTATTACCGCAATGGTCCAGAGCATCGAGAACCCCTCCCATCACCGCTATTTTCTGACGCAATTACTTCTACAGACTATCCAGGGGATCGTTCGACGAATATAAGGTCCATTGTGTATCCGGTTAACGGCGTGGCCTTAAGAGGCGAGGTACAGGGATTTATTCTGGCTGCCGATCTGCCGCAGCTTGTCCGGAGAAATCTCAGATTGCGAATTCGTGTTCCGGTGGCGTGGAAGACCGCGTGCGCTATGGCTGCTCCGGTTCCGGTGATGCCGACCGATACTGCGCGCCGAGAGAATCCAGCTGAGGAACGGGCAGGTCGATGGCTGAAACATCGATCCCGCCAATACCGGCATTTACCGGGACGTGGAAGTCGGCGAGATTTGCGTTCATGATGCGGGCCATAGCACCGATCCAATCGGGATTTGAATCCGTTTGGTGATTGTTCATGGTGGCACTGAGAAATCACAAATGCCATCGCGCCCGGTCCTAACTGCCTTGTGCACTCTGAGATTAAGCAGCTTGATCTGCCTGAGTCTCGGCGGTGTCCGCGATACCCGTCAAAACTGCATCCGCCTGCTTTTCGTCTTCCCAGGTTTGATCGAGCAGGTTGGCCTGATTTTTCCTCACCCAGAATTTCCGCAAAAGATCGCACCGTTCCATAAGCGGCCATTTCGTAGTGCTCAACTCGTAGTGCTCAACTTTTCTGCGCAGCCGCGATGATTCCGGCGTCGTGCACCGACGTATCCACGGCGCCTTTGATCTCGTCTTCACCTTCGGTGATGAGCGCAGCAAGACCTTTGCACTTCTTCGAGTCGACGGAACTCGCTGCCCGGTTCAAAATCTGTTCCAGTCGCGCTACATGGCCCCGCGTTTCCTGCAAGTGAGTGGGAAGCGCATTTTTCAACTGTGGCTCGGTAGAAGCCTGAATCATCTTTGGCCCAGCCTCGGTGACTTGAGTTTCAGCGGAATGCAACCGCTCAAGCTGGTCCAGATAAAGTTTCCGGAGGCTGTCAAGATTCGCAGAAAAGAATTTCATAGGTAAGCACCTCAAGGATCGATTGGATTGAAAGTTCGATTTAAGATGCGAACGCGATCCGCTCTGTTGTAGAAAAAGCCGCTGGGAGCGCGCTCAATAAATCTGCACGATTCCGTTTCGCACGGCATAAAGCGTCAGATCGGCGATTGAATGCAAATCAAGCTTTCGCATCAGGTTGGTGCGGTGAGTCTCCGCAGTCTTAACGCTCAGGCTGAGAGCGGTGGCGATTTCCTTGGTGGTTTTGCCTTCAGCGACGAGTTGAATTACCTCCCGTTCTCGAGGCGTTAGAAGTTGTTGCCCGGAATTCTCACTCACCTCCTGGGGACGGAGGTAGCCGTCAAGCATCATTTGCGCGACTTTGAAAGTAAAAAATGTCCGGCGGTTCTGCAGAGCTTCGACCGCAGCCACCAAATCTCGGCCGGCATCGGACTTGAGTAAAAAGCCGCGCGCACCGGCGGCCAGAACTTCTCGCACCACTTGCTCCGAGTCATGGATGGTGAGCATGAGAATTCGGGCGTCCGGCATCCCGGCAAGGATCTGCCGGGCGGCATCTAAGCCGTTCAGGTTGGGCATCCCGATGTCGAGCAGCATCACATCTGGTCTGGATTGGAGGACGAGCTCAACGGCTTTCCGGCCATCCCCGGCCTCACAGCAAACCTCCCAGCCAGCGTGGCTTTCTAAAATCGCACGAATTCCTTTCCTCGCAACTTCATGATCGTCCGCAATTAAGATCCGAAGCATGCGCACTCCTCGACCTCTCAGCACGAAGCGTCATTGCAGGGTATTGTTTCCGGCAGACGTGCGCTGTGTTGAGATAGTTGCGCCTCCGCCCCGACCGGTTGCCCCAAAACGGTTTACGATCCGATCTCTGCCGTCCAAGGGCGCAGGTATCAGGTGTTTCCAGTAGCGGAAAAGTGCTCGAGGTTTTTCCGCAGACCCTCAAGATGACATCTAACCACGCGATGGAGGAAGGACTCTATGCGCTCAGCCGCTCCCTGGAGCGTCGCCTCAATTCTTTCAACTTTGTTCATTGCCGCTGCTCTGGTCATCAGCGTCTCGACGCAACCTCGGGTCAAACTGCGGCGCCCAGCACTCCGACTGCGCAGGCTCCGCCGGACCTCAGCGACTGGTGCGCCCCAGGGCGCGGCCCCCGATCAGCAGCCAACCGCGCAAGAGCCGAGCGGCAACACACAGGTTGGAGGTGAAGTCCTGATCCAGATAAGGGCTTTGTCCGAAGTTCACCACGAAGATCTGATCGTCGGGATTGCTGGCGCGGACCAGATTCAAGAACCGCCTGATTTATTTGCCCACGCTTGTCGCGCATGGAACCTGAGTTATCGACCACGATGCCCATCTCCACCGGAACATCTTCCCGGCGCAACGATGTAATCGTCTGCGGCATGCCTGCTTCCAACACGGTGAACGCGCTTCGATCCAATCCCGTCACTGACTGGTGCTGATCGTCAACCACGGTGGCGTGAAGCACAACTTCCTCGATCTGCTTCTTGAATACGAACCTGCCCTGAACCTACTGCGAGTTGCCCTTCATCAGGTGTCGGCAAAGGGAGTACGGCGCTCTACGACGCAATTGTGGCATCGGCCGTTCACCTGGAAAATAACTCGCGGCTCAACAGGAAAGTCCTGCTGGTGATTACGCATGGCCAAGACAACATGAGCCAGGAAACGTTGCAAGAGGCGTCGCGCCGGCTGCAACAGGCGAATGGACCGACCCTTTATGCCATCGGAACTGACCGGAAGCGGGTTGCAGGGCTCAGGGCGGAACGCGCTCGAGCAACTAGCGGTGGGAACGGGTGGGGTGGCTTACTTCCCGACTCCCTCGATCAAGCGGATAGCACGACGCGAACCGCGGCTCGCGACATTCGGAGCCAATCATCGCGTACAAACTGCACAACCGGGGCAAGCCGGACTACCGAACCTTGCACGTAGAGGCGCACGCCCCGGCTATGGCCAACTTACGGTTCGCACCCGGAGCGGATACTATGAACCCGGGCCGACTCACTAATCCAAGGCTGGATCAGTAGGCGTCCCCGGATAAGATAATCGATACGCTACGCGACCGTGGTTTCAGGCGTGCCTGGAACCTGGGTCGGCATCTGGATCTGGATAATGTTGTTCTTGATGGCATAGACCACCAGATCCCGAATCGAATGCAGGCTCAGTTTTCGCATGATGTTACTGCGATGAGTTTCCACCGTCTTGGTGCTCAGGTTCAGCAGGGACGCGACCTCCTTGGAGCTCTTTCCTTCGGCGAGAAGCTGTGTGATCTCGCGCTCGCGCACCGTCAGCGTAGGTAAATTCGGCGCCTCGTTTCTGGCCACCACGTGTCCCTTATCGAGGAATCCGGCCAAGACCAGGTCGTTCACGCGAGGGGTAAAGAACATGCGCTTGCCCTGCAAAGCTTCCACGGCGGAAACCAGGTCGCGCGCGGCGTCAGACTTGAGCACGAAACCGCGAGCGCCTGCATCGAGAGCCTCGCGAATGACCTGATCGGAATCCGTGATGGTGAGGACGATCACTTTGAACTGTGGATCATGCTGCATGAGCTGGCGCGTGGCGTCCAACCCGTTGAGGCTCGGCATGCCGATGTCCACGATGACGACATCGGGGTTCAGGCGTTTGGCCATTTCAACCGCTTCGCGGCCATCCGAGGCTTCTCCACAAACTTCCCATCCCTCCCGTTTCTGGAGAAGGGCACATAACCCTCGACGGACAATTTCATGATCATCGGCTAGCAGAATTCGCAGTCTCATGGCAGATCTTCCTCCACGTAACGTCTTACTCAGAGTTCCATAATCAGCTCGTAGCCTGGGGGCTTCGAGCCAGGGCGGTGAAAACTCGATGCTGACTCACTGATTCAACGGCTTCTAACAAATCCCGGGCGGCATTTGACTTTACAACATATCCCCGGGCGCCAGCGTCCAGCGCCTCGCGCATCATCTGCGGAGAGTCATGCTGCGTGACGAACAAAACCTCGGGGCCGGCATTTTTACGCTTCTGCTGAATCAGGCGACATGCTTCAAGACCGTTCATTCGAGGCATAGTGACGTCGAGAACGACGACGTCCGGCTGCAAACTATCAACCTTTTCCACCGCTTCCAGCCCATCCGACGCCTCACCGATCACCTCCCAATCCCCACGGCCTTGCAGAAGAGTCCTCAATCCTTGTCTTACAATAGGGTGATCGTCCACCAACAGGATGCGGACCGCCATAATCTTTTCGACTCTCTGATGCGGCACCAAGCGACCTTCGTCAGGGCTCCACAGACCGACTAATATTTTATTTTGCTTTGCCGCCGCAGAGTCTGCACGTTTCCGGGGGAGACTCTCCGCAGGACACTTTGAAACTAGCATGGTGATAAGCGGAACCGAATACAGGGAATCCTGTATTCCAGGACTCGCTTTCTAACCGGCCGCCGGAAAATAAGTCCTGGAATGCAAGAGTGCATCCACCGCCTCGACGATGGAGCCGACATCTGATTTTGCGCACGCACCGCGGATTCCGGCTTTACGAGCCTCATCGGTTAACTGCTTGGATAGATGAATGGTGACCATCAGGATGGGAATTTCGGGAAATAGCTCCGAGATCTGCCGGGCGACATCAAGACCGTTTAAATCCGGCATCTGGAAGTCGAGCAAAATCATGTCGGGTGGATTTTTATTCACCCTTTGCAAGGCTTCTCCACCGGTCCGCGCTTCATCGCAAACCTCCCACGTACTCTGCTGCTCAAGGAGAGCGCGGAGATAATTGCGTACCGCCGGGTTGTCGTCTACCACCAGGATGCGTACCAAGCAGGTCGTCCCTCCGCGCAGAACTTAGTTTGAATTTGATCGTTCCCAGGATCGAGCATCCAATGGCTCCCCGATCGGGTACGTATTTTGTTGCAGCCTCAGTTCAGGCTGATTCACCGGAGGAGGGTTCGCCGGGAAAAGAAATACGGCGAACTCCCTACAGTAGGTGCGTTACCAGATACCCTTATCGCTTTCAGTCCGCTTCATTTCGAGCGCCGCAGCGGCAGCCAACCCGGGCATCAAGCTCAGGCGAAGCGTGCTTTGCAACTCTCCCTTGAGAAGCACCCTCTTCCACTCTGATGCATAAAGGCAGCCTGCGGGAAGATCGGGATTCGCAAAAATCTCTTTTTGAATTGCCCGGTTCATTGCCGAACCGCGCGGCATCGGTCGCGAGCCAAGGTAGCGGAAGATCTTCGCCGCGATATACCTTGACATATCCGGAAACCGTGACTAAATAGGTGGCCAGCGCATCCCAAAGGCCCGCCGATTCGGCTAGTGACTTGAGATAGGCATAGTCGATCAACTTCAAATCCACCAGGCGAGCGTTGTCGGCTACGTCGCACAACCGCAAATAGAAGTGACGATACATGCGTTGCAGGGTGGTGAGGATCAAGCGATCTTCTGGCGCCGGCACGCGGAAAATCCGTCCGCCGAATTTGGCAGTTTGGGATCGGGTGACCAGAGAATTGGTGATCGCAACCTGCTCGCCCGTCTGGCCCAATCGCGATTCGTGCACTTCGACTAATTCAGGCGCACCCGGCACGACGAAATTCCATTTGTTGGCCTGTCGATCGCCCCAGCTTCTCTCATCCATGCAGGCTTTGAATCGATCTTCCATGACCGCGGCAACGTCGGAGCCCTGCGCATTCGAGTAAAGATCAAGATCATTTCCCAGGTCGGGCCAGCGATCGAGAGACTTGATCACAATCAGGTCGCCGACTCCCAGGAGCGCATCGCCAATAGGAAACAAAAAAGATAGTGGGGGATCGATGCGCGCCTGCTCTTTTACCGATGCGTGCTCAACCCAATCGGCGCGATCGTTTTTCTCGGCCACCATCACTCGATGCAATGCGGGAAATGTTCGCGCCATCGCGTGATGGGAATTTGCCAGATTCCAGAGTTCCCCAAAATCTTCACGACTAAGGGCGGAGACAATTTCAGCGATGTTTTCACCAGTGCCTGTGTCGGCGACTGAGCCACCCTTGTGATCGCCGCTCAGCAACAGACGAGAGAGAAGCGTTAGATACTTCGTAGAGTTTTTCGCACCATTCATAAACTGGACCCGCCTCTCTTGCCGGTTGCGGGAAGGATTTCGACGGTCCGTACTTGGATGAAAAACCGTCTGCAATGTTGTGAATCAGAGCTCTCCTCAGTGCGGAGTGGGCTGGTCAGAGCCAGTATTTCCGTCATTGCCGCAATCCGTTGCCGTGCGCCTCTCGATGGCGGTGCCTTCCTTGTAATCGTTCCAAGTCTCAATCAAAAGAAACGGCAACGGCTCGGCCGCATCGTAGTCTCGTTGATAAAAATTCCAAGTCTCATCCAACGTTTTGCCACAAGCGCTTGCATATGGCGGTTCAGTCCCCACTTGGCGGCGGAGTCGTCAAAACCGGGCCACGCTCCTCCTACCGCAAACGTGTCGGGATGTTCGTTCTGCATGGTCTTATAGAAGTTCCCGAGGTAAACCTCGGCCCCAGTTGCTGCCGTCAGCCGCCCATCCGGCGGGGCCTGGCTGCACCCACGCATAGGAACCGCGAAATCGCCGGCGAACTGCGGCTGGTCTTTATCGAACAGTAGAGGAGAACTTTCCCAGCTACTGCAGTGCTCACGAACCCGGTTCCAATCGACGTGACCGCTCTTCGGGAAAATAAAAATCATCGGCCGGCCCTGGTAAGTTAAGGTGCGAATTCCGATACTGTGGCAATGCTGCACTCGCGACGTTCTCGATTCACTATCAGCTTTTGGCGAAAGACTTACCGAGATTCGGCGCCGGCGTAGACTGCCTCGTGTGCCCCGTCTTCGGGAAGAGCAAATCTCGCATTTTCATCTTGGCCTTGTGCAGTTGTGACTTCGAGTTTCCGATGGAGCATTGGAGCTGTTGTGCGATTTCGTGGTGCTGAAGTCCCTGCACTTCGTGAAGGTCAAAAATTTTCCGGCAACCTTCCGGAAGTTCCTCAAGGGCGCGCCGCAAAGCGATCCTGTCGATTGCTCCGGAGAGGTTGAGGTCAGCGGTGCCCACATCGCGCTTGAGGGATGGGGATTCAGCCGACACCGATTCATCCAGAGAGAGCAACGGTGGCGCCTTGCTGCGCCGAAGCTTCATCAGCACCGTGTTCACTGCAATTCTGTAAAGCCAGGTGGAGAAAGCGGACTCGCCGCGGAACGAGTTGATATTGCGAAATACCTGCAGAAAAGCTTCCTGTGTCAGATCTTCGGCATCGGCCACATCTTTCGTCATTTGCAAGCAAACGGAGTACACCCGCTTCTTGTGCAACTGGAAAAGTGTCGCGAAGGCCTCTTGATCGCCGTCCTGAGCCCGCTGAAGGAGGGTACGTTCGGATCCATCGCGCTGGGTTTCAGTTCTCGCTGAGATTAGGTCGGTTGCTGTCGCGGAAATCACGCAAGTGGCCACGGTTAGTCTCCTTCGATGAACTGCGCTGGATTCCAGAACACCGGGAACGATCAGCGTCGAAACAAAGACTAATGGAGGCGTGCCGCGTGTCCCATCAGGGCGCTCCTGTAATTGAGGGCGAGATTTGCTGTACCGAAAAAATGAATAGTTTGTGTACTTTAGAGAAACTTTTTCGCTATCTGCGTGCTTTTGTGCGACTCCCAAAAAAAGGCCGCGAGCGCGAGTTCGCCGCCGACTTGGCGCGGCGTACTACGTCGGAAATATTTCTGGGCTTCTCCTGTTCAACGCCCGTCAGGGCCAATGAACCTCCAAGCAACGCCATATTCTTCAAGAAGTTGATCATCATGCTCACCGACAGGTCGATGATGCTCCCATCCAGCTTGATCGCGCCTTTCGTCCGCCGGAATTTTGCCCAGTCGAAACTCGTCAGCTTGTTCTTGAAACGGAACTTCTTCCGCCCCCTTGGCTGCGCACCAGTTCCTGGCATTGGGACAACGTCTCGAACACCGTCTGGTAAAGCTCCCATGGCCGATGCTCATTGGCGTAGGCCAAAGTGGACCTCTTGGGCGCTACCGGCACTCCCAAATGCTTCAACTGCCCTTCGCAACACGCCAGACCCGCCGCAAATCTCGCGCAAGGAATGCGCCCGTCCTAACTGACAACATGGCCATGAACTGGCCCCAACTGGTGAAACCCCGCGCGTGCCGTTCGGCTTTATGCTGCTTGACCGCCTTCTCGAACGCTCCGCGCGAAGACAACTTCAACACCTGCGAGAAAATGCCGCATACTTTCATTAGGCTGAGTCTCCTAGAGTTGAATTGGTTCTTCGTCGGAACCCAATCCAGCGTATCCGGGGGCTCAGCCTCTTACCCGCGACCACACCCTCGGATTCGGCCAGTAGTTAGCCCGCGAATTTGGACAGCAGTGATTTGAAGAATGACGATCCTTTATCGAGCCTCAAGTGGGAAGTGACCTGCCTTCAGCGATATAAAACCGCCTGGCCATCTGTTACTGCTCCGTCTTTCGGAGACATAAATATGAAACCGGCAACTAGAACTAGACTTTTTGTGATAGCGGGTCCGGTCGTTGGCATTACGCCCTCAGCCCTCTCCCCAGATGCACCCAGTAGTCCAAGTCCGCTGCCCCCATCGTCCGATGCAATTGGCGCTCTGGTCAGAATTGCACAAGCCCAAGCCGTCGTCCCAGGTCCCCGAGTCTGAAACAAGCAAACCCTCCGTGCCGCAAGACCCGCCACCGGTCCGAGAAACTAAATCGCCAGGGCCACGGCAGCAGTCGAGAGTACGCATCCCCGATGCGAACCCAAGCAAGCCTCTCCAATCAACTGGAAGTTTGCCTTTAAACGAAAGAGGAGAGCGCTAACCTGGGCTCTCCTCTTTGTGCCTATGAAGGTAATCTACTAACGCAGTAAGGTTGATAACAACTTCAAAGCTTTCCTAGAGTCGGCCAGCCAGAAGCAGTACAAGTAAAACGACTGCAACAAACCCGAGTCCGCCGCTCGGATAATAGCCCCACCCCCTGCTATAGGGCCAAGCGGGCAGTGCACCGATCAACAAGAGTACCAGCACGACAGCAAGAATCGTTGACATTCACAACCTCCTATTAAAGTTTGGACCAATCATTCCGTTTCACTCGCGCGAGCAGTAGCAGGCTGGAGCTGAGCCCATGATGTACTCGGCGGTTTCACACTATCCTCGTGATAGGGATCCTCTTCACTCTCGAAGCGGGCACCTATGAAGTTTCTACCCGGATGAAACATACTCTGAGAGAAGCCCCGCTCCATCCGGGTCAAGCTGCACTCCAGCGTGAATGCAACACCTACAGTTGCGAGGCGCGCTATGGTAGCTGAAAGGGCGCTCTTGCTCTTAACGACTGGCGGATTCGTCATTCTTGGGCGTTGTTCTCAACTCACCGTGGTCCGCGGCTTGGCCGGCATATTTCCTTACCGCGGCCTCGAACCCCCCGCTCCCAGCTGGGGGCCGAACTTTACCCGTCAAAATAACTTCGGACGGTAGAAACTTCCCGTAAAGGAGACGGGTTTCGTCTTTGTCCTGCGTGACGGCGGACCCGGATAGGTCAATGCCCGCGAAAAGTCCCCGCGCTCGGGAGTAGGTCAGCATTTCTGCTTTCATTTTCCAGTCTGTATCGGCGCCGGCGTCGCGTCCAACCGGGCCAGCAGCTGCCGAGGCTTCACCACCGATCTTGAACTTGCTGGAGAGCAAATGTTCCATTCCCTGCTGATTCATCACCACCAATACCAAGTCGACGGCTTGACCGCCGAGCTGCAATCCCCAGCTTCCGCCGGTGATCGTGATTGGTGCGGGGGCGCTCCAGTGACCGTTTTCCAATCGACAGACGGCAACACCCTTGCCGTGGCTGCCTCCCAAACCAACTGCAATTTTCACCATCGAAGGAACCACCGCAATGCACTTAGCGTCCTTCATTACCTTGTCGGGAATAGCTTTATCTGGCGTTCCCATAATCTCGTCGAGAACATGGGCTGACGCATCGATTCGTTTTTGAATACTCGACTCGTCCTT
>Ga0182015_10001624_pt1 | contig 29162 bp, 28 predicted proteins | sample 712P3MmetaG_FD_120478 | JGI IMG/M metagenome (GOLD analysis project Ga0182015, IMG submission 120478) | Permafrost microbial communities from Stordalen Mire, Sweden - 712P3M metaG | ecosystem: Environmental > Terrestrial > Soil > Wetlands > Permafrost | place: Sweden: Stordalen | collected... | reverse complement strand
TACGTGACGGAAGTGGCGCCGCGGTGCGGCAGGGCGCGGGGGTGGGTGGTGAAGAAATGAGGATGGCGTTGGGAAAAATCGCCAATCGGGAGATTGGCCTGCCTGCGGCAGGCAGGCGTTCCCGGGGGAAGGCCGCCGGCTGGAAGCCGGGGGTACGAAAAAAGGCGGCGGGTGCAAGGCTGGGCGGAGGCGAGCCTGCCTGCCGGCAGGCAGGCTCCGCCCCTACAAAGTCAAAATCGGCGCGGCGGCGGACGCTACTGGATGCGCTGGGTCTGGGTCTCGTTGCCGACTAGGGATTCGAAGATGGCGAGGACGTGGCGGCGGTAGGTGATCATGCGATCGAAGACGTCGCGGAGATCGGGTTCGCGTTCGGCTTCGCGATGCCATTTGGCGACGATGGTGGGCGGGACTTCGATGTCGCGGCGGAGTTCGTCGGCGGAATGGCCGCGGAGGAACAGACCGTAGAAGAAGGCGGCTTCGCGCTGCGGGAAGGCGAAGTCCGACTCCTCGGAGAGAATCACGGTCGCGGCGGGCATCATCGTGAGCATGAAGTTGGCAGTTTACCGAAAGTTTGCGGGCCGTCAAGCGAATTGCGGGCGGCCTGCGTTCCGGGGGCTTCCCGACCCAGAGCGCCGGGACGCAAACCGCGCGAAAACCCCTGATCTGTTGCCTGTTCCCGGCACGGCTCCCGACCGGGTCGGGACAGGTTCCGTCGCGCCCTACTGAAAACAATTTTCGCCGCGAGGCCAGCTCAAAAACTATCCGGGACGGCGGGCCATGCGGGCGAATTCGCGCAGGCTCGAAACATTCGGGCCGTACGCGCCGATGCGGCCGGCGTCCACAGGCAGGCCGAGGCGCTCGGCGAGTTCGACGTCAAGGCCGGCGTCGTCGAGTTCGGTGAGGCTGAAGCCGATGGCCGGGAGAATGCGATTGGCCTCGCTGGGGCAAATCGGCCGGGGCGGACGGCGGCGCCGGCCCGGCGCGCTGGCAATCTCGAAATAAGCCTCCCAATCCCGTTTGTCCCACATCTGTGGCTCCCGTCTGCTCGCGCGACCAGAGCACCTGAAAAGAATCGGATGCGCCGGGACCTCGAAAGGTCACATTGCGGCGCGATCCGTGCCGGAGATTGTCGTATACGCCGAAAGGAGAGAGGCGTCTATGGCGAAGTCGAGGATGTTTCGGCGTTGTTTCAAAATCGTAACCGGTGCGGGGCGAGACGACGTTAACGGTAGATTTGGCCGCGATGGCCGACGCGGAGAACGAGGACCAGCAGACGATCGTCTTCAATCTTGCGGATCAGGCGATAATCGCCGACGCGATATTTCCAGAACTCGCCAAGCTCTGATCCGCGCAGAGCCTTTCCGATGCGGCGCGGATCGCTGAGATTGGCTATGCGCTGGTGAAGGAACTTCAGAATGCGCTGGGCCGCCTGCGGGTCGAGTTTGCGAAGTTCACGGGCCGCTGTTGCGGCCAGTTCAACGCGGTAGGCCATGGCGCTTCATGACGGCCTTCAAGGGTATGGTTCGCTCATCGCCGCGGCGGATGCGTTCGAGCGCGGCTTCGGCGAGATGGATGTCTTCGAGATCTTCGAGATGCTCGAGGATGGCCTCGCGCGCGTAGTAGGTTTTGGTGCGACCCGTGCGGCGAGCGAGTCTTTCCAGGCGTTTTTCGATGGCGGGCGGAAGCCGAATGGCCAGCATGATGCACCTCGCTATACAAGTATAGCGCAATGGGGGGAATCGTCAGCGCTCTTGCAGCCAGCGTCTCCTGCTATACTCTGAACACCGGAAGAATTTCTGGACTTGTGCCTATGGCGAAACGAGTGATCGTCGCGCATTACCACGAGCTGTGGCTGAAGGGAGGGAATCGCAAATTTTTCCTCTCGAAGCTGCTGGCGGCCGTGCGTACTACGCTTGAGGGATTGGAGCTCGAGCGCGTGACGCTGCCGGCGGATCGTCTGGTGATCGAACTGGGCGAAGGGGCGTCGCTCGATGAGGCGCGGGCGCGCCTCGAGCGCGTTTTTGGCGTGGCCAATTACGCGATTGCGCGGCCGGTGGATCGCGGCGGGGAGCGGGCGCTTGAAAATATTTGTAGCGCGGCGTGGGAAGAAATCGAGTGCGAGCGGTTCGCTACGTTCGCGGTGCGGGCCAAGAGGAGCGACAAATCGTTTCCGCACAACGTGGCGGAAATCGAAACTGTGGTGGGGCGATATTTGCTCGACCGGCTGCGCGAGGCGGGGCGGGAGGTTCGCGTGCAGTTGCGCGATCCGGAGCTGACGTGCCGCGTCGAGATTCCGCCGGGGCCGGCGCTGGTGTACGCGCGAAAAATTCCGGGTCCGGGCGGTCTGCCGGCGAACACGGCGGGACGAATGATGTGCCTGCTTTCGGGCGGCTTCGATTCGGCGGTTGCTGCGTACAAGATGATGAAGCGCGGGGCGCATTTGAGTTTCGCGCATTTCTGGGGCGGCGGAGCGCGCGCGGGAGAAAGCTCGGTGCACGTGGCGCGCGAATTGGTGCGGCGCCTCGTGCCGTATCAATTCACGGCGAAACTTTATCTGGTGCCGTTCGAGGCGATCCAGCGCGAAATCGTGGGTCAGGCGCCGGAGACGTATCGCATATTGCTGTACCGGCGGATGATGCTGCGCATCGCGGAACGCCTGGCGCTTGCGGATCACGCGCAGGGAATTGTGTCGGGAGACAGCCTGGGGCAAGTGGCTTCGCAGACGCTACACAACATGGTGGCGGTGGGAGACGCGGTGCGTATGCCGGTGTTCCGGCCGCTGGCGGGAGACGACAAGCAGGAGATTTTGACGCTGGCGCGGGAAATTGGAACGTACGAAATTTCCGCGGAGCCGTTTCACGATTGCTGTCCACTGTTTCTGCCGCGCACGCCGGCGTTGCATGCGCTGGCCGAAGAACTCGATCAAGCGGAAGCGCGGCTGGACGTGGCGGCGCTGGTGGAACGCGGCGCGGAATCGGCGACGCGAGAGCGGTACCGCTATGCGGGCGGGCGCGTGGAGCAAGTGGAAGATGCTCGCGAGGAAAGCGCAGGGAAACAGGCCGAGACGCAGCGCGCCTCGGCCCAGTGAGTTTCGGCGTACAAAGCTGGAAGAGCGGAAGAATTACCAGTCGCGGCCGCCGCCACCACCGCGATCTCCGCCGCCGCGGCCTCCTCCGCCGCCGCGGCCACCGCCACCACCACCTCGGCCACCGCCTCCGCCGCCACCGAAGCCGCCACGGCCTCCTCCACCGCCAGCAGCGTCGCGCGGAGGACGCGCTTCGTTAACGACGATGCTTCGTCCTTTGAGCTGCTGGCCGTTCAGCGCCTGCACGGCGCGCTGGGCTTCTTCGTCATTTTGAATTTCGACAAAACCGAAGCCGCGGGGCTGACCCGTGAAACGATCGCGAATCAACATGACACTGGAAGGCGTGACGCCGGTCTGAGTGAACCATTCGCCGATTTCTTCTTCGGTAGCCTGAAACGGAAGATTCCCGATGTAGAGTTTCTTCACTAGTACGTTCCCCCCCATTAAACACAAATGCCTGGACTGCGCCGAAGAGCCAGGCCGCACCTGTATGAAGACTCAATGCCCCGCGGGAACCCTTGCCGCCTCAGCGATGGCGGGCATCTTCTACCGAAACGGGAACGGCGTCAACCAAAGAATGTTACTTCAGCGGAAAGTATGCAGAACCATATTGGAGTTACCGGATGGGGACTCTGGTGGGACGTAGTGCGGTAAATACTTGCCGAATCAACGACTTCAAGTGCGATAGCTGGCGTTAATTTCGATGTAGCGAGAGGTGAAATCGCAGGTCCAAGCGCGGGATAGGCCGCGGCCTTTTTGTAAATCGACGGCAATTTTGACGTTTCTGGCTAAAAGGCGCTTGTGGGCGGCGGCCTCGTCAAACGGGAGGGGGCGCGAGGCGCCGCCGGCGCGGGGACAGCCGTACATGCGAATGCCGCCGAACCAGATTTCGACGCGCTCGGGATCGAGTTTTGCGCCGGCGCGGCCGGCAGCGGCGAGGATGCGGCCCCAATTGGGATCGGCGCCGGCTACGGCGGTTTTGACAAGAGGAGAATGCGCGATGGTGATTGCGATGCGATGGGCGTCGAGGTCGGAGGCGGCGCCACGAACTTCGATTTCGACGACGTGGCTGGCGCCTTCACCGTCGGCGACGATGGCCAGAGCGAGATCGCGGCAAACTTTTTCAAGCGCGGTGACAAAGCTGCGATAGGCGCTGCCGCTTGCGGAACGCACAGCGGGCGCGCCGGAAGCGCCGCTGGCGAATGCGAGGACGGTGTCGTTTGTGGAGGTATCGCCATCGACGGTTACGACGTTGAAGGTGCGCGCGGTGACTTCGCGCAGCGCGCTCTGCAATATGGGGGCGGCCACGGCGGCATCGGTCGTGATGAACGCGAGCATCGTGGCCATCTGCGGATGAATCATGCCGGAACCTTTGGCACAGCCGAGCAGGCGCACCGTGCGGCCGGCGATGCGGCAGCTCGCGGCGGAGGTTTTCAGACACGTGTCGGTGGTCAAGATGGATTTCGCGAGCGCGTTGTAGGAACTTGCGTCGCTCGCAAGCTGCGGCAGCAGACGCGGGAGCGCGCCGACGATGCGAGCGACCGGCAGAGGAACGCCGATCACTCCAGTGGAACAAATCAGGATCTGCGCGGGGCGGCAACCGAGAAGGCGAGCGGCGGCGACGGCGGTGGCGCGCGAGGCTTGCATGCCGGCGGGGCCGGTGGCGCAATTTGCGTTTCCGGAATTTACGACCACGGCGCGCATGCGCGCGGCGGCGCGGCGCATGTGAGACTGGCAAAGAACCACGGGCGCGGCCTTGATGCGATTCGTGGTGAATACGCCGGCGGCGGCGCAGGGAGCGTCGGCGACGATCCAGCCGAGATCGAAGCGGCCGTTTTTCTTGATGCCGCAATGCGCGCCCGCGTAGCGGAAACCGCGCGGCAGAACGCGGGCGGTCAATTTCACACTCACGCGGAAGCCTCGATCGCGGTGAGGCGATCGCGAGCGGCGGCTACGGCTTCGCGGACGCGCGCGGGCGAAGTGCCGCCGTGAACCGCGCGGGCGGCCAGCGCAGCTTCGGGCGTGAGCGCGGCGTAGAGATCGGCCTCAAACAGCGGCGAGAATTTTTTCAGTTGATCGAGCGGCATCGTGGCCCAGGAAACGCCGCTGCGTTCGGCTTCGCGCACGATTTTTCCGACGATTTCGTGCGCCTGGCGGAATGGCACGCCACGGCGGACTAAATAGTCGGCGGCTTCGGTGGAGACGAGCGAGGGATCGGCGGCAGCCCGGCGCAGGCGATCTTCATGAAAACGCGATGCGGCGGTGGCGCCCGCGGCGATTTCGAGAATGGCGACGGCTTGATCGTGCGCGGCGAAGATCGGCTCTTTATCCTCCTGCAAATCGCGCTGATAGCTCGAAGGCAAACCTTTGAGCGTGATCAGGAGGCTTGAGAGCGCGGACTGGATGCGGCCGGTTTTGCCGCGCAACAATTCCCAGGCATCGGGATTTTTCTTCTGCGGCATGAGGCTGCTGCCGGTGGAGAATTCGTCGGAGAGCAGGAGGAAACCGAACTCCTGCGACGCGAAGAGAACGAAATCTTCGGCGAGGCGCGAGATGTGCGTGGCCGTGACGGCCAGCGCGTAAAGATAGTCGAGCGCGAAATCGCGATCGCTGGCGGCATCGAGGCTGTTGGCCGTGGGACGCGAGAAGCCCAACTCTTGCGCGACGGCGGCGCGATTGACGGCCAGCGCGCAGCCGGCGAGAGCGCCCGAGCCCATGGGGCAAGCATCGGCGGAGGCGCGCGCGGATTTCACACGCTCGGCATCGCGGAAGAAAGCTTCCGCGTGCGCGAGCAGAAAATGCGAGAGGAGAATCGGCTGCGCGTGCTGCAGGTGCGTCATGCCGGGCATGGGGACATCGAGATTCCGCGAAGCCTGTTCGATCAGCGCGCGGATCAGGCCGGTCAAACGCGCGAGCGTGTGGCGGCAAGCGTCGCGCACGAAGAGGCGGAAATCGGTGGCTACAAGTTCGTTGCGGCTGCGGCCGGTGTGCAATTTGTAGCCGAGCGGACCGAGCCGCTCGACGAGCGCTTGCTCGACGAAAGAGTGGACATCTTCCGCGGGCGAGGCGTCGAGCCAAGCGGGTTCGTTTGCGGCGCGAGCGCCGATGGCTTCGATCGCCTGGATCGTGCGGTGCACGTCGTCCTTAGTGAGCACTCCGACAGTTTCAAGGGCGCGCGCCCACGCGCGATCGACCGCGAGTTCGTAAGGCAAAAGTCTGCGATCGAACGAAAACGACTTTTGGAATTCGAAGAAGACTTTGTCCGGCGGGCGTTCAAAACGTCCGCCCCACAATTTATTGCCGGAGCCGGAATCCTCGCCGCCCGGGCTCATGGGACGGCCTTTCGCGCGGAGAGCGTGACGGGCAGCGCGAAAAGATTGATGAAGCCTTCGGCGTCCTTGGGGTTGTAGTGGTCCATGCTGAAGCTGGCGAGATCGGTTTGATAGAGCGAAAAGGGCGAAGTGCGGCTCGTGATGGTGAGATTGCCTCTGTGGAGTTTCAGGCCCACCGATCCAGTGACGCGTTCCTGCGCCTTTGAGAAAAAGGAGTCGAGCGCCTCGCGCAGCGCCGTGAACCACAGGCCGTAATAGACCATTTCGGCGTAGCGCAGAGACAAAATCTGGGAATAGTGCGCGGTCTCGCGATCGAGGCAGAGCGCTTCGAGTTCGCGATGCGCGGCGACGAGCAGCGTGCCGCCGGGAGTTTCATATGCGCCGCGCGATTTCATCCCAACCAGGCGGTTTTCGACGAGGTCGATGCGGCCAATTCCGTGTTCTGCGGCGACGCGATTGAGTTCGGTGAGCAGCGCGCTCGGCGCCAAGCGCTTTCCGTTCACAGAGACGGGCGTGCCGGCCTCGAAACCGATTTCGATTTCGGCGGCAGCGGCGGGCGCTTTCTCGGGCGGGGCGATCCATTGCCACATGGCTTCATCCGGAGCATTGGCGGGATCTTCGAGGACGCCGCCTTCGTGCGACAAATGCCAGATGTTGCGATCGCGGCTGTAGATATTGGCTTTCGATTGTTCGACGGGCACGCCATGCGCGGCGGCGTATGCGATGGCGTCCTCGCGCGAGGAGATCTTCCATTCGCGCCACGGAGCGAGAATCTGCAAATTCGGGCCGAGCGCCTTGTACGTCAATTCAAAGCGCACCTGATCGTTGCCCTTGCCGGTACAGCCGTGCGCGACAGCGTCGGCGCCTTCGGCCAGCGCGACTTCCACCTGGCGCTTGGCGATCACAGGGCGGGCGAACGACGTGCCGAGCAGATATTTGTGCTCGTAGACGGCGCCGGCGCGAAGCGTGGGCCAGATATATTCGGTGATGAATTCTTCGCGCAGGTCTTCGATCGTGGCTTTCACGGCGCCGGTGGCCAGCGCTTTCTTGCGAGCGGCGTCAAGATCCTCCTGCTGGCCGACGTCGCCGATCATGGCGATGACTTCGCAGCCGTACGTCTCCTTCAGCCACGGAATGATGATCGAAGTGTCGAGCCCGCCGGAATAGGCGAGCACAGCTTTCTTTGGCACGGGGGAGTTCCTTTCAACCCAGAAGCTTCAAGAGGATGGCTTTCTGCACGTGCAGGCGATTCTCGGCCTGGTCGAAGACGATCGAGCGCGGCCCATCCATGACGGCGTCGGTGACTTCGGCGCCGCGATGAGCCGGCAGGCAATGCAGGAACACGGCGTCCGGCGCGGCGACGGACATCAATTCGTCGTTCACCTGATAGGCCGCGAATTTCGCGGCGCGCTCGGTGGTTTCAGATTCCTGGCCCATGCTGGCCCACACGTCGGTATAGACAGCCTGCGCGCCAGCGACGGCTTCCTGAGGCGAGCGAAACAACTCGATTTTGCCGCGCGTTTCGCGGGACGTGCGCCGCGCATCGGCGACGATCTGCGGATCGGGCGCGTAGCCGGCCGGCGACGCAACGCGGACGTGCGCTCCGACGCGCGCGCCGGCCAGCAGCAGGGAATGGCACATGTTGTTGCCATCGCCGATGAATGCAAACTTCAATCCGCGCAGAGCGCCGAAGCGCTCTTCGAGCGTGAAGAAATCCGAAAGCGCCTGGCAGGGGTGGAAGCGATCGGAAAGCGCGTTGATCACCGGAATCGAAGCGTACTCGGCGAGGACTTCGAGCGTTTTTTGCTCGAAAACTCGCGCGACGATTCCCTGCACCCAACGCGACAAATTGCGCGCGACGTCGGGAATGGATTCGCGCTCGCCAAGCCGCGCAGTCGAGTGATCAAGATAAGTAGCCGATCCACCCAGGCTCTGGATGGCGACTTCAAACGTGACGCGAGTACGCAGGGAGGGCTTTTCAAAAATCATGGCCAGGAAGCGGCCGCCCAGGGCTCCGCGGTAGCGCTCGGGCTGCGCTTTGACGTCGGCGGCCAGATGCAGCAACTCGCGGACTTGCGCCGGGCCCCATTCGGTGCCCGTCAGCAAATCGTTGGCTGCTTCCACTGTGGGAGCCACCGCGCTCATCGCCCCATCACCTTGCGGCCGCCATTTCCAGGCGCGGGGCCTCGCCGCCGGCGGGCATGGCGACTTCCTGCGGGCGCGCCGTTTCGGCGAGCACGGCTTCGAGAATCGCCAAACCGTCGTCGGCTTGCCGCGCTGAGAGAATGTAGGGCGGAAGGAAACGCAGCACATGATCGTGCGTGCAGTTGATGAGCAGGCCGCGGCGCATGGCTTCGGCGACGTAGGGGCCGCCTTCGACGCGCAGGTCCAAGCCCAAAATCAAACCTTCGCCGCGCACTTCGCGGATGAAATCGAATTTGCGAGCCAATCGTGCGAAGCCTTCGCGAAGCTGCGCGCCGCGGGCGCGAATGTTTTCAAGCAAGCCTTCTTCTTCGACGGTGGCCAGAAATTCAAGGCCAACGGCGCAGAGCAGCGGTCCGCCGCCGAACGTGGAGCCGTGGAGGCCCGGCGAAAACGCGGACGCGAATTCCTCGCTCGCCAGGAACGAACCGAGCGGCAGGCCGCCGCCGATGGGTTTGGCCAATACGACGATGTCAGGCAAGCCCGGCAGGCGCTGGTAGGCGAATGGGCGGCCCGTGCGGCCGAGGCCGCACTGAATTTCATCGGCGATCAGCGCGGCGCCGAAGCGCGTGGCCAATTCGCGCGATTTCTGCCAGAACGCGGGGCTGACCGGATAAATTCCACCTTCGCCTTGAATCGGCTCGAGGACGATGGCGCAGACGGTTTCGTCGAATTTCGATTCGAGATCGGCAACGTCATTGAAGCGCACGAATTCCACGCCGGGAACCAGCGGAGCGAAGGGATCGCGGTACTTCGCCGCATGGGTGATGGAAAGCGCGCCGAACGTGCGGCCGTGAAAGGAATTCTCGAGAGCCAGGAATCGCGTTTTCCCGCCGCCGTATTTTGTGTGCGCCGCCAAGCGCGCCAGCTTCAACGCGCCGTCGACCGCCTCGGTGCCGCTGTTGGTGAAAAACGCGCGATCCATCCCGGACCATTCCGCGAGCTTGCGCGCCAGCGGGCCTTGATAGGGATTGTGAAAAAGATTCGAGACGTGAATGGCGCGCGCCGATTCGCGGCGGATCACGCGGACGATGCGCGGATGCGCGTAACCCAGCGCATTGACGGCGATGCCGCCCAGAAAATCCAGATGCGCGCGGCCCTTCTGGTCGTAGAGATAGCAGCCGCGTCCGCGCACGAAGATCTGCGCCGGCCGCTTATAGGTGTTCATCAAGTGGCGAGATTCGTCGCGCAGCGCCTGGGCCATCGCTGCCGGCGACGGAACCGCCGGCGGCGAATGCTTTCGCTTGGTGTGTTTCGACTTCGATTTCACCGCGTCACCTTGTTCACCGCATCACGGCCACGGCCGTCGCGGGAAACGTGGGCAGCACGCGCGTGCCCGGTCCTTTATCGCCGTTGGCCGCGGAGAGCAATCCCGTCTTGTGCGTTCCGCCGACGATGCGCACCTGACCGACGCCTGCGGAAAGCGCGCGCTTGCAGGCTTCGAGCTTCAGGATCATGCCGCCGGAAACTTTTTGCTGGCGGATCAAGTCCTCGGCATCTTCGCAGGAAAGCACCTTGACCACTTTCGGGCCGTCGAGAACGCCGGCGACATCGGTGAGATAGATCAGGCGATCGGCATGAACATATTCGGCGCAGGCCGCCGCCATGTGATCGGCGTTGATGTTGTAAAGCTCGCCATCGACGCCGAGACCCAGCGGCGGCACGACGGGCACGATGCCGGACTTCCAGAGCGTCTCGAGGAAATCCACATTCACGCCGGTGACGTATCCGACGAAGCCCAAGCCGCCGGAGACTTCGTTGTGCACCATCGGCTCGGCGAGGAAGCAGGCGGAATCGGCGGCGCAGATTCCGACGGCGGGCTGGCCCGCGGCCGAGATGGCGCCGGAGAGGCGCTTGTTGAGCAGGCCGGCGAAGACCATTACCGCGGCGTCGCGCGTATCGCGATCCGTGACACGCAGTCCGTTGACGAAGCGGCTTTCAATGCCCATACGCTGCAGCGTCGCGGTGAAAATTTTCCCGCCGCCATGGATCACGAGCAGCTCGTGCCCCTGCTGCGAGAGCTGTGCCACCTGACGAGCGAGCAAATCGACGGTCTTCATGTCGTCCAGAAGAGCGCCGGCGAATTTGACGACCATTCTCATCGGAGTCCCGTTGCCTCCTCAATCCCCAGCATTCCGTTCATGTTCTGCACGGCCTGGCCCGCCGCGCCCTTGCCCAGATTGTCCAGGCAGGAAACTACGGCCAGCCGTTCGCCCGAAGGATCGAGCGCGAAGCCGATATCGCAAAAATTCGTATGCGCCACGTGCTGCAACTCCGGCAGGCGCCTCGCCGGCCAGATGCGAACCATCGGGCGGCCCGCATAAAACTTGCGGAAGAGGCCTTCGATTTCGTCGCCTGTTTTCGGCTTGTCGAGCCAAACATAGAGCGTCGAAAGAATGCCGCGCACGAGCGGCAGCAAGTGCGTGGAAAAAATAATCTCCCGCGGATCGAGGCCGGTGTGGTCGGTCACTTCCGGCGTGTGGCGATGCGAAAACAAACCGTAGGCGCGGAAATTTTCGTCCACTTCGGCGAACTGCAATTCGCGCTTGGGTTCCTTGCCCGCGCCAGTGGCGCCGGATTTGCAATCGCAAACCACGCCGCGGCCTCGCGCGATCCATCCGGATTCCACCAGTGGCTTCAGGCCCAGGATCACTGACGTGGGATAGCAGCCGGGATTGGCCACAAGCTGCGCGTTCGGCAATCGATCGGCATAGAGCTCGGGCAGACCGTAAACGGCTTGCTCGGCCCAGCGGCGCGGCGGCTCGGGCAATTTGTACCACTGCGAGAATTTCCCGGGATCGCGGAAGCGGAACGCTCCGGAAAGATCGACGACCCGCAAGCCGGCATCGAGCAGAGCGGGCGCGAGTTCGGCCGACGCTTCGTGCGGTGTGGAAAGAAACGCGACAGTCGCGCCGCTTTCGACGATGGCTTCCACCGACAGCGCGCGGCAGGGCGCTTCGGCCACTCCGCGCAACTGCGGATACAATTCGGAAATGCAGCGCACCCCCGGCGCGGACTTCTCGCGGAGGAAGAATGTGGGAGTCGGGATTTGTGGGTGCCGAAGAAGGAGGCGGGCCAGCTCAAAACCTGCGTAGCCCGTTGCTCCGACGACGGCGACCCGTGCGGGTTCCGTCACCGGATCATCTCCTCCATACGCTTCTGGATTGTGGCGCGGGCCTGGCGCGACGCCGCGATCACCAGCACGGTATCGTCGCCGGCGATGGTGCCGGCAACTTCCCGCATCCGCGCGGCGTCCAGAGCGGCAGCCAGCGGCTGCGCGCCCGAGGGCGGAGTCTTCAAAACCAGCAAATTATCCGAAGGACGCAGGTCGAGCAGAAATTCGCGCAGCGCGCGCTCGAGCGGCGGCAGCGGCGAAGGCTCTGTGCCGGAATGCGTTTGCGGTTTGTAGCCGGAAGTGGTTTTCACCAATTTGAGTTCGGCCATATCGCGCGAAAGCGTCGCCTGCGTGACGCGCACTTTCACGTGCGCGAGGCGGCGGCGCAATTCGTGCTGGCTGGAAATCGGCGCGTTCGAGACGAGCTTCAGGATCTGTCCCTGCCGAAATCGTTTCTGGACCCTTGCAGCCATAGTCGACCTGGACTCCAACATCACGCAGCCAAAGATTATGCAGCAGCATGCATAATTATGCGAGCATGCCGAGCTCCTGTCAATAAATAATTTATGTTTTCCACAGCCGCTACAGCGCGGGCGACTTCGATTGACCTTCACGCCGCCGCATGACTATGATTTTCGCGCGCCGTGACAAATACACGCCGATGAAACTGTTCTTCTCTCCGCTGCGGCGAGGACTTCCGCGCTTCGCGGCTCCGCTCGTGTTGCTCGCGGCGTTCTATCCGGCCGGCTGCAGCCGCAATCAGCCGCCACCGCTCTCGCAAACCGCCGGCCCCACAAGCCCCAATTCCACCGGCATTCCACCGCTGACCGAACAGAAACTCGATCCGCTCACTGCGAGCGACGTCGAGATGTATTTGAGCGTGATGCGCGCCGCCGCCGCGCGCGTACAAAATCCAACGGCCGACGACAGAGCCACGCTGGCGCAAGCCGGACAAATTATGAAGGCGGCCGACGCGGGACACGTGCCGAACTCTTCGGATGCGCGGACGCTGGAGCGCGCGTCCGAGATCGGAACGGAGATGGACCAGATCGTGGCGGAGGATCGGCACATGGACGCGGCGGCTTATTTGGGTGTAGCGCTCGCCGTCGAAGCCGTTGTGCCCAATCCACAGATCGTGGCGACCGAGAAAAAGATGCAGGAAGATGCCGGGTCACCTCAATCGCCGCTCGATCGGCGCATCGCGGCGGTCAATGCCGCCAATCGAATTTTTCTCACGCCCTATCGGGATGAAATCGAACGGCTGCTCGCGATCGTTCGCAACCCAGCGAACCTGCCAAAGAGCTGAGACGCTGGCCGATTTCAGGCTTGGCGAGCGCGCGTGTTGTTCCGAAAAATCACGCGAAGGCCCGCATCCGAACAGTTTCGGTCAGAATCTAATACGGGTGTCATTTCATGTGCGGAAGGGCTTCTGCTTCACAAGGCGTTCGAGCGAGCCGGGCGCGCAAGACTGAAGCCATGGCGATGCATTAGAATGTGGAGAGGAGAACCAAGAAATGTCAGCCCACAGCGAGCAGGCCAAGGCCGATCCAGAAGCGCCTTTGGTGCGCAAGGCAATGGAAGGCGATTCCGAGGCGCTCGACAAACTTTTCGCGCGCAATACGCGGGCCCTCTACCAGATCGCGCTGCGCGTGCTCGGCAACCGCGAAGATGCCGAAGACGCCGTGCAAGAGGGATTGCTGGCCGCGTACCGCAATTTGCCGCGCTTCGAGGGCCGCGCGAAATTTTCCACCTGGCTCACGCGCATTGTGATCAACGCGGCGCGCATGCGCCTGCGCAGCCTGAAGTCGCGCCCGGCCGTCTCGCTTGACGAATCGCCCAACGGCGAGGAGCAGCCGCCGTCGGAGCGCTTCGCCGATCCGGGGCCGAACCCGGAGCAGGTATATGCCGGCGTCGAATTGGCCGATCGCGTCGCGGAGAATCTCGAAAAACTTTCTCCCGCGCTGAGCAAATCGTTCCGCATGCGCGAGATCGAAGAATTGAGCACGGAAGAGACCGCGAAAGCGCTCGGCGTTTCTCCGAACGCCCTGAAGGCGCGCATCTGGCGGGCTCGCCGCGCGCTGGCCTCGGGACTTGAAGCGGGTCTGCGCGGCGCATTTACCGGCCCCGATGCGGGGCAAGAGGCGTAGCACGCGCCTCGCGCCGCAGTCCGCCAAACGTTGCTTGCACCTCGCGCGCGGCTTCGGGCATACTTCGCGCGCATTTCTATGAACCTGGCGCTCCGAAGTGCGCGCGCGTTCCAATCCCAATCAGGCGCGTGGGGCGCGCTGGCGTTGCTCGCGGGCGCTCTGCTGTTGTTACCCGGCGTTGCGGCCCGCGCGCAAACTCCCACTGCCCAATCCGCGTCTCCGGCTGCTTCCGCTGCGAGCACCTCTCCTTCGCCAAGCGAAGCGCCCGAAACATATCAGCCGCCCGCCGCCACAGCTTCCGAAGCGATCGCCTACAGCCGCGCGCAGCATCATCTTTATTTTGCCGATTTCGCGTATGGCCTGCTGATTCTGATCGTGATTTTGGAATGGCGCGTGGCGCCGCGCTACCGGAATTGGGCGGAGCGCGCGACGCAGCGCCGATTTCTCCAAGCCGCTCTTTACGCCCCATTGCTGCTTCTTACGATCGACGTTGTGAGTTTGCCGACCTCGATCTGGAGTCAGTACCTCGACCGGGAATTCCACCAATCGATCGAAGGCTGGGAGCCGTGGTTTCTCGATTGGTTGAAGGGCGAAGCGCTCGGCATGGTTCTCGCGATTTTCCTGGTGTGGATTTTGTACGCCATTCTGCGGCGAAGCCCGCGGCGCTGGTGGCTTTACTTCTGGCTGGCGTCGCTGCCCATTCTGATTTTTCTGCTGTTCATCAGCCCCTTCGTGTTGGAGCCGCTGTTCTTTCAGTTCAAGCCGATGCCGGAAACGCAGCCGGCGCTGGCAGCCGAGATCGAGCAGCTGGTGCATCACGGCGGGCTCGACATTCCGGAAACCCGCATCTACGAAATGACGGCCAGCGCGAAAGTACAATCCATCAATGCGTATGTCGCGGGCATCGGCGCGTCCAAGCGCGTGGTTGTTTGGGACACCACGATTGCGCGGCTGACTCCGCCCGAAATCCTTTTCGTTGTCGGCCACGAAATGGGCCACTACGTTCTGCATCACATTCCAAAGGGCATCGCGATTTCGTTCGGCGTGCTGCTGATCTTTTTTGCTCTCGGCGATCGCGGCCTGCGCGCGCTGCTCGGATGGCGCGGCGGCAGATGGTCCATTCGCGCGCCGGACGATTGGGCTTCGCTGCCGATTTTGCTGCTGCTCATTTCCATCTTCGGCTTTTTGTTCACGCCGATCGACAACGCCGTCAGCCGTTACTTCGAGCACCAAGCCGATCAGTTCGGCCTGGAAGCGATCCACGGAGTCGTGCCGGACGCACCGGAAGTCGCGGCCCGCGCATTTGAGATTTTGGGAGAGGCCGATTTGGAAGAGCCGAACCCGTCCCGGATCGACAGGATCTGGTTCGAAACCCACCCCTCGATCGACGAACGGATTCGTTTTGCGCGCAGCTACGATCCGTGGTCGAAAGGCGAGGCGCCCAGGTTCGTGAAGTGAGCCGGACGCACATCGAGACGCGAATCGAAGTCTGCGTACCGCCTCGCCAATTGTTCGCCTACTTTCGCCCCGGACGGATTGGCTACTGGTACGGCCCGGAGACGAAAACGGAATTTGAGGTGTCCGACGGCGCGGGGGAATTCGCCGTGGCGCAGAAGGTGCGCATCGCGGGCCGCGTCGCCAGACGCGAAGTATCGCACACGGCCGTCGTCACACAGTGCCAGTGGGGGAGCGTACTCGAATGGAGTTTTGAGGATCGCTCCGGCCTGCGCGGCACGGAGCGATGGGATTTCGAGCCGATCGATGTCAACGGAGCGGCCGGAACGGTTCTGCGCATGACGTGCGATTACCAGATGAAGGGAATCGTGGCCCGCGCGGCGAATTGGCTGCTCACGCGGCACGCTGTCGCGCGCCGGAATCGCGCTTACCTGACGCGATTGAAAAAGCTCGCGGAGCCCGACTAGCGGAAAATCTAGCGGCCTTCTTTTCCATCCCACTGCACACTGTGGTCGGAAGTGACCGCGAGCATTTCCGGCGGCGAATCGATCCGGAAATAAGACCACGGCCCGGGAATCCACGGGTAGCGTTCGATCACGCTTTCGTCGATTTCGATTCCCATTCCCGGCGCGCGCGGCACGATCAAATCACCGCCCACGATTTCGAGCGGCTGCTTCAAAATCTCTTCCGCCAGCGGGAACGGGTACATGCCGGCGCGGGTTGCGGTGGAATAGCATGGATATTCGAGCCACTCGACCACGCTCTCCGGCGAGCAAATTCCCAGATGCGCCGCGGCGAGAACTTCGAGCGCGGTGCCCCAGCTGTGAAATGCAAATTTCAGTCCTTCGGCCGCTATGGCCGCGAAGATGCGCCGCGCCATCGCGAATCCACCCTGGCAGCAAACATCCATCTGCACGTAATCCACCGAGCGCGTGCGGATCAGATCAAGGAAGCGCTCTTCGCTCGGCTCGTGTTCGCCGCTCGCCAAAGGCAAAATTCCAGCCTGTTTCAATTTGCGGTATGCGGCGTGATCGTCGGGCGGCAGCGGTTCTTCAAGCCAGGCCGCTTTCTCGCGGGCCATTTCTCGCGCGAGCCGTTCGATCGTGGCGTAGCCGTAGCTGAGATCGCCCATGCGCCACCAGCCATGCGCATCCACCATCAGCGCGAAATCCGGACCCACAGCGCGGCGCATGCGCTGCACGGTTTCAAGGTCCTTGTCCGGGCCGAGCGCGGGCCGCATTTTGTATCCGCGAAAGCCCATGGCTTGGACCGCCGCGGCTTCTTCGGCGTATTTTTCCGGCGGCATGTACATGCCGGCGCTTCCATAAAGCCGGATGCGATCGCGCACGCGCCCGCCGATCAACTCCGAAAGCGGCACGCCCTGCGCGCGAGCCAGCAGATCGTAAAGCGCGATCTCCACGGCGCAGAAGACCTTGGCCAATTCCAAATTGCGCCCGGGACCGGCGAGAAATTCCGCGCGCAGAGCATCGAGATCGCCGATCTCTCGCCCTTCGAGAAACGGCGCGATTGTCGTTTGAATCGCGCGATGCGCCTTCTCGCTGGCAGGTCCCGGCGCGTAGCCGACCAAGCCGCGGCCGGCATCGACGCGAATCAGCATGGCATCGCGTTTCAAAATCGTGCGTTCGCCGCCGTAAAACGGCAGCCGCAGCGGTTCCGGCAAGCGGTACGAGAGAAGAAATGAGCGAACACTCGATAATTTCATGCGCTCCCGATCTTCGGGGCGAACGTGCCCCGTCCCCGATGGCGCCTGATTATATCCGTCCGATCGCATGGCGCCACACGGAACGAAGCTAGCGACCCTTCCCGTGTGCCCTGTGTGCGCGGTGAATCGATCCGTTTTTTCATTGCAATTCAGTGCGAAGCGCCGACAATGAAGAGCGCAAAGCGCGTCGTGATCGGCAGGAAAAATTCGCGGAACAACAAATGGCCACTGAACCCCTAAGGCCCACCCCGCCCGTGCCCGCGCCGACGCCGACAGGCTGGCGGAGCATCTTCCTGCGCGCCGATGGCTTGCGCGCCGGCTGGCGGCTCGCGATTTTTTTCCTGATCTTTTTTCCGCTGGTGATCATGGCATTTCTCGCCGCGAAAGCCGTGCGAGCTCCGTTCCCCACGTCGACGATCGTGGTCACGCCCGCGACCGTGCTCACGCAAGAGATTGTGACGCTGTTGGCCACGCTCGGAGCCACGATCGCGATGTCGCTCATCGAGCGGCGCCCGTTTGGCTCCTATGGCCTGCCGCTTCGGCAGGCGTTCGGCGGCGAGTTCTGGCGCGGAGCGCTTTGGGGACTCGCCGCGATGACCGGCGTGATCCTGGTAATGGCCGCCGCGGGGGGATTCTCATTCGGCGGATTTGCGCTGCACGGCGAGCGGCTCGTCTGGGAAGCATTTCTCTGGGCGATGGCCTTTCTTTCGGTCGGGCTGTGGGAGGAATTTTTCTTTCGCGGCTACGCGCTCGCGACGCTCGCCGACGGCATCGGCTTCTGGCCCGCGGCATCGATCGTCTCGGCGCTATTCGGAGCCGTTCACCTGAACAACGGCGCGGAAGGCTGGACCGGAGTGCCCGAGATTTTTCTGATTTCCATGTTTTTCTGCGTGACGCTGCGGCGCACGGGGAGCCTATGGTTTGCTGTTGGCATGCATGCCGCGTGGGACTTCGCCGAGACCTTCATCTTCTCCGCGCCGGATAGCGGAACCCTGGCGCCCGGCACGTTGATTCACTCGACGTTTCACGGCCCGCTCTGGCTCACGGGCGGAATTGTCGGTCCGGAAGCGAGCGTTGTGGGAGTTCTGGCGGTGGTGCTGGCTCTGCTGCTGTTTGCGCGATTCTACCCGGCACGCTCCTAGCGCACCCTTCGATGCGGGCTATTCGACGACGACCCGCACAAATTTCTTTTTCCCCGCGCGCAACAAAAAGCCGCCCGGCTGCGATGTATCCATTTCTTTCTTGACGTCTGTCACGCGCACTTCATCCACTTCCACGCCGCCTTGCTTGATCAGCCGATCCGCCTCGCCGCGCGACGCCGCCAGGCCAAGCTGCACCAGCAGCGCTGAAAGACGTTGCGGCGGACCCTTCGGGATCTTGTGAACCGGTGCCTCGGCCGGAGATTGCCGATCGCGGAAAACCCGCTGGAATTCGTCGGCAGCGTGCTTCGCCGGCTCAGCGCCGTGGAAATCCGAAACGATCTGCTGCGCCAGGCCCATCTTCGCGTCCATCGGATGGAGCGCGCCCGAATCCACGCGCGCGCGGAGCGCCGCAAGCTCCGCGGAGGGCCGCTCGCTCAGCAATTCAAAGTATGACCACATCAGCACATCCGAAATCGACATCAGCTTGCCGAACATCGTGCCCGGCGCTTCCGTGATGCCGACGTAGTTCCCCAAACTTTTCGACATTTTTCTTTGGCCGTCGAGGCCCACCAGGATCGGCATGGTCATCACGACCTGCGAAGGCTGTCCATACTCGCGCTGAATTTCCCGGTGAACCAGCAAATTGAATTTCTGCTCCGTCGCGCCCAGCTCCACATCCGATTTCAGGGCCACGGAATCGTAGGCCGTCAGCAGCGGATACAGCAGCTCATGCACGGAAATCGGCAGGTTGGCTTCCAGGCGATGATGAAAATCCTCGCGCTCGAGCATGCGCGCCAATCGGTAATGCGCGCAGAGCCGAATCAAATCCTCGCCCGTCATTTTTCCAAGCCACTCGCTGTTGTAGCGAACTTCGGTTTTCGCCGGATCGAGAATCTTCGCCACTTGCGTCAGGTAGGTTTTCGCGTTGGCATCCACCTGCTCGCGCGTCAGCGGAGGGCGAGTTTCGGACTGGCCGGTCGGATCGCCGATCATGGCGCTAAAATCGCCGATCAGAAAAATCGCAGTGTGGCCGAGTTCCTGAAAATGCCGCAGTTTTCGCAGGACGACGGTGTGGCCCAGATGCAGATCGGGCGCCGTGGGATCGACGCCCAGCTTGACGCGCAAGGGGCGCCCCGCTTTGGCCGATTGCGTGAGCTTTTCCTGCAGCTCTTCTTCGCGAATAATTTCCGCGGCGCCGCGGCGCAAACGCGCAAGCTGTTCTTCGACCGGAAGAAATTTCTGCGCCGGCGTCATGATTTGGCCTGCGGCGCTTCCGGCGCATCGAGAGCAACCACTCTCCGGGCAGCAACGCGATAGCGCCCTGAAAGCACCAAGCGCACGGCTTCGGTGTAGATGCGATGCTCCTCCGCCAAAATGCGGCCTGCGAGCGTGTCCGGCGTGTCGTCGTCGCGCACGGGCACAATCGCTTGCGCCACGATCGGTCCCGCGTCCAGATTCTCGTCCACGAAATGGACCGAGCAGCCGGAGAATTTCACGCCGTACTCCAGCGCCTGACGCTGCGCCTCGAGCCCCGGGAAAGCCGGCAGCAGCGAGGGGTGGATATTCAAAATGCGATTGGGAAACGCCGAAACAAAGTAAGGCGAGAGCAGCCGCATGAATCCCGCGAGACAAATAAGATTCACGCGCGCGTCGTCCAGCGCGGCGACCACCATGCGGTCGTAGGTCTCGCGCTCGAGACCTTTTGATGGAATCACGCGCACCGGAATCCCGCGCGCCTGCGCCCGCGCCACGCCCTCGGCGCCCTCGCGATTGCTGATCACGATTGAGATTTCGGCGTCCGGAATGCGGCCCGCGGCAACGCTTTCGGCCAAAGCCTCAAAATTCGAGCCGCGGCCCGATAGCAACACTCCTATGCGCTTGGCCATAGTTGAAGGAAGTTAGCACAACCTCGCGGCGCATTAAACCGCGCGGCGCAGATGGGGGCTCAGACTTGCAATTGCCCGGTGAAAACAACCTGCGGCTTGCGCGTATCGCCGCTGCGCACGACGCCGATACGATGAAACGCCTCGCGGCGGCGTTTCAATTCCGCTTCCACGCTTCGCAGACGCTTCGGCGGCACGATCAAAATCATGCCCAAGCCCATATTGAACGTTTGCAGCAAATCTTCGCGATTCAATTTCCCGAGGCCGGCCAAATATTTGAAGATCGGCAGCACCGGCCAGGAGCCGAGCTCGACCACGGCTTGCACGCCGCGCGGCAACGCGCGCGGAAGATTACCGGGAATGCCTCCGCCGGTGATGTGCGCCATTCCTGAAAGCCAATCCTGGGCCACGATGCGCTTCATCATTGGCCAGTAGCACCGGTGCGGAATCAATAGTTCCGCGCCGATCTTGTTGCTCACGTCGGGAACGTAGGTTTCCGGCGTCAGCCCCGCGACCTCAAAAATAAGTTTTCGCGCCAAGGAGTAGCCGTTCGTATGCAAGCCGCTTGACGGCAACCCGAGCAGCACATCGCCCGCTTTCGGAAGCTGCGCGCGGCGCAAGCGGCTGCGTTCGACGACGCCGACGATGAATCCCGCCAAATCGTAGTCGCCCGGCGCATACATTCCCGGCATCTCCGCCGTCTCGCCGCCCACGAGCGAAGTTCCCGTGCGGTGGCAGGCGCGGCTGATCCCTTCGAGCACTTGCTCGACAACGTCCGGATCCATTTTCCCAAGCGCCAGATAGTCCAGAAAGAAAAGTGGCTGTGCGCCCTGCGTCAGAATGTCGTTCACGCAGTGATAGACCAGATCGGCGCCGACGGTCTGGTGCACGCCCATGGCGCAGGCGATTTTGATTTTCGTTCCGACGCCGTCCGCGCTCGCCACCAGCACCGGCTCGCGCCAGCGTTTGGTGTCCAGCGCAAAGAGCGCGCCGAACGCGCCGACGCCGCCCAGCACACCGCGCCGCGATGTGCGCGAAGCCAGGCGCCGGATGCGCCGCTTGGCTTCGTCCGCGGCCGAAATACTGACGCCTGCATCGGCGTAGCGCATGCAGAAAATTCCTCTGATCCGAAAGGGCTGGGTCTCGATTGCGATCTACAAAATTCTAAAACGTGTGGAACAATCGCTTCCAGCGAACCTCACTGGGATGAATCACCGCGCTGAGGTACGTCTCAAACCGCTCGCCGAGGTGGCCCGGATCCCAGACCTCTTCCGGCGCGTCGATCGACATATATATAAAGACAGGCGTTCCAATGATGTTGGCGCGCGGAACAAAGCCCCAGTAGCGGCTATCGTAGGAATCTTCTCGGTTGTCGCCCAACATGAAATAATTTCCGGCAGGCACTTTGTACGGACCGCTGTTGTCCATCGGATTCGGCGGGTCGGGGCGGTACGGCTCAGCCAACGCTTGCCCGTTCACGTAAACGACGCCTTGCTTGATTTCGATCGTGTCGCCAGGCAAACCAATCGTGCGCTTGATCAAATCGGGATATCCGCCGTCTTCAAAAAACGGTGCGCGGAAGGCCATGATTTGCTGGCGTTGCGGCTGCCGCCACAGCGGCACTTGCCAGCTCGTAAATGGAATTCCCGCGTCGTAACCGATGCGGCTCAAGATCAAGTGGTCGCCGATCAAGACCGTGTTTTCCATCGAGCCGCTCGGGATCACGCGCGCCTGCACCAGCGTGCCTTCCACGAATACAAATATGAGTATCACCCAAAACCAGGAAACGACTTCGCGCCAAACTTTCGTGCTCAACATTTTCCCGTTGGCTGTTTTATCGCCCGCGCGGATTTCAGCCGTCACGATGCGCCGCCGTTTCGAGCTGCACGAGCTCCGTCGGATAGTTGCCCGTGTAGCATGAAGTGCAGAATTCTTCGTCTTTGTCGCCGACGGCCGTGCGCAACGACTCAAGCGAAAGATAGCCCACCGAATCGGCACTCAGGAATCGCCGAATCTCCTCGATCGTGCGCTGTTCGGAGGACATCGAGCGCGGCAGCGCGGCCACGTCCGAATCGGACATGCGCGGCCGAATCCGCGATGGCCCCGCCGCGATCAACTCCTCGCGCGTCGGCGTGTCGATGCCGTAGTAGCACGGCGAAACGATCGGCGGGCAACTGATGCGCACGTGCACCTCGGTGGCGCCGGCTTCGCGCACCATGCGCACGATCTTGCGGCTGGTCGTGCCGCGCACCAGCGAATCGTCCACCAGCACGACGCGCTTGCCGGTGAGCAATTCGCGCACGGGATTCAGTTTCAGCTTCACTCCGAAATCGCGGATTGCTTGCACCGGTTCGATGAAGGTCCGTCCAATGTAATGATTGCGAATCAAGCCCATGCCGTACGGCACGCCCGATTCCAGCGCGTAACCGATCGCCGCCGGCGTGCCCGAATCCGGCACGGGCACGACGATGTCGGCGTCCGCCGGATGTTCGCGCGCCAGCAAGCGGCCCAGATTTTCGCGGCTCTGATACACGGGCCTCCCGAAGACGACGCTATCGGGCCGCGAAAAATAGACATGCTCGAAAATGCAGTATTGATGCGGCTTCTCCGGCGCGAACGACAGCGATTCGAGACCCGCGCGCGAAATGCGCACCATTTCGCCGGGCTCGACGTCGCGCAGATACGTTCCGCCAACCAGATCGAACGCCGCCGTTTCCGAGGCAACCAGCCAGGCGTCGCCGAGCCGCCCCAGCGCCAGCGGCCGAAATCCGCGCGGATCGCGAATGGCCCACAGTTCGTCGCGCGTCAAAACCACCAGTGAGAACGCGCCCTCCACCTGTTGCAGCGCGTCGCTCAGAGCGCCGGACAAATTTCGCGCCGCGCTGCGCGCCACCAGGTGCACGATCACTTCGGTGTCGCTGGTCGTCTGAAAGATCGAGCCGCGATGTTCCAGGCGCCGGCGGCACTCGAGCGCGTTCGTCAGATTACCGTTGTGACCGACGGCCAGCGAGCCCTTGTTGCAATCGATCACGATGGGCTGCGCGTTCGCAAGCGAAGTATCGCCCGCCGTCGAATAGCGCGTGTGCCCGATCGCCAGCGTCCCGGTAAGGCCGGCCAAAACCTCCGGCTGAAAAACGTCTTGCACCAATCCCATCTGCCGGTGCGCGTGCAGTTGCTGGCCATCGCTCGAAACAATTCCCGCCGATTCCTGTCCGCGATGTTGCAGCGCATAGAGCGAAAGGTAGGCGAGCTTGGCCGCCTCGGGGTGGCCGTACACTCCGCACACGGCGCAATGATCGTGGAAATGATCGTCGTCGACGTGAATCAACTTCCCCTGATTGTTGTCCGCCGCGCGCACGCTCTAAGCTCCGCTCGATTCAGTTTCCATCAATTGCTTCAACGCGCCGCCCCACGCCTTGCGCACCGATCCCATCGCCGCGTTCACGACACTTGTATCGCCGCGCGTCAATCGAAATGCGCCGCGCCCCACGCGTCCGATCTCTTCCGCGCGCACTCCATATTGTGAGGCAAGTGCGCGAAGCCGGGCAACCCGCCCCGCATCGCACGAAACCACCGCTCGCGCGCCACGCTCGCCGAAGCAAGCGTGCTCGGCCGGTTCCGCCGCGTCGATGCGCGCCTCCACCGAAAAATCTTCGCTCGCCGTGCAGCATTCCGCCAGCGCGATCGCCAATCCGCCGTCGCTCACGTCGTGCGCCGAAGCAATCGCCCGCTCCCGCGCCGCCGCTTCGAGCAAGCGGATCAATCGCTTCTCCGCCGCCAAGTCCACCGCCGGCGGCAGGCCACCGGCGATCCCGTGAATCGTCTTGGCGTATTCCGAAGACGCAAAGCAATCCGCGTCGCCGTCCGCAGTCGCAGCGTTTTCGCCGAGCCCGTCGAGCAGCAACACAGCGTCGCCCTCCGCTCGAAACGCCATCCCCAGCGCGTGCGCCGCATCCTCCAGCACGCCCAACACTCCAAGCACCGGAGTAGGATCGATCGATTTGCCCAGCGTGTCGTTGTAAAAGCTCACGTTCCCGCCGGTGATCGGAATTTCGAGCTCCAAACAAGCTTCCGCGATTCCGTCGATTGCCTCGCTGAACTGCCACATCACTTCCGGCTTTTCCGGATTGCCGAAATTCAGGCAGTTCGTCGCAGCCCACGGCCGCGCGCCCGAGCACGCCACATTCCGCGCCGCTTCCGCCACCGCCGCGCGCGCTCCGATGCGCGGATCGAGGCGCGCCCACCGCCCATTTCCATCCACCGCCAGCGCCAGCCCGCGCCGCGTAGGCTTCACGCGCAACACCGCCGCGTCTCCCGCGCCCGGTCCTTCAAGCGTATTCGTGCGCACCATGTAATCGTACTGCTCGAATATCCAGCGCTTTGAGGCGATCGCCGGCGACGCTAGCACGCGCAGAAAATTCGGCGTCAAATCCGCGCCCGCCGCGGCAAGCGGCACATTCACGCGCGCCTCGCTCGCACGCGCAGGCGCGGGAGCCGCGATCGGCCGCTGGTAAACCGGCGCCTCATCCGCCAGCGCCTGCGCCGGAATTTCCGCCACCACAGCGCCGCGATGCCGCACGCGCAAAACTCCGTCGCCCGTCACGCGCCCAATTTCAACCGCATCCAATCCCCACTTCGCGAAAACCGCCAGCACTTCCTGCTCGCGCCCGCGCGCCGCCACCAGCAGCATGCGTTCCTGCGATTCGCTGAGCAGCATGTCGTACGCGCTCATCCCGGTTTCGCGTTGCGGCACAAGGTCCAAATTCATTTCGATGCCCACGCCGCCGCGTGAAGCCATCTCGCACGACGAACTCGTGAGGCCGGCCGCGCCCATGTCCTGAATCGCCACGATCGCGCCCGTCTGCATGGCTTCGAGACACGCCTCCAGCAGCAGCTTCTCAAGAAATGGATCGCCCACCTGCACGTTCGGACGTTTTTCTTCGCTCGCCTCGTTAAATTCCGCCGATGCCAATAGCGAAGCCCCGTGAATTCCGTCGCGCCCCGTCTTCGCGCCGACGTACAGCACCGGATTGCCTTCGCCGCTGGCGCGCGCGAAAAACAAATCCTCTTTTTTCGCGATGCCCAGCGCCAGCACGTTCACCAGCGGATTGCCCGAATAGCACGCCTCAAATCCAACCTCGCCACCCACCGTCGGCACGCCGAAACAATTTCCGTAAAATGCGATGCCGCGCACCACGCCGTCCACGAGTCGCCGGTTGCGCGCCGCCGTCGCCGCATCGGTCCCCGGCTCCGCCGCGATGGGACCAAATCGCAGCGAATCCAGCACCGCGATCGGCCGCGCGCCCATCGTAAAAATATCGCGCAGAATTCCGCCCACTCCCGTCGCCGCGCCCTGAAACGGCTCGACGTAACTCGGATGATTGTGCGATTCCAATTTGAATGTCGCCACCAGCCCGTCGCCGATGTCCACCACGCCCGCGTTTTCGCCCGGCCCCTGCACCACCTGCGGCGCACGCGTCGGCAGCCGCCGCAAATGCGCGCGGCTCGATTTGTACGAGCAGTGCTCGCTCCACATCACGCTGAAAACGCCCAGCTCTGTGAGGTTTGGTTCGCGCCCCAGAATTTTCAGGACGCGCGCATACTCTTCGGCGGAGAGGCCGTGCTCGGCCGCCAGTTCGATCGTGGCCCTGACTTCAGTTTCGAGCATCCCGTTCTTTCAGCGAACCTGTGCGTGCAAGAAAATGCGTCCCGCGCTTTGCCCGACAATCGCGCCTACGCCGTAACCGCCCCCGCGCGCGCCAGCGACGCGATCATCGAGCGCAGCAACACCGCGCCGTCGGCCGATCCCAATACTGATTCCGCCGCGCGCTCCGGATGCGGCATCAATCCCAAAACGTTGCGCCCGCGGTTGCAAATCCCGGCAATGTTGGAAAGAGATCCGTTCGGATTGGCCTCCGCCGTGATCCGTCCCTCCGGCGTCGCGTAGCGAAACACGATCTGCGCGTTGCGTTCGAGTTCCACCAGCATTTCCGCATCGCAGTAATAATTTCCTTCGGCGTGCGCGATCGGCATGCGCAGCACCTGCCCCAGCTCAATCGCCGCCGTAAACGGAGTCTCCACGTTTTCCACGCGCACATTCACCTGCCGGCAAATAAAACGCAATCCGCCATTGCGCATCAGCACTCCGGGCAACAATCCCGCTTCGCACAAAATCTGGAAGCCGTTGCAGATGCCTAGCACCACTCCGCCGCGCCGAGCGAACCGCTCGATCGCGCCCATCACCGGCGAAAATCGCGCGATCGCGCCCGTGCGCAGATAATCGCCATAGGAAAATCCGCCGGGCAAAATCACCGCGTCGCAGCCTTCCAGGTCTTCAGATTGGTGCCACAGGAATCGAGCGTTCTGGCCAAGCACCGTGCCGAGGGCATACCAAGCGTCGTGATCGCAGTTTGATCCAGGGAACACCACGACGCCAAATTGCATTTCGTCTGCTCCCTCCGGGTAAATGCATTGTAGCACAGCCGCGCGAGCGGGGAATTTTGCTTTGTCGCCCGTCAGTGCCGCGCCGATTTGCGCGAGGACTTTCGCTTGGACTTTTTCGACGACGATCCGCGGCGCCGCGCTGGCTTGCCTCGCGGCGATCTCTTCTTCGGCCGTTTCGCGCCAGCCGCCGCGGCTTGCTCCCGCCGCCGCGCCGCCGCCCAGCCCGGCTTATTCACCTGCCGCCCTCGCGCCACGCCCAGCGCATTCGGCGGCACATTCTCCGTGATCACCGAGCCCGCCGCGACGTACGCTCCGTCGCCGATGCGCACCGGCGCCACCAGCGCCGTGTCGCTGCCGATAAACACGCGCCGCCCGATTACAGTGGGATTCTTATGCAGACCATCGTAATTGCAGGTGATCGTGCCCGCGCCGATGTTGGTTTCGCGGCCGATGCGCGCGTCCCCCAAATACGATAAGTGCATGGCCTTCGCGCCCGGTTCAAGCGTGCTCTTTTTCACCTCGACGAAATTCCCCACGTGCGCGTTCTCCTCAAGGCGCGTGCCATCGCGCAGCCGAGCGAATGGACCAACGCTCGATCCCCGCCGCAAGAGGCTTCCACGAATCACGGAATGCGGCCTCACCGTGACGCGATCTTCCAGCACCGAATCCATCAGCACGCTCCCCGTGCCGATCGTGCACTCGGCGCCGATCCGCGTGCGCCCCAGCAAGTGCACGCACGGTTCGATCTCCGCGTCCTCACCAACCGTAACTTCCGGATCGATGATCACCGTCTCCGGCAGCCGGATCGTCACCCCGGACTCCATCACTTCATCCCGCTTGCGCGCGCGCAAAATTCCATCCGCCACGGCCAGATCCGCGCGCGTGTTGCAGCCCAAAATTTCATTCGCGTCCACGGCCAAAACCGCTTGCACCGATTGCCCGCGTTCGCGAAGCAGTGCGATGGCGTCGGTCAGATAAAGTTCCCGGTGCGCATTTTTCGGCTTCAGTTGCGCAAGGCACGCCCACAGCGGCTCGGTCGCGAAACAGTATGTGCTCGAATTGATTTCAGAAATCGCGCGCTGCTCTTCATTCGCCGCCGAATCCTCCACGATGGCGGCCACACTGTTGTCGTCCTTGCGGATCACCCGCCCGTAACCCGCCGGATTCGCGACCTCCGCGGAAAGGATCGTGGCCGCCGCGCCCGATTGCTGATGCGCGCGCACCAGCGCCGAAAGCGTCTCCGGCCGCAGCAACGGCGCATCGCCCGGCACAACCAAAATATGCCGCGCCCTGCCGATCGCTTTGCGCGCCATGAGCACCGCGTTACCCGTGCCACGCTGCGGCTCCTGCAAAACCGCTCGCGCGCCAAGCTTTTCCACCGCCGCGCCAACCGCCTCTGCCTGATGCCCCACCACCACGGCGATTTCCCGCGCCCGCAGCGGCAAACACGCGCGCACCACGTGATTCACAAGCGTCTTTCCGCCGGCCTCGTGCAAAACTTTTGCCCGCGACGATTTCAACCGCGTGCCTTTTCCAGCGGCCAGCACCACCACGACGATGTCAGATCGGGACATGGAAGCTGATTCTCCGATGTTAAGGCTCTTTTGACAATCTTGTTTGACGATGCGAAGCAATCGCAGGGGCCGTCAACTCGAAAGAGCGCCTTGAGGGTGCCGCACCCTTCGATCTTAAGCGTGCGGGTTTTGAATTTCTGAAATCTGCTGAGAAGAAGCCGAATTCAGGACGCAGCCCCCGACGGCGCCGCCGCCGGAAACGATGTCGCGCCAATCTGTTCAGACGCCGCGCCCGCGCTCGGCTCCGGATCGGTCGTTTCCGCCCAGAGCGTGCTATCGGCCAGCAGACGATTTACCAATTGCGTGTGCGATGCGTGGCCGGCCTTATGCGCCACCACCCGCGCCAGCAGCGGTTTGCCTACCAGCGCCAGATCGCCGATCAGGTCCAGCGCCTTGTGCCGCACAAATTCATCCGCAAAACGCAGCGGCCCGTTAAGGATGCGATTCTCGTCCAGCACGATCGCATTTTCCATCGAGCCGCCTCGAATCAATCCCATTGCGCGCAGTCCCTCAAAATCTTTCGTGAAGCCAAATGTGCGCGCCGGCGCCAGCATCGTGCTGAACGATTCGCGCGTCACGTCCAGCGAGATCTCCTGCTGGCCGACATCCGGATGCGCGTACTCCACCAGGCAATGCACGCTGAAATGCTCAGCCGGATAGATCCCGATCCAGCGGCCGCCCTCGCTCACCTCAAACGGCTTCAGCACTTTTAAGTAGCGGCGCCGCTTCCGCAGCGCCCGAATTCCCGCCTCTTCCAGCATTTCAATAAACGGTTGCGACGATCCGTCCAGAATCGGCAATTCCAGCGCGTCGATCTCCACGTAAACATTGTCCACGCCGCACGAATACAGCGCGGCCAGCACGTGCTCGGTCGTCGAAAGCAGAACGCCCTTCTTCATCAAGCTCGTCGCGTAGCTCACTCGCGCGACGTTTCGCGCGTGCGCCTCAATCTCAAATCCATCCAGGTCCACGCGCCGAAACACAATGCCCGTGTCGGCCGGGGCCGGCACCAGCCGCAGGCGGCTCTTCACCGCCGTGTGTAAGCCGACGCCGTGCGTCT
>Ga0182015_10001623_pt1 | contig 29168 bp, 27 predicted proteins | sample 712P3MmetaG_FD_120478 | JGI IMG/M metagenome (GOLD analysis project Ga0182015, IMG submission 120478) | Permafrost microbial communities from Stordalen Mire, Sweden - 712P3M metaG | ecosystem: Environmental > Terrestrial > Soil > Wetlands > Permafrost | place: Sweden: Stordalen | collected... | reverse complement strand
GATGAAGACCGACGCCCGCGCCCTCACACAAGAAGCACGGGGTAAACCTCAACTTCTCGAACCGCCCGGTGCGGACCCGCATGCCGGGTGGTGTGGGAGGGGAGAGCGGGCAACCGCTCCCCCCAATCCCGATTGGGTCAGTCCCAGGGATTGAGGACCTGAACCTCAAGGTTTTCAAAGTCTCTCGCGTTTCGAGTGACAAGTGTCATGCCGTGTTCGATGGCTGTAGCGGCGATGAGGCCGTCCTCCACCTTGAGGGGTCGACCCTTTAGTTTGCTTTGTCCAGTCAGGACGCCCCATCGCTCTGCGATCGGCTCACTGACAGGGAGGATGCACCCCGCAAGCCATGGCCGCAACGTCTCGTCGAGCCATTTCTGCAACTGGTTGCGCCGATGGCTATCCGGAAGGGTCGTAATTCCTTTGAGGATTTCTCCGAGAGAGATTACGCTGAAATAGAGTTGACCGTCGTCGGCATTTTCAAGCCATTGGACTACGCTCGCCCGGGGAAAAGGCCGAGTCACTTCGGAGGGGATGTTTGTGTCGAGCAGATAACCGTTCACAGCGCGTTGTCGCGACCGAGATCCCGATCCTTTTCAAATTCCAGATTGAGACCTCTGAACGGAGAGTCGGCAAACAACTGCGCCAAACTCTTTCTGTCGGAGGGGCGCTGGCGCCTGGATGCGCTGCTGCCATCCAGCGGCTGGGAGTCGGAGGGGTGTCTTGCCCGCTCAAGCAAGCTAGCGGCGTAAGCGGGAATGTCCATCCGATGCGAAGCAGCTTTCGCAGCCAGCCAGGCTTCCGTCTCGGGGCTGAGTTCTACCTGAATCGTCATGGCCAATTCCTCTTGCTTCGATTATCCCTCGACCCGGAAACAAAGTCGATGGGTGAGGGTGTAGCGGGATGCGATTGGCGTTAATTGGAGAAGGCTTCCTCAGGGCTGGCGGGCTTCGGTGTAGCGGCCGAGTTCCTTGACCATGGAGCAGTGCGACTGGAGGGCGTTGATGGCGCGTGTGCCTTCGTCGGTGGAGTGAATCTGGCAGTCGACGTAGAAGATGTACTCCCACGGCTTGCCATGGACGGGGCGGGACTCGATCTTGGTCAGGTTGGTTCCGATGGTGGAGAGCTCGGAGAGCGCGGAGACGAGGGAGCCGGGGCGATTTTCGACGGAGAAGGCGATGCTGATCTTGTTGGAGTTGGGATCGACACGGAGATCGCGGGTGCGGCGGACGAGGAAGAAGCGCGTGAAGTTTTCGGGATTGTCTTCAATGCCGGCGACGAGGATTTGCGCGCCGTAGTGATGGGCGGCGGCCTCAGAGGCAATGGCGGCGGCGTGGCGGTCGCGGAGTTCGACGAGCTGTTTGACGCTGCCGGCGGTGTCGTAGAAGGCGAATGCTTCCATGCGAGGATGGCTGGCGAGGAAGGCGCGACACTGCGCCAAAGCGACGGGGTGGGAGAAGACGCGGTCGATATTCGCGATTGAGGAACCGGAGATGGCAATGAGATTGTGGCGGATGCGGAGGAGAGCCTCGCGCTCGACGCGGACATCGTGATTGAGGAGGAGATCGAAATGCTCAGAGACGGAGCCGGCGAGGGAATTCTCGATAGGGACGACCGCTGCGTCGACAGCACCGTTGGAGAGTGCGGCGAAGGCGTCGGCAGAGAGAGCGAAGGGCGCGATGACTGCGTCCTCTACCAACTTTATTGCGGCCTCGTGGCTAAACGAGCCGGGCTCCCCTTGAATGGCAATCTTCATGCCTGTGCTTCGCTCTCCGAGGGATGTGGTTTGGTTGGGGGCTGTGGGATCGGACTGCAGGTAGTGCTTTCTCGCACCATACCACAGGGTCGTTGGGGTTTCAGTGGGGTTTTGATCGTCGGGCATAAAAATCAGAGCCTTATCCAGAGGTCGGCGGCCACAAAGAGAAGAAAGACGGTGGCGATGACTCCGTTCATGGTGAAGAATGCGGCGTTGAGGCGGCGCAGGTCGCGAGGGGAGACGAGCGAGTGCTCGTACGCCAGGAGAAGTGCGACGGCGACAATGCCGAGCCAGCCGGCCAGGTGGAAGTGGAAGAGGAGCGCGAACCAGCATAGAAGGGCGAGCATGGCTATGTGCATGATGCGGGCGGCCCAGAAGGCAGCGGGAATGCCGAGGGCCTGGGGCAGGCTGTGGAGCCCGGCGGCGCGGTCATGTTCGAAGTCCTGGCATGCGTAGAGGACGTCGAAGCCTCCGACCCATAGAGTGACGGCGGCGGTGAGGACGAGGATGCGCGGGTCGAGCGAGCCGGTGACGGCGATCCATGCGGCAGAGGGAGCGATGCCGAGGGCCAGGCCGAGAACGATGTGGGACCAGCGCGTGAAGCGTTTCATATAGCTGTAGGAGAAGAGAACGAGGAGAACAACAGGGGAGAGGATGAGCGTGAGTCGATTGAGCTGGGAGGCTGCGAGAACAAAGACCAGTGCGGCGAGGATAGTGAAGCCAAGTACGAATTGGCGCGAGAGCAGGCCGGCGGGAATGGCCCGGGTGCTGGTGCGGGGGTTGGCGGAGTCGAGGTCGGCGTCGGCCCAGCGATTGAAGGCCATGGCGGAGGAACGAGCGGCAACCATGGCGATGAGGATCCACGCAATGGTGTGGAGGGCGGGAATGCCGCGCGCGGCGAGAATGGTCGCGGTGAGCGCGAAGGGGAGCGCAAAGATGGAGTGCTCCCACTTGATCATGTCGAGCGTAATGCGGGTTCTGGACCAGAAGCCGGGCATGAGAATACCAGCAACCAGTTTACTGGAAGGATTGGATGGGGACGTCGGCGTGGTCAGGAGGCTTCGGCCTGCTTGACGGTATCGACGATGCGCAGGACTTCGTCGAGGCGGGTGATGCGGAACATGCTCTTCACACGTTCGTTGACATGGGTGAGGGTGAGGCGTGCGCCGTGATCGCGACAGTAGATCTCGTGGCTGATGATTTCGCTCATGCCGGCCGAATCGACGTAGGGAACGGCAGAGAGGTCGAGGATGGTGTGGGTGGGGAGCTCGCCGGCGCGGAAGGCCTTTCGAACGATGTGTGCGCCACCGAGGGTCATTGCGCCAACGATGCGAAAGATCACGGTCTGGGGAGACTTGCCGGGGAAGCGTTCGATGGTGACTTGGGCGGCAGCAGACATCCTGGGACCAGTGTAAGCAAAGTGGCTGGAATGTGTTGGGAAAAGGGGAAAGCAGGTGTTGTAAGAGTGAACAGGAGGGATTTGCGAAGGTTTGCAGTGGCTGATCCCACCCATTTCGCCAACAGCGCGAAATGGATGGGGGCACAGAGGCCTAAATTAAATCCGGAGGCGTTTTAGAGTGAGGCTTCGGCGGCCTCGACGGTGGGCTTGATGTTGATGACCCCGTCGACACGGGTCATCTTGAAGAGTTCCATGATGCGGTCGCTGACGCCAGTGACGATGAGCTTGACGCCCTTGCCAGTGCAGCGGACGTGGTGGTTAATGACCGCGCCCATGCCGGTGGAGTCCATGTAGGGGACGCCGGAGAGGTCGAGGATGGTGACCGGTGGGGGGTCGCCGGCGCGTATGACGGCCTGAAATTCAAAGAGATTGCGCAGCGTGAGGGGACCCTTGAGGTAAAGGATTGTAGTGCCGGAATCTTTGCCCGTTTGCTTCTCTATAGAAAGAGGTTCATCGAAAGCCATGGAGGTAAGTGTAAGGAAAGCAACGGAATTTGTCGTTACAATTCTGTGAATGTCCTGTAACGAACGGCCACGGCGGCTTTTTCCCAGGAGGGGTAGACCGAGCTCAAGGATCTGCTGACCTGTGGGAAAGAAAACAGCCCCGAATGGGTATCGGGGCGGAGAAGACCGGCCGGACGAATCGATGAAACGCCCGGCCGATATGCTTTTACGGCAACTAAATTGAGGGCCCGATTACTGGACGGCGACCTGTTTCGATTCGCCAGTCTGGTTGGCCACCTGCAGGTAGTTCTTGACCGAAAAGACGCCCGGAACGCTGTTCGCCTGCATGAAGGCGACATTCTTGTCCACCAGGCTGTCGACAACGCCGTAGAGCTCGACATGGCCGTTCTGCACCGAGATGCGGATGGGCTTGGCGGGATCGATGGCGTATTTATTCAGCATCGAATTGCCGTAGACGGCGCGAGCCACAGCCATGCGCGTCTGATCGTCCATGATGGAGACGGGGTCTACCTCGATGTCATTGATAACCTCTTTGACGCCGGGATAGGTGCTGACCAGCGAGACCGCGGAGTCCTTGTCCCAATCACGGAAAGCATGTCCGCCAAGGGTGACTACGCCGTTTTCGACGCCAATGGTGATGGCGTTGAAGGTCGTATCGCCGTAACCGACGCGATCGTAGGCGAGCTTTTCACCAAGCTTTGCCTTGAGCTCGGTATCGGGGACGCTGGGTCCACCAACCTGGACCTGGTTTCGGACGGCATCGACGCCCTTGACCTTATGCACGGCTTTCTCCGCATCGGCTTTGTATTCAAAGAGGTCTACGGTTCCTGTGAGGGTGGCGATGCCATTGTCGATGGACACCTTAACGTCTTTGAACTGTTTCTTGTTGAGCCGATTTGCAGCGTCGGTCTCTTCCTGGGCCTGTGCGGCGACGCCGGGAGGGCGCCCCGCAGCCAATGAGAACTGGGGAAGGCTCAGGAGGAAACCGGCAATTGCAAACGCGTAAAGTGCGTTGCGAGTTTTTCGAATATTGCTTGTCATGCGATTACTCCTCCTCGTGCTCTATACATCTTTGATGCAGCAACGGATTTCTTCGATCTGACGTTTTCTTCGATCTGACGTGCCGCGCGTGAGCCTTTGACATCGGCGACGCACGACTGTTCCATTGCCGTCCGGTTGGTATAGACACGGATTGGCGAAAAAGGTTTTGTTGGCCAAGGAATGAATCAGGGAATAAGTGAAGCAGTGAATGAGTGAATAAGTGAACGAGCGAAAAAATGAATGACTGAATAAGTGAAGCAGCGAATGAAGTTAACAACTGAGTGAGATGAACACTACTGAACCAGCTCAAAAGAAGAGATGCGTTAGCGATAGCGGCGAGTTGCTTTAATGACCATGGAGAAGACGCCGGACTCGTCGCGGGCGACGAGCAGAGAGACGTGGCGGTTAATGGCAAATTCAGCCTGGATTAACTGTTGGCCGGTGGTGTTGACGTTGGTTGCGTAGGTGAGGGTGAGATTGCGGCCGAGTTGCTCCTCGACGATGATGCGGGATGTGGAGTTGCCGAGGGCGCCGAGGTAGTTTGGATCAACCTTGACTGAGCTGGCGCCGAAGAGTCTCTGGACGCGGCTGGAGACGGTGGCGTTGAGAGCTCCCCCGAGGAGGGCGTCGGTGGTGGGGTTTGCGCCTTCCTGCTCCTGCTGCTGGGTGTAGAGGCGCTGTTGGTTGCCTGTGCGACCGAGGGCGAGCAGTGCGACGACGTCGGCTTCAGGGAGCGGGGGCTCGCTCCGATAAGAGACGCTGAGCTTTTGAGGAGTACCGTGGAGGCCGAGGGTGATGTCGTAGTCCTCGACGCGGGCGGTGGCGTTGAGGTCGATGGACGGCTCGATGCGGACGGGATTGGTGAAGGTGATGTCGCCGCGCTGGAGGTCGTAGCGAGTTCCGGCGAGCAGGGCGCTGCCTTCGGTGATTGCTATGCGGCCGAGCAGAGAAGGGGAGGCGACGGTGCCGCCGAGGTGGAGATCGACGTTGCCGGCGAGTTTGGCGAAGGCGTTTTGGAAGTTGAGCTGAGGTGACGATGCGACGTGGACATCGAGGCGGATGTGGTTGGAGGGTGCCTCAGGCGGGGCGATGGTCATGACAGAGTTGGTCTGGGAGGCAAGGGCGGCAAGGTCGAGGTCGGAGCTGACGGAGAAGCGGGTGATGAGGACGTCGCCGGAGAGGAGCAGGCTGTTCTGCGTGCCCTGAAGATGGAGAGTTGTATCGGCGAGTGAGCTGACGCCCTCGGGGTAGCGGATGCGCATGGATTTGCCGGTGACCGTGAGGTCTGCGAAGAGACCGTGCTGGTAGGCGAGATAACCTCCGACGCTGAGCTGGCCGCCGCCGGTCATGGCGGTAAGGGATTTGACTTCGAGGCGGTTCTGGTTGAATTCGAGGGTTCCATGGAGTTGGCTGAGGCCGTTTGGCAGGTCTTCGAGCGAGAGTGAGCAGTTCTGGAAGTCGATGCGGCCCTGGAAACCGGGGTCCTTGAGTGGGCCGTGGGCCTCAAGAGAGAAGGTGCTGGTGCCTCCCGCGGTGAGGTCGGAGTCGAGAGTCTCGGCAAGCTTGAGGTTGATGGTTCCGCTGGCAGAGAGGTCGAGGTGTTGATCGCCTTTGAGCCCGAGGGTTCCCTTGGCTTGCAGGTCGGTTTCTTCGCCGGTGACGTGGAGCGGATCGAGTTGGATGCGGGAGTTGGCGAGCGAGGCGTGGAAGCCACCCTGACTGACGAGGTGGACGCCGTCAACGGTGACCGCCATCTCAGGGAGGTGAGCTTCGCCGCGGAGTTGATCGATGTGATCGAGGGGGCCTTCAAGCGTTATGAAGCCGGCGAGGGAAGATTCCCCGTTGAGGGCAGGGAAATGGGCCATCCTGAGCGGGGCGGCGATGTTGAAGTGGGAGAAGTCGATGCGGGCCTGGGTGGGATGGCCCTCCTTCAATTCGGTGCGGCCGTGGAGCTTGAGATCCGCGCCCTCGAGGCCACTGGTGGCGTCGTAGATGAGAGCGCCTTCGGCGGAGTGAGCCTGGATGGCGAGGAGTCCGAGCGACTGACCGCCGATGGTGAGGCCGGCGACGTTGGCGTGACCCTGGATTTGGGGATCTTCGAGAGTGCCGGAGCCGGTGAGCGCGAATTCGAGGCGGCCAGTCATCTCGTCGTCGAGCTGACGAAGGGACTGGACTTTTGCAATGTCGATGCCGTCGGCCTTGCTGTCAATTTGGAAACGATGTGAGTTGAGGTTGTAGGTACCTGAGGCGGCGAGCGATCCGGCAGGCGAGGATGCAGAGATGGAGGTGAAGTGGAGGAGATTATTTGCAAGCGAGCCCTGGGCGTGGAGGCGGGTGACGGGCTCGCCATAAAAGATGCCGGCAGTCAGATCGGCCGAGCCAGCGCCGCCGAGTGCGCTGACTTTGCCGTCGGCGTGGAAGTCGACGTCGAGCGTGCCGGAAACGGGGACGGTCTGATTGAGGAGCGGGAGCAGATCGTCAGTGGGCACACCTGTTCCGCGAAGGTGGAGATGGAGCATGGAGTTGCTGTCGAAGGTGGGATCGGCGAGGCGACTCGCAGGAAGCGTGGCGTCAAGGGAGCCCTCGAGAGCGATCTCGGCGGGGCCACGATGAAGGATTGCGTGGTCGATAACGATGCGCTGAGCGGAATAGCTGCCTGCGGCTCCTATGTAGTCCCAATGGACGGATTGGGGTGGGGCAGACGGGGGTGGGGCGGTTGATGAATTGGGGCTGGGCCTGGCGGGGAGCATCTCGACGGCGATTTGGGTGGTTTTGAGCGAACCGGCGATGTGGGGATCGAGTATTGAGCCGCCCCAGGCGCCGTGGAACTCGCCCTGACCGGCAAGGTTGATGGGGAGAGCGGCAGCACCGGAGCGGCCATAGCGCGAGAGGCCGAGATCGCGGAGGAGAGTGTCGAAGTCGCCAAGGTTGGTGGAGTGGAAGTCGACGTTGATGCCGGTGGCCCGGCTCATGGGATGAACGCCGAGAAGACCCGCGGCTTGAAGTTGGCTGGAAGGGAGCTGGACGAGAAGCTTGCGCAGGGCGACGGAGCCGTCTTTGTGGGTGTAGGTGGCATCGAGGACGCCGCTCGCCGGTAATTCGCCGAGGAGGGGATGGCCCGTGGGGTCGATGGTCAGTTGGGTGCTGACGACGGTGGTTGCGGTGTATCCGTCGGTGAAAGTGGCAGTGATAGGGCCGTTGACACGGGCATCGAAGCCGAGGCGCCGGAAGGGCGGATCGATGACTGCGTCGAGGATGGTGTCAAGAGGAAGGTCCTTGACCTGAGCGTTGATTTTGCCGTTGTAAGCGATAAATGGCGGCTCGTAGGGAAGGTTTGGGGCTGGGTGACGGTCGCGGGTGGGGTGGGGGGCTGCAGGGCGAGCGGGCGTGGGAGTTGGCGAGAGGTTGGCCTGGCCGGGTACGGAGCTGAGCCAGGGCGAGAGGGTGAAGTCTCCTGTGATCTGGCCGCCTTGAGGAAAGCGCGCGACGACGGATGTGAAGACCATCTGCCTGGGGTCGATGTGAACGTGGGTGTCGACTCGAAGTCGCTTGAGCACGAGGCCGGGCATGACCAAGGCACCATCGTCAACGTGGGCAATTCCATCGGCGCGAAACTCACCGGTGTCGCCGGCGGCGTCGACGTTCATATGAAGCACACCTGTTGGGATGTTGGGGAAGTCGACGAGTGGATCGAAGAGGCGCATGTCGAAATCGCCCTGGATCTTTGCTTTCCAGTGAGGGTTGGCGAAGTTCTGCAGGTCGGCGGAGATATCGAGAGTGCGATCGGGAAGGCCATGTTCGCGTGAGGTCAGTCGAAGCGAGCGAAGGTAGAGCGCGGTGCGGGTGAGATCCAGAGAGGCCTGGAAGAAGCCGCCCAAGATGGGCGGTCCGCCGTGGGAGAGACGAAGATCGGTGGCGCCGGCGTCGATGCGGTAGGTTTCGGGGTTGGCACCAGCGGGCGGAACCCAGGCCATGCGGAGCGAGAGGTCGCGAGCTTCAAAGTTGACGGGCAGAGAGAGTGCGCGGAGGTGAAGCGCGTCGGTGCGATTGTCGATGAGGACGAGGCCGTCTCGGACCTCTACATTGTGCGCCTGTAGATCGAAGAGCTGGTCGATGGCGGAGCCGTTCGATTTGGCGGGATGTGCGGGCTGAGGCTGGTTGGTGGAACCGTCGGGGTAGTTGATGAGGTGGATGGCGGGGCGGTCGACTTCGAGATCGCGGAGGCGGATGCGCGGGCTCCAGAGGCCCAGAATGGTGAAGCTTGCGCGAAGGCGATCGATGGCGGCGTAGGGGGCTTCGCCGGAAGGTTCAGTGCCGTGGAGGACGATACCGCCGGCTTCGGCCTCGAGGCTGAACAGATGCCAGTGGAAGGAGCTGATTTCAGCGCGTCCGCCAGTGCTTTGCTGGAGCACGATGACCATGCGCTTGCGGACGAGAGTTGCGAAAGAATCTGAGGAAGCCCAGAAGAACAGGGCGACAACGGCGCCGGCGACCAGAATGGCGATGAGGCCTGCGGAAAATAGCAGGCGGCGCAGATGGCGGCGACGGCTGCGCGGAGGGGCGGCTGCATCGGACGCCGGAGGTTCGGGGAGCTTGGATGGGTCGTCGCTCATCGCGCTCCTCCTTGCGTTTGGGCACCTTGCGGGTTGGCTGGGGCCAAACCTGTTTCTTCGAGGGAGGGATCGAGGACTTCGACGTCACCCTGTGTGCGGAGGTTGCGGAGCCAGTCGTCAAAGAGGACGTTGACCTTTTGCTGAAGAAGAATCTCCTGAATGCGTGGGGCGACTTTTTCGAGGGGCGGAATTTCTTCGCCCTTTTTGTATTGAGGAACAAGCTTGTCGTGGTAGTAGGCGGCGATCTCCTGCTCGGAGACGCTGATGCCCTGGCGGAAGCGGAGCTCGATGAAGCTGAGAATCTGGAGACGGTAGCGGAGCGATGCATCGACGAGCTTCGGGGTGAGGCTGTGGGCGGCGAGGAATGCCTTCCAGCCGGCGTCGGATGCGCAGTTGGCGTGAACGCAGGCGGGAAGTTCGGTTCGGATTTCCTTGAGACGCGCGTCGACTTCGGCTTGCGGGGACTCAGCGGCCTGGATGTCTTCCTGGCGCATTTGCTGCTGTATGAGATTGCGGCTGATGAGCTGCTCGAGGGCATGTTGTGGGGTGAGGACGCCGGAGCTCTGCAAAGCGGGGTCAAGAATGGAGAGGCGAATCTCTTCTTCGATGTCGCTGGAGAGGATGGCGTGATTGTTGACGACGGCGACGACGCGGTCGAGGGTTTGGGGAGCCGGGGTTTGGGCCGCCCTGCCTATGGGCTGCGATGCGGTTTGCGAGGGAGTGGCTTGCGAGTCAGTGGGCGCTGAGGCCTGGGCGTTGGCGGAATGAAAGCAAAGGAAGAGAGCGAGACAGACCAAGGCCGGAAGCGCGGACGCAGAAAGGGTGCTGTACGGCGCGCAAAGAAAGGGCCGGGATGGGCTGGTTCTGTGCATCAGAAGGTCTGGCCAAGGCTGAAGAAGAAGTTGAAGTGGCCTGCTTCACTCACGTGCGGCGGTTGTGACAGATTCGAATAGTTATACGTCACCGGGAAGATGGGCGGGTTCAGGTTATAACTGAAGTCCAGCCGGATGGGCCCGGCCGGGGTATGGTAGCGCAAACCAAGTCCAATGGCGTGGGAGAAGTAATTAAAGCTGCAGGCCCCCTGTATTCCTGTTGAAGTAGGGGAACCGGGCGGTGTTGTGGGAGGGTCTGTAGCGGGGATAGGCGTCTCACACTTTTCCCGATCAGGCTGACGGACGCGGAGAAAACTGGGCCAAGCATCGGAGGCGCGGGCGAAGACGTTTCCCATGTCGTGAAAGAGGACGACGCTGACCGAGTCGCCTACTCCGGGAAGCGTGGGTGGAGGCAGGCGGAGTTCGGTGCTGTTGATGAGTGCGCCTGCGCCGCCGATGGGATAGCCTGTCTCAGGATCGCGGGGGCCTGCAGCGTTGATCGAAAAGCCGCGCAGGGAAGTAGCTCCGCCGGCGTATAGGCGCTCAGGGAGAGGGATGAGTTCGCTGGCGGCGTTGCCAAAGGCACGCTCCTGCCCGTAACGGGTGTTGCGAGCGAGGACGTAGCGGCCTTTGTCGAAGCTGTAGTAGCTGGAGTTGGAAACATCGAGACGGTTGAACTGGGCCTGTGCGCCGAAGGGCTTGGCGGAGAGGAACTCCTGGAAGCTGGTGTAAGTGCCGCGGTGGGCATCGAGAGGAGAGTCGCGTGTGTCGCGAATCCAGGTGAAAGCGGGCCCGCCGACACGGACCGCGGTTGCAAGCTGCTCGATTTCTCCCGGGGAGACCTGGAGGGTGGTGGCCTGCACCTTTACACGGCGGAAGTCGAATTCGTAAATGAAGGTATTGGCTTTGGAGAAGCGGGCGTTGGGAGCGGAGAAGTGCTCAGTGAGGCGAGCGCCTGTATCAAGCTTGGAGGCGACGTAAGTAGTGACGTCGAGCGAGTTGGCGTAGCCGCCAGACCAAGTCAGGGCGAAATCGTGATTGCCGACAAAGTGGGGGATTTGGTAGAGGAAATCGATTTTCTGCTCGAGGAGGCCGTAAGTTCCTTGCACAGAGGCGGACTGTTCGCGGCCAAAGAGTCCGCTGCGGGTAATGTCGGCGAGGACGCGCGGGCTGACGCCGGTCTTGCCCTGAGGGTTGCACTTGTTTCCGCTGAGGTTGATGCCCCCGCAGTTGTATTGAGGCTGGCCGGTCTGGGCCTCAAAGCCGAAGCCGTAGGTGAGAGCCCAGCGGCGGCCTTCGACGGCCTGAAGCAGGACGGTTTTGTAGTTGTTGGCGCCATTCGGGTTTTCGACGGCGGTGTCGACCTCGTTGAAGAGAGCGAGGTCGTAGAGGTTGCGCTGAGTTTCGATGAGAGCGGATTGGTTGAGCGGATCGCCCGCATGCAGGGTGATGGCTTTCCCGACAGTTTCCGGGCGGGTGTAATGCAGGCCGGTAAGGAAGACCTTGCTCACAAAGACCTGCTCGCCTTCAGTGAGGTGGAAGACGACGTCAATCTTTGAGGGGTCGTCGGCTTCATTTTTCTGCGTGACGTCAACCTGAGGATGGTCGAACCCGCGCTGGAAGAGATCGGTAAGCAAGGTGTCTCGGTCTCCGACCAGATTCTCCGGGGAAAGCAACTGGCCGGACGCGGTGTTGAGCAAAGCGAACAGGCGCAGAGTGTCGTTGAGTTGCGTGCCTTCGATTGAGACGGTTCCGACGCGCTGCTGGGCTCCTTCATTGATGCGGTAGACGATCGCAAGGGGCGCAGTGCGCGCTCGAGCGGCGGAAGTTGTGCTGGTGGTTGAAGGCGCGTCGGGCAAAGGATTGTCCGCGGCGACGGTCTCAGGGGTGCTGGTTTCGGGAACGACCTTGACGTTGGAGAAGCCGTTTTCGCGATAGACATTTTGCAGCGCCGCGACGTCGGCCGAAACAAGCGCCTGGCTGTAGGCGCCCTGGCGATCGATAGTGCCTGCGGGGTGGACGCTGAGTAGATCCATGAGGGTCGCCGAGTCGAAGTAGCGATTGCCTGCGACTGAGACGCTTTGAACCCGACGCCGGGGACCAAGGTGAACACGGTAAAGGATTGTGACCTGCTCGGCGGCGACGGCCTGGGGGGCGTGGTCGACTTTGACGTCGAAGTAGCCGAGGCGCTGGAGGTAGTTGCGCAAGCGGCGATTGCCTTCGTTGAGGAGATCTTCGTCCACTGCGCCTTCCTGAAAGATGGGGATGACGCGGCGCATGCGCTCCGGATCGATCTTTGCTCCTTCAACCATCACGCGAACGGTGGGGCCCTGGTTAGCGGAGAAGCGGAAGTTTTCACGATGCTGGTCAAGTATGTAGGTCTGGGACTCGAGTTTGACGTCCGCCTCGAGACGGTCCTGCTTCTGGTAGTGGCGCAAGACGCCGTCGAGAGCACGGTTGGGGGTGTCGTGGTCGACGGTAGCGCCGGGACGAAGGTGGGCGTTGTGGCGGAACTCTTCCGGGGTCATGCCGGAGCTGCCTGTGATCTCGATGGCGCCGACTCGTGCCTGCGGTCCAGAGACGACCCGAAAGGCGATGTCGGCGAGTTGTTCTTCGGGGTGGGGGGTGATGGTGTGAGTGATGGTGGGCTCGCGGAAGCCGTTGTCGGCAAGTGTGCGGCGCATCTCCGCGAGGGCGCGGGCAAGTTGGTCGTCGGTGTAGCGCGTGCCTGGGCTGAGCTGGCTGGCGCGCTGGAGCTGGGCGTTGATGGTGGCGCCTTTTGCGCCGTCGACGGTGACGGTGCCGATGAAGGTTCTCGGCGCGCCACGAAAATTGAGGGCGACGCCGTCGTCGAGAGACGACGCGTCGGCCTGGATGGACTCGAATAGTCCGGTGGCGAAGAGCTGGCGGAGGCTGCTGCGAATGTCTTCTTCTCGGAGGGGCGCGCCCTCTGCCTGGGGAAGATGGCCTGGGAGCGGAGCGAGGCGATCGGGTGCGACACCTTCAAATGTGATGCGGCGAACGGGACGGCCCTCCCAGCGAGCGAACGGTGAGAGTTGAGGCGGTTCGAGGGATGACTCAGCGGAGGTCGCAGATGCAGGAGGCGCATCGGGGATGAGGAGTTTCGTGGCGTCAGGCTGGTTTGGCAGCTGGGCCAGTGCCGAGGGAGTTTCTGGCATGAGGACAGCGAAAAACACAGAGCAGAGAAGTGCGATATGGGCTCGTCGAACCGCGCGGGAGGGAAGCGCGGCGAGAGACAAGATGGCGCTGTGGGAAGGATTGCCGGACTGCCCCAACCACGTTGACGTCAAGACAAAATCTCCTCTGCAGCGATGGCGAAAAGGGTCCGTTGTGACGCCGGTCGCCGCGTCATTTTTTAGACGGGGCCGGGTGTCTGACGGGGCGGAAGTGGAGTCGAACTTGCCGGCGAGGAAGCTCGAATGAAAATGGCAAGAGTTTGTCCGGCAGAGGCTTCCTCGGCTGGCCCCTCTGCATCCTATACTAACGAGGAAAGATGCTCGGCGCAGCGATTGAGGCGACGCAAACCTAATCTCGAAGGAAGCTCATGGGACAATCCAGGGTTCCGGTGAAGGGACCGAGTTGGGAAATGTCTGGCGCGGAATCGGCGGAAGCTCATGCTGGGCAGTCCGCGGCTACGAAGCCGGCGGCTGCGCGTGGGAGCGCAGCGGCAAGTGTGTCCCCAGAGGTGTTGGAGCGCGCGCAGGCGGGCGACCACATCGCGTTCGCAGAGATCTACTCCCTGCACAAGAGGCGGATATACTCTCTCTGCCTACGCATGCTGGGGAACCCGGCCGAAGCTGAGGACCTGACCCAGGAGGCATTCCTTCAATTGCATCGGAAGATCGCGACGTTTCGCGGGGAGTCTGCATTTTCGACCTGGTTGCACCGGCTTGCAATTAACGTGGTGCTGATGCGGCTGAGGAAGAAGGGGCTGCAACTGATCTCGCTGGACGAGGCGATGGAGCCAACTACAGAAGAACGGCCTGGCCGGAGCTTTGGGACGGACGATCTATCCCTGACTGGCGCAATCGACCGGCTGGTGCTGCAGCGAGCGATTAACGATCTACCTGCGGGCTACCGGCTGATCTTCATGCTGCACGATATTGAGGGATACGAACACAACGAGATAGCCGATATGCTGGAGTGCTCGATAGGGAACAGTAAGTCGCAATTGCACAAGGCACGCCTGAAGCTGCGGGATGCGTTGCGGATTCACGCCAAAGTGGAGGGCCAACGATGAGCGAGAAGCCCAAGGCCATGTCGTGTGCTGAGTTTCAGGCGCAACTTCCGGAGCTGATTGGATCTGGCGTGACAGCCTCGGAGCACCCGCATTTGAAGGAGTGCGATCTTTGCCGCGAGCTGCTGGAGAGCTTGGAAGCAATTGCGCAGGCAGCTCGGCAACTGTTTCCGGAGGTAGAGCCCCCGGAAAGGTTGTGGGAGCATATTGAAACGGCAATCAAGGAGGAAGATTAGGCTGGAGGGCGGATTTCGGCTTGATGGGCTGGGGACATGATTTTTCTGGGGTCGAGTAGGGCAGTTTTCAAGTTTTTGAATCCAATTCAATTCAAGGCCCTGAGAGGCACCCCTGGAAGCACTCACCTTTGCCGATAATTGGCCGATAGGGTGTGTATGCAGCAGGGGAAACTGTCGGACAACTCGCTCAAAGTAAGCGAGTTATGGCTAGAAAATGCGGGTGGCAGTTCAGGAACGAGAGGATGCGCATTAGAGAAGGTTCTGGAACAAGGAGTGGGCATTCGGCGTAGGAAGACAAGAGCAGCAGGCTTGAAAAAGGAGCGGAGAAGGAATTGAGGGCGCGGAAAGTTGAAACTTTTGGAATTCTGCGCTGTCTAATGAAGAAAAGTTGATACGAGGACACTCAATGCCAAATCAGATTCCGGCCACACCGATTGGAAAGACCGCAACGACAAAGACAAACGGAGGAATCCGCCGGATTGCGGTGCTGCCTGTGCGGGATACTGTGTTGTTTCCCCATGCAGTGCTACCACTTACGGTTGGACGTGAGAGCTCGATCCAGCTGATTGAGTCGCTGGGCGAAGAGCGGGCGATTGTGGTGGCGGCGCAACTTGATCCAAGGCTGGACGCGCCCAAGCCGGAAGACATGCACACCGTGGGTACGCTGGCGACGGTGCACAAAGTGGTTCGGATGCCAAACCAGAGCCGGTTTGTGTTCACTGAAGGTGTGGAGCGGGTGAGGCTGGTGAAATATGTCCAGACCGAGCCGTTCATGGTGGCGGAGGTGGAGACCGTCGACGAGGTCGAGGTCCCGGCGGGTGCAAATCTTGAGGCGCTGGTTCGAAATGTGATCGGGCAGTTCCAGCAGATCGTGTCGGAGTCGCAGACGCTGTCGGATGAGCTGCGCACGATTGCGGCGAACATCGAGGAGCCGAGCCGCCTGGTGGATTTTGTGGCGTCATCCCTGCCGTTCCTCACGACGGACGACAAGCAGCAACTGCTGGAATCGGCGAGCATCCAGGAGCGGCTGGAGAAGTTGAATGCGCACCTGGCGAAGGAGCTCGAGGTGCAGCAACTGCGCACCAAGATCCAGACCGAAGTGCAGGATCAGGTACAGCAGTCGCAGCGGGACTACTATCTGCGCGAGCAGATGAAGGCGATCCAGAAGGAACTGGGCGAGCAGGACGAAGGGCAGCGCGAGATTGACGAGCTGCGCAAGAAGATTGACGAAGCGGGGATGCCGGAGGACGTGAAAAAGGAGGCGCTGAAGGAACTTTCGCGTCTCTCACGGATGTCTCCGATGGCGGCCGACTACTCGCTGACGCGGAACTACATCGAGTGGCTTGCAGTGTTGCCGTGGAGTAGGAGCTCGGGGTCGAAGATCGATATTGCGAAGGCCAAGGAGATTCTTGACGAAGACCACTACGAGTTGAAGAAGGTGAAGGACAGGATTCTGGACTACCTGAGCGTTCTGGAGCTGAAACCGGATATGAAGGGGCCGATCCTGTGCTTTGTCGGGCCTCCAGGCGTGGGCAAGACGAGCCTGGGGCGTTCGATCGCGCGGGCGCTGGGACGGAAGTTCCAGAGGGTTTCTCTTGGCGGCATGCACGACGAGGCGGAGATTCGCGGTCACCGGCGGACATACATTGGCGCGCTGCCGGGGCAGATTATTCAGAGCATTCGCCGGGCCGACTGCAACGATCCGGTAATCATGCTGGATGAGATCGACAAGCTGGGTCGCGACTTCCGCGGAGATCCTGCATCGGCTCTGCTGGAGACGCTCGATCCGGAGCAGAACAACACATTCCGCGACAACTATCTCGACGTGCAGTTCGATCTGTCAAAGGTATTGTTCATCTGCACGGCGAACATGCTTGACACGGTGCCACCGCCGCTACTGGACAGGATGGAGCTGATCCCGTTGCAGGGGTACAGCGAAGAGGAGAAGCTGCACATCGCAAACCGGTACCTGATTCCGCGACAGGTGAAGGAGAACGGGATCACGCTGGAGCAGATTGAGTTTCCGGACGAGTCTGTGCGGTGGGTGGTGCGGCACTACACTCGCGAAGCCGGAGTGCGAAAGCTGGAGCAGGTTCTGGGCACGGTTTGCCGTAAGCAGGCTCGGCGCGTAGTGGAAGGCAAGACCGAGAAACTGGTGGTGACCAAGGAAGTGCTGAAGGAGTTCCTGGGCGGCATTCAGGTTCGCGTGGAAACGGAAGTGGCTGAGCGGGTGAAGCGGCCGGGCGTGGCAGTGGGCTTGGCGTGGACACCTGCGGGCGGCGACATCCTGTTCATTGAAGCGAACAAGATGAAGGGCAAAGGCGGGTTCAGGATGACCGGCCAGATTGGCGAGGTGATGCAGGAGTCGATGCAGGCCGCGCTGACCTGGGTGCGTTCGAACGCGCAGGCGCTGGGGCTTGCCGAGGACTTTACGAATGAGATCGACCTCCACATTCACGTTCCGGCAGGTGCGATCCCGAAGGATGGACCCTCGGCCGGCGTGACGATGGCAACGGTGCTGGCTTCGCTGCTGACCGATACTCCGGTGCGCCCGTTGACGGCTATGACCGGAGAGATCACGCTGAGCGGGAATGTGCTGCCGGTTGGCGGCATCAAAGAGAAGTTTCTTGCCGCGCGGCGGGCCGGTGTAGAGACGATCATTCTACCGGCGGAGAATCGGCAGGATGTGGAGCAGGACCTGACTCCGGAAGTGATGGATGGGGTGACGGTGCACTACGCCAACCGGATCGAGGATGTGTTGGCGGTGGCGCTGCCGCTGTTGAAGGCACGGCCAGATAAGAAACCGGTCGAGACAGCAGTCGAGGTGACCACGGCACATTGACCTGCGAAATTGCAGCGTTTTTGAGCGATGACGAAGGCCGGCCAGTGTGCCGGCCTTTGCATTTCAAGGGGCGGAAAGTAGAGTCAGGCTGCTCTCGATTGCAGCGGTTCGACTCTCTCGCGTCTACTCCGAGCTTTGGAAACTTGCCAGAAATCGTAATCGTTCTGAAGGTTGAACCAGATGTCGGGAGAGCTCTGGCCAAAGGCCTCGCTGATCCTGATGGACATCTCTGGCGTTACGCCGGCCTTTTGGTTCAGGACCCGGGAGAGTGCGACGCGAGACACCCCGATATGCGCAGCGAACGCGGTGACGTTCATTGGGATTGCCCCAAGCGCATCTTTGATGATCCTGCCGGGGTGAGGTGGGTTGTGCATCCGCATTGGTTTCCTCCTGTCATTGGGGTTACTTGGGATCGACCGTGGTCAGTGATAGTCCTGGTAGTCCACCAAGATCGCATCCTGCTCTTCAAAACGAAATGTCAGGCGCCAGTTCCCACTCACCTTTACGGCCCAATGGCCCACCAAATCGCCACGCAACGGATGAAGTTCCCACCCTGGAATGTTCATTCCACTTGGACCAGTTGCGCGATTCAAGATTGCCATGCGATCAATCAGCCTCGAAGCGTGCGTGGGGTTAATGCCTGCCTTTGAACCGTCCTTGAAGAGTTTCTCAAGTCCAGCGTGCCTGAACGACTTGATCACTCTCATACTGTATCGCTAAGCGATACAGAGGTCAACAGAAAACCCTCCGATTTGCTTTTTGAGCTATACTCCGACCCTACGGAGGGAGATATGCTCAGAAGCGGCATTCTATGCCTTACACTTCTATGGTCCGCGGCGATCATTTCCGCACTTGGGCAGACGGGCCAGCAGGCGCAGACGGCGGATGAACAGGCGATCCGCAGTGTGATGGATAGCTTCATGGACGCATGGAATCATCACGACGCCAAGGCGTGGACCGCGGTGTTTACAGACGATGCGGACTTCACAAACGTCCTCGGAGTTAGCGCAAGCGGTCGGTCCGACATTGAGCAATTCCACGCCAATGTATTCGCCACCATATTCAAAGACAGTCATCAAAAATACACCGGGATCAAAATTCGCTTCATCCGTCCGGATGTTGCCGCGGTCGATGTGCATTGGGAGATGACCGGCTCAACAAGCCCAGCGGGAGATCCAGTTCCGTTGCGCCAGGGGCTGTTGAACTTCACCATGACGAAGAACCATGACATATGGCAGATTGTTGTGATGCACAACATGAATCTGGCTGCACCGCCGCCCAATCCGAAATGAGAGTTGGAACGGACAGTTGAACGACGACGAAGGCCGGTCATTGCGCTGACCTTTTCCTTTCCCCCTGGAATCTCGGCAGGTTGAGGTCCAAACCGGGACAAAAAAGTGCTCCAGATCACTCAGCAGCACTAGAGTAACTGGAGCTTTGGCCGATGAGACAAGGAGTGCAAGTTCAAGCGGGACGCGAGGAGCATCAAGAATGGCCACCACCCCAATCCCATCTCATCAGTTTGTACCGTTACATTTGTCGGGAAACACGACGGAGCATCAGAACCAGATGCTGATGTCGTTTTTGGACGAGGCGGTGCAGGAAGCCTATCGAACTGTGATTGAACAACTGGATCGGCAAAGCGCGCAGGCGGTTCTGGATTCGTCGAAGAAGGTGAGGCTGGAATTGTCGGAACTGGTGGTGGAGGCGATCCATCGACACACGATCACCGACAAGTTCAAGGACGAGGAGGTTGCTTCGAATCGGGAGTATCCGCCTACGTATCGGACTCGTCCGATCGAGGCCCAGGTGACGGCTCTGAAGACGCTGTTTCCGGCGCTGGGAAGCTGCCATGAGAAGCTGGCGCGGAAGCCACTGCTGGAAGGGGCGGAGGCATGGTTTGCGATTCCGCGTTGGCAGGCGCTGGCTCCGACGTACAACGAGGCAGTGGAGATGCTGATTGAGGCTCTATCGAAGAAACGGAAGGTTTCCAACCGGATCGTGGGAAAGCTAGGCGACAAGTTTCTGCGTCAGTGCGAGCGGTCGAAGCTGGCGGAGAGGATACTGTCGGAACAGCAGGGAGGCAACGACATCCTGGTGGTTCCGGCGCAGGCGGGGATGCTGCACCGGGGCTGCTCGGCGCGCAGGACGCGCGCGTCGCTGGCCGGGAATGAATTTGGGTTGGGGATGTTTGCCATCGGGTGCATGTTGCTGACGCATCCGGAACGGCTGTCGTCGGCAGATACGCTGATGATCGACTGCGGGGGCGACGAATACTCTGTGCGGGGGGACTACACGTTTGACCGGGTTCCGCTATTTGACTATGACATCGGCGGGATCGAGGTGAGCATCTTCTACGAGGATCGCGCGCGGAACCTGTGGGGCACGCCGACGGGGTTTCTTTACAGGCTGGTGTGAAAGAGGCAGTGAAGAAGTGAAAGAGGCAGTGAAGAAGTGAAAGAGTGAAACAGTGAAACACTGAAGCGGTGACTTAGCGAATACCGCCCGCCGCCTGCCGCGTCTAACGCTGCAGGCGGTATTCTTTAGAACGTGATGCAGGTGAAAGTACTCCCATTTGGCGTGTTGAAGGACTGGCTCGGGGCGGAGACGTCCACGATCGAGTTGCGCGAAGGCGCAACGATAGCGGAGCTGCTGGCTCAACTGAGTGCAGAGCACGGGGGAAGGCAACTGAAAGGGATCGCGGTGAGCGTGAACGCCGAATATGCGCAAGTGGGCCAAGTGCTGCGCGCGGGCGATGAAGTTGGGCTGTTGCCGCCTGTGTCAGGGGGATTGGGGGCAACCGGCGAAAAATTGCATGATGAGAATCCGGGCGGTTCGGCGCAGCTTACGCGGGAGGCGATTGATGGGGCTCGGCTGTCAGCGGGGGCGAAGCATGGGGAAGACGGCGCGGTCGTGGTATTTGACGGGATTGTGCGCAACAATACGCGGGGGCGGAAAACGCTTTATCTCGATTACGAGGCCTACGAAGAGATGGCGCTGAAGCAGATGGAGGAGCTGGCAGTCGAGGCTCAGGCGAAGTTTGGTGTGCGGGAAGTGCGGATCGTTCACCGGCTGGGGCGGCTGATGGTTGGCGAGACCAGCGTGTTGATCGTGGTTGCGTCGGCGCACCGGGGGCAGGCATTCGATGCGAGCCGGTGGGTGATCGACACGCTGAAGAAGAAGGTGCCGATCTGGAAGAAGGAGACGTTTGAGGATGGGGTGGTTTGGGCGGACGGAGAGCCGTTTCCCGAAGGGCTGACCGTGACGCTGGAGGGCTCGAATGGGGGGTAAAAGATTCGGGGTTTCATGTCTCGATCCGGCTTGTCGCTCCGAGGTCCCAAAATCGGGACCCCTTTGGCAAGCTCAGGGCAAGCTCACGGCAGGCTCTGGGGCGCCCGCGGTTCTTTTTTGTCTTCTAGCTGCGGCCGGGATTGGGGCGGCGGCGCAAGATACTGTGCTGCACGTGGAAGTGAAGCTGGTGAGCGTTTTTGTGAATGTGACAGACAAGAACGGGGAGATTGTGGGTGGGCTGAGCAAGAACGATTTCAATGTGACCGAGGATGGACGACCGCAGGAGATCGCTGTGTTTGAGCGGCAGAGTGAGTTGCCGTTGAACCTGACCCTGGCCATCGACACGAGCGGGAGCGTGAAGAAGGATATGACCGAGGAGGCAGACGCGGCGCGACGATTCGTGCATGCGATTCTGCGGTCGCAGGACCAAATGAGCCTGATGCAGTTTGCCACGGATGTGAAGGAGCTGTCGGGCTTCACCAATAGCGTTGGCCAGATCGATCGCGGCCTGGCCCATCTGCATTCGGACTTTGCGACGTCGCTCTATGACGCGATCTACGTTGGGAGCGAGGGGCTGGGTCCGAAGGAAGGGCGGAAAGTACTGGTGCTGGTCTCTGACGGAGGCGACACCGCGAGCCGAGAGACCTATGCCCAGGCGCTGGAGATGGCCCTGCGGAACGAAGTGATGATTTACTCGGTGATCGACGTGCCGATTGCGGCGAGCGCTGGGCGCGACCTGGGCGGGGAACACGCTCTGATTACGTTGGCGGAGCAGACGGGCGGGAAGAGCTTTTACGTGAGCGATGGCGGGCTGGACCAGGCATTCGCGCGGGTGAGCGACGACCTGCGGACGCAGTATCTGCTTGGCTACTACCCGCACAACCAGGAGCCGGGCAGGCAGTTTCACCGATTGGTGGTGACGGTGCCGCGGGCGGCGGCGGAGGCCTTCAATATACGGCACAAGACGGGGTACTACGGTGATCCGCCGGCGCGAGGGAACTAAGCGCACTTCTGAGATCAGGGACGCTAATTGCGGACAAGGGCGGCGAGGCCGGGTAAGTTCTGGAGGCCTCGGGCGGCGAGGATTGCCTGCGCTTCAGCGAGGAATTCGGGACAGTGTTCGAAGTGCTTGCAGGCGGTTTGTACGATCTGGATGACGTGGTCGATCGAAAAGTTGTCGCGATGGAAGTCGGCTGAGCCGATGAGCAAGCCCTTGATGAGGGCGAACTGCATAGCCAAAACGGCAAAAGCCTTTGCAGGCTGGGGTTGGGCGGAGGGGTTGAAGAACGCCTGGCCGAAGGGGAAGAGGTCGCGGAAGATCTGGTTGACGAGGTAGTTCTCGATGATCTCGGGGTGTAGCGCGAAGAAAGGCTCGTAGAAGTCATGATATGCGCGAGAGTAGGAGGCGGCCTGGCTTTCGATAGGGATGTCGGATCGATGACCAACGCCGTGAGCGAATGCGCGGAGGCACTCGTTGAAGCGCTCGCCGCGAAAGGTGGGGCGGATGCCAAGCTTGACCAGGCGGAGGACCATTTCAAGCTGAAGGGCCGGATTGGCGGGGATCTTCTCCATGAAGGCATTTAGAGAATCTGCGTGGACGGCCCGAGTGAAGTCGTCGAGGAAAGTGGCAAAGCCGCGATCGAGCACGCCACGGGCAAGGGCATCGAGGCGGCTGGAGAAAACCCCGAGGAGGAACATGCGCTGCCAGAGGGGGTAGGCGCGGTTGCGGATGAGGTGGATCACGAACGCGCGGATAGGCCAGAAGAACGAGCGTAGCGGGAGCCGGGCGGCGGGTGAGTCTTCCCAGGTGATTTGGTAGGTGCTCTCGTCCGTGGAGAAGCCGGGCGCGAGCAGCACGAGACGCGCGGCTTCGGGGCAGGAAAGCGAAAGGGTCTTTTCTTCGATCATGTCGATGGTATAGAGCCGTCGAGGAAAGGTGGAGCAGGTGTTTGAGAGATAGCGTTCGCCCAGTTCAGACTGGATCTGGCAGAGGCGGGACTCCGCAAGGAAGGGACATCGCGCGCCAGGCAGAAGGCTGATCCTGGCCGAGACGGAAGCAGGTTGAGCTGGTGCGTGAGCCGTTGTGCTAATCGGGGGAGCGGCGGGGTTGATTTGGTCGATGGGAAGAATGTACTCGTCGATGCGGGCGCGTAGTGGGCTTGCGGGGAGGGCCATGTATTTGGCGTATGTGCGGGGGTCGATGCTGACTTGCCACCCTTCGCAGCAGGTGTCTTCGCAGGACGGCCCGATGCACCGGAAGCGCTGAGCGTAGTCGGGGCGGACCAGCCGGGTGTTGCGCAAGGGATACACCTCGCCGGGGGGTAGGGAGATTAAGCCCGTTCGGAAGGGCTCCCTGGGAAGTCAGCATGCATTGGGCCCTTCCACGGGAACAAGGTTTGGAGAATGCTGAGGAACTCGGGGGCCGAGCGCATTCGGCGCCTGAGCAGAGCTCTGGTTCAGGGGCTGTTCCGCCAGACCGGGCGGGACCTTCCGGCCCGGGGTGCACTGGGCCTAAAATGAAGAGCATGACTTCTCCACTCGCAGGCCGCCGCCGTGCCAAGACGCCACCGCCGGGAGAAACCGGCCAGGAAGCTCTCTACCTCCGCTCATTGAGCGACCGCCAGGTGATTGTGAACGTGAAGCTGCGGGACGGCGAGACGGTACGCGGCTGGATTGAATACTTCGACGACGTGATGCTGCGTCTTACGCGCGAAGGGGCGCCGAATCTCTTCATTTATAAACACCAGATTCGGAGCATCTCCGAGGCCGGCAAGCGGCGGGATGTGCGGACGGAAGGATCGGGGAAGGCCCGGAGACCGGTTTCGAACGGGGAGACCTCTTGAGCCTTTCGGTCGAGAGTGGCCTCATGTGGGTTCCGCAGGCGGCGGGGATTGCGCGCGAGGCGGGAGCACGGCTGCGGGAGTTTTTTGCGCGCGGTGTGGAGACCGAGTACAAGGGCGACGTGGACCTGGTGACGGTGGCGGATCGGACCTGCGAGGCGCTGATCAAAGGGCGTCTGGCTGAGGCGTTTCCTGAGCATGGGGTTTACGGTGAAGAGGGAACACGGGAGCGGATGGAAGGCGAGTTCCGGTGGTATGTGGACCCGCTGGATGGGACAACGAATTTTGCGCACGGGTTTCCGCAGTTTTGCGTGTCCTTAGGACTGGAACAGCGCAGGCAGGGGCTGGAGCGGCGGGGACCGGGGCTGAGGGCGGATGAGGATGGCGAGATTGTGGCAGGAGTAATTTACGACCCGATGCGCGACGAGCTTTTCACGGCGGAGCGGGGCAAGGGCGCGATGCTGAACGGGCAGTCGATTGGGGTTTCGAAGATTGGCTTGCTTGCCGAGTCGCTGGTGGCGACGGGGTTTCCGAGCCACAAGCGGCACGACAATCCGAACATCCACTTCTACCACGAGTTCACGCTGCGGTCGCACGGGGTGCGGCGGGCGGGCTCGGCGGCGCTGGACCTGGCGTACGTGGCGTGCGGTCGGCTGGAGGCGTTCTGGGAGTTCAACCTGAATCCGTGGGATACGGCGGCAGGCGCGTTGCTGGTGGAAGAGGCGGGAGGGCGGATTTCGGATTTCAGCGGTGGGCCCTTTGAGCTGAACAGCAACGAAGTGCTGGCTTCGAATGGGCGAATTCATGGGGAGCTCATGGAGCTCTTCAAGGACATGTTTGCGGGGCGGAATCTGGAGCCGATTCCCACGCCGGAGGAGTTTGCGCAGCGCCGGGCGGAGCGAGCGGCGGGAGTAGGGCGGTAGAAGGCGGGAACGTTCCGTCTGTTCCCGAGTTTCCACCCTCCTGCAAGCAGGCGGGTGGCCCCGGTCTGACCCTCCCTTAAAACTCGTGTGGCCCATGTCTGGATTTTCAGACATGGGAGACCACGAGCTTCCGTTTTCCGGGTTCACGTTCGCCGGGTCGCCCCGCCAAGATGAGGGGGTTGAAATATATATGCCAATGGCATATAGTCATTCCATGCACACGGTGGTCGAGACGCCGATGTACTTGCGCGCAGCCGAAGCCATTTTCAACGAAACGGACCGGGAAAGAATTGTTTGTGCGATTGCCGCTGCGCCGGAGTCCGGAGACCTGATGCCAGGCACGGGCGGTTACCGCAAGCTGCGGTTTGCGCGTCCGGGCATGGGAAAGAGGGGCGGCGCGCGTGTGGTTTATTTGCATGGCGGCGAGGACATGCCGATCTTTCTCATCACTGTCTATGTCAAGTCGGAAAAGGGCAATTTGAGCAAGGCTGAGCAGAAAGCGCTGGCGAAGATGGCTAAGAGTTTCTTTGCGGATTACAGGGGGACGCGATGAGCAAACTGTTTGAAGAGATGGCGCAAGGAACGGCGGAGGCCCGCGCCTACATGGCAGGGAAACGCAAGGGCTATAAGGTCACTCTGCCGGAGACCGTTGACGTGCGCAGCCTCCGCAAGCGGCTGCGCCTGAGCCAGGGACGGTTCGCGGATCAGTTCGGCTTATCGGTGGATGCGGTGCGACATTGGGAATCTGGCCGTCGCCAGCCGGAAGCTGCCGCGCGCGCGCTTCTCATCGTCATCGCTGCCGACCCTGCATTCGTCATGCGTTCCCTGGCCAAGAGCGCGTGAACGGGCGGGTTCTATCAAAGTGGATGTCAAGAGAAAACACTTTGCCTGATCTGCCGGGGGGAAGAACTTTTTCTGACATTCAGCCCCTGTTGGCGGCGGCGATGCACATCGCCTGGGCACGGCTTTCGCGAAGCAGGCGGAGGACGAACGGCAAGGTGAGCTTGTTTTTTGAACCGTAGCTCTCGCGGGAATCTAGCGGGAACGTCCCGTCTGTCCCCGGGTTTCCCCGCAATGACTTTTTCAAGGTCCGTCTGTGGGACCAAGGCGATGTGGTTGAGGCGGTTTTGCAAAACTATGACGCGCTCGGGGACGAAATAAAAGCAGAGTTGCCCCTTGAGAGAATCTGGATATTGGTGGATGACGAAGGGTGAATCCGACCCCCACTGTGCGCTCTTTCACGGCACTGTTTTGGGATTTGACCCGCCCACACTCTTTATGAGATTCGGGTGGTGTCCACGAGCAAACCGCACCAATGACGCGCGTGTGACAAGGACCTTGCGCCCGATGCGCCGGGTCTCAAGCTGCTTCCCCGCGATGAGATAATCCAGGGACCGAACGGAGATGGAGAGCTGTCGGGCGGCCTCTTTTCGGTCATACAAGAGTCGGGCTTCCATCGCATAACCTCTTCGCTTTCAGCGCGTGGCAGAATGTGGTAAATATGCAACAAACTGTGTCTTTTCACCTTTTTCCATTTATTGTTTGTTTGTGTAAATAAATGGATTGCGGCGCTCTACAGAGGAGATGTCGGCAAGATTTTAACCCACCCCTACATGCTTTTATGCGATGCGCCTGAGGGATGAAAAGGGACCGGGGCGGGGTCAAAAGTTAAAGAGGGTCATCAGGAGAGCACACCAGTAGTCTTTTTCAATGACAGACAAGAATAGATTTCGTTTTCTATTCGCCTTTTGCTGTTTTTCGTACCAAACTATTGACAAGGTATACCTTGTATATCTAATATTTCTTAGACAGGAGAAACGCATTGCCACAGGCAGCGGATTTCGTATCAATTCGGCTAGACGGTGAACTGAAAAAGGAACTACAGCAAGCGGCGGAGTTGGAGCGCCGGTCTCTGTCCAATTTCTGTCGTTTGTTGTTGGAGTACTCGTGGGGGGAATATCTCAAAGCGGGTTCGATGCGCGACCTTGTAGAGCGCATACAGCACACATCGGATAGGAGTCAAGAATGGCCGTACAAACCGTAACAGTGATCAAGCAAGCAGACCTTCAACGGATTCACGAGCTACAGGGCGGCATCACGGACATGCAGTCAACCCTCGATAAGCTCGTGAATGAGGTCAGGGAGCAGATGTTTGCACACGCGCCAATTGAGCGAGGCCGCTTCGATGCCCGGCTCAATTGGATATCTTCCCGCAACCCTCCGTGGAAGCAAATTGTCATCGAACAGCTCGGACAGAGCTATGCGGATGAGGTCCGGAAAGGAACCCCAGCCGTCAAGAGATGCGAATTGAGGGTCATCGAGCACGCGATTCCCCCACTCTGGAAGCAGCACCTGGAGTCAGAGTCAATCAGCGGATGAGTAACGCCGCATCCGCACAGCAGCAGCGGCCCATCCCGCCTACAGCCCCGTGGACGCATCGGTGGAAAGTGCGGACGGAGTATTCCGCCTAGTTTGACCCCAACAGTCCACGCGATGCCTGTTTGCCAACAGTGAATAGAACGCCTCCCACGATTGAATGTGGGTTTGTTCACCAGAACGAAATGCCCCGCCGATGGATTGGCGGGGCACTTCAACTAATTCACTCGTGCAAAAAGGCTACCGATTGCTTGATCGAGTTGGGCATTGCGGTGGTCGTTATTTTTGCCCGGCAAATCATCCAGAAGTTCTTTTGATAGGCGCAAGGGGTTATTCTTCGCGAGTTGAAGATGGAAAAGGTAGTGCTCGGGAGCTTCGTCTAATTGTACTTTTACAATTTCGAATTTAGGGATAACTGCTCGCATTCGCTTTTGAACGATGGTGAAGGAAGGTACCTCTCTAAACTCTTTATCCTTGATCATGCCTTTTTCGCTCCTATATAGAATTAGCCCTTAGAAGGGCGACCCTCAAAGGGCTTTGGACAAAGTATACGCTGCATCTGAATTGGTTCGTTGCAAGCCCGTGTGGGGGACTTGGAACGCTTTAGGTTTCAAATCCCTCGCGTATCCAGTGTAGGAGTGCAATGGACTTATACACTGCAAGCCAAGCAAGCGGGATTGGTAGAATCGCAAGCAGGGCAGCGTAGAGCGCTCCCGTTTGCGTTGCATCTTTACTTGCCCCTTGGTATTCCGAACTGCACTTTCCCAAATCCCTTATCAAGTCGTTCGTGGTGTATCGGCGCGCTTCCTGGTATTGATCTTGATTCTGATACCAGTTGTGCGCGCCCCCTTTACACTGCTCAAAATCTCGGTCAACATCACCGCCTTCGTGGTATCCGATGTTGTATCCCCAAAACGCTCCGCCAATTGCCCACAAAACAGACAGCACAACGCCAATGCGTTGCCATCCGTTCAACTGATTCAAACGTGGAATCATGCGGTGGATTCTACACCGATGGGAAACCCGGGGACAGACGGGACGTTTCCCGCAGATTCCCGCCAAGGCAGCGGTTCCAGAAACAAGCCTGCTCCGCTGCGATCGAACGGTTGCCCAAGCTTTAGTGTCTGAGCACTGGCAGAGCCGGGCGATCCGCCCCAGTGGTCGCTTCAGTCCACCAGTTTGGCGATCCCATCCAGGTCAAAGCGCGCCTGGCTTCCTTCGAGCACAAAGGCGCGGTCGGCAAGCGGCTCGAGCCGGCCTTCGCGAAAGCGATAGGCGGGGCCGTCGGGGTCGAGGATGAGAATGGTGCGAATCCCCATCGACTCATATCGCGCCCCCTTTTCCATGGAGCGCTTGAGCGTGTCGCCGGGAGAGAGAATCTCAAAGACTGCTACGGGCGGGTGGGTGACGATTGGCTCAACGGGACGGGAGCGGTCTAGCAGCGTGACATCGGGAACCAGGTAGGCGTGCGCGTCCACTTGAACGCGCAGTTCGGGGCGAACCCGGATGCCTGCGCTCACAGCCTGCACCTCGAACCACACCACCAGTGCCTTTTGCCATGCCGAGTGATCGTTCTCCCCCATGTTCCTCTCCTCAATTTGCCCGTCGATGTATTCGACATCGGGCGAAAAGGAGCTGTGCAGATAATCTTCGACGGTCATAGGGGCGATTGCTGTGGCCATTGGGCTCTCCTTCTGAGTCTCATGCTACCGCGAATCCAGTGGGAAAGAAACGGAGGAGACTGATATGAGCTGGGGATGATCTGGGGACAGCCGGGACGTTCCCGGTAGATTCCCGCGAGAGCTACGGTTCAAAAAACAAGCTCACCTCGCCGCCTGTCCTCCGCCAGCCTTGCGGGGAGACCCCCAAAAAACTGCCCCTCAGTTTGCGTAGAATTACCCACCTCTGGCGCACAATGCAAATATCCAAATCACCGAGCGTCCCTGTTCCCTGTTCCCTGATCCCTGATCCCTAAACCCTAAACCCCAAACCCTGATCTCCGACCTCTGGAGCACTATGCGAAAAGTAAGGAACATCACCGTAGCCGTCGATCCCGAGCTCTACAGCCAGACGCGGCGTCTTGCGGCCGAATACAATACCTCCGTCACCGACATGGTGAGGTTTCTGCTCCTGGCCATGCCCGAGGCGCTCAAAGCCGCGCGCTACCCCGGTGGCCGGCCTCAATTCGGCATCGCCGCTG